>Ga0102590_1000463_pt1 | contig 89736 bp, 98 predicted proteins | sample AraplaMF_Col_mMF_FD_76859 | JGI IMG/M metagenome (GOLD analysis project Ga0102590, IMG submission 76859) | Arabidopsis root microbial communities from the University of North Carolina, USA - plate scrape MF_Col_mMF | ecosystem: Host-associated > Plants > Roots > Endosphere | place: USA... | reverse complement strand
AAAAGGCCCAACCCGCGAAAACCGCCGACCACGTTTCTCTTTCTTCTCATCTTCAATTGTCAAATAACCGACGCTTCAAAACCCAAAGGCCCAACCGTCAAAACTTCTCGAAACAGCCACACATCCAGAGACCAAACCGTAACCCGGTCCCATCAGCATGCGCCAATCAATCAGTGATTTCTTTAGAACGAAAGTCGTCGTCGCCAGCAGCGCCGCCGCCCTCGTCAGTGATCGGGGTTATAGATCCCACCCCAGTTTCAAGTCAACAGGGATGAATCAGAAAAATCGAGAAAAACGACATGCATCTGATTTTAAAAGGAAATTTTCAAAAAATTCGTCCGACACCCCGGTTTCGGCGATTTTCGAACCCCTGAGACGTGTATAAACGGCGCCCTTTTGGCCTGTGCCCCAAAACCGCCCCGACAAATTCACAATCTCATGGTTACCACGTTCAAGAGAGAGGTTCGAACGCGCGGTTCACGTCATGCACCCGTTTGCAACTTGGTCCGTTTGACTCTCCCAGCTGAAAGGGGCACATGTTTGGCCCAAGGTCCCGCAGGCAGTATAAAAGCTGCCTACGGCAATAACGAGTATCAGGGACTGGCTTAAACTGGCATGATAACGGCCCGCAGCATGATCCGCTCGCTCGGCAACGAACCGCCGATCCTCGCCGACGGCCGTCGCGCGCCGGATCGACGCGAAATTTCGTTACGTTGGCTTTCCGGCACGTTTCTCACGGGCATTACATCTTCCATCCTGATGGGCGTTGCTTTGTTTGCCGCTCTCGACGGCCGGCAACAGCTTGCGATCCCGGCCGAGGCATCGGCCGCCCTCCCCGCGCATGATGCGGATGCCGCCTCGCGCGGCAAGCGGCTGCTCGGCAGCAATATCGTCGCCATGCCCACCGACCGCAAAGTCATGGAAGTCTCGACCGTCGTGCACGAGGGCAACAAGGAAGTCATCCGCCGCAAGCCTTTCGCGCATGTGAAGATGAACCTGGCCGCCAACCACGTGGCGCAGGAAGATTATCCGAATTTCGATCCGATGACGATCTTCTCGTCGAGCGAGACGCCGCCGCCGCCCGCCGCCCGCGCCGGCGTCATCTACGGCTCGAACGTCGAATCCGAAGTCAGCCTCCAGACCGTCGCCTTCCCCGTGAAGGGCAGCATGTACGCGTTCGCGCCGGCGATGACGCTGGAAGAGGTCGAGGAAAACGTCCGCTCCAACGGTTCCGTGCTCACGGACGGCAACAGCCAGCTGTCGGGGCTCTCCTATGTCGATCCACAGCGCTTCTCCTCGAAGGATGACGGCGCCGGCCTGGACATCACCGCGGGCCTCGCTGCCCGGGTCGTCGAAGAGAACATCTCCGTTTCGACCCCCGAACCGATCAATTCGCATACGAGGGAATATGCCGACGACGTCATTCCCGTGCGCAAGGCCGAAACGGTCGGCCAGGCGATGACCGAGGTCGGTTATCCGGAAGGCAAGGCGCGGGAAATCTCCGGCTACCTCCAATCGCGCCTCGGCGAGGCCGGTCTTTCGGTCGGCGACGTGCTGCGTATCGGCGTCATCCAGGAAGGCGATATGGTTCTGGTTGTCCGGGCCAGCCTCTATCGGCGCGGCAATCACCGGGTCACGGTTGCCCTCGACGATCACGGCCGCTTCGTGGACGGCGAAGAGCCGCCGATGCTGGACGCAATCGCCTCGGCCTTCAGCGAACAATCGCCGCAGATCGTCGCCGGCCGCGAATTGCCGCGCGTCTACGACGGCATCTACCGCGCCGCCCTCTCCTACGGGATGAGCAAGGAGATGACCGGCACGCTGGTAAAACTGCTTGCCAGCAATGTCGATCTGCAGGCGCAATTGAAGCCTACCGACAAGATCGAGGCTTTCTTCTCGGTCACCGACGAAAAAGGCCAGGCCAGCAAGGATTCCGAACTGCTCTACGTGAACGCCCGTTTCGGCGACACGACCAGCCGCTTCTACCGCTTCCAGAATTCCGACGACAATTCGGTCGACTATTTCGACGAGGACGGCAAGAGCATCCGGCAGTTCCTGCTGCGCAACCCGCTTCCGAACGGCCGAATGACCTCCGGTTTCGGCATGCGCGGCCATCCCATCCTCGGCCGGGCTCTGATGCACACGGGCACCGACTGGGCCGCCCCGCGCGGCACGCCGATCATCGCCACCGGCAACGGCATCGTCGAAAAGGCCGGCTGGGACTCCGGCGGTTTCGGCAACCAGACGCTCATCCGCCATGCCAACGGTTACGTCTCCTCCTACAACCACCAGAGCGCCATCGCGCCGGGTGTTCGCGAAGGTGCCAAGGTCACCCAGGGCCAGGTGATCGGTTACGTCGGCTCCACCGGCCAGTCGACCGGCGCCCATCTTCACTACGAACTGATCGTCAACGGCACCAAGGTCGATGCGATGAAGGTCCGCCTGCCGGGCGGCAGCTCGCTGACCGGCAAGGCGCTGGCGCGCTTCGAGGAAGAGCGCAAGCGCATCGACGCGCTGCTCAACACCCAGGCTTCCGACGAGGTCGCAAGCCGCTAGGTCATCCTCCCCTTGCGGCTGTTCTGCCGCAGACGATCGAGGGCTTCGAGCGGATCCGAGCGCAGACGAAAATGGCGGCCGAGGCCGCCATTCTGCTTCTTATGTCCGGTTCGGCTTACGCAGCCTCGCTGACCACCCGCTTGACCCGGAAGAGCAGCCGGTCCGAACCGGCGCTGACGGCGACCGCCGATGCGTCCGGAATCTGGCCGCCGAGAATCTGCTCGGCGAGCGGATCCTGCACGAACTTCTGGATCACCCGCTTCAGCGGACGCGCGCCATAGACCGGGTCGTAACCCTTGTCGGCCAGCCATTCGCGGGCGTCCGGGCCGAGATCGATGGTGATCTTCCGCTCCGCCAGCAACGACAGGAGCCGCTTCATCTGGATATCGACGATCGCGCCCATCTCGTTGCGCTTCAGGCGGTGGAACAGGATGATCTCGTCGACGCGGTTGAGGAATTCAGGCCGGAACGAGGCTTTCACCACCTCCATCACCTGCTCGCGCACGCTTTCGGAATCCTCGTCCTCGCGAAGAGCGGTCAGATATTCCGCTCCCAGATTGGAGGTCATGATGATCATCGTGTTCTTGAAGTCGACCGTGCGGCCCTGCCCGTCCGTCAGGCGCCCGTCGTCGAGCACCTGCAGGAGAACGTTGAACACATCCGGATGCGCCTTCTCGATCTCGTCGAACAGCACGATCTGGTAAGGCTTGCGCCGCACCGCTTCGGTCAGCGCGCCGCCTTCCTCGTAACCGACATAGCCCGGAGGGGCGCCGATCAGCCGCGCGACAGAATGCTTCTCCATGTATTCCGACATGTCGAGGCGAACCATCGCGCTCTCGTCGTCGAACAGGAAGCGGGCCAGCGACTTGGTCAGCTCCGTCTTACCGACGCCGGTCGGGCCGAGGAAGATGAACGAGCCTATCGGCCGGTTCGGATCCTGCAGCCCGGCGCGCGAACGGCGGACCGCCCGCGAAACCGCCTGCACCGCATCGCCCTGGCCGATCACGGATTTCGCCAGCTCGTCTTCCATGCGCAGCAGCTTGTCACGCTCGCCTTCCAGCATCTTGTCGACCGGAATGCCGGTCCAGCGCGACACCACATGGGCGATCGCATCCGGGTTCACGACTTCCTGCACCATGGCATTGGCGGAGCTGTCCTGGGCTTCGGCTTCCACGAGGCGCTTTTCCAGTTCCGGGATGACGCCGTAGGTCAGTTCGCCGGCACGCTGGAACTCACCCTTGCGCTGGGCGATCGCCAGCTCGTTGCGAGCCTCGTCGAGCTGCTTCTTCAAGTCCGCGGCAAGGCCGAGCTTCTGCTTTTCCGCCTGCCAGCGGGCCGTCAGCGCGTCCGCCTGCTCTTCGAGCGAGGTGACTTCGCTTTCGAGCCGCGACAGCCGGTCGGCAGAGGCGCTGTCGGTTTCCTTCTTCAGCGCCTCGCGCTCGATCTTGAGCTGCATGATGCGGCGGTCGAGTTCGTCAAGTTCCTCGGGCTTGGAATCCACCTGCATGCGCAGCCGCGAAGCGGCTTCGTCCATGAGGTCGATCGCCTTGTCCGGCAGGAACCGGTCGGTGATGTAGCGATTGGAAAGCGTCGCAGCGGCAACCAGGGCCGAATCCGAGATGCGGACCTTGTGGTGCTGTTCGTATTTTTCCTTCAAGCCCCGCAGGATCGAGATCGTGTCCTCGACAGTCGGCTCCTCGACCATGACCGGCTGGAAACGGCGGGCAAGTGCCGGATCCTTTTCCACGTGCTTGCGATATTCGTCGAGCGTGGTCGCACCGACGCAATGCAGTTCGCCGCGGGCAAGCGCCGGCTTCAAGAGGTTGGAGGCATCCATCGCGCCGTCGGACTTGCCGGCCCCGACCAGCGTGTGCATCTCGTCGATGAACAGGATGATCTCGCCGTTTTCCGACTGAACCTCGTTCAGAACGCTCTTCAGGCGCTCCTCGAACTCGCCGCGATATTTCGCGCCGGCGATGAGCGCGCCCATGTCGAGCGCCATCAGCTTCTTGTCTTTCAGGCTTTCCGGCACGTCGCCGTTGACGATGCGCAGGGCGAGCCCTTCGGCGATCGCCGTCTTGCCGACGCCGGGTTCACCGATCAGGACCGGGTTGTTCTTGGTGCGGCGGGACAGAACCTGGATCGTGCGGCGGATTTCGTCGTCGCGGCCGATCACCGGATCGAGCTTGCCGTCGCGGGCTTCGGCGGTGAGATCGCGCGCATATTTCTTGAGCGCCTCGAAACCGGCCTCGGCATTGGCGCCATCAGCGGTGCGACCCTTGCGGATATCGTTGATGACCTGGTTGAGACCCTGCGCGGTCACGCCGGCCTTCTTGAGCGTCGCCGAAGTCGAGGCGGAGGTCTCGATGACAAGCGCCAGCAGCAGACGTTCGACGGTGACGAAACTGTCGCCGGCCTTCTTGGCTGCTTCTTCCGCTGTCGCGAAAACCTTGGCGAGCGGCGGCGAAAGATAGATCTCGCCATTGCCGCCGGAGACCTTGGGGAGTTTGGCGAGCGCCGCGTCATTGGCGATGCGGGCTTCCTTGGCATTGCCGCCGGCACGCTCGATGAGCGAGGACGCCATGCCCTGGTCATCGTCGAGCAGCACCTTCAGCACATGTTCGGGCGTGAACTGCTGGTGACCGGAGGCCAAAGCCTGGGTCTGAGCCGACTGCAGGAAACCGCGGACGCGCTCGGAGTATTTTTCGATGTTCATATGCTACCTCCAGTGATCGACCCGCCCTTGATAAGGCACGGAGCGATGATTGAGATTGAGCTCCCTCAAAGGCGAGCCCTGCCGAAGCCTCGGCGTTGATGGAGATATGGTAAGCGGATTCGGGTGTTTAAAGAGTTCAGACGCTCAAAATCCGTCTGCAGGAACGCCGCAAATTTTCCGCGTGACAATCCGCAATCGAGCGAATACAGAAACCCCATGTCGTTCACATCCGCCTACGCCTCGCGATTTTATAGCTACCGCTTTCCCAAGCGGATGCGGGTCCGTGCGTAGCTGATTTCGACGCAACGACAGTCCCTCAAGCCGCTAGTCTACCTGGCGGCTTTTTTGTTTCCGCACGGTATGACCAAACAGGAGCCATGCCCGTGCCGAATACCAATCCCGCAAATGCTGTCGACGATCGCCGCATCGTCGAACTCACCCCGCTGACCATGCCCGCCAGCATCATCGCCGAAATCCCGCGCAATGATGCCGTGACCGAAACCGTGACCCGGACGCGCGACGCCGTCCATCGCATCCTCCATGGCGAGGACGACCGGCTGATCGTCATCATCGGCCCCTGCTCCATCCACGACCCGGTGGCCGCAAGGGATTATGCCGCAAGGCTGGAGGAACAGCGACGACGCCTGAGCGGCGATCTCGAAATCATCATGCGCGTCTATTTCGAAAAACCCCGCACCACCGTCGGCTGGAAAGGCCTGATGAACGACCCGCATCTCGACGGCAGCTACCGCATAGAAGAAGGCCTGCGGATCGCCCGGCGCCTCCTGCTCGACATCAATGCCGTGGGCCTGCCGGCCGGCTGCGAATACCTCGACACGATCACGCCGCAATATATCGCCGACCTCGTCAGCTGGGGCGCGATCGGCGCGCGCACGACCGAAAGCCAGGTGCACCGCCAGCTCGCCTCGGGCCTTTCCTGCCCGATCGGCTTCAAGAACGGCACCGATGGCAGCGTCGGCGTTGCGCTCGACGCCATGTTGGCCGCCTCGCAGCCGCATCATTTTCCGGCAGTCACCAAGGACGGCCGGGCGGCGATCGCATCGACGACCGGCAATGAGGATTGCCACGTCATCCTTCGCGGCGGGAAAAAGCCGAACTATGAGGCGGCCGATGTCGCGGCGGTATCCGGTGACGCGGCAAAACGCGGTGTCGACCCCCGCATCGTCATCGATGCCAGCCATGCCAACAGCGGCAAGGATCCCATGAACCAGCCGCTTGTGGTGAAAAACGTCGCCGCGCAGATTGCCGCCGGAAACATGGGCATCAAGGGCATGATGATCGAAAGCAACATCGTCGCCGGCCGCCAGGACCTCGTGCCCGGCAAGCCGCTCACCTACGGCCAGAGCATTACCGACGGCTGTATCGACTGGGAGACATCGGTCTCGGTGCTCGAAGATCTGGCCCGCGCCGCCCGTGACCGTCGCGCGGCCCGCGGTTAAGCGGGTAGTACCCAAACGATCGAGGCCGCTCCCGGGCGGCCCCGATCTCCCGACGAACACCTGGGCCTGGCCATCTTTTTGAATGACGGCTGCTCCCGACTGCCCTGAACCGCCCACAGTGCCATCCGCCAGCCCCGTCATCCTTGGGCTTGTCCCAAGGATCTAAGCGCGCGATTGCTGGAAACGGCCCTCTTTAGTCAGGTGACGGCAGCAGATCCTTGGGACAAGCCCAAGGATGACGGCAGGCGACATGTGCCGATGATCGATCACGCCCACCCGCCACTTGGACCACGCCTCAGGCCGCGGCCGTGCGGAAAATCTTCGCTCCGGAAGGTGCGCTGGTCATGCCGCCGTCGACGGTGATCTCGATGCCGGTAATATTGGCGGCATCGTCCGAAGCAAGATAAAGCGCGGCCTTGCCGATCTCTTCCGCCTCGCTCATCCGTCCGAGCGCGCTCATGCCGCCGAGTTTCTCTTCGAGAGCCGACATGGCATCGTCGGTCTGCGCGAAGGGCGACCAGATCGGCGTTTTCGTTCCGCCCGGCGTCACCTGGTTGACGCGAATGCCGCGCGGCGCAAGCTCGGAGGCGAGATTGCGCGTCATAGCGCGCACCCCGGCCTTGGTCGCGGCGTAGGCGGACCACCCCGGCGCACCCAGAACCGCATGCACGGACCCGTTCAGGATCACCGAGGCGCCCTCGTTCAGGTGCGGCAGCGCTGATTGAACCGTGAAGAACACCGCCGTGAGATTGGTGCTGATGATCCGGTTAAACTGTTCGAACGTGGTCTGGCCAAGCGGCGTTACGCCGCCGATACCGGCATTGGCGAAGACGATATCGAACTTGCCGACTTTCTCCGCCGCTTCCGCAAACGCCTTTTCGGTGGCCGCAATGTCCGTGACGTCGACCTTCACTGCCAGAACATTTCCGCCGAGCGCCTTTTCGGCCGCGGCCAGCGTTTCCGGATTGCGGCCGGTGATTACCACCTTCGCCCCCTCCGATAGAAACACCTTGGCGGTCGCGAGACCGATACCGCTATTGCCGCCGGTGATGAGGGCAACCTTGTTGTTGAGACGCATGGGATGACTCCTTGGGGCTAAAACTCGATCTGGGCGACGTCAATCTGGATTATGATCGACATCCATATGGATTATGCCTATAATCCTAAACCGTCAAGCCACGCAGGCAGGAGAATTTTCATGGGCCATTCCCAACTCGAAAAACAGAAGACGCATGACCGGATCGTCGAGATCGCCTCACGGCGGCTGCGCGAGAAGGGGCTGGATGGCATCGGCGTCGCCGACCTGATGAAGGAAGCGGGCCTGACCGTTGGCGGTTTCTACAAACACTTCGCCTCCCGCGACGACATGGTCGCCGAGGCGATGGAACTGGCCTTCGGTTCCTGGGACGCAAAGATGCTGGCCCAGGGCAAAGCGCCCTCGGATGTGTCGTTTGAGGACTATGCCACGGAGTATCTGAGCCTCGGCCACCGCGATGACGTCGAAGGCGGCTGCCCTTTCGCCGCCTTGACCGCCGATCTGGCGCGCAGCGGCGAAAAGTGCCGGTCCCAGGCGACGGGCCGCCTCAAGTCCAATCTCGGCAAGATGACCGCACGCATGACCGCCGCCGACGAAGAAAAGGCCCGCCGCAAGGCGATCATCGTATCGAGCATGATGACCGGAGCCGTCGGCCTGTCGCGGATATCCAACGACGAAGCCCTCTCGGCGGAAATCCTCTCGACGGTGCGCGAATTCGTCGAGGACTTCGCAAGCCGGTAAGGTCATTCACCTCGGCGGCCGGGCCTGTGTTTCCGCACCGAGCAGTCGTGATGGCCCGATCCCTTCGTCCGGAAACCGCGAAATGAGGTGGGCGGCTTCTCACTATCTTTCCCAAAACGCAAAAACTCCGGCTTGCGGCCGGAGTTTTCATGATGCGGGTCCTTCTGGAAGACCGCTGCTTATTCCGAGGCGGCATCCGCCAGGGCCGGCTGCGAGCCGTCGCCTTCGGAAGCGCCCTCTTCGCCGGCGCCTTCGCCGCGGCGCGGACGACGCGGACGGCTGCTGGCCGTGCGGCGGCGGCGCGGAGCCGCTTCCGCCTGCGCTTCTTCCTCGACTGCCACTTCGGCAGGCGTGCCTTCGATCACCGGCTGCGGGCCGGAACCGTCGATGACGGGAGCAACCGGCTGAGGTGCCGCGACCTGGGCCGGGACCGCTGCAGCGGCCGGCTGTTCCTGACGGTTCTGGTTTTCCCGGCGGGGACGTTCGCGCTGCTGGTCACGCTGCTCGCGGGGCTCCCGCTGTTCGCGGGGTTCTCGCTGCTCGCGAGGTTCGCGCTGTTCACGCTGCTCCCGGCGGGGCTGCTGTTGCTGGACCTGCGGCTGCGGCGCCTCGTCCACGGACGGCTGCTGCGAGAAACCGTTGTCCTCACTGTCGCCATTGTCCATGTCGTCCTGATCCTGAACGTTGCCGTCCCGGTCCTGGTAGTCGCCACGATTGTCGTGCTGGAACCTGTCCTGCATCTGCGCCTGTGCGGCGGCAATGATGCGGTTGTAGTGTTCGGCGTGCTGGAGATAGTTCTCCGCCATCACGCGGTCGCCGGAGCTTTGGGCGTCGCGCGCGAGCTGGCTGTATTTTTCTGCGATATGCTGGGCGGTTCCGCGGATCTTCACGTCCGGGCCGGAGCTGTCATAGGTGCGGCTGAGAGGATTGCCGCCCTTGCGGTTGAAGTTGTTGTTTCCACCGCCGCCGCCATTGTTGTTATTGTTATTGCCGCGCCCTCGACCGCGTTTGTTCTGCTGTCCTGGCCTCATCTATCGTTCACCAATTCTCTGTCTTCGCTGATAAGGGGCCACGCGGCCTGCCGGACAGAGCCGAACAAGACTTCGCGTGCCGCGCACAGGCCGACCAAAGCGTCCTGCCGCTTGTGAAAGTCAAATTAACTGATTCACGCACCGGGAATTGTTCAACCTTCGCAACTCTTCGAAAAGAGAAGGATCAAAGGGTTGCCCTGTAACCCGAACGAATCGCTGTTCATTCCCAGCCGTCCCAGTGCGTAGTTGCAAGCTATCTCGCTTCCTTCGGGAATCCAAGCCTTTTCTTTAGCCTGAAAAATCAGGGATGATTCACGGTAAATACGAGAACCCGATCATTGTCGCCATAGTCGCGAACCGCCTCGACCAGCGCAAAGCCGGCGGCGCGGAAAATCGCGGTCACGGTTTCCTTCTGATCGAACCCGATCTCGACGCCGATAACGCCGTCCTTTTCGAGGAAATCTCCCGCACCCGCGGCAATCGCGCGATAGGCTTCCAGCCCATCCGGACCTCCATCTAGCGCTGCCAGCGGATCAAAATCCCGGACTTCCGGTTCCAGTGCGGGGATAACATCGCTTCGTATATAGGGCGGATTTGACACGATTATGTCGAAACACCCTGAAATTGCGTCGAACCAGTGGCTGCGGATCGCCTGAAATCTCTCTGCCAACCCCAGCCGGGCCGCATTCTGCGTCGCCGTCTGCAGGGCATCCGGGGAAATATCGCTGCCGATCCCCTGAGCCTTCGGGCTTTCCTTCAGGAGCGCCAGGATGATCGCGCCGGTTCCGGTACCGAGATCGAGAATACGCGCAGAACCCTTGCCTGCGACAATCTGCCCCACATGGGCAAGCATTGAATCCACCAGGATTTCGGTGTCCGGGCGCGGCTCCAGCGTTTCCCTGGAAATCAGGAGCTCCATGCCATGGAATTCACGTGATCCTAATATGCGGTGCACCGGCTCCCGTTTCAAGCGCCGCCCGACCGCATTCTCGATCCGGGCGATCTCCTCCTCCGTCAACACCCGCTCGCCGCCGACGAAGACCTCGGTCGAGGAAAGCCCGAGCAATCCCCCGATCAGCAACCGCGCCTCGATCGCCGCATCCGGCAGTCCCGCCGCCGACAACCGCGACCTGGCATCAGCGACGGCTGCGGACAGAACCGTCATCCCTGCTGCTCGCCGAGCTGCGCCAGCTGGCCGGCCTGGTAGTCGGAAATCAGCGCATCGACGACTTCGTCGATATCGCCTTCCATCATCCGGTCGAGCTTGTAGAGCGTCAGGTTGATGCGGTGGTCGGTCACCCGCCCCTGCGGGAAATTATAGGTACGGATACGCTCGGACCGGTCGCCGGAACCGACCTGGCTCTTGCGGTCGGCGGAACGTTCGCTGTCGGCCTTCTGCCGCTCCATATCATAAAGACGGGTGCGCAGAACCTGCATCGCCTTGGCGCGGTTCTGGTGCTGCGACTTTTCCGAACTGGTCACCACGATGCCGCTCGGCAGGTGGGTGATGCGCACCGCGGAATCGGTGGTGTTGACGTGCTGGCCGCCGGCTCCCGACGACCGCATCGTATCGATGCGGATATCTTCCGGCCGGATTTCGATGTCGATCTCCTCGGCCTCCGGCATCACCGCCACCGTGGCGGCCGAGGTGTGGATGCGGCCGCTCGCTTCCGTGTCCGGCACGCGCTGCACCCGGTGCACGCCGGATTCGAACTTCAGTTTCGAGAACACACCGCGCCCGGTCACCGTCGCGATGATTTCCTTGTAGCCGCCGGCTTCGCCTTCGCTCGCCGACAGGACCTCGACCTTCCAGCCCTTGGTCGACGCATAGCGCTCGTACATCCGGAACAGGTCGCCCGCGAAAAGCGCCGCCTCGTTGCCGCCGGTGCCGGCGCGGATTTCGAGGATCGCACTCCTCTCGTCCGCCGCATCCTTCGGCAGCAACAGCACCTGCATGTCCTTTTCCAGCGCCTCGAGCCGTTCCTCGGCGTCCGGCAGCTCCAGTTCGGCAAGCTCGCGCATCTCGCGATCGGTACCCTTGTCGGTCAGCATCGACCGGAGATCGGCCACCTCGGCGATCGACTTCTCGTATTCGCGGATCTTGCGCACCAGCGGCTGCAGTTCGGAATATTCGGACGCCAGCTTCACATAGACGTCGGCGGCAGGTCCCTCCGACATGCGCGCTTCGATCTCGCCGAACCGGCGTTCCAGCTCGCGCATCTTTTCGACAGGAAGCTTCGCCAATTATAAAACTCCAACTATGCCATTCGTCATCCTCGGGCTTGTCCCGAGGATGACGGCCTCAGATGAGGTGAGAGCACATAGCTCGACCAATAGCTGTCATTCAATCGTCAAACCGGAATATTGTTGGCCGCGGCGAACCGCACGAGCAGCGCGCGGATCGGCTCCGACGACCTGATATCGTCGAGCGCCGCGTTCAATTCCGCCGACAACTGGTCGATGTCGAGCCCGAGCAGCATTGCCTTGACCGGCCCGATCGAGGTCGGGGACATGGAAACCGAGCGGAAACCGACGCCGAGCAGAGCCATGGCCGAGAGCGGCTTGCCCGCCATCTCGCCGCACAGCGTCACCACCGTCTTGTTGCGTTCGCCGGCCCGCGCAATGTCGCGCAGGATGCGCAGGAACGGCTTGCCGAGATTGTCGAAACGGTCGGAAACCCGGGCGTTGCCGCGGTCGGCCGCCATGGTGAACTGGAAAAGGTCGTTGGAACCGACCGAGACGAAATCCACTTCGGCCATCAGCTCGTCGAGCTGCCACATCAAGGCCGGCACTTCCAGCATCGCCCCGAACTGCAGCTTGCGCGGCAGGCTGTGGCCGAATTTCGAAAGATGCTGCACTTCCTTCTGCATCAGGTCGCGCACCGCGTGGATTTCCGAAACCTCGGTCACCATCGGCAACATCATCTTGAGCTCGGCACCGGCGGAAGCCCGCAGCAGCGCGCGGAGCTGGGTGCGCAGCAGGCCCGGCCGGTCGAGCGACAGGCGGATCGCCCGCCAGCCGAGCGCCGGGTTTTCCTCTTCCTGGGCGCGGAAATAGGAGACGACCTTGTCGCCACCGATATCGAGCGTGCGGAACGTCACCGGCCGGCCGGCCGCCTGCTTGATGACGTTGCGGTAGAAGCTTTCCTGCTCCTCGAGCTTCGGCATGGTCGAGGCGATCATGAACTGCAGCTCGGTGCGGAACAGGCCGATGCCGTCTGCGCCGGATTCCGAAAGCTGCGGCAGATCGACCAGCAGGCCGGCATTCATCTGCAGGCTGATGCGCTTGCCATCCTTGGTCAGCGGCTCGACATCCCTGAGCGCCCGGAACTGTTCCTGCCGGCGGGCCCGCAGGCGTACCTTTTCCTCATAGGCCTTCTGCAGATCGAGAACCGGCCGCAGATGGATCTGGCCGTCGTCCCCGTCGATGATGATCGGATCGCCGTTTTCGGCAAGCGCCACCACGCCCGCCGCCTGGCCGACGACCGGAATGCCCATGGCGCGCGCCACGATCACCACATGGCTGGTCACGGCTCCGTCTTCCAGCACCAGGCCGCGCAGGCTGGCGCGCGGATAGTCGAGCAGTTCCGCCGCCCCCATGGCGCGCGCCAGAATGATCGCGTCGGCCGGAAAACCTTCATCGAAGGCGCGGCCGGAAAACCCCGTCAGCTGGCGCAGGAGCCGGTTGGCGAGATCGTCGAAATCGTGCATCCGCTCGCGCAGATAGGGATCGGTCAGGCGCATCATCCGCGCCTTGGTGTCGCTCTGGACCTTCTCGACCGCCGCTTCCGCCGTCAGACCGTTATGGATCGCCTCTTCCATGCGGCGAACCCAGCCCTGGTCGTGGGCGAACATCCGGTAGGTTTCGAGCACCTCGCGATGCTCGCCTTCCTGGGAGACCTCGCGGCGCGACAGCATGTCGTCGATGGAAATGCGCAAGGAGCCGAGCGCTTCCGCGAGCCGCTTGACTTCCTTCTCCGCGTCTTCGTTGAGCAGGTTGGTAACGACGATGCGCGGCTCGTGCAGCACCACATGGCCGAGGCCAATGCCCTCGTTGTAGGCGTCCGCATCGATCGTCACGGCGCGGGTGAGGTCGAGTTCGAGGCCAGGCCTCGTGATCTTCTTGAGTTCGCCGGTGGCGATCATCTCGGCGATCACCATCGCCGTGGTTTCCAGCGCCTCGACCTCGTCCTCGCGATAGTTGCGGCTCGCCTTGTTCTGGACGACGAGAACGCCGAGCGTGCGGCCGGCCCGCAGGATCGGCACGCCGAGGAAGGAATGGTAGATCTCTTCGCCGGTTTCCGGGAGATAACGGAAAGCCGGATGCGCCTGCGCATCGGAAAGATTGAGCGGCTGGGCGGAGGCGGCGATCGTGCCGACGAGGCCCTGGCCCATCTTCAGCTGCGAGGTGTGGACCGCTTCCTTCTTGAGGCCTTCGGTCGCATAAAGTTCGAGGACGCCGTCGGAGCGGAGCACGTAGACCGAGCACACCTCGGCCACCATGTTGCTCGCGATCTGGCGGACGATCCGGTCAAGGCGCTCCTGCGGCTCGAGCGGCTCCGCCATCAACTCGCGTAGCCGCTTCAACAGAACGCGCGGACCTGCCGACAGGTCTCTCATCGGCATATGCTCTCCCGAAACGAGGTCACCCCAACCGGAAGACGGCACGCCCGACTGCCGGCGCGCCGAACCGGCTCATTATCAACTCTTATCGAGACCGTAAGCGGAATGCAAAGTCCGAACCGCGAGTTCCGAATAGGCACCGTCGATCAGGATCGAAATCTTGATTTCCGAGGTGGTGATCGCCTTGATGTTGATGCTTTTTTCGGCAAGTGCCTTGAAAGCATGCGCGGCAACGCCCGCATGGCTGCGCATGCCGATGCCGATGACCGACACTTTCGCGAGACCTGATTCGGTCTGCACCACGTCGAAGCCGATCTTTTCCTTGTTGTCTTCGAGCACCTTCATGGCCTTCTGCACGTCTCCGGACGGGACCGTGAAGGTCATGTCGGTGCGCGAGCCGTCTTCCGACGTGTTCTGCACGATCATGTCGACATTGATATGCGCTTCGGCGAGCGGGCCGAAGATCGCCGCCGACACGCCCGGCCGGTCGGCCAGACGCCGGAGCGAGATCTGCGCTTCATCCTTGGCATAGGCGATGCCGGTGACGACTTCCTGTTCCACGATTTCTTCCTCGTCGCAAATCAAAGTACCGGGCGGGTTCAGAAGGTCGCCCATGCCCGGTGCATCGGGATCCTCGAAACTGGAGCGCACGAAGGTGCGAACCTTGTGGACCATGGCGAGCTCGACCGAGCGCACCTGCAGAACCTTCGAGCCGAGCGATGCCATTTCCAGCATTTCCTCGAAGGAGACTTTCTTCATGCGCCGCGCCTGCGGCACGATGCGCGGGTCGGTCGTGTAGACGCCGTCGACGTCCGTATAGATGTCGCAGCGGTCGGCTTTGACGGCGGCCGCGATCGCGACAGCCGACGTATCGGAACCGCCGCGGCCGAGCGTCGCGATCCGGTTGTCGGGGCCAAGCCCCTGGAAGCCGGCGACGACGGCGACCTGGCCCTCGCCCATCCGCTTGACGATCTCGGCACCGTCGATCTCCAGGATACGCGCCGCGCCATGGGCGCTGTCGGTACGGATCGGGATCTGCCAGCCCTGCCAGGACCGCGCGTTGATGCCCATCGACTGCAGGGCGATCGCCAGAATGCCTGACGTCACCTGCTCGCCGGATGCGACGACCGCATCATATTCGCGTGCATCGTAGAAAGGAGAATTGGCGCCGGAGGCTTTCGGCATGTCCTGAACCCAGCCGACCAGCTCGTTGGTTTTGCCGGACATCGCCGAGACGACCACCGCGACCTCGTGTCCGGCCTCGACCTCGCGTTTCACATGGCGCGCGACATTGTGAATGCGTTCGAGATTGGCGACCGAAGTGCCGCCGAACTTCATGACGATGCGTGCCATACCGACCAAAACCACTGTTTCGCCCGCACGGCTCACGGAGCCTGGGGCGTCTGCTTTCAAACCGCCTCGAAATCCCGCCATTTGTGACAGGAAATCCAAGTTGCGGGGTCTCTTATCGAAAAGGCTGAAAAGGCGCAATGGTCAGAACATAGGCGAACGGTACGCTCCGTATAAAGGAAGCACATGCCGGGCACGAAAAAGGCCGCCCGGAGGCGGCCTTTCGAGATCGTCGGCGGATCAGCGGTTCGGGTTGCATCCCGGACCGAGACGGCAGGGGCGCCCGCCCTCGTCCGGCGGCACCACGCCATTCGCGTCCGGCGGCGGTTGGAGGTTGTTGCTGCGTTCAGCCCGCTGGATCGCGCGCCGGTCATCGCCGCTGCGATCGAAACGCGGCGGAGGTGGCGGGCTCCGATCAACCCGGTCCCGATCCCGGTCAAAACGATCCCGGTCGAACCGATCGCGATCTCCCTGCCAGACAGGCGGGCGCGGCGGCTGCCGGTCGCCGGGGCTCCAGCTGCGGTCGCGGTCCCAGCGCGGAGCTCCATCACGGTCCCAGCGCGGCGGCGGGGGCGGGGGCGGCGCGATACGTGCATCACGTCTCCAGTCGTAGCGGTTCCACCGGTCGCGATCCCGATAGAAGTCGCGGTCGCGATAGTAGCGGCCCCAATAGCTGCCGACGTCGAAGGTCACCATCGGAATGCCGAGGCCCTCATAATAGTCGGGCGCCACATAGACGCGGTTGGAGCGGTAGGTGGCCTGGACATAATTGCCCGAAACCCAGCCGCGCCCGCCGACAAAGGCCACGTCGCACCAGTTGACGCTGCTCATGCAGCCATAGATCGTCACCGGCGCACCGACCGGAATGACGTCGACGGCCGGATAGCCGGTGCTCGGACCGGACCGCATGTTGACATTGGCCGTGGCGACCCCGCGCACGGCCGCATCCGCAATCGACGGCGCCGCGAACAGGGCGCAAAGTGCCGCAACGGACATCAGAATTTTCTTCACGGGCTTCCTCCTGAGAAACCGAATGGCGTTCGAGCCGCGCTGAGCGTCCTCCGAACGGATTTCGTCGGATATCAATGTTCGAGACATCCCCATTGTTCCAGGGTGCCTCTGAATGACGCATGAATAAGCCGTTGGCAGGCGTTAACCTTTGGCAGGCCCGGTCGACTGCCGTTCGGCGATGTGGCAGGCGAGTTCCACCCGCCGCGCCGGGTTTGCAAATCCCGTCATTCCGTCCCTCAGAAGATCGAGTGCCACGGCGCCGAGCTCGCGCATCGGAATATGCACGGTCGTCAGCGGCGGATTGAGGAAGGCAGCCTGCGGCAGGTCGTCCATGCCCATCACCGAAACGTCGCCAGGCACCGTGCAGCCCATCTGCTGCACGCCCATCATCGCGCCGACGGCCAGGCTGTCGCCGGCAGTCAGCACCGCCGAGAAATCGAGCCCGTTCTTGCGTATCCGGTCGCTGATCGCCTGGGCGGCAAGCTCCGGCAGCCAGTCGTCGACCGGCACGACGAGGTCCGGCGGGCAAGGCAACCCGTGATGCTGGAAGGCGTCCTGCCAGCCTTCGCGGCGCCGGTCGATCGTCCGGCGGCCTGGGCGCATCAGGAACAGGATGCGCTTGTGTCCGAGCCGGATCAGATAATCCGTCGCCAGGTGCGCGGCCGAGCGGTTGCAGGGCGTCACGCTGGAAAGCCGCATCATCGGATCGTCGCCGTTGATCATCACCACAGGCTTGCCGAAACCGCGGGTGGCTTCGAGCATGCCCTCGTCATCGACGGTCAGGAACAGCAGGCCCGCGACGTCGGGATCGACCCGCGCCTCCTCCAGCACCGCCTTTTCCTCCGACTGGTCGGCGACCGCGCGGGTGACGATGTCGAGCCCCAGCGCCTGGGCACGGTCCCGCAGACCCTCAAGGACATAGAGCGTGAACTGGTTGCGCACGTAATCGATCATCGCCGCGCTCGAGGCGGCAAGGATCACCTTCTTTCCCGCCACGGGGGCGGGCATGGCGTAATTGGCGTCCTTGGCGGCTTCGAGGATCCGCTGGCGGATGTCGGCGCGCACGCCCTTTTCGCCGGCCAGCGCCCGCGAAACCGTGCTCAGCGATACGCCGACCTTTTCCGCAATATCCTCCAGCCGCACCCGCCGGCTTTTCTTGCCGCGTTTACCCGGCACGATCGTGGCCGCCATGACATCCTCCCATCCACCGATGCGCACACTGCAAAAAATTTTCAGATTGCGCAATCAATTTTCAGATGTTTTCATAAGATCATCGCTCGGGAGAAGCGGATCGACAGGCTGCGTGGCAGATGCTGCAGCAAAGGGAGGAATTGAGACATGGGCCTTTCAGCCCGGGACATCCGTGAAAAGCTTGACCGCCTCGTAGCCGGCATAACCGGGCTTCGCGACGACGGCCGTTTCCACGAACCCAATCTCGACGGAACCGCCGGCGACTATATCTCTTTCAACAGCTGGGAATGGCCGCAGGGCGTCGGCCTCTACGGCCTGATCCGGCTGTGGCTGTTCACCGGTCGCGAAGATTTGAAGACGCTGATCGAGAACTGGTACGCGTCCCGCATCGAAGCCGGCCTCCCGACGCTCAACGTCAATACCACGGCGCCCATGCTCGGCCTCTCCGTCCTCTGGCGTGAAACCCGCGACCCGCGCTGGCAGCCGGTGCTCGATGCCTGGGCGACCCGCGTCATGAGCGAGATGGGCCGCACCGAGGAAGGCGCCTTCGAGCATCACGTCTCCGACAAGGTCAACGACGACGAGCTCTGGGACGACACGCTTTATATGGTCGCCCTCTTCCTTGCTTCCTACGGCGAAGCGAGCGGCCGCCGCGAGCTGGTCGACGAGGCGGCAAAGCAGTTCCTCGTCCACACCCGCTATCTCGCCGACAAGAAGACCGGCCTGTGGTTCCACGGCTGGACCTTCCAGGGCCATCACAATTTCGCCGAGGCCCGCTGGGCGCGCGGCAATGCCTGGATCACCGCCGGCATGCTCGATCTTTTCGATCTCGCCGAAATGGGCAAGCCGGTGAAGGACTATCTCCTCGGCGTGCTGACCGCGCAGGTCAATGCGCTGCTGCCGCTGCAGACCGCGTCCGGCGCCTGGCGCACCCTGCTCGACGATCCGTCCTCCTACGAGGAAATTTCGGCGACCGCCGGCTTCGGTTATGGCCTTCTGAAGGGCTATCGCCTCGGCCTCGGCACCCATGAATGGCGCACCGCGGGCCTGAAGGCCGTCGAGGCGGTGCTCGCCAATATCGATGAAACCGGCACCGTGCTCAACGTCTCCTACGGCACGCGCATGGGCCATGACCTGCAATTCTATCGGGATATCCCCATCCAGCCGACCGGCTACGGGCAGGCGCTTTCGATCCTCTGCCTCTCCGAAGCCATCCGGCATGTGGAACCGGGAGGCGAGACGGCATGACGATGAAAGTTCTCTACGGGGCCGGCCCCAACGACATCAAGAGCTATGACACCGCGCGCCTGCGCGCCGAATTCCTGATGGAAGACCTGTTCCAGGCCGATAAGGTCTCCTTCACCTATACCCATGTCGACCGTCTGATCGTCGGCGGCGCGGTTCCGGTATCGTCCACGCTGACCTTCGGTTCGGGCGAGGACATCGGCACGCCCTTCCTGCTCTCGGCCCGCGAAATGGGCATCGCCAATCTCGGCGGCACCGGCGTCGTTTCGGTCGACGGCAGGAGTTTCACCCTGGAAAACCGCGACGTGCTTTATATCGGCCGCGGCGCCCGGGAAATCTCTGTCGCCAGCGCTTCCGCGGACAAGCCGGCCCGCTTCTACATGAATTCGGTTCCCGCAGGCGCGGATATCCCGCATCGCCTCATCAAGCGCGCCGAATCCAAGATGCTGACCTTCGGCGATGCCAAGCGTGCCAACCTGCGCAATCTGCGCATGTACATCCATCCGGAGGTCACGCCGTCCTGCCTGCTTCTTTTGGGCATCACCGATCTGGCCGACGGCAGCATCTGGAACACCATGCCTCCGCATCTGCATGAGCGGCGCATGGAAGCCTATTGCTATTTCGACCTGCCGGAGGAAGAACGCGTTATCCACCTGATGGGGCGCCCGGAAGAAACGCGCCATCTCGTGGTCAAGAACCTCGACGCCGTTCTGTCTCCCGCCTGGTCGATCCATATGGGCGCCGGCACGGCACAATACGCCTTCGTCTGGGGCATGACCGGCGAAAACCAGGAATATAACGACGTGGCCCCCGTGGCCCTCAGCGAACTGAAGTGAAGACGACCATGAATCCCGAAGCAAACTGGATGCGGAAAACCTTGAAGCCGGGCGAAGCTGTCCGGTACTGGCAGCTCGGCGCCATCGCGCAGGAGCGCTTCGACGTGCCGGACGCCCCGATGAAGGGCGAGATGGATCCGTTCTTCTTCCTCACCAAGGTCAAGAACTTCATTCCGCACGAATATCCCTGCCGCACCATCTTTGCCGAAACCTATCGCGGCAAACGCCCCGATGTCCGCGGCTCCTTCGATGCGACCCGCTGGTGGCTGCCTTTCGGCTCGCCACGGCTCGATCTCTCCGGCTTCTGGTTCCGCCCCACCCGGCTTGCCACCTGGACCCGCACCTATATCGAGGCGGAAACCGCCGGAACCGCAAAGATCCGCCTCGGCACCTGCGGCGGCGCCGTCATCTGGGTCAACGGCAAGGAAGCCGGCTGGATGGCGCCCTATAGCCGCAATCTGGAAGCCAAGCAGGAATTCGAACTGCCGCTCGTCGCCGGTCTCAACGAAATCACCCTGTTCTTCGACGACCTCGCCGAGCGCGACGCCCGCTACTTCTACCAGTTCGACTATCTCTCCGGCCCGGCGGCCAGCGTCGCCCTGCCAGTCCCGGTCGCAAGCGCGGTCGCAGCCAGCCTCGAACAGGCGCTCGACACCATGTATTTCGACCGCCAGCATTATTTCGGCGGCGATATCACCCTGCTCCTCTCCGAGCCGCTGCCGGTCGAGGTCAAGGTCAATGTCGCGGTCGAAGGCGATTTCATGTCGCGTGAACGCTTCGATTACGACTTCACGCTTCCTGCCGGCGCCACCCGCCTCAATGTCGGCCCGTCGGAAAAGGCACCCGCCGATTTCCGCCATTTCCGCATCACGCTGAATGCCGGCGGCTTCGTCGTCTCCCGCTCGCTCGGCGTCGAGATCTGCCATGCGGCCCGCCAGGGCGAGGCCCCGGCGTCGCTTGCCGAGCGCATCGTCGAAACGCTGACCGAGGTCTCGGAAAATTCCGAGCGCGATACCGTGCGCGCCTTCGCCCGTCTCGCCAGCGGCCGCTCCGGCCCCGATACGGATGCGATGATCGAGGAAATCCTGCCCTCGATCGAGGACTGCCACGACTGCGCCGACTTCTCGCTGGTGCCGCTCATCTGGTCGCGCACCGTCTGGGGCAAGGACATCAACGAAAAGACGAGAGCCCGCATCGACGGCGCCATCCTCAACTACCGTTACTGGATGGATGAGCCGGGCAATGACGTTCAGTGGTATTTCTCCGAAAACCACGCCCTGCTCTTCCACACCTCAGCCTACCTCGCCGGCAGCCTCCTCCCAGACGCCACCTTCGTCCGTTCCGGCCGTAAAGGTTCGGAGCAGGCGAAGGTTGGTGCCGCCCGCGTCCGCGCATGGCTCGACCATTTCGAGCATTGGGAAATGGCCGAATTCAACTCGGCCCCCTATTTCCCGATCGACCTCAAGGGCCTGACCGCGCTTGCCGCGCTCTCGCCCGACAAGGATATCGCCGACCGCGCCAAGGCAGGCATCGTGCGGCTTTGCGAGATCATCGCCCGCTCCGCCCATCACGGCATGGTCACCGCGGCACAGGGACGCTCCTATGAGCACACGCTCTGCGCCGGCCGCTCGCTGGAACTTTCCGGCGTCGCCCGCCTGCTCTGGGGCAAGGGCTGGTATGGCCGCCGCGTCCACTGCCTGCCGCAGATGGCGGTGTGCCTGCGCGACCACGGACTCGAAATCCCGGCCGAGCTTGCTGCCGTCGCCGATCATCGCGGTGCCCAGCATCAGGAATGGCGTTTCGCCCAGGGCGAAAACTCCTTCGCGGCCCTCTATCATTACAAGGGCGAGCATTTCGCCATGGGCTCGACGGTTCATTACCGCTGGGACGAATGGGGTTACCAGGAAACCGTCCTTCACTTGCGTCTCGGCGAGAAGCCGGAAGCAGCGATCTGGATCAACCATCCGGGCGAGACCATCCAGTTCGGCTACGGCCGCCCGTCCTATTGGGGCGGCTGCGGCACCATCCCGCGCGCCCAGCAGTATCGCGGCCTGGCGATCCTCGAATTCACCACCTACGAGGAACAGCCGGACTTCACCCATGCCTGGTTCCCGAAGGCGGAATTCGACGAAACCAGCATTTCCGGCGGCGTTGCGCTCGCCCGTTCCGGCAGGGGCGCCGTCATGCTGCGGGCCCCCTCGAAGCTCGAGGTTGTCGCCGAGGGTCCGTCGGCAGGGGCCGAACTGCGGCAGTACGGGCAGAAGACCCGCTGGATCGTCCGCGTCTGCGAAGCCGACAATCTCGCGACCGTCGAATACCGTTTCAGCGCGCTGGCACCGAGGCAGGAATCCGACGGCACCGTTGTCATCGACGACCCGGAATATGGTACCGTCCGCTTCAGGAAGGACGGCTCCGTGGAAGCCGAAGGCCGCGTCATTGCGCGGGCCGACTACACCGTCAAGGGCGAAGCAGCGATGCTGAGCCGCGCCTGACAAGAAGAATTCAAGTTAAGGCGCACAAGCGTGCGCTTTAAGAAACCGGACGGGAGGAGGCCCCGTCCATTCAGAGGAGGAAATGAGCATGAAAACCAAATCGCTTCTGGCGGGCGCGGCGTTCGCCCTTCTCATGTCGACGGCAGCACATGCCGGCGACGTGCGGATCATGTGGTATTCGGACGGCGTCGAAGGCGACGTCATGAAGGATCTCGTCGGCCGCTTCATGAAGGAAAACCCGGGCATCAACGTGACGCTCGACAACGTTGCCTACAGCGTCATCAAGGACCAGCTGCCCGTCCAGCTCGAAGCCGGCAATGGCCCGGACATCGCCCGCGTCACGGCGATCAAGGATCTTTCCAAGCACTGGCTCGACCTGCGCCCGCTGGTCAAGGACGCCAAGTACTGGGACGATAATTTCGGCGCCCAGGCAGACTGGATGCGTCCGGACGGTTCCAAGCAGATCTCCGGCTTCATGACGCAGATCACGCTGACCGGCGGTTACGCCAACAAGACCCTGTTCGACCAGGCAGGCGTTCCGCTTCCGGGCCCGAAGGCCACCTGGGAAGAATGGGCGGCCGCCGCGAAGAAGGTCAAGGAAAGCCAGAAGATCCCGTTCGCCATGGCGATCGACCGTTCCGGCCACCGCCTGACCGCTCCGCTCCTGTCCTACGGCGCCAACTATGTCGGCCAGGACGGCAAGCCGGCCCCGCTCGACAAGGGCGCCAAGGACTTCCTGACCAAGTTCGTCGGCTGGAACCAGGAAGGCTCCTTCTCCAAGGACGTCTGGGTCTCCGCCGCCGGCTCGACCTACCGCGCCGCCGCCGACGACTTCATCAACGGCCAGCTCGCCTTCTATTATTCCGGCTCGTGGCAGGTGGCGAACCTCGCGACCAAGATCGGCAACAGCTTCGACTGGGTGGCCGTCGGCAGCCCCTGCGGCCCGGCAGCCTGCACCGGCATGCCCGGCGGCGCGGCGCTTGTTGCCGTGAAGTACACCAAGAACCCGAAGGACGTCGCAGCCGTGATGGACTGGTTCGCCCAGGAGAAGATCGTCAAGGAATTCTCCGAGCGCACCCTCTTCCTGCCCGGCCACAAGGGCGTCGTCGACAAGGGCGGTCTCGACTTCAAGACCGACAACGCCTTCGCCAAGGCTGCCCTGACCAAATATGTCGAGGCATCCAAGACCACCTCCGACACCGCGCTGAAGCTGCCCGGCTGGCGCTGGTCCGACACGGTCTATGCCGCGATCGTTACCCGCGTCGGCCAGACGCTCGCCGGCGAGCTGAAGCTTGACGACGCGTTTGCCCGCATCGACGCCGACATTGCCCAGAAGGTCAAGGACGCGAAGTGACGGCATTGGGGTGAGCCCCTCACCCCGCCTCCGCTCCGCTCGGCGCACCCTCTCCCCGCAAGCGGGGCGAGGGGAAACGGCGCCGGCACGGCATATCCCTTCTCCCCGCCCGCGGGGAGAAGGTGCCGGCAGGCGGATGAGGGGCAAGCCGCACCATTGCGACAAGAAGACAGGGAGGGATGAATACCGACATGAGCACTGCAACACTCACCTCTCGCCTCGGCGGCCTCCTGATGGCGCCCGTGAATCTCCTGATGCGCGTCCTCGACATACCGTTGCGCGCCGTCCAGAAGGCGGCGGGCATCGGCGGCATGGCGGCGGTTTTCCTTGCCCCGAACATGCTGATCTTCGGCATTTTCGTGCTCCTGCCCCTCGTCATCAACTTCGTCTATTCGATGACCGGCGGCACGGCCTTCTTCCTCTCCGAACGCGAGTTCGTCGGCGCCGCCCAGTATGAGCGCCTGTTCCAGTGCGCCAACTATCTCGATCCGATGTCCTGCCAGGAGGATGCCTTCTGGACCGCCGTCGGCAACACGTTCTGGTTCGTCGTCCTGCAGGTCAGCCTGATGATCCTGACGGCGCTGATCACCGCGCTGATCCTCAACCGTGACCTCGCCGCCCGCTCCTTCTGGCGCGCCGTGTTCTTCTTCCCGGTGCTTCTGTCGCCTGTTGTCGTCGGCCTGATCTGGAAGTGGATCCTGCAGCGCCAGGGCCTCCTGAATTTCGGCCTCTACCAGTTCGGCGTCGAGCCCTATACCTGGCTGACGGACCGCAACTGGACCTTCGTCGCCACGATCGGCGTCTCGCTCTGGGCGCATATGGGCTTTTACGCGCTGATCCTGCTCGCCGGCCTGCAGGCGATCCCCAAGGATCTTTATGAAGCCGCCGAAATGGACGGCACGAAGCCGGCGCGCGTCTTCTGGCGAATCACCCTGCCGCTGCTCATGCCCAATCTTCTGGTCGTCGTGGTGCTGGCGCTGATCCGCGCCGTGCAGATCTTCGACGAGGTCTATGTGCTCACCGGCGGCGGTCCGGGCACCAGCACGCTCTACCTCACACAATATATCTACGAGACCGGCTTTGCCTCGGCGCTCCGCAACCCGGGCCTTGCCGCAGCCGCTTCGATCCTGATGGGCCTCGTGCTCGTTGTCCTGACACTGGTCCAGCTCGGCATCGGCCAGCGCGGCGAAAAGAAGGGGAAACGCTAATGGGTGTGGCTTCCCGCTTCATTCTGCGCCGCCGCGGCGGCAACGGCTGGCACTGGACGGACATCGTCACCTGGGTCTGGCTTGTCGGCGGGCTGATCATCATGTTCGGCCCCGCCGTCTGGCTCGCCTTCTCGTCCTTCAAGACGCCGGCAGCACTCGCCGAGTTCCCGCCGTCGATCCTGCCATATGTCACCAGCCAGGCGACCGTGCAGGGTTATGACAAGCCGCTGCAGCTCTTCGACGCGAAGATGCCGGACGGCTCGACCAAGGTACTGGCCGAAGTGCGCCGGATCGGGACCATGTCCCAGATGGTCGATCCGAAGACCCCGGGCGAAATCGTGCGCGTCAACATCAACGACCGCACCCCGGTACGCTCCGTCTCGTTCGCGACGGAGAACTACACGACACCCTTCACCCAGTTCGATTTCCTGCGCTACCTGTGGAACTCGGTCTTCGTGACGGTGACGGCGACGCTGATCACCCTGATCGTCAATTCCATGGCCGCCTTCGCGCTGTCGAAATACGAGTTCAGGGGCCGCAGTCTCGCCATGCTGATCATCCTCGCGACGCTGATGGTGCCGCTGTCGGTCATCATGGTGCCGCTCTATTCGATCATCTCGTCGCTCGGCCTGTTCAACAATCTCTGGGGCGTCATCCTGCCGACGGTCGCCACGCCGACCGGCGTGTTCATCCTGCGCCAGTACATGCTGACCATACCGGACGAGCTGATCGACGCGGCGCGCATGGACAAGGCCTCCGAATGGCAGATCTACTGGCGCATCGTGCTGCCGCTGACGGCGCCGGCGCTGGCCGTGCTCGCCATCTTCTCGGTGGTCTGGCGCTGGAACGACTTCCTGTGGCCGCTGATCGTGCTGTCGCGCCGCGAACTTTACACCCTGCAGGTGGGCCTCAGCATCTATTCCGGCGAACTGAACGTGCAATGGCACTTCATCCTGGCGATGACCGTCGTCACCATGATCCCGGTCGTGCTGGTTTTCATCTTCCTGCAGCGTTTCATCACCACCGGCATTGCCGGCACCGGCCTGAAGTAAGGATCACCGATGGGCGAAATCAAACTCAGCGATGTCAACAAGTCCTTCGGCTCGGTCCATGTCCTGAAGGATATCGACCTGCACATCAAGGACGGCGAATTCGTCGTCTTTGTCGGCCCGTCGGGCTGCGGCAAGTCGACCCTCCTGCGCACCATCGCAGGCCTCGAAAAGATCACCGGCGGCGTCATCGAGATCGACGGCAAGCGCGTCAACGAGGTTTCGGCCGCCGATCGCGGCCTTGCCATGGTCTTCCAGTCCTATGCGCTCTATCCGCATATGAGCGTGCGCCAGAACCTCGCCTTCGGCCTGGAAAACTCCAACATGCCGAAGAACGAGGTCGCCGAGCGCATCGCGGAAGCCGCCCGCATGCTGGAAATCGAACCCTATCTGGAGCGTCGCCCCGGCCAGCTTTCCGGCGGCCAGCGCCAGCGCGTCGCGATCGGCCGCGCCATCGTGCGCCGCCCGACCGCCTTCCTGCTCGACGAGCCGCTGTCGAACCTCGATGCCGAACTGCGCGTCTCGACCCGCGCCGAGCTTGCCGCACTCCATGCCCGCCTCGGCTCGACGATGATCTACGTCACCCACGACCAGGTGGAAGCGATGACGCTCGCGCACCGCATCGTCGTCATGCGCGCCGGCAAGATCGAGCAGGTCGGCACGCCGCTCGACCTTTACAACACGCCCGCCAATCGCTTCGTCGCCGGCTTCATCGGCGCGCCGCACATGAATTTCCTGGCAGGAGAGGTCGCCGAACTGCAGACCGGCACCGCGACGCTGACGACGTCAGGCGGCCATCGCCTGCTGGTGCCGTTCTCGGGCCATTCCCTGTCCGTCGGCGACAAGCTGACGATCGGCATCCGTCCGCAGCACATCACGCTCGCCAACGATCCCGGCAGCCTGAAGGTGAAAGTCCGGCTGGTCGAGGCGCTGGGCTCCGAAACGGTCATCCATGCGGACCTGAACGGCGAAAAACTCCTCGCCGTCGTGCCCGGCCAGAAGCAGCTTTCCCCCGGGGACGAAGCCTATTTCTCCGTCGCCGGCGCGCCTCTGCACCTGTTCGACCGGAACGGATTGCGCGTCAAGGGGAGCTAGCCCGCTCCCCCCATTCCATCGATCCCGCCTCAACCGGACGATGGAATGGCCGGCCGATTGCGCGAACGGTACAATCCCTCACCAACCGCAGCGGGAGGAGAGGTTCCGATGTTCCGTATGTCCCTGATCCTGTTATTGGCCGTGGTCTTCGCGGCACCGGTCACGCTATCCCCGGCCAATGCCCAGACCAAAATGGTCAAGGCCAAGCCGACGCCGGCGACGATGGCGGCAGGCGAGTCCGTCCTGTTCGACGACAAGGCCTGCCCCGCCGGCATGATCGCGCGTTTCACCAAGTCGCAGCGCAAGGAGCAGATTGCCAAGAAATGCGTGCATATGAACGGCACGCGATAGTGCATGGGACCGATAGCGGGATCGCGCTTTCGAAAGATGCCGCTGTCGTGACGGATACCTTCAGAGATAACCTTTGAAGAAGGCCAGCATCGCCCGCCGCATCGCCTCCGTTTCGCGATGCCCGACGCCTGCCTCCGGCAGGAAGACCAGCGCGCCGAGGGCTTCGGCTTTCAGATAGGCCGCCTCGGTCTCGGCGAAGGCCCGCTCCACCGCATCGGGCGGCGTCAACGGGTCGTCCCAGCCGATGCAGATCAGCTGCGGCCGCGGCGCTACAAGCCCGGCGATCTCGCCGATCGAGGTTTCCTTGAGCAGTCCCGGCACGGTCAGGTAATGGCCGTGCAGGTCATGGGCGCCGGTTTCGACCAGGGTCGCGAAATCCGCGAAGCAGCATAAATGCGCGTTCGCCTTCACACGGCGATCGAGCGCTGCGAGGAAATAGGCGAGCGTCGCCCCCATCGACAGGCCAGCGACGCCGATCCTTTGCGGATCGACCTCCGGCCGTCCGGCAAGCCAGGTCAGCGCCGCGGCCTGTTCGGAAAGCATCTGCCCGAACAGCGTCTTGCCATGCCAGAGTGCTGCCTTGGTCGCCGCGTCCTCGGTCTGGCCGGCACGCTCGCCAAAGGTCGGCATGTCGATGCACAGGACCACATACCCCTCCCGCGCCAGCGCCGGCCCCGGCGCATCGAGAAGGGCCGGCCGCCCGTCGATCAGTTCGGAAGCGCCGATATCCCAGCGGGCGCCGTGGGCGTGGGCATGCAGGATCGCCGGTCCGGCGGTGAGGAACCCCTCGCTCGGCCGGGTCAGGAAACCGCGCACGTCCGTGCCGTCGCCCAGGCGAAACTGCAGCCTCTCGAGAATATAGCCGTCGCGGATTTCCGTGGAACTGTCCGCCAGCGTCAGGGAGACCTCCTCGAAGGCGAGCAGCTCCTTCAATCGCTCGACCGTGATCGCCATCGTCCCTCCTCCCGGCCTGCCATCCCGCCCTCCAAGCGGGGATGATTGCCGTCTGCGCTCTGCGGCTTTTCAGAGACATAGACGAAATCGCGTCCCCTTTCATCCCCGTCCTCTCGTGCCGTGCCTAGAATTATCCCGTCCCGCTTCGGCTACACCGGCCCGCATGACCGGCGAGGCGGGACCGGTGCCGTGGTGGTCTGCCGTCATGCAGGCGGGTCGTCAGGGGCTGCGCAGAAAATAGTCCCCCTCTCGCCTTCGGGCGGGGCGTGCGTGTGTCGCACACAACCCGGTATGGCATCCGTGCTCATTTCCACGGAGTTAAATTCCATGCCGCCGCAGAGGGACCGGAGTTGCGCGGATAAATACACCGAACGGGACACGTCGCGTGTCACCATTAAAATTTCAATCGAGGCACACGACGTGTCCCGGCCGAAACTCAAAAAGCCGCGTAGCACCAAGGGGTGAATCCGTTCGCCGCAGAAGGGGATGACACATGAACGATCCTGATTTCAGCGAATACGAAAAACTTCGTGCCGAACAGCACGAGGAACTGTGCCGCGCCGCCTCTTCACTCATGCGCGTCGATTTACGCCTGTGCCGCTTGCGTTCGTGCCGCCGCAAGCGCGTGTGCAGCGGCCCGATGCTGCCCTCGCCGCATCAGGCATGGGCCGTACGCGCCCATGAGGAGATCGGCCTTAGCGGCAAGGCCTGCGCGAAACTTCCCCTCTGTATAGCAAACCAGCACGCGTGGATCTTCGCTCCCTACAAGAAACTGATGACCGACCTTCAGCAGTTGACGCTCGACGAGCCCGAAACGGATCTGATCCCCGCGTGCCTCAAAGTTGCGGCAAGACGGCGCCTGCCGAGAAGCGCTCTTGACTTCCCGGCTCCTTCGTCCGACTTCAAACAGGAAACGAAGGGATGAAGACCATGACCGAAGCCGCCCGCAGCACGATCGATCCCCGCACCACGATCGACCAGAGCGAAGTCGACAGGTTTTCCGCGATGGCCGCGGAATGGTGGGATCCGACCGGCAAGTTCAAGCCCTTGCACAAGTTCAACCCCGTTCGCCTTGCCTATCTGCGCGACCGCATCTGCGAGAATTTCGGCCGGGACCCGAAGAGCCACCTGCCGCTTTCCGGCCTGCGCATCCTCGATATCGGCTGCGGCGGCGGCCTGCTCTCCGAGCCGGTCGCCCGCATGGGCGCCACCGTCGTCGGCGCCGACCCCTCGGAAAAGAACATCGGCATCGCCTCCACCCATGCTGCCGAGACCGGGACCTCGGTCGACTACCGCCCCGTCACCGCCGAACAGCTCGCCGAAGCCGGCGAGACTTTCGACGTCGTGCTGAACATGGAAGTGGTCGAGCATGTCGCGGACGTCAATTTCTTCATCACCACCTGCGCCAACATGGTCCGCCCCGGCGGCCTGATGTTCGTCGCCACCATCAACCGCACCTTCAAGGCCGGCGCGCTGGCGATCTTCGCCGCCGAAAACATCCTGCGCTGGCTGCCCCGCGGCACCCATCAATACGAAAAGCTGGTCCGCCCGGAAGAGCTGGAAAAGCCGATCTCCTCGGCCGGCATGGAGATCATCCATCGCACCGGCGTCTTCTTCAATCCGCTCCAGGACCGCTGGAATCTCTCGCCGGACATGGACGTGAACTACATGATGCTGGCGAAACGTCCGGCGTGAGACGACTTCCACGGCCTGCCATGTCTGTGATAGTCTTTGGGACTTCCTTCCGGAGAGACCGCAATGGGCGAGGCCGTGAAAATCACCGTGACGCTGGAGCCGGACATCCAGGATTTCGTCCGCGACGAGGTCGAGCGCGGATCGTTTGCCTCAATGAGCGAATATATCGAGACGGTCTTGCGCCAGCGCCAGGAGCGCGAACGCGCACGCCAGCAGCTTGATACGGAATTGCGGAAAGGCATCGACGACATCGAAGCCGGGCGGATGATATCTATCGAAGAGGCTTTCGATAGCGTTTACGAAGAGCTTGGCTGGAAACGAACGGCGCGATGAAGGTTGTCTTCACCAGGAAGGCACGTCAGGATCTTGCGGAAATCGCCCGCTATCTCGCAGACCAGAACCCCGTCAGGGCTCGATCCTATATCGAGGAACTGCGGTCCGCCTGCCTTGAAATTGCAGACACGCCCCATGGCTTCGAGCTTCTGGAAAAATCCGAATTTTCCGGCATTCGCCGTCGCGTCTTCGCACCCTATCTGATCTTCTACCGGGTGGAAGGATCGCAGGTCAGGCTCGTTCGCATCCTCCACGGGGCCCGGGACTATCCTCCCATTCTTGACCATCGTTGAAACGTCTTGTCCCCGCCCTCTCCAGCGCGGCTACACTTCAGCCGAAAGCACATGCGCAAGCAGATCCCTCTGCTTCTGCGCATTGCGCGCCGCAACCCGGCGCACTCGGGCACGGTCAATGGCGATCCTTTCACCATCCGGCCTGTAGGGTTCTTTGAAATGGAAAGCCCGGCGGCCCCAGCCTCCTAAGCCCGGATCGCCTGCATAACCGGAGCGCCGAGAAAACCTTCCGCCCGCTCCGCTGCCTCGAAATTTGTGGGCTCGCGAAATCGAAACCCCTCTATCTCGAGGCGTTCATAAAGAGCGACGAACAGGCCGAAATGTAGATGGCCAACCGTTTCGCCGTCCCGCTCATTCAGTTCGCGTCTTCGGGAATGACCGGCAGCGGCGCGATCTCGATGCCCTCGTCGAGCAGGTCACGCACTTCGCCGAGGCTCGCCTGGCCGATGATGCCGCGGGCATCCGCCTCGCCATAGTGGATCTTGCGGGCTTCCTCGGGAAATTTCTCGCCGACATCCTCGGCCGTCGCCTTGATGGCGGCAACCGCTTCCTTGAGCTTGGCGATCGCCTCCTGGCGCGCCATGTCCATCACCATCGCCTGCTTCTCCTCCTTTTTACGGGCGGTCGAAACGGACGGCGCCATCAGCGTCTTGGAGATCGAGGCGGAATTGCAGACCGGACAGGTGAGGAACCCGCTTGCCACCTGGGTATCGAAGTCCGCGCTTGTCGAAAACCAGCCTTCGAACGTATGGGCATTTTCGCAGGAAAGGGAATACTTGATCAAGCGGCCACCTCTCCCGCCGCGGCGGGCACCGCATCAAGCGAGAACTCGCGGGCGTTCTTGAGGTTCGGGATTTTTCCCCGCGCCGAAGCGACGGCGGCGATGTCGATCTCGGCCAGCACGACGCCTTCGCCGGTGCCGCCGGCGGATGCCAGCACCTTGCCCCAGGGATCGACGATCATCGAATGGCCGAAGGTTTCGCGGCCATCCTCATGCACGCCGGCCTGGGCCGCGGCGATCACGAAGGCGCCATTCTCGATCGCCCGGGCACGCAGCAGGATTTCCCAATGGGCCTCGCCGGTCTGCCGGGTGAAGGCAGCCGGCACGGTCAGGATCTCGGCGCCGCCAAGCGCCTCCGTGCGGAAGAGCTGCGGAAATCGCACGTCGTAGCAGATCGCAAAACCGAGCTTGCCGAACGGCAGGTCGGCGACCCGGGCTTCGCTGCCCGGCTCGTAGGCCGAGCTCTCGCGCCAGCTTTCGCCATTGTCCAGATCGACATCGAACATATGGATCTTGTCATAGGTGCAGACCTTGCGCCCGTCCGGCGCAAACAGGAAGCCGCGGTTGGCGATCTTGCCGCCCTCGACCGCAATCGCCGTCGAGCCGACATGCAGGTGGATGCCGAGTTCGCTCGCAAGACCGCGGGCGGTCGAGACGATGATATCGCCCGCCTCGTCGCGCAGCACCGCCCGCATCGCCTTGCGGTCCCGCTGCAGGAAGCCGGTCATTTCCGGGGTCTGGATGTAGACCGCCCCTTGCGCCGCAGCCTCGCGCACCAGCCGCGCCATGTCGGCGGCGTTCTTTTCCGGATCCACGCCGGAGCACATCTGTATGGCGGCAGCCTTGAAAGCCATGGGAGACACCTCTCAGTTCGCCAGCATCGGGTCCAGCTTGCCGGCCCGTTCGAGCGCGTGCAGGTCGTCGCAGCCGCCGACATGCGTCCCGTCGATGAAGATCTGCGGGAAGGTCGCCCGGCCGTTGGATTTGCCGATCATCTCCTGGCGCAATTCCTGCGAATAGGTGGCGTCATGCTCGGTATAGGCGACACCTTTGGTGTCCAGCAAAGCCTTCGCGCGTGCGCAGTAACCGCAATATTCGCGGGTATAGATAGTGACCTCGGCCATGAACGTCTCCGGGCGCGACCCAAGGGAAAGGATGTCGGGGAAAGGCCGCGCAACAATGTCTTCTTCTGTCATATAGGCCCGGTAACAGCCATTGCAAAGGTCAAAACCGTGACCTCCGCGGCGCCTGCTTTTTTCAATGTCCTCACGGCGGAGGAAACCGTCGCACCGGTCGTATAGACGTCGTCGACCAGCACCAGCCGCTTGCCGAACACCCGGTCCTCGTGCCCCGGAGCGATCGCGAAAGCCGCCCGGACATTGTCTTCGCGAGCCCGTGCCGAAAGCCCCACCTGCCGGTTCGTGCGTTTGACGCGGACGAGGGTGGAAGCGAGGAACGGCCGGCCGGATTTCTGCGACATATGCCGGGCAAGTTCCGCCGCCTGGTTGAACTTGCGCGAGGCAAAACGTGCGCGATGCAGCGGCACCGGCAGGATGGCGTCGCAGGCCGCGACATGTCCGTCGGAGGCACGCAGCATCCAGCCGGCCATCATTCCCGCAAGGTCGGTTCGGTCCCGGTATTTCAGCGAATGGACGAGGTCGCGCGCCGCCCCTTCGAAGATCGCAGCCGAACGCAGGCGGTCGAAAACGGGCGGCTCGGCGATGGCTTGCGCGGACAGAATGCCAGGTCCCGGATCGTAGGAAAACGGCAGCCCGAGCTTCTCGCAATAGGGCCGTTCGATGAAACGGATCTCCCGCCAGCAGGAAGGGCAGAAGCCCTGATGCGCCCCGGTCCTGACCCCGCAGCCGGGGCAGGTCGGCGGATAGACGAGATCGCCGACCCATCTCGTCCACCCCGCGGCGAACGATGTTAAAAGTCGCAAGGGATTGACGTTCGGCTCCACGGACATGACTTGACAATAGCGGACGGAGCGCGCCTTTGCGACGGCAGAATACGAGTGGACGGCCATGGAAATTCTTTTCGACGAACAGCTTGTAAGCGCGCGCCGCAGACGCGCGATAACCGCACGCGACAGCAATGCGGCATTCCTCCTGGACATCGCCGGACGCGAACTTGCGGACCGCCTCGCCGTGGTCGAGCGCCGGTTCGAAACGGCGGTCGAACTCCATGGCGGAACCGGTATCGCCGCCCGCGAGGCGCTGGCTACCGGCAAGGTCGGAACCATCCGTCGGGTCGAGACCGATACCGCCTTCGCCAGGCCCGGCGACGCCTTCACTATCGCCCCGCTGGAAGACGTGCCGCTCGAACCCGAGAGCGCCAATCTCGTCCTGTCGCCGCTCTCGCTGCATCTGGTCAACGATACGCCCGGCACGCTGATCCGCATCCGCCGGGCGCTGAAGCCGGACGGGCTTTTCCTGGCGGCCATCCCGGGCTCGGGCACTCTTCAGGAGCTGCGCGACGTGCTTCTCTCCGCCGAGGCGGAGCTGATCGGCGGCGCAAGCCCGCGCGTCATTCCGTTCGCGGATGTGCGCGATGTCGGCGCTCTGCTGCAGCGGGCCGGCTTTTCGCTGCCGGTCGTCGACGCCGAAACCCATACCGTGCGGTACGACTCGCTCTTTCCGCTGATGCGCGACCTGCGCGCCATGGGCATGACCAACCCGCTGGCGGGACGCAGCCGGGTGCCGGTCACGAGGCGTTTTTTCGTCAGGGCCGCGGAACTTTATGCGGAGCGCTATTCCGATCCGGACGGCCGCATCCGCGCGACGTTCTCGATCATCTACGCATCGGGCTGGGCACCGCACGAAAGCCAGCAGAAACCGTTGAAGCCGGGCTCCGCCAAGATGCGGCTCGCGGACGCCTTGCGCAAGGAAACGGAATAGGCCCCTACTGACCGGCAGCGCCCTGATAGGTGTCGGCTATGCCGCCGAACATGTTGTTCATCAGGTCATAATAGCCGCCCAGCGCGACAAACAGCGTTATCGCCAGAATGGAAACGACCAGGCCGTATTCCACCGCCGTCGCGCCGCTGTTATCATTCAGAAGGAACCTGAAAAGGCGCATGAACTGACCTTTGAATCAAAATGGATCGGGCCTGAAAAGGCCCGCGCATCAGCAGTCGTTGCCCACGCCATAGCCCTGTACGATGCAGACTGAGCCAGGCGTTTCCTGCAATACGCTGCGCCGGATCGTATAATGTTTTCCGCTCTTGTCGCCGGGTTTGATGGAGCCCGTGCTGATCAGGTCGAAATCTTCCTGGACATGCGCCAGCCGGCGCTCGTCGTTGCGGCTCGCGAGCATCGGCGTCACGATCAGCGAAAGAGCGATCGCGGCCGTCCCGAACAGGAGTGCTATATTGAGCGCGCCGGTTTTGCCGGAGCCATGCGCCGTCCGCTGACGGACCCGCACAGTTTTCCAGAATTCCTCGTCCATGCCTTCTAAAGCCTCGTCAACGCAGTTACGTGATGAGCCTTGAAGGTGCCACAATCGGCTAAACGATCCCTTAACGCCGTATAAATTCGATTGTTCTAATTTTATCGATCAGAGCAGATCCTGAAGGATCGGGATCAGCGGCTCGTCGGCCGGCGGCATCGGATAGTCGCGCAGCGCGTTCGGCCGCACCCATTTGATCGCCTGGCCTTCCCGCCCCGTCGGAATGCCTTCGAACCGCCGACAGACGTAAAGCGGCATCAGCAGATGGAAGGTCTCGTAAGTGTGGCTCGCGAAAGTCAGCGGAGCAAGGCACGGGATCTTGGTGACGATGCCGAGCTCCTCCTCGAGCTCGCGTACCAGTGTCTCCTCCGGCGTCTCGCCCGGCTCGACCTTGCCGCCGGGAAATTCCCAGAGGCCGGCCAGCGACTTGCCTTCGGGCCGCTGCGCCAGAAGGATGCGGCCGTCGGTATCGATCAGCGCGCAGGCGGCGACCAGCAGGATCTTGCGGGGCGTATCGCTCATGCCCGGCTCTCCTGCCGCCAGTAGCGGTATTCGTAGGCCTTGCGGAAGCCGAATTTGCGATAGAGCGCCAGAGCCGGTTCGTTGGTGGAGACCACCTGCAGCCAGGCCGAGCGGGCGCCGCTGATCCGGGCCCAGCGCAGCGCGGAGGAAAAGATCTCGGTGCCGAGACCCTCGCGCCGATGCGCCTTGGCGACCGCAAAGGAGATGATGCCGGCGAGATCGTTGTCCTGCACGCAGAGCGCCACGGCCGCCGCCCCCTCCTGCGGGTTCTCCTTGATGAAGAAGCCGGAGGTCGGCTTGATCGAGCTCAGGATCTCGGCAAGCGCCGGCTTCAGGCCCACATCCTCGCCCTCGACGGCAAGGCTCGCATCGCAGAACCGGCCGATATCGTGGCTCGGCAGGTAATCGAGCGTGTCCGGCAGTTCCAGTTCGGTGAGATTGACGGTGAGCACGTCCACGGTCTCGAACACCCGCCAGCCGGCGGCGTCGAGATGTTCGATGAGCTTCGGAGGAGCGAGCGGCGTCTCCCGGACGACCAGCGGACGGCCGTAATCCTCGAAACGCTTGCGTGCCTTCTCGAGCCTCACCGCCATGTCGCGGTGATCGGACGGATCGAGCGGCACGATGCAGTTCAATCGCTTCGAAGGATGACCGCCGGTCAGCCGCACCTGCCAGCTTCCGTCATAGACGACGGATGCCGCCGGCCAGGCTCGAAAGCCGACGGCTTCGAGCCGCCGGACCAGCGGCAGATCGTTCTGGGGAGATGATGCTTCGTTCAATTCCTGTCAGCTCCGGTAGTCGCCGTTGATGGCAACATATTCCTTGGTGAGGTCGCAGGTCCAGACGGTCGCCCGGCCGCTGCCGAGACCGATATCGACCTTCACGGGAATATCCTGTTCCTTCATGACAGCGGTGGTCGCGGCTTCGGAATAGGCCGGATCGCGCTCGCCGTCGACGGCGACGCGCACATCGCCGAACCAGATCGCCAGCCGGTCGCGGTCGGCCATCTCGCCCGACTTGCCGACGGCCATGACGATACGGCCCCAATTGGCGTCCTCGCCGGCGATCGCGGTCTTGACGAGCGGCGAATTGGCGATCGACAGCGCGATCACCTTGGCCGCCGCATCGCTCTCGGCGCCGGTGACGGTGATCTCGACCATCTTGCGAGCGCCTTCGCCGTCTCGGACCACCTGCAGGGCGAGGTCCTTGAGCAGATCGTTGAGCGCCGTGCGGAAGCTTGCCAGACGCGGATCGTCGGCGGTCTCGACACGGACCTGGCCGTCGGCGCTCGCTGCACCCGTCGCAAACAGCATCAGCGTGTCGGACGTTGAGGTGTCGCTGTCGACGGTGACCGAATTGAAGCTCGGGCCGACACCGGCCGAAAGCAGGCTCTGCAGGGCCGGAGATGCGATGTCGGCATCCGTCGCCACGAAGGAGAGCATGGTCGCCATGTCGGGGGCGATCATCCCGGCGCCCTTCGAAATGCCGTTGATCGTCACCTTGACGCCGCCGATCTCGGCGGTGCGGGTCGCGACCTTCGGATAGGTGTCGGTGGTCATGATCGCCTTGGCGGCCTCGAGCCAGAAGTCGCCTGTGGCACCGCTGTTCATGTCGCCGAGCACGCCCGCGAACTTCGACGCGTCCAGCGGTTCGCCGATCACGCCGGTGGATGCCAGATAGACCTCGTTCTCGCCACAGCCGACCGCCTCCGCAGCCGACTTTGCGGTGAGCGCCGTCGCGGCCTTGCCCTTGACGCCGGTAAAGGCGTTGGCATTGCCGGAATTGACGACCACGGCACGGGCAGCCCCATGCGACAGATTGGCGCGGCAGAAATCGACCGGCGCCGAAGGACATTTGGACCGGGTGAAGACGCCGGCGACGGTCGCCGGCTTGTCGAACACCATCAGCAGCACGTCGGTGCGGTTCTTGTACTTGATCCCGGCGGCGGCCGTCGCCATGCGCACGCCGCGGATCGCCGGCATGTCGGGATAGGATTTCGGAGCAAGCGGCGAGACGGAAGCGGACATCGGAAAACTACCTGGCTCAAATAGGAAAAGGGCCCGGAAGATCCGGGCCCGTTGTCAAAAGGTTACTGCTGGACCGGCGCGTCGCCCGCTTCCTGCATCTTGCTGACGTCGTCATAACCCTTCTTGAGACCGGCATCCATGATGTCGATCTTCTGCTCGCTCTTGGCCTTGGTGATGAGAGCGACGTACTTGTCGCGCATCACGAGCTGCTTGACCTGGTCCTCGACCTGCTCGAAAGCCGGCGCCGGAGCATCGCGGGTGTCTTCGAGCTTGATGACGTGGAAGCCGAACTGCGACTTGACCGGGGTCTTGGTGTATTCGCCCTTCTTCAGCGCGAAAGCGGCCTCTTCGAACTCGGGAACCATGCGGCCGCGGCCGAACCAGCCGAGATCGCCGCCTTCATCCTTGTTGCTGTCCTGCGACTTTTCCTTGGCGATGGCGGCGAAATCCTTGCCCTTGCCGAGATCGGCGATGATCGCCTTCGCCTCGTCCTCGGTCTTTACGAGGATGTGGCGGGCATGCACTTCTTCCTGCTTCGGCAGGGAGGCGATTTCCTTGTCGTAACGGGCCTTGACCTCTGCCGGGGTGGTGGCATCGATCACGTGCTTGCGGAAATAGGCGTTATGCAGTTCGCGGTCGGCGATATAGTCCATCCGCTTCTTGAAATCGGGCGTGTCCTTGATGCCTTCGGCAAGCGCGCCCTTGGCGAGCAGCTTGACGTCGATGGCGCCGGACAGGGCTGCGACCTTCTTCTGGTCATCGGGAAGCTGGGCGAGCTGCGGATCGAGATTCTGGACCGCGATATCCAGTTCCGACTGGTGGATTTCCAGGTCACCGACCTTGGCAACGACCGGATCTTCTGCCGCGAACGCGGGAGCCTGGCAGAGGATCGCGGCGGCCAGCGCGGCCGTCATGAGGAATTTGTGGCGCAACATCGATAAAGACCTTTCGATAAGGATACCGGTTTCAGAAGCCCTGATTCCGGCCAGAAAACCTTCACAAACACCGGATTGTGGCCATTCTGTATCGGCCGCCACCGTTGACATCATTCGACCCCCCTCTTATCTGTCACGCAACTTCGCGTCCAGCAGAGTTTCCGGGCGTGACGGGTCATTTTATCGGCATCGAAAACCGATGGATCGACCGGTCCGGCGCCCCCATGGGACAGATTTCAGAAAGGACCATTCGTATGGTCAGCATTGGCGGCATCGCCCGCAAATTGTTCGGTTCGGCTAACGATCGCCGCGTGCGCGGCTATCGGCCAAGTATCGACGCCATCAATGCAATCGAGGAGAAGACCAAGGCTCTCTCCGACGAACAGCTTGCAGGCCAGACGGCCGAGTTCAGGAAACTGCTCGCCGAAGGCAAGACGCTGGACGACATCCTGATCCCGGCTTTCGCGGTCGTGCGCGAGGCGTCCCGCCGCGTGCTCGGCATGCGCCCGTTCGACGTGCAGCTGACCGGCGGCATGATCCTTCACGATGGCGCGATTGCCGAAATGAAGACCGGCGAAGGCAAGACGCTGGTGGCGACGCTGCCGGTCTATCTGAACGCGCTCGCCGGCAAGGGCGTGCACGTGGTCACCGTCAACGACTACCTCGCCCAGCGCGACGCCCACACGATGGGCAGGCTCTACGGCTTCCTCGGCCTGAGCACGGGGGTCATCGTCCATGGCCTCAACGATGACGAGCGCCGCACCAACTATGCCTGCGACATCACCTACGCCACCAATAACGAACTCGGCTTCGACTATCTGCGCGACAACATGAAGTATGAGCGCAGCCAGATGGTCCAGCGCGGCCACAATTACGCGATCGTCGACGAAGTGGACTCGATCCTGGTCGACGAGGCGCGCACGCCGCTGATCATCTCCGGCCCGCTCGACGACCGTTCGGAACTCTACAACACGATCGACGCCTTCATCCCGGCGCTGACGCCGGAAGACTACGAAATCGACGAAAAGCAGCGCTCCGCCAACTTCTCCGAGGCCGGCACCGAAAAGCTCGAGAACCTCTTGCGCCAGGCGGGCCTCCTGAAGGGCGAATCTCTCTACGACGTCGAAAACGTCGCAATCGTCCACCACATCAACAACGCGCTGAAGGCCCACAAGCTCTTCACCCGCGACAAGGACTATATCGTCCGCAACGGCGAGATCGTCATCATCGACGAATTCACCGGCCGCATGATGCCGGGCCGCCGCTATTCGGAAGGCCAGCACCAGGCGCTCGAAGCCAAGGAAAAGGTGCAGATCCAGCCGGAGAACCAGACGCTCTCCTCGATCACCTTCCAGAACTATTTCCGCATGTATTCAAAGCTCGCCGGCATGACCGGCACGGCGCAGACCGAAGCGGAAGAGTTCGGCAACATCTACAAGCTCGAAGTGGTCGAAGTGCCGACCAACCTGCCGATCCAGCGCATCGACGAGGACGACGAGGTCTACCGGACCTTCGACGAGAAGTTCAAGGCGATCATTGCCGAGATCAAGGACGCCCATCAGCGCGGCCAGCCGGTTCTAGTCGGCACTACCTCGATCGAGAAGTCCGAACTTCTGGCGACCATGCTGCGTCAGTCCGGCTTCAGCGACTTCCAGGTGCTGAACGCCCGCTACCATGAGCAGGAAGCCTATATCGTTTCGCAGGCCGGCGTCCCGGGTGCCGTGACGATCGCCACCAACATGGCCGGCCGCGGCACCGACATCCAGCTCGGCGGCAATATCGACATGCGCCTCGAACGCGAACTCGAAGGCATCGAGGACGAGGGCGAACGCGCGGCAAAGGAAGCTGCCATCCGCGAGCAGGTAAAGCAGCTCAAGGAAAAGGCGCTGGCCGCCGGCGGTCTCTATGTCATCGCCACCGAACGCCACGAAAGCCGCCGCATCGATAACCAGCTGCGCGGCCGTTCCGGCCGTCAGGGCGACCCCGGCCGCTCGAAATTCTACCTGTCGCTCCAGGACGACCTGATGCGCATCTTCGGCTCCGACCGAATGGACGGCATGCTGCAGAAGCTGGGCTTGAAGGAAGGCGAGGCGATCGTCCATCCCTGGATCAACAAGGCGCTGGAACGCGCCCAGAAGAAGGTCGAGGCCCGCAACTTCGACATCCGCAAGAACCTTCTGAAATACGACGACGTCACCAACGACCAGCGCAAGGTCATCTTCGAACAGCGTATCGAGATGATGGATTCTCCGGACGTTTCCGAGGTCGTCGAGGAAATGCGCGCCGAGGTGATCGAGATTATCGTCGCCAAGCATATTCCTGAGCGCGCCTATGCTGAACAGTGGAATGCCCCGGGTCTTCGCGAAGATGTCGGCCGCCTCCTCAATCTCGACCTTCCGATCGAGGACTGGGTCAAGGAAGAGGGCATCGGCGAAGATGATATCCGCGAACGCGTCACCGCTGCCGCAGATGCCGCCGCGGCCGACCGCAAGGAGCGCTTCGGCGCCGAGATCATGACCTATGTGGAGCGCTCCGTGCTGCTCCAGACGCTCGACCACCTGTGGCGCGAGCATATCGTCAATCTCGATCACCTGCGTTCGGTCATCGGCTTCCGCGGTTACGCCCAGCGCGATCCGCTGCAGGAATACAAGGCGGAAGCTTTCGAGCTGTTCCAGGCCCTGCTCGCCAACCTGCGCGAAGCGGTCACCGCCCAGCTCATGCGCGTCGAGCTGGTGCAGAACCCCGAGCCGCCGCAGCCGCCGGCAATCTACGACGAACAGCACGTCGATCCGACGACCGGCATCAACCAGATCACCGGCTTCGACAGCGAGAACTTCATCGCCGCACCGGAAGACCGCCGGCCTGAAGATCCCTCCACCTGGGGCAAGATCGGCCGCAACGAGGCCTGCCCCTGCGGCTCCGGCAAGAAATACAAGCATTGCCACGGCGCCTTCGAACAGGCCTGAGGCCGCGCATACGATCCGCACCGTTGAAAACGCCGCCTCCGGGCGGCGTTAGTTTTTTTGGCAAACCTCGCCTCCTGGCCGGCGTCATCCTCGATCTTGTGCCGATGATCTGCTTTCCTCAATAAAATCATATCGTTGCGAATGTTCGGGACAAGCTCGGGCATGACGGAGGAGCGCATGGCGGCATTGTCGGGCGGCTCCTCCCCAACCCCCGGGCGAACCCTTTCTTAACCCTGCTGTGGCAACACTTTTGCCCATTGTTCCCGTCGTCGTTACGAGTATTGCGTGCCCATCATGGCGGTTATCGAAACAGCGGAAAGATTGCTTCCGCCTGGTCTGAGGACCCGGCTGGCCCCGCTGACCCGCAAGCTCGAAAAGATCCTGACCGACGACGACGAGACGGCACTCGCCCAGCGCCGCGCCCTGATCGCCTTCGTCATCCGCGTCGCCAGCGCCGCCATCGCCTTCGTGTCGCAGATCGTGCTCGCCCGCCTGATGGGCGAGTTCGAGTACGGCATCTTCGCCTTCGTCTGGGTTCTGGTCGTGCTCGCCGGCAATCTCTCCTGCCTCGGCTTCCACACGTCCGTGATCCGTTTCCTGCACCAGCACAAGGCACGCGGCGAGGTCGCGACGGTGCGCGGGCTCAATCTCGCCGTCCGCCTGGTGGCGCTCGTCTCCGCAAGCACGGTGGCCGGCCTCGGTTTCCTGTTCCTGAATTTCTACGGCCACACGGTCGAGCCCTACTATCTCGTGCCGGTGTCGCTCGCCTTCTTCACCATGCCGATGATCGCGCTCGGCGACGTGCTCGACGGCACCGCGCGCTCGAACGGCTGGACGGCGACGGCGCTCTCGCCCACCTACCTGATCCGCCCGACCCTGATCCTCGCCTTCATGCTGGCCGCCCTCTGGTTCGGTGCGCCGCACACCGCCGTCACCGCCATGGAGGCTGCGCTTCTGGCAACCTATGTCACGACGCTCTCGCAGCTGCTGCGCCTGACATTGCGCCTGCGCCGGCTCTACGGAAAAGGCCCGATGCAGTTCGAGATCGGCGCCTGGTTCCGTTATTCGCTGCCGCTCTTCCTCGTGGACGGCATCGGTTTCCTCCTGACCAATGCCGACGTCGTCGTCGTCGGCCTCTACCTGCCGCCGGACCAGGTCGGCATCTACTACGCCGCCGCAAAGACGATCGTGCTGGTGCAGTTCGTCTATTTCTCGATCAAGGCCGCCGCCGGCCCCCGCTTTTCAGCGATCATGGCCGAAGAGGACATGACAGCGCTGGCCTCCTTTGCCGGCCAGACCGTGCGCTGGAGTTTCTGGCCGTCGCTTGCCGTCGGGCTGGCGGCGCTGGCATCCGGCGAACTGCTCCTGTCGCTGTTCGGCAGCGCGTTCACGGCCGGCTACTGGCTGATGGCGATCCTGTTCTGCGGCATCCTCGCCAAATCGATGGTCGGCCCCGGCGAGGTGCTGCTCAGCATGGCGGGCCGCCAGAAGCTCTGCGTCCTGCTCTACGCGGTCACGCTATCGGCGAGCATCGGCCTCAATATCGTGCTGATCCCCCGCTTCGGCCTGACCGGTGCTGCGATGGCCACTGCATCCGCGATGATGATCGAGGCGATCCTCCTGCATATCGCAGTGCGCCGCACCCTCGGCATCGTGCTCTTCGCGTTTGCCGATCCGACGCCCCCTGCTCCTTCAAAGGCTTCCTGACCATGGCGCAACCTCCGTTCAGCAGCGAATTCGAGGGCAATGGCGGCGGCCGCGTCGGCATGGTCCAGGCGTTCCGCGCCGAGCGGCCGGATGCCGATACACATCTTGAGGTCGGCCGGCCCGGCCGCGAACTCTGCCTCTATCCCGCCGCCTTCGGTTACGACCTGCAGGAGGAACTGGAATTCCTCTCCAACCGCGCGCTCGAGCCGAACATCTTCTTCTCCGCCCGGCTGCTCGCCCCGGCCATGCCCCGCGTCGAGGACAAGCAGGTCCGCCTGGCGGTGATCCGCGACGAGACGGGCGCCCGCAGCCGCATGCGGCTGCTGATGCCGTTCACGATCGAAAAACCGGGCTTTTCCGTCGGCGCCTCGATCATCCGCGCCTGGGCCAATCCCTTCGGCCCGATCGGCACGCCGCTCGTCGATGCGGAAGAGCCGGCCGAGACGATCGACAATCTGCTGGATGCGCTGAGCATGCGCGAAGCCCGCCTGCCCTCCGTTCTGGTCATGCCGGACGTGCGGCTCTCCGGCCCGTTCGCGCAGCTCGCCAAGGCGGTCGCCATCGGCCGCAACCTGCCGGTCACCGTCACCGATCCCTATCTGCGGCCGATGCTGGAAAGCCTGCTCGACGGCGAGGCCTATCTCAAGCACGCGATCTCTTCGCACCATTATCGCGAAATGCGCCGCCTCTGGCGTAATCTCGCCTCCAGGGGCTCGCTTTCCTATTCCGTCGCCCGCCAGCCGGAAGAGATCCGCCTGCGGATGGAGGAATTCCTGGCGCTCGAAGCCAAGGGCTGGAAGGGCCGCAAACGTTCAGCCCTGATCAACGACCGCTACCGTGCCGCCTTCGCCCGCGAGGCGATCACCAACCTTGCGGAAGTCGACGCGGTCCGCATCCACACCATCGATTTCGACGGCCGCGCGATCGCTTCGCTGATCGTCTTCATCATGGCCGGCGAGGCCTATACGTGGAAGACCGCCTACGACGAGAGCCTTGCCCAGTTCTCGCCCGGCAAGCTCTTGATGGTGAAACTGACCGAATGGCATCTCGAAGACGCCAACATCATGCGCACCGACAGCTGCGCGGTTCCCGACCATCCGATCATGAGCCGTTTCTGGGAAGAGCGCGAGGAAATGGGCACGCTGGTGATCGGCCTGCGCCAGAACGGCGACCGCGACGTGCGCCAGGTAGCGGCCCAGCTTCACCTCTACCGCAACACCCGCAACATGGCCCGCATGCTCCGGGAAAAGATCATGTCGCTGGCCGGCCGCTCGGAATAGCTACTCGGCGGCCGCCTTGTCGCGCAGCAGCCGGCGGATAACCTTTCCGCTGGTGGTCAGCGGGATGTCATCGACGAAGGCCACTTCGCGCGGATATTCGTGCATCGACAGCCGCGTCTTCACCCAGTCGCGGATTTCCGCGGCAAGCGCCTCGCTCGGGTTATAGCCCGGGGCGAGCGCGATATAGGCCTTGACGATCTCGGTGCGGATCGGGTCCGGCTTGCCGACCACGGCCGCCAGCCGCACCGCCGGATGCCCGCTCAGACAGTCCTCGATCTCGCTCGGCCCGATGCGGTAACCGGACGAGGTGATGACGTCGTCGTCCCGGCCGATGAATTCCACATAACCGTCGGCATCCTGGCGGCCGAGATCGCCCGTGATCAGCCAGTCGCCCACGAACTTGGTCTCCGTCGCCGCCTCGTCGTTCCAGTAACCGAGGAACATCACCGGATCGGGTCGGCGGATGGCGATCTGCCCCATCTTGCCGGCCGGAAGCTCGATGCCCCGGCCATCGACCACCGCCACGTGATGACCCGGCACCGCCCGCCCGATCGCCCCGCCGCGCGATACGCCGAGATTGGCGGCCGACGAGAGCACGAAATTGCATTCCGTCTGGCCGTAGAACTCGTTGACCGTCAGCCCCAGCGCCGCTTTTGCCCAGTCATAGGTCTCGCGGCCGAGCGCCTCGCCCGCCGACGCGATCGTCCTGAGCCTGAGATCGTACTTCTCGAGCGGCTTTTCGACCGATTTCAGGAGCCTGAGCGCCGTCGGTGGAATGAAGGCGTTGCGCACATCCATCTCGCTCATGATCCGGAAGGCCATGTCGGCATCGAATTTCTGGGCGGGCGAGGAGACGACCGGAATGCCGAGCATCAGCGCCGGCAAAAGCACGTTGAGCAGGCCCCCCGCCCAGGCCCAGTCGGAGGGCGTCCAGATCCGGTCGCCTTGCTGCGGCGCGAATTCGTGCGCCAGCTGGAAACCCGGGATATGGCCGGCCAGCACCCGGTGACCATGTAGCGCCGCCTTCGGCGGGCCGGTCGTGCCGGAGGTAAAAATCATCAGCGCCGGATCGTCGGGACCGCTGTCGACAACCTCGAACACCGGAGGATGGGCCGCTATCAGCGCATCGAGCCCCAGAAGCCCTTCACCGGCGGGCGTCTCGCCCGTAACGATCACATGCCGCAGCTCCGGCAGCTTGTCGCGCAGGTCCGCGAGCCGCGACAGGCCGAAGGGATTGGTGACGATCGCCGTCGCACCCGATGCCTTCAGCCGGTATTCGAGCGCCTCCGCCCCGAACAGAAGCGCCAGCGGCAGGGCGATGCTGCCCATCTTGTAGATCGCCACATGGGCGATCACCGTCTCGAAACTCTGCGGCAAAAGCAGCGCCACCCGGTCGCCAGCCTTCAGGCCGAGCGCGACGAAGGCATTCGCGAGAGAGGCGGACCGCCCGGCGAGCTCGCCATAGGTCAGGGCCCGGTGAGCGCCATCCGGGCTGAAATGCTGAAGACAGATGCGATCCGGAGACTCTTTCGCCCAGGCATCGCTGACCACCTCCCCCATGTTGAATCGCCGAGGGATCTCCCAGGCGAAATCGTCAAAAAGGTCTTCATAGGTGGTGCGGGCAGGCAGTTTCATGGGCAGCGCTTCTATTTTTGCTGCACCAGCTAACATCCGGAATGCCGAAAATACAAGGGGGACATCGGAGGGGACCTGATATGAGGAAGCCCATCCCCTCGGGCGGAGATGGGCTTCGGAACATCCGCCCGATCAACGCGAGGCGCTCATCCGCAGCATGCGGCAGAGCGATACGAGGGCTGCATCTCCGCCGCCGGAGGCGATGTCGGCGCAGCGGTTCAAAAGGGTTCGCTGCTCGGCTTCGGACATCCCCTGGAAGGCCTCGCGCTGCGGTGCGGTAAGCCCGCCGGCGCCCGGAGCGCCCGTGCCATCGACCGCCGCGGCGCCGATCCCCGTGCTTCGAAGGCCGAACAGGCCGGGTTCGGCAGCCGCGCCGCGTCCGCCGCCGATCGACGCCGTGATCCCGGCATCGACACCGGAGCCGGTGCCGAGCGTGGCGCCGGCATTGACCCCGTTTCTGCCCCCGAGCGAAACGGCGGCATCGGCATCGAGCCCGCCACCCCCGCCGACATTGGCACTGGCGCTCGCGCCGTCACCGCCGCCCGCCGACACATCGACATCCGCCACGCCGCTGCTGCCGCCGATGCCGACATCGGCATTGACGCCGTCTCCTCCACCGACCGAGACGTCGGCACCAATCCCGTCGCTCGTATTCACATCGGCACTGATACCGTTCTCGCCGCCGACCGACAGGCCCTGCGCAAGGCTCTGCCCGGCAAGAGGCAGGGCAAAACATCCGGACAGCAGCAGCACACGCCATGATTTCCGCATGATAATTTTCTCCTTCCAAACCCGGCACCATTGCCGGGCCTCCAGGACCGAATACCCAGGCGGCACGCATGTTTCAGGAGGCGCTAAACAACGGCGATATGCCGTTAAGGAAAGGGAAAAACCCACATCCGGCTGTCTTGATGCGGGACATTTTCTGCCGGATCAGGCATGCGAGATAGCAGCCTCACTTCATCCTTGCATGCCGGTGCGACACCGTGATAGAGCCCATACCGCTACCCGAGTGCCCCGTTGGCGGAATTGGTAGACGCGCCTGACTCAAAATCAGGTTCCGAAAGGAGTGCTGGTTCGATTCCGGCACGGGGCACCACATCACTTTCCGGCCTTTGATTTCCTTGTGCTATTTTGAATTTTCCCCGCACTCGGATTTAGGTGCGGGGAAAGTTCGATCTCAATTTGTTCTGCAACCAGCTTTGAGGCCTTGATCCCGAGACGCTTGCGGTCCGCCTGCTTCGTGTAGGTTTCCGCCTGCCTGGAGGTCGCCCAGCCATATTGCGCCATCAGTTCATGGGAGGTCGCGCCGGCATTTGCGGCTAGTGTTGCCGATAATTTTCGGACGCCATGGGCGCTCTTGCTCACGCCCGCCTTGGTGCAATGCTTGCGGAACCAGTTTCCGAATGATTCGGTGGTGAACGGCCGACCGTTTTCGCCAACGATAAACGCGAGATCGCCGGTCTTCGTCGCTGCTATGGCCTTCATAAGCCGTGGGGGAAACTCGACAGTTATTTCCGCGCCGGTCTTCTTCGTCCTCATAGAGAACGTGTTCCCGGCCATGTGCTGGCGCCCGGCCTTGACGATGTCTGAGCGGCGCAGTCCAGAGCAAAGCAGCAGTTCAAACGCCAGGCGCTGCGTTGTGCCCTCTTTCCACTTCCTGCAGAACTTGTTGACGTCCTCGGGAGTCCACGGCTCAAAACCATCCGACTTGTACGCAACGTTCTCGACGCCATGGGTTGGATCGAAGAGGCATATGTCATTCTTGACGCCCCATTCGAACAGACCTCGCAGGGCTTTCAGCAGCGCGTTCGCCTGTGCCGGCGTGTTTGCGCGGGCGTCCAGCGCGGCCTCGATGTCCTTCTTCGAGATATCTCCAAAGAAGGCGTCGTCAGCATTTTTCAGCATTTGCAGGAAGAGGTTCCCCCTCGCCCGCCTGGTCGAAACCGACAGAGCCGCCCATTTGCGGCTCTCCATGTACCGCTCAACCAACCACTTCAGTGAGCGGCTATCGGCAGCCTGTCGGCGCTCCACTATCGGGGTTCCCGCGACGGCAGCCTTGTAGGCAGCCTGAAACTCTTCAGTTCCAGGCTCTCCGCGCAGTCGGGTGCGCGGTCCTTTGCCGACACGATAGTAGAAGACCCACGTTTTGTGTCGGGTCTTCTCTTTGATCACGTTGAGGGGCAACTTGCGCGGCATAAGTTCCATCAAAGCCGAACTCCACCTCTGGGCGCAAGCGGATTCCGTTCGGGCTGCGCTGGCGGAGCCGGAGACACCCGGATGGTCCGGCCGCCCTCCACGATCTCGACCGTGACATTTTTCGCATTCGCCACGTCGGCCATCCGATCAAGATCAGACTTTTTGACGATCGCCGTTGCGGTCATGGCTGGTCGCCTTTCGTCTGGGGCGATTGGGTGGAAAGCGCTGACCGCAAAGCCGCGACAGAAACGGACTTCAAACCGTTCCCTGTTGCTTTTGCGATAAGTCGTTCGATTTCGGAATGAAGGGGGTTGGCAGGACCGCCTGTTACAGCGGGGACTACGCAAAGCTCAGAGGGCATAGTTTGATGGCTCTTATCCAGCCTGGCTCTAGACACGGCTTGCGCTGCCGCCCGATGAACCTCTGAGGTGTAGGCCGAAGCCTCGCCTGCCAATTCGTTTATACCATAAAGAAGGTTACGCGCGAAGTTCAGCGCTTCCGCCATGAACTCGTCGGGCGGAAACCGGCGACGGGATAGCGGTGTATCGTAGATGCCCATGAGGTTCCTCACAGCATCTTCTAACTGCTGCTCGCGACCTCTCAATTTCGGTTGGGGCGATGGTGATAGAGCCTGTCGATTGCGGAACGCTACCGCGAGCGCTCGCAGCTCCTCGGCCATCGTGTTGCCGCAGGTGCCTTCGTCCATCTTGCTGCAGTTGAAGGCGTTCGTGTCCCACTCGACATCGCCATGATCGCAACCCGGCTGGCAGTCGACGAGATCGGCGACCTGGTCGAGTAGATCGATGTTGCCCGGAACGCATGCGTCGCCAAGATGATAGGCAATGTCCCGGATTTTCCGGTCTTCTTCCCATTTCGCATTGTGTCGGGCGCGAAGACGCTCCCGAAAATCGTGGATCTGAGACGGAAGCTCGCCGATGGCCTTTTCGCCTATCGCACGGTTTCGATTGTGGTTGTTGTCGAGAAGCCAGCGAAGCGTATCGGCAGCATCAGGATATCCGCCAAGCCAATGATATGCATCGGCAGCTTCGGCCTTCATGCGCAGATGGGACCGTTGATCGGCGAAAGCCTGCGGGTAGAGTTTTTCGGCAATCCAGCTTCGCATGGTCATCGGCCATCCTCCGTCGCGGTGGCGGCAAGGGCGCGCTGGATCGTGTTCCAAGCCGTAGCCTCGATATCAATCTCGCTGTCGCTCGGCGTCCCGCCGTTGTAGATCGTCAGCTCATTGAGGTGATGCCAGCGGGCGAACTCCTTGATGGTCGCGAGCAGTTCTGCCCCCGCCACATTCGTTTCGGGCGCTGCTGTCTTTTTGCTCATCATGTCCACCCATCAGCAAGACCAGCGGACCGCGCGTGCTCAATCGGCATGACGGCGGTCATTCCGTCGATCTGTTGGAAATATCCGCGCTTCACGCGGCACTCGGCGTAGTCAGATGAGAGGATCGCACCGGTAGGCGTTTCCTTCACGAACATCAGGACCACGTATCTGCTGCGATCAATTTCCTCGATAAGGACGGCGCGGGGGCTTGGCGCCTCGATCTTCACGCTCCAGAACCAAAGTCGCTTTAGGACGCGGATCATGGCTCCGAGCCCTCCGTTGCGAGGGCGGCGCGGATCGCCTCGAACTTCGCTGTCGGGATCAGCACTCGGTTGGGGCGGTGTGTTTTTGGTGTCGGTCATGCTGCCTCGCATTTAACGGAGTAGCCAAGCGCCAGCTCGACCTGATGACCCGGGTTCTTGTTTGCGTGCTGGTGCGCCCATGCAAGCGCGTTCCGAGCGTCAACGGAGGCGCCACAAGTGTGGCACCCCGCCGTGTAGTGAATGAGCCGCTGTGTCGCCATTATGCGGCCTCTTCGAAATGCGGCTTAGCCCAAAAATCAATTTTGTGGGCCTGCACTCGGGGGACGAAGGCGACCTTGCTCAAGACCTCCCTAGAGATGATCTGGCTTGCGATCTCCTTCGATGAGGCGCTTACCACGTAGGTTCCATGCAGGCCGCCGCAAACCTTGCCGCTATCGCTGACCTGGAACTGATATAGCGACTTTACCGGCTCGACCCACGGTACCTTCGCGTACCCAGCATCGATCCAAATTTCCCGCATCCGGATCGCCTTGGTGGCAGGACGGATACGTGGATGAAAATCGCAGAACACGACGTACTGCCGACCTTCGCGGGTGACGGCCATTGAGGCGTTGAGGTTGCGAACGACCCCGCGCTGCGGCAACTCTTCGTGGAAGCGGATCTGGTAGAGCGGACGGGCAGCGTCCTCGTTCCATTCAGCGACCGCCTGTTCGGCCGTTTCGCCGCTATTGCGGTAGCCAGCGTATTTACCGTCTTCGTAGTAGATGTCCCAAAGTGCCATTTTTCTCGCTCCAATCGTATGTATGATTGAACGGATAACGTACGTATGATATGAAGTCAATAACGTACGTACGAAATAGGTGTCGCTTGACAGAAAAACATACATACGATTTACCTCCTCGCGTGGGACGCAAGAAAGAATTTCCGAACCGGATAACGCTGCCCCTGTCAGACGAGATGCTGGCGGGAATCGACGCTGCGCGCGTTGACGACGAAGACCGGCTGACGCTGATCCGTACGGCGATCGAGAAAGAGCTGAAGCGCCGGCAAAAGGAGAAGAAGGGCTGACCGTCATGGCTCCGAGCCCTCCCTGGTCGCGCCCCAAACCGGCAGCCAGTGCGTCGGGTCTTCAAAGGACCGATTGAAGAAATCGAACCACCCTTCGCGCGGCGGCCCTTCATCCTGCTCTTCGGACCTCCAATCGCAGGGGAAAGGCTCGCCGTCCTGGTATCCGATGAACCAAGTTCCATCCTTGGGAGCGGTCTCGATACCCATCAAAATAGTTTCGGGCGATGGGTATAGCGCACGGAAGCGGTCAACCTCGACTTGGAGCGCATTGGCGGCTTTTACGGCTTCGTTCGCTCGTTCCCACGCTTCGCTATCACTGGCCTGCTGTTTCGAGAGAGCCAATCGCCGATACGCCATGATGACGCGCTCGTAGGAAGCGATCCACGCGGCGGGGTCGGTTGTTGCTTCCCTCTGCATCTCCTCAAGGGCGAGCTTAGCGAGATGGTGGATTTCTTCTTTGGATGGGAAGACGCTGTCACCCTCCACATTCGTTTGGGGTGGTTGGGTGCGCACGACGCGGCGGAAGTGATGCGCGTAAGCGCCGACGGCTTTCCAATATGCCGCCATCGGCCCCTTGTTCTTTGCCCATGATTGTTGCGCACGGGAGCGAGCATCGTTGACCAGGTCGCCCAGAATATCGGCCATGATGGCGCGAGCTTCCGGCGAAAGCTCATCAAGGCGTTTCACGGCTGGCAGGGCGAGGACAGGATTGCGAACCTCGCGGCGGTTGCTGCGGTCGCTCATTCTGCCTGCCCCGCCGATGCGAGGGCGGCGCGGGCTATCTCAAGCGCTGCGTACCCGCTGTGTTTCGGGCTTTGAAAGTCCAAGTGGCCCGACGGTTGGGTTTCCCCGATTGTCGTGAGCGCTTTCCGCATCTGCGCATGCTGGCTCTTGATGAGGTCGATGCTCTCCCAAGTGGCGAACGGATCTTCCGGCTCGCCTATGTCGCTGGCGATCTTGATCATCTCGCAGGCGAGCGCCGTGACCTGATCCGGCGTGGTGTTGCCAGTGCCCTTGCAGATGCCGCAGATCATCGACGGGTAGCCCACCGGGCAATCCTCGTCCTGCTCGATCAGCGTGCATGGGCACGGCACATTCGATTGGGGTGGAAGCGGTGCGGCTGCGAGCATGGCTCGGTATGCGCCATAGTCGGAGGTGTCAGCAGCGGGCGGCTCGTCAGGGAAGCGGAAGCCGCTTTTATATCGGTACCAAGCGCCGACCATTTCGGGTGTCGGATCGCAGGGGACGAGCTTCCATCCCGTGGGGGTGACAGAATTTGTCATGCTCGTCCGGTCTCCTTCGCGCGAAGGTGAGTTCTCATTTTCACGTATTCGATGAAGGACAGCGAGCTGTCGTAGTTGAGCCAGTCTTGATAATTCTGCTGGCTGCGGGTGAGCTTCGGCGGTGAAGGGCTGTTCTCGACAGCGGCGCGCTTACCTGCCTCGGTGACGGTGAAATAATCGTCGCCACCGAATATCTCGACGTTGGCGACGCGCGTCATAAAACCCTGCTCGTGCAGCGCCATGCAGTCGGCATGATCCTTGCTGCCGACACCGGTCACAAACCGATTGCGATAGAAGGTGCCTCGCCCATATTGGTCGAGGCCGAGCGAATGCTGCAGGATGTGGAGTTGTTTACTGTCCATCGGACGCCTCCCCAGAGGTGGCCGCCCAACGCGGATCGAGCGGGTGTGGCATGAACTCGACGGGATCGACCGGGCTTTCGCCTTCGAAGTCCCACCAGTAATCCCGGCCGTATCGGCCTTCCGACCAAGCTGCCTCGTAGACGCGACCGTCTTCGTCGCGGACCCAGTAACGATCCGACATGCTGATGGTCATGCCGACGTCTGGAAATTCCTGCACGTCGGTAATGGTCTTGTCGGCTTGCTCGATCGGCAACCAGATGCGCAGCGGCTTTCGTGGAGCGGGAGCGGACGCGCCGGTCTCATTTCGAACCAGCTCGACAAGCTTCTGCATGATATGTCGCAAAGCGGTCGATTGCCTGCCGTGGACCTTGCCGATCTCATCGACCGGCAAACCAAAGAGGCCGAAGAGCTTTAGCCGCTGATCATCGTCTAGGTCGCGGAAGAACCACAACTTGAGTGCATCGCTCATGGCTGCGAGCCCTCCGCTGCGAGGGCGGCTCGGCCGGCTTTTGTCAGCGTGGTGGTGCTGGTGTCAAAGCTGGTGTCATGGGTGGTATGCAGCCAGCCCTTGTCGTTGCAACGGTTGAACGTGTCTTCCTGCACGTTGTGGATTTCGTCGCTGCAGAACCACGTCAGCCAGTTGCCAGGGTAATCGCTGCTGTCCGTCCTGCCGCCCATGGCGTCGATGATCCGCAGAAGGGTGATTTCCTTCTGCTCGCTCGTGAGGTCGGCCACCCGCACGTGTGTCTGAGGTGCCGGGGGTGCGAAATAGAAAGGCTTCGGTTCAAGGCCTTCCTCGACCCATTCGTCCCGCTGCTCGGCTTCGAGTGTGAATTCGTCCTCGCAAATCCAACCGTCCGGTTCTGCGTTGCCGCCCATCGAATTGTTCTGGGGCGTAGGGCTTTGGCCTGGGCATGGATCAACACGAGACAGTCCAGCGAATGTACATCCGCAATCGTGACAGACGCCCCCGGCACTCCATTCGTGGAGCTTGTGGCTATCCACTTGTGATGAGGGTGGCGGGGTCTCAGCGGAAACAGGGTCCGCAACCGCTTCCGAATGCTCAAAGAGCGGCTTGACCGGCAGGCCTTCGTCCTTCCAGCCGGCAACCTCGTCGGGGTCGTCCGAAAAATCGAGGATCGTGCCGTCAATATAGAATTGTGCCCATCCGACCGGCTTTGCGCCGTCGCGGAAAAATTCCTCGACGAGCTCGGAGGCCTCCGCGTTCGAAATCTGGCAATCGACCTGCAGCTCACAGGCCATCCAGCGTTTTCTGTCGGCATCTATGCGCGTCAGGGCTTCATGCTGTTCCGGCGTCATCGTTAAACCTCCTGGCAGACGAGAGCAGCCTTGCGCGCTTCCCATTGGCGCAGGATGTTCCGTTTGCGGGTGACGAGTTGAAGGTGATCCTGCTCCGGCCGCACGCAGAGGCGGTTCCGGCAGAAATGGTCGATCTCTTTCTTTCCGGGGATATAGCCGTGTTCGTTGGTCCACATGACCAGATGCACCGCTACGGTCTGCCCCCCGAGGGACATGCGGGGATAGCCTGCACCACGACCGACAGAACCGGACGTCGGTCCGGTCCAGATCCAGCAGCCGGTTTCGTCATCGATCCGGACGCGCGACATGACCTTGTTGCGGATGACGTCTCGACGGCTCATGGCACTCGCCTCCATGCGTCGAAGTCCGCACGCAGCGATCTCCAGCGCTCGGCGGCGAGAGGGTCGGTATTGAGCTCTGATCGCGAGCCGATCGCCAGGACCGAACGGACGCGCGCGGCGATGCGTTCGCGGTCCTTCGTCTCAAGACCATGGCGCTCCGCCAGGTATGCCTTGAACAGAGGATCGTCGCACTTCATCGCGCATTCTGCGGCGAAGTCGGCCTTCTTGGTCTCGGGAACATCCTTCAGGCTTCGGATCGTGCGGAAGGCATCGGCGAGAAGGCGCAAAAGAAACTGGATGTCGGAATGGGCATGAAGGATGAAGTCGCGGTCCTGGTAGCCGCACTCCTCGTCGAGCGTCAGCAGCGCCGACTGCGGCAATGTCGGCAAAAGGCGTGCGTGGATCTGCTCGCGCCGGCCGTCAACGACGAACACCCAGTCGCTGCTCGCCTCTCTGTGGCGCGCCCTGATCGTATCCAGCCGTTCCTTGTCCGCCATAGTCGCCACGGATCAGCCCTCCATCCAGCGACGCCACATGATGGGCTTCTGGTCGGAGGGAACGCGGTGCTTGCCGCGCGCGAGGGGATGCTTCGGGAACCCGCCGGCCGTGAGGCCAAGGCACACGAGGTCTACCATCGCCGCCTTCGCGATCCTGCAGAACTGCTCGTCCTGTCGGGACCAATGGGCACCGTCATTGCCCCACGCGGCGAGAACCGGCGTTGATGTGTGGCGCGCGGTCGACAGAACCTGCTCGATGTGCATCCGGTTGTCGGCACCATGGGGCCACTCGTGCCGCTTCATTTCCTGCGGCTGCGAGGTGCGGACCGCAAAGAGGTTGATAACGGTGATACCGCCGTAACCCCAGTTGTCGGCAAATCTCATGAGTGCCTTGATCGTCGGATCGTCCTTATCGGCGTCCGCCGTCGACGGGTTCAGCATGCAGACGGGCAGCATGACCTTGCCGAGATCCCATTGGCGGGTCAGGCGATAACGGTATGTGCCGCGATCGGAGAGGACCGCTGTCTTGCGAATGACGACTTCAGCGATCTGGTTGCCTTCGAGGTCGAGCGCCGTCATTGGTCAACGCCTCGCGCGTTCATCGGGGCAATCGCGAACGTGTCGTCGTTCTCGGCGGTCGGTCGGAAAACGGTGTTTCGAGCGGCCGTCAGACCAAGACGCACGTCCGTCGTGGCGATACTGTCGAGAACACCCTCGATCAGTTTACCATTCAGGCCGATCGAGAAATCGCTCTTGCCCGTGAAATCAACCGGCACGTTCTCGATTGCCGACTCGCCTTGCATCGTGACCAGTTCAAGGCGCAGAAGGCCTTCCTGGAGGGATAGACGGACACCTTCTTTCATGTGGTCGCCAGCAACGAGCAGCGTGCGTCGTACGGCGGACTTGAGGGCGTCGACCGGAACGACGATGTCGTGATCAGGAACCTCAGGCAGCGTCTCGAAGATCTTCACCGGGAATTCGCCGTCGATCAGTCGCGAGAAGATCGAGACAGCGCCGCAGCTCACCCGCATCAGGTGGTCGGAGATCGTTAAGGTTGCGGCCGTCTTCTCGTCCGAAAACAGCTTTCGCATCGTCTGCGCCAGCTTGCCTGGAATGATAACCGGATCGAACTTTGCAGCCGTCTGGGTGCGCAGGCGAACGGAACCGAGAGACCTGGTGTTGGTCGCCGCGACAAGCAGGCGGTCACCGTCCTGCTCAGGAGCCAGATAGATTCCGAGCGTGTACGGACGGCCCGTATCGGCCTTTTCAATAGCGAAGGAGACCTTGCCGATGGCGCTGATCAGCGGCGCGACATCCAGGCTGAACGGATCGCCCTCGATCTTGCTCGATATCGAAGGGAAATCGGCTTCGGGCAGGCTCAGCAGGGTGAAGCGTGATGCCTTGGTGCGCATCACGATCTGACCATCGTATTTGCCGGCAAGGAAATCGATCTCTGCCGATTCCGGCAAGCTCTTGACCAGTGCCAGCAAGTCGGTTGCAACAAGCGCTATGCCCATTTCGCCACCGGGCTCCAGCAGATCGCACAATGCCTCGATCTCGATGTTGAGATCGGTTCCACGCAGGCGCAGCTGATCGCCCTCGGGCCGAAGCAGGACATGCGACAGGATCGGGATCTGCGCGCCGCGCTCGGAGCCCGCACAGGCAGCGTCGAGTGCCGGCAGGAGCTGCGTGCGGTGGACGCGGAAAAGTGCCTTGTCAGCCACGGTCGACACCTTCCCCAGCGCATTTGCGAGCCAGGTTGAGTTCGGCGACGGGGGGGCGCAACTCACAGCTCGCGCCGAACAGATCGAAAAACATTTCAAGGATCTCGCGCTGCGGCTCGCCATCGGCAATTGCGCGATACAGGCGTTCGAGATCAGCCTTCTCCGCAGCCGTCAGGCCATAGATCGCGTCAAGCTTGAGCGACATGGCGCTTCACCTCCCCGATGAGTTCGACCTTAATGATACGCACGGAATTCCGCCTGCGGACATGCGCGCGCGCATCCTCAGCATTATGGGCCTGTACGTCGAAGCGCAGTCCGCCCGGGCAGTGCACGCGGAACTGAAACATACGAGCTCGAGGCTTCGGAAGTTCTTGCTTGGGGACAAGGAAGACGGGCGCCTGAGCGCCGAGACGCCAGTTGTGCGAAGGCTTGTTATTCATCTCAGCGCCTCGCATCCATGGCATACTGGCGATCGAGATCGCGCGCAGCGTCGACGAACAGATAGGCGGCATGGCCGATCGACAGGATCGACAGCGCGACCCAGACGAACCAGCAGGCGACCATCAGGTTATATGTACGGCGAGGAGCCGTCCGGATCTCGATCTCGATCGGCGCGGAGGCCGGGGCGCCAAAAGGCGTAAAGTGATTTCGGGAATGCATGAGCAACGATCCTCTCATCCGTTTGGGATGTCGCCGGCCGCAGCAGGCGATCACCGAAGCGGATCAGGCGGCGAGGCCGCGCTCCATGCGCGAGAACAGAACGGCTGCATTCGGGCCGAAAGTATCGATCTGCTCGTCGGTCAGACCGAGTTCCTTGCGGAATTCCGCACGGGTCAGAGCGCAACCGCGCTCATTCTGGAGGCTCGCCATTTCGAAGGCGACATCACGAACGCGGACAGGATTGTAATTTTGGGTCTGCATGTCTCTCTCCATCTTGCCGGCTGGACCGGCGCAGGTTTGGCGGCCTGCGCCGGTCCCTCTCGGCGGGGGTTGCCGGTCTGGGGGTTGGGACCGGATGAAGAGAGATATAGTAGGAAACTTCCAACTCTGCAATTGGAAAAATCGAAGGCTTTCCAACTTCGGTGACGGTTGGTTTCGGGGAAACAAAAATCTTGCAATCCTGACAAACACTTGCCGGACAAAAACAAAAACGAATCACTTCAGACTCGACTCTTTTAGCGAGACCTGCTTTTAAAGTGTGAACAGAATGAGAACATTGGGAGAAGAGAATGAAGCGGCCGCCGATTGATCACCCTGACGCACTACGTCTCGTAGTGGAGCTTTCCAGCCTTTATGTTCAGTGTGATGACTGCGGCCATTCTCGCACGCTGCGGTTGGAAAACCTCCGGACAGCGGCCTCCCTTGGGGTACATAATTTTACCCAGCTGTGCCGGAAAATCAGATGCAGTGAGTGTCCGAAGGTGTCGCCAGGGCAGCGAAATCTGACTATCCGGCCAACATGGACGCAGGACGAGCCCCGTTACATCGTTGCATGAAAGACGATTTTGTGGACTGAGAAGACCTTGTTGGTATCAAGAGTAAGTTCGTTCTCTTCGCCCTCGTCTGGATTGTGCTGCCAAAGACGGGTCACTTTCGCCGATTGCGAACGGAACTCTTTGATATAACTCTCTTTTTCTCCGTCGTCATCCGTCAGGATTTGGACGATGACGTCGTCACCGGCTCGCACAGGTTCGTGTGGGTTGATCCACACCGTCTCGCCCGCCTTAAACCGGGGTTCCATCGAGGTGCCGTAGACACGGACCGCATAGGCTCCTTCTACCCCCTCCAGCGATGGCGGGACAAATAACCGCCCGATCTCAGCTCCGTTTAAGATGAATCGCCCGTTCGGCCCGCCGGCCGACTGGCCCCGCAGTGGCACATAGCCATCCCCAGAAAAGGGTTGGTAGCGCGGAGGGAAGCTGGCATTGGGGCGAGGCCGAGAAAACTGCTTGTCCTCATTGGCGTCGGTAACCAGAGGTACCGCGTCATTTCGTGCAAGAGCCGTTGCATCGAGCTGCAGCGCACGAGCCAGCATAGGCATCTTATCGGATCGAACAGAGGCCTTGCGACCCTCCACTATGTCCCTAATAAACGACCGCTCGATGCCTGCCTGGACTGCGGCCTCCACAGGACCAAGCCCCAATTCTTCGAGGCGTTTAACGACAATTTCCCGCAACTTACTCATGCCCCCACAATAGGAAATTTCCACGCCTGATTACCAATTGGATGTTTCCAGTTGAAAAGTTGGAAACATCCAACTATAAGCGAGCCATGGAGACCCTGCTTATTAATCACCTTCTCACTTTGTCTGACCGGTTCTGCGCGGCTCGCGAACTGGGAGAATCTACCGTGGGAAGGCATTGCGCCGCCGATGGCCGCTTCTTCTCCCGCCTTAGGGAGGGGAAGACGTTCACGGCCAAGAAATACGACGAGGTTGTCTCCTGGTTCTTTGAACATTGGCCGCCAGATGTGGCGTGGCCAGAGTCTGTACCTGTTCCCGAGGTAAAGGAGGCTGCTGAATGACGCACCTCTTCCCTCGTGCCGTCGCCACCGACCGCACGCACTGCCGCCGAGGTGCCCGACCCCCGCGCCTCGGCGGACTTTCTCTTCAACGATCGACGGGCGCTCCTCCTCCCAGCCCGCCGGTAGCGCGTAGCCTCTCCTCCTCCCAGGCGAAGCGCACCCACCGGCCGGGAATGGCAATGTCTGGCGGACCGTCCCGGCCGGTATTCTTTCATTCGAAAGGCGGAGCCGATGAGCTGGTTTGAAATCCTCTTGGCCGTAGCCGTCGTCATGCATTTCCTGCTGTTCGTGGCAATTGTTGCCGTTCTCGCGCGTTGGGTGCGCGCCATTGAACGCGCGCTCGACGAACACGGTGTGAAACTGATCGAGATCGAAAGATCCTGCGGCCGTTCGGCCCAGATCATTCGGCTCGACGACTTCAGAAAGAACTGATGATGCCCACGGCGATGTCATGCGGTCCCCCGTAATTGCTGCGTTGCAGCGTTCGTAACCGCCTGCCGGCTGAACATCACGGAATCCTTTTTCCAGAACCTTTCCTTGACGCGAACTCAGGGGGCCTTTCGTGCGCTCTATCCGAAGCATTCTCGACGAAGACATCCTGGCCCTGAAGGGAGCGACCGAGGTCTGCTTCAAGCTGGGTGGCGGGATGACCAGCTTTTCCAGCCTGACCCGGTACGTGGTGTCGGAACTTTCGAAATTCGCCTCCACCACCAGCGAGTGGATGGAGCGGATCATCCCCGTGGACGTGGCGATCGAGGCGGACCGGCGCGCGAAAAGCCCGATCATCATCGGTGAGGCCGCGCGTCAGCTCGGATTCCGGCTGGAACCGCTGGCGGCCGCGATCACCGGTTCAGGGCCTCTGACGGAAGCGGAAATCCTCAAGGTGATGGACGAGGCAACCGATGTGTGGCGCGAAACCCGTGCCGCCTATTCCGATGGCCATCTCGACGAGCTCGACAAGAAGCGCCTGCGCAAGGAGCTGCGCGAACTGATCCGCGCGGCCGAACACATCCTCGCAAAGCTGGAGGAGGAATAGCGATGGTTTCCATCGGAGGCACGATGACGCCGGTTGGTGGCGCCGCCCGCAACTTCCTGCGCCGGGTCCGGCTTGCCGGGGAACCGTTGCATGCGGAACCAGATGAGCTCGCGTTGGCACAAGCCTGCATCGAGGCCGGCTATCTCCGGCGCGTATCAAGCCGTCTCGGCCTGTTCGCGATCACCGTCGACGGGGTCGCCTATCTCGACCGAGTGGCGGGAGCGCACTGATGAACATTCTGGCGCGAACACCAAGATCCGAGACCATGAGGGTGTTCGACACCCTCCCGGCGCGCATCCGGCGTGCCGTGGCTTTTGCCGATTTCCCCTACGATCCGCGCGAAATCGCAGCCCGCCTTGAGCGAGGACGGCGGGTCGCGAGCGTGGCTCGATCGCTCGAAAAGCGGAGGACGATCCGATGACCAACAATTATGCGCTCATCGAAGAGCGCTCCCGCGAGATCGTCTCAACCATCCAGCGCGACGGGTTCTATCTTTGCCCGAATGCGGGAATGCTGAAGACATGCATCCGCATGTGCACCAAGGGCCTGCTGGAAAGGGACACGAAGGACGGCAATCGTTTTACCTTCACAGCCAAGGGCAAGACGCTGCACGGCGCGACGAAGTCGGCGCCAGATACCCCTGCGTTCATCGTGACACCGGGTCAGCGGCTCAAGCATCACGCGCTTGCCAACCTGTTCCCGATGCTGAGCGACGGCGAGCTCAACGAGCTTTCCCAGGATATCGCGGAACGCGGTCAGGAAAACCCGGTCTGGATCTACCAGGGCGAGATCATCGACGGCCGAAACCGCGAGGAAGCGTGCCACCGCGCCGGGATCGTGCCACGGTACAGCGAATATCGCGGCGACGACCCGCTTGGTTTCGTTCTGTCGCTCAACCTGCGGCGGCGACACCTGACGGAAAGCCAGCGCGCCATGGTCGCCGCAAAGATTGTTGACTGGGAGCGCGGCCTCAATCAGGCAACCGCCGGGTCAGCAAATTTGCCGACCCGGGAAGCGGCACGCAGGCTGTCGATTTCCGAACGGGCCGTGATCTCCGCCAAGCGTATCCGCGAGCATGGCTCCGAAGCCCTGGTGCGGGCTATCGACACCGGCAAGATTTCCGTCAGCGCAGGCGCCGAACTGAGCTACCTGGAGCGGCAGGAGCAGGAAAAGGCCCTGCGCACCGAAGAAAAGCAGATCATCGCCCGGGCCAAGGAAATTCGAACCGACCGAATGGCGAAAAAGCGCGCGGTTCGCCTCGGTCTGATCAGCTTCGTCGCCGAGCGCGGCAGTATGACGGCCGGCGAGATGCCGCGCGCCGCATTTCCGGTCGGCTATGCGGACCCTCCGTGGGAGCAGGAGGCGTGGAGCGACGAGACAGGCCAGGACAAGGGCCTGCTCTACCCATCCATGCCGCTCGACGAGATCAAGGCGCTCTGCGCGGGAGAGAGTAGCCCGTTCACGCCGGATGCGGTGGTGCATCTCTGGGTGCCGAGCAATCGGGTCGACGATGGTATCGAAGTCCTGCGGGCATGGGGTTTCGAGTTCGTCACGATCTGGACCTGGGACAAGGAAGACATGGGCATGGGTCGGTGGCTTCGCGACCAGACGGAACACATCCTGATCGGCAAGCGCGGCAATTTCCCCGGCCTTCTTCCCGGCACGCAGCCGCGCAGCCTGCATCGGGAAAAGAAGGGTGAGCATAGCCGAAAACCGGTCTTCTTCGCGGAGGAGATCGACCGCCTTTATCCCGACATGCGCAAGATCGAGCTGTTTCAGCGGCGTGACAGCCTCGTCGATGGCGACGTCCGGCTTAACGGCAAATGGCACTTCTGGGGATTCGAGGCGGGCGAACCCGACGAGAGCCGGGAGGCTGCTGAATGAGCGCCCCTCCGACCTATACCGATATTTCCGACTGCGGGACATCCCAGGAACTGGCGCGCTGGCTGCTTCGATGCCCGCTTGCCGTGCTGCAGGCCGATCAAGGGTTCATCCGCCGCTGGCTGCAGGCGGCCGGGTTCCGCGATGGCCTGTCCTATCTCGACATCATTCTTTCCGTCCTCCGCGAAGAGCGGCGCGAGGACGGAAACCTTGCACACACTATGGCCTTCGCCACCGCGAACTGGCGCCTCTGGCGCGTCGCGGATGGCCTTGAGCCGCGCTGAGGGGACCCGCGCATGAACATGCATTCAACGTTATTTGGGGACGCGTCCACATCCGAGGTATTTCGCGATTACGGCCGTGCACCGCCGATGATCGTGGACAGTTTCGCGGGCGGCGGAGGGGCGTCCACGGGGATCGAGATGGCGCTCGGGCGCTCGCCCGATATCGCGATCAACCACAATCCGGCGGCTCTGGCGCTGCATGCGGCAAACCACCCCGAAACGCTTCACCTTTCTGAAAACGTCTACAAGGTCGATCCGCTCGATTATCTCGCTGGCCGTCATATCGGTCTCATGCACTTCTCGCCCGATTGCAAGCACTTCTCCAAGGCCAAAGGCGGCAAGCCGGTGGAGCGCAATATCCGCGATCTCGCATGGATCATTCCCGGATGGGTCGAGCGCATCCAGAAAAGCGGCGGCAAGATCGACGTGATCACCATGGAGAACGTCGAGGAGTTCAAGGACTACGGGCCGTTGATCTCGACCGACCGTGGCCTGATGCCCGATCCTGAACGCAAGGGCGAGACATTCCAGAAGTGGTGCAGGCAGCTCCGCCGGCTCGGTGCGAAGATATCCCATCGTGAGCTGCGCGCATGCGACTACGGTGCGCCAACCATCCGCAAGCGGCTGTTCATGATCATTCGTTTCGACGGGCAGAAGATCGTCTGGCCTACGCCGACCCACGGCGCGCCGGACGACCGGGACGTGATCGCCGGCCGCAAGCTGCCATGGCGCACCGCGGCGGAGATCATCGACTGGTCGCTGCCTTGCCCTTCCATCTTCGACAGCGCCGAGGATATCTTCCGGAAGTTCGGCCTGCGGGCTGTCCGCCCGTTGGCGGACAACACCATGGCTCGCGTGGCGCGTGGCATGTACCGGTATGTGCTGAATGCGATCCGTCCTTATCTGGTGAACCTCACGCATGGAGCGCGGCTGGAGGATGTTGCTGATCCCTTCAACACGATCACTGCAGCGCATAGAGGAGAGAAGGCGGTCGTCTCGCCTTCCGTAACCCGGTTCAATACGGGCGCCACGGGTCAGGATCTGCGCGAACCGCTTTCGACGATCACCGCAAACAGCTTCATCAAGAAGCCAGGGGGCGCGGCTCCTCTTGGTCTCATCGCGCCGCACCTGATGACGATGCGAAATTCCGGCAAGCCGTTCAACGGGGCAGATGAGCCGACGCATACGATCACCGCCGGAGGGGCAGGTCTTTCCGTGGTGGCGCCTGTCCTGACCCATGCGCAACAGGGAGGGCGCGTCCGTAGCGTCGAAAAACCGCACCACACGATTACCGCCAGCAAGAAAGACCAGAACTCGGTCATCATCCCGACGCTGGTCGGCTGTGGCGGCCGTGCCGGACAGAGTCGACCGCGCGGCGGGGATGAGCCGATGGCGACGATCACCTCGAAGGCCGACGTATGCTCGGCGGTGGCGTTCATCGCGCAGCACAATATCGATGGCCACAGTGGCTTGGGCAATCCCGGTCGGTCGGCGGACGTCCCGCTTTCGACCGTGACGGCGACCGGCGCGCAGCAGGGCGTGGTCAGCGCCTTCATATCCCGCCAGTTCGGAACATCGACCGGGCACGCGATCGACGAGCCGTCAGCGACGATCACAGCCGATGGCGGCGGAAAGTCGATGCTCGTCGCCCCTTACCTGCAGGCCTATTACGGCACGGGCGACGGGGGCGAGGAAAACCAGCCTGCACGCACGATTACGACGAAGGATAGGCACGGTCACGTAGAGGCTAGGCTCGACGTCCCGCCTTTCACCCCCGACCAGATGGCCCGCGCGCGCCAGGTCGCCGACTTCCTGCGGTCGCATGGCTTCTGGGACGAACGCGAGATCGTGACGCTGGAGATCGGCGACGAGACGTTCGTCATCGTCGATATCGGCATGCGCATGCTGACGCCGCGCGAGCTCTACAACGCGCAAGGATTCCCGCCGGACTACTTCATTGACGGCGTATGGACTGAGCCCGCATCCGGCGGCGAACCGGTGTGGATGCCGTTTCCGAAATCGGTCCAAGTCTCGTGCGTCGGCAATTCGGTGTCACCCTATCCCTATGCCGCGATCGTCGCGGCGAATTGCAATCACCTCGTGGTGAGACGGGAGGCGGCGTGAACGAGCCAGAACGCCACACAGCCTCCCGCGCATGGTCCTGGCGCCACGCGGTCGGCAAATCGGGCCTGCCGCCGATCACGCGGCTGGTGCTCCATACGCTCGGCCTCAAGATGGATGAGACCGGAGGGTCATGCTACCCGCCGATCTCCGAGCTTGTCGACCTGACCGGCCTCGACAAGAAAACCGTGCTGAAACATCTCGACATCGCCGAGGAGAATGGCTGGATCGAGGTGGCGCAGCATGGCTTTCGCGGACAGAAATGGAAGCGCAACGAGTATGTTGCGCGATGGCCGGGACGCGACCTGACGGGTGAAATTATCGCCGCCGATACTGCGCAAGGCGGTGGAGCTGTTCCACCACCTTGCGGAGAAAAGGTGGTGGAAATGGTTCCCGAAGGTGGTGGAAATGACGACCATAAGGTGGTGGAGCAGCTCCACCAAGATAAGATTCTTCCAGCTAACTCTCCAGCTAACTCTCCAGCCGCTGGCGCGGAAGAGGGAGGATTGAAGCGGGTTGATCGAAAAAAGATCGAGCGTGAATTTACGCTCTGGTACGCCACCTGGAAGAAGGGCGATGTCGAGTTTGCACGCAACGCATGGTTCGCATTGCCGGATGAAGACCGAGCCGAATGCATCCAGCGGACCCCGGCCTACCTGCGGTGGGCGAAGTCCGAGGATATCATGGCGGCGGCCGTCTACCTAAAGAACCGGCATTGGAGGGATGTTCCAGACGAAGCGGTAGCACCCGCATCCCGTGGTATCGCCAAGGTCTGCGGCAAGCTCTGGATGGGAACGAGGCTTGCGGCGCTCTCGAAGGAGCCGACAGGGCGCATCATCGTCACGACGTTTGATGAGCGGCGTGTCGAGCGAGGCGAGATCACCATGGCAGCGCTGATGGCCGCCAAGCGCAAGGAGCATGGCTGGCCGCTTGTGACGGAGATGCGGGATCTTGCGAGGCGTGCGGAGCCGTTCATCACATCGCTGGCCATGCTGCCCAATGTCGAGAACTTCCGGCAGGTGAAGCGCGACAGCGATCTGTTCGCAGCCTGGGCGGACCTGCATCAGCGCAGGGGTTGGCCGTTCATCGAGCGGCCGCCGGAGTACGTCTGGCTACCTCCTATTCCAGATGGTGCTGACAGCCTCGACGAGGCTGTCGAGGAGGCTCTCACCAATTTCCTTTCGACGATCAGCGAGGCGGGCAATGACGATGCAGCATAGGCGCGGAAGCTTCCTACAGTTTCAGGGTCAGGACATCGAGATCCGCGACTTTGCGCTGACGAAGCTGGAGAACAGCAAGCGCTCGCTCGACATCCGAATCAGCCATATCGGAATGGCGTCGAAACGAATCGCTGACGAATATCCACAGCTCGCGGCCTGGTTTTGCCTGCGGGTCGTCGCCGGACGCGAATTCCTTGTGGAAGAATCTCTGAAAAATGCGAGGGTCGATGCGCTTGTGCCGACCCGAAAAGGTGACAAGATCATGAAAAGGCACCGGATCATTCCGGCTCCGACGCTCCCTGTTCTGCCTGGTTATGTGCTGGTTAGATGCGTACCTTCCGCTGCCGCGATGGTTGGCTTAAGGCGGTTTGAACGGGTCCTTGACGTGGTTGGAACGCCAGAAAAGCCATACCGAGTCCCGGAGAAATTCGTTAGCAAGTTCATCGAGAAAGCTGCTCTGGGTGAGTACGATCACAGGCCTCTTCCGCCTGTCGAATACGAGTTGGGACAGCGCGTTCGCGTCATCGACGGACCTTTCGCCAGCTTCCCCGGGTCGGTGATCGAGTTCGATGGCGAGAGTTGCCGGTTGAAGGTTGAGGTGATGATTTTCGGTCGAGAGACCCCCGTCGAATTAGATGTTGCACAGATCGAAAAAGTGTGAGTAAAAATCTCTCCACGGATGATCCTCTGATCCTGATTGCGAGCCTTTGAGTACCCGACTTGATCGTGGTGCGAGTGAAGCGAAAGCTTCCAGGTGGGTACGCCGGGAGGACCCAGGCCCAACAGCCTCCACAGCGGAGGCGCCGATTCAGGGCCAGTGCTACCGCTATGACCAGACGAATGATAAGGCGGCCGAGAGGTCGCCTTTCGTGTATCTAAGGATATGGGACGCTCTCGCCTCTCCACCCTTAAACCCAAGCTATCCACCCTCGCACCTCGTATCGGTCGCCTGCCTAATGATGAGCGGGAACGTCATCGCGAGCGTGACCAGAACCTTGAACATCGCAAGTGGTACAAGACGGCACGGTGGCAGAAGCTGCGCATGTCCGTCCTCGTCCGTGATCTCTTCACCTGCCAGATGGTCGGATGCGGGAAGATCGAGCCGGACACATCGCAGCTCGTAGCCGACCACAAGCGGCCGCACCATGGTGATGAGAAGTTGTTCTGGGATGAACAGAACCTGCAGTGCCTGTGCAAGCCGTGCCACGACAGGCTGAAGCAGAAAGAGGAGCGAGCGCAGGCTCGTTGGTGATCATGGCCGAAGTTAAGCTCGATGCAGGTCAACTGATGGACAGCTTGACGATCACGCTAAGCATGCCCAAGGCGTTCGGCCTTCGCATGTGGCTGGTCGGTCGCCTGATCCGGGTCGCTGCACTCATCAGCCCAGTCAAGGTCGAGGCGAAGCTCATCGACACCGACCAGGCCTGACCGACCAAGGGGGGGCGGGTCGAAAGTCTGGAAGACCGCCAACCCCTAGACCCGCACCCCTCTCATTTGGAGATTTTTTTCTCGTGAGCCAGAATTTCGACCTCCTTGGTGACCCTATTCCGGAGGGATGGGGCAAGAGGGGGCGTCCAGCGCATATCGCAACTGTAAAAAATCGCAACAAAGTCATACTGTTGCTAGCGCTCGGCTGGACGAACGCCCGGATCGCATCGGCGCTAGGCATAACCCAGCCGACTTTGCGGAAGAATTATTTTCAGGAGCTTCGGGCTCGCGAGGTTGCCCGCGACAGGCTCGATGCTGCCCGATACGAGTTGGCATGGGAACTTGCGAAGGAGGGTAATGTCGCCGCCTTCAAGGAGCTTGGCCGCATGATCGACGCCAGCGACCTGAAACTGACGCAGGATGCTTATCGCGACGACCGACCGGAGGAGCAAAAGCCGGAAAAGCCGCTCGGCAAGAAGGAGATGGCGGCGATCGAGGCGGAGACAGCCGGCGAGGACAGCGAGTGGGGCGATGATCTTCGCTTCCGCACCACGGTTCAGTAATGTCGGTACACGTTTCTAGCGGCCAGTTTCAAAGCCGCTGGGTCACGGCTTGTCCGGACTGGGAAGACCGGATCATAAACCGGTTGCCGCTCGTGCCGGATCTGCCGCTTTTCGACAAGGAAGCGGAACGGGCGCTCAGGATATTCAAGCGCCTGCGGGTGCCGGATGTTTTCGGTAACCCGACGTACGGCGAGGTCTGCGACGAGTGGACCTTCAGCCTCGTAAGGGCGATCTTCGGATCCTACGATCCGGAAACAAAACGGCGGATGATCAGGGAATTTTTCCTGCTCATCCCGAAGAAGAACGGCAAGTCCAGCATTGCGGCAGCCATCATGGTCACCGCGGCGATTCTCAATCAGCGTCCTGAAGCCGAACTGCTGATGATCGCACCGACCAAGAAAATTGCCGACATCGCCTTCAAGCAGGCGCACGGCATCATTCGTCTCGACAAGGAGTTGGTGAAGCTTTTTCATCCGCAGGTTCACCAGCGGACCCTGACGCACCGCATTTCCCGCGCGGTGATTATGATCAAAGCCGCAGAAGCCGATACGATCACCGGATCCAAGGCAACCTACATCCTGATCGACGAAACCCATGTCTTCGCGACCAGGGCGAATGCAGCCGACATCTTCGTCGAGATCCGCGGTTCGCTCGCATCGCGTCCGGACGGGTTTTTGATCCAGATCACGACGCAGTCCAAGAAGCCGCCAGCCGGGGTGTTCAAGGCGGAACTGGACATTGCACGCGAGGTCAGGGACGGAAAGCTGTCTCTTCCCCTGCTTCCGGTGCTTTACGAGCTGCCGATCCGGATGTCGGAAAACGGTGGATGGATGAAGCCCGAGACATGGGCTCTCGTCAACCCGAACCTGAACCGGTCCGTCGATGAAGGGTTCCTGGCCGACGAGATCACCAAGGCGGAACGGGAAGGCAAGGCGCAGCTTGCCCTGATCGCCTCGCAGCACTTCAATGTGCAGATCGGCATGGGCAATTTCGCTGACCGGTGGCGCGGCGCGGATTATTGGGAGGCGGCGGCCTTTCCGACTATTGCCGACCTTTCGGAACTGCTTAGACGGTCTGAGGTCGTGACGGTCGGAGTTGACATGGGAGGCACTGACGACCTTCTTGGCCTTGCCATCATAGGCAGGGAAATCGGCGCGAAACGTTGGCTTCTTTGGAACCATGCTTGGGCCGTGCCGTCCGTGGAGGAAACCAGAAAGTCGATCGCGGCAACGCTGAATGATTTCGAGGATGATCAGACCCTAACGGTTCTTCCTACGCTTACGGAAGTGGTTGTCGCTCTCGCCGATAAGATTGAGGAAATATTCCTCAGCGGAAAATTACCGGAGCGCGCCGGAATCGGGTTCGATGCCTGGGGAACAAAAACGGTCATTTCTGAGCTGGAAATGAGGGGTATTCATACCTCCGAACAGAACGGTCCGATCATCGGGGTTTCGCAGGGTGTCAGGCTTTCCTCGGCAATATTGACGACCGAATGGCGTCTTCGTGAAGGGACTTTAGTCCATGCGGATTTGCCAATGATGAATTGGTGCGTCGGAAACGCCAAGGCCGTCTTAGCTGGGAGCAACTGGAAAATCGAGAAGGCCGCGGCCGGTACGGCAAAAATCGATCCGTTGATCGCAACCTTCAACGCCGTCTCCCTGATGGATTTCAATCCTGTGGCATCGGCGGTTCTGGACGTCTCGGCCATGGTAGGCTGACAAGGAGATCAAACATGGAAATCCTGCATCGAACCGTCGTCCGAGAGGGCGCCGGAACTGAATTCGTTATTTCGGATGGGAGCCTTGACCGCCACGGCACGCGCATTAATCCGGCAGGATGGGATCTGACTGCGTTCAAGCGGAATCCCATCGCACTATTCGGTCATTCCGGCGGTTTCCCGATCGGTAGATGGGAGGATGTTCGGATCGATGGGAAACGGCTTGTCGGCAAGCTGGTGCTCGCCGATGACGGAACCAGCCCGCGTATCGACGAACTCCGAAAGCTTGTTGAGCAGGGTATTCTACGGGCGGTTTCCGTCGGCTTCAGCGTCCTGGAATTTGGAACGCCCGGAAAGAGCGAATTTGATTACGAGAAGCAGGAATTGCACGAGGTTTCGCTCGTGTCGGTTCCATCCAACACCAACGCGCTCGCGAAGGCGAGGTCGCTCAACATTTCCCAATCCACGATTGAATTGGCCTTTGGCGAGCATGCCGATGAAGGCCGCAGGATCGTGTCTCCCGGCGAGCATGCCGATCCAAGCAATGCGGACATGAAGCGCACCCGTGAGGGCGTTCAGCCGTTACCGAAAGCAAAAAACATGACCACTCTCGCACAGCGCATCGCCGATGCGCAGACTGCATACAATACCGCTCGTGACGCATATCAGGAACATATCGGTCAGGATGACTATGATATGGAGCGGGCCGACGCACTGAAGGACGAGATGAAGGAGCGCCAGGCGCGGCTCACCTCCCTCAAGGATGCGGAGCGTGAACTCGGCGCCTCTGCCGGACAGCGTGACGACAACGGTAAGCCCAAGACCCCGGCCGTGCGCCGTCCTCTTGGTATCCGGGAACGGGAGCCGAAGCCCGGGGACCTGGTGATCAGGGCGGCTGTCTGCGCGACTCTTGCCAAGCTTACTAACAGCAACCCGATCAGCGTTCTGGAAGAGCGGTACCGCGATCACGAGGCGACGAACATCTTCGTTCGTGCCGCCGTTGATCCGGCAAAGACCACTGTCCAAGGGTGGGCAATGGAGCTCGTCGAGACGGAAACCGTCGCGTTTCTCGAAACGCTTCGCGACATCTCCTTTTATCCCCGCCTCGCTTCTCTCGGCGCCAACCTGCAGTTCGGTCCCGGGCGCGGCGCTGTCAAAATCCCGTCCCGCGCGGCAATCCCGTCCATCAGCGGTTCGTTTGTCGCCGAGGGCGCCCCGATCCCGGTTCGTCGGTTTGGGCTGACCAGCACCACGCTCAACCCGCACAAGATGGGCGTCATTTCCTACTTCACCAAGGAAATGGCCGCCTATTCGACGCCGCAGATCGAAAACCTGTTGCGGCAGGAGATCCGCAACGACACGGCAGAGACGATCGATACGTTGCTGATCGACACTTCCGCCGGATCGACGACCCGCCCCGCCGGCCTGCTGAACGGCGTATCCGCCCTTGCAGCATCGACCGATGGCGGATGGGCAGCAATCATGCAGGATATCGACACTCTGGCGGCACCTTTCGACACTGCCAAGGCCGGCCGGCAGCTCGTACTGCTGATGAACAAGCGTGAGGCCCGCAAGCTCACGTTCGTTCCGGGTCCCGACGATCGGATGGGTTCGATGCGACAGATCCTCACCGATTCCGGCATCACCCCGATCTCGTCCGTCAATGTCCCGGCCGGTCGCCTGATCATGATCGATGCCGCCGACTTTGCGACCTCGGCCGACGATCAGCCGGTTTTCGACGTCAGCGAGGAGGCGGTTTTCCACGCCGAGGATACCTCGCCGGCGCAGATCAGCACGGCTGGATCGCCGAACGTCGTTGCCGCCCCCGTTATTTCGATGTTCCAGACCGCCAGCATCGCCCTGCGCATGCTGATGGACATCACCTGGGCAATGCGCCGGGCCGGCATGGTGCAGTGGATCGACGGCGCGGACTGGTCGTACAGCGCCTGATTTCTCAACGAGGTGTGAGGCGCTATCGCCTCACACCATTCCTCAAGGAGAGCCGTTATGAAGAGCACGACGAAGATCGAAAAGCCTGTTCCGACACAGGACAAGGCCGACGAGATCGTATCTGAAGAAAATAAGACCTCGGCGGAACCGGTTACGAAGGCCAAAGCAAAGCCGGCCACCTCTGACGGACCTTATCCGACCCAGGCTGACCTGGATGCGATCAAGGAAGGTCGATTTCGCAATCGCGAGGTCAAGGCTGAAAACAACGACGCCACCTACAAGACCCGCTGAAGACCATGGCCAACTGGCTCACCCGTATCCTCCCTTCGTCCGCGACGCGCGCCAAGGAAGGTGAATTCCGTCCTGGCCCGTACGCGCTTTCGAACGGGTGGCTGTCGGCGACTGCCGGCCGCTTTCTCAACTGGTGGCAAATGGGCTATTCGCTTAACCCATATGGGCAAAGCAGCGCGATGGTCGAGGCTTGCATATCGGCGTATGCGCAGACCGTTGCTATGTGCCCTGGCGATCACTGGAAGACGTCGCCGGATGGAGGTCGTGACAGGGTCACCACTTCTGCGCTCACGCGCATCCTTCGCAAGCCCAACGACTACCAGTCGATTTCGGATCTTCTCCTTAATCTCACGCGGCGGCTCTATGAAAGGGGCGAGGCGTTCGGCCTTGCCATTCGTAACGATCGCGGGGAGCCCGCAGAGTTGCATTGGTTGCGTGAGGGGCGCCCCTTGATCGCGGAAGACGGCTCCATTTTTTACTCCCTTTCCGGCAACCAGATTGTGGAGCGCCGGTTTGACCTTTCATATCCAATCCCTGCCAGGGATGTTCTTCACATCCGGCTTCATACGCCACTTCATCCGCTGAAAGGCGAGAGCCCGATCGTCGCGACGGTCTTGGAGCGCTCGATGGCGGGCGCTGCGCTTAATCAGCAGATCGCGTTCTACCTCAACCAGGCCAGACCTTCGTTCATGCTGGAGACTGACCAAAAACTGACGGCTGAGCAGACGAAAGAACTTCGCGAGGTATGGGACAGGCAGACGCAGGGAGAAAACGCAGGAGGAACTCCGATTCTTTCCTGGGGTCTGAAAGCCAAGCCTGTCACTGTATCGGCTGATGATACGGCCCTCGCGGACATGCTAAAAATCACAGATCAGAGCATTGCTCTGGCGTTCAGGATGCCGCTTCAGGTTCTGGGGGTAGGTGGCACGCCGTTCGCGTCGACGGAAGCCCTGATGTCGTCGTGGAAGTCGTCTGGCCTCGGTTTCGCTCTCAATCACATCGAGGAGGCTTTCGGGCTTCTCTTCGGCCTGAAGGGTCAACCGGACGAATACCTTGAATTTGACACCAAGGCACTCCTTCGAAGCAACTTCAAGGAGCTCATCGAAGGTCTATCTCGCAGCGCGATCAGCGGAATTCATTCGTCTGACGAGGCGCGGAACGAGATTGGTCTCCCGCGCACACCTGGGGGCCATGGCGCCGAGCCGAGGGTTCAGCAGCAGGTTGTCCCGCTCAGTTACGGCAGCAAGATGACGCCTCCGGATCCAAACAAGGTAGCGCCGACCGCGCCCGCTCCCAACAGCGAGGAAGACGATGACGACGCAGGTCGAACCTACGAAGACTACAGCCGGCAAATCGATGACCTCGTCGCGCGACACGCTAGCTCGGTTCACTGACGCCGCGGCGGACGCTGTCGCCAGAATGATGGCGGCCGTCCTGCGAGATGCGAAATCGGAACGTGAAATCCGTGAGGCCGATTATCGGGCGAGAGTTGCCGAGATGGATCTCAGGATCGCGTCAGTAATGGAGCTTGAGCGTCGGCTTTCAGAACGTCTTGCCTCCGTCAAAGATGGAGAGCCGGGTGCCCCCGGACGAGATGGCGTCGATGGGCGAGACGGAGCACCTGTCGCAGTTGAGGAAGTGCGCGAGATGGTCCGCATCGAATGCGAGCGCGTCCTTGCAACATGGGATAGGCCGAAGGACGGCGCTAGCATCAGTATCGAGGACGTCTCGCCGGCAATTGAAGAAGCCGTTGCGCGAGCTGTCGCGTCGTTGCCGCCAGCAAAAGACGGTCGCGATGGCGTGGACGGAAAAGATGGCCGCGACGGCGTAGACGGAAAAGATGGAGAGCGCGGCTCCGACGGGGCGCCGGGAAAACTGCCTCCGGTATCTGGATGGCAAGACCGCGTCCATTATGAAGGCGAGGTTGTGACCTGGCGCGGAAGCTTGTTCCAGGCGATGCGCGATACAGGCAAAGATCCTGGCCATGACGATTGGCAATGCATCGTTGTTGCTGGAGCGAATGGCAACGACGGGCAGGACGGCCGGTCATTCGTCATCAGGGGAACCTGGCTGGAAATAAACGAATATCGCCATATGGATGTTGTTGCGCTGAACGGGGCGTCATTTGTGGCCAAACGGGATAATCCCGGGCCGTGCCCTGGCGATGGCTGGCAGCTGATGGCGGCACAGGGCAAGCGCGGCGCCCCTGGAGAAGCAGGTAGGCCGGGTCTTCGCGGTGAACGCGGAGAGGCTGCACAGGCACTTCTTTCCGCAGCGATTAATGATGACGGTTTGCTGACACTGATAGCTGGGGACGGGTCAAGGGTCGAGTGCGACCTATACCCGGTCTTGGCCAGGCTCAAGCATTAGTGAAACCCTGAGAAGGGCCAATCCGGCGAGCCGGTAGGACCTGCCGCCACCCTAGCAAAGGAAACGAAAATGCGTCTGTTCGAAGTGACTGTTACGACCGCTGCTGATGGATCGGCCACCGCGTATCTACCGTCCGAGGGCAAGTGCCGAGGCGAGCTGGAGATGATCCAGTATGAAAAGATCGATTTTGCCGACACGGTCGATTTCACCATTACGGATGAGGTGACCGGGGAAAGCCTCTGGACCGATACCAACATCACAGCGTCGGAAATCGTCAGGCCACGCGCTCCGGTCATGGATCAGGCCGGCGCGCCTCGCCTATACGCTGCTGGTGGAACGGCGGTGAGTAGCAAGATCGCGATCGTATCGCGCATCAAGATCGTCATTGCCGCTGGCGGTAATGCCAAGTCCGGGAAATTCCGGGTCCACATTAATTAATATCGGTCGGCCCGGAATTTGTTGGCGATAGACAAGGGTGTTATTTGAGATGTTTTCCGTCGCGCGCATTTCCGGGCCTTCTGCAATTGCCGTGGCAGGTGACGTTCCTGGCCCTCATTTGCCGGATGATCCAGGCGTCACTCAGGTAATCGCAGCGGTGCAAAATACAGTTGATGGCCCTACCGGGTGGTTGGGCCGATGCATCGGCAAGCAACGCCTGCGAATGGAAGCGGGGCATTTCCCATGTCGCGATCTTGACCTTCCTTATCCGCCGTTAATCGGGAACGTGACCGTAACATATCTCACTCCTGAGATGACCGAAGAGACGATCGACGAAGCCAATTACCGCACCATCGGCAGCAAGCTGCGATTTATCTCAGGTTTCGCCTTTCCGGCAACGGCATGTGAGCCGGATGCAATCCGCATCGAATATGATGCGGGGTATGAGCCGGCGAACGTTCCTCCGGAAGCGAAGCGCGCCGTCGTTCTGATGGCGATGAAGATGGTGTCCTTCAGTAAGGAAACCCTTTTCCTGCGGTCTGAGGAGGTCGATGGCATCGGTAAAATTGACTATACGGTCTTTGATCAAGCTGGTGAGGTGCTGCGTAAGGCTTCCGATGAGCTTTTGTCCGGTTTGAAGATTTACCAACTATGACGCCAGACCAATCAATTGCGATGCTGGACCGGCAGCTTGCCCGGCATGGTCAGACCGTTCGCCTTCGAAAAGGCAATACTGCCGTAGGCGAGGCGACGGTCAAGGCCTTCGTGCGCGGCATCAAAGCCGACGAGATAGCCGGGACGATCACGCAGTCGGACAAAAACGTCACGGTTTCCCCGTCTGGTCTCGCCACCTTCGGTATGCCTGCGGCAGGCGGTACGGTGGTGGTGGACGGGACTCCGCGGGCCATCATCGGTTCGCCGGAGATCATAAAGATGAATGACGTCGTAGTTCGCATCAACATGGTGGTGAAGGGCTGATGGCTGCGATCGCGGAGACGGTGAGGATCCTCAAGCAGGATACCGTCGAGGCCACGAAGGCTTTACTGGTTCAGACCGCTAGGCGCGAGCATGCCAAGATCATGGCGGCAGATCCTGCGCCGCAGTCATTTGTCCGCATCGTCGACGGCATCATAGGTGCATCGGAAGATCAGGCGAGGCCGGATGGCGTCATCATCTATCAGTATCGTCGTCTCGACGAGGTTGTCGAATTCGCCATGGATACGCTGTTTGATCTGTCGCCGGTTCTATCGGGCAAATATCGCCTCTCGCACACTATCATGGTCGACGGCATTGCCGAGCGGAACCTGAAGAACTGGAAGCCGGGTTCCGAGATCTCGATCATGAACCAGCTTCCCTACAGCCGGAAAATCGAAGTCGGCAAGATGAAGATGCGGGTCTCGGGCACGTCCAGGGTTTACCAACAGGCGCTTCGCAAGATCATGGATCGGTACGGCAACCTGGTGACGGTTCGTTTCACATACCGGTCCGCTCGCGGCGCCCCGACCAAGGGCGCGGACCGCGACAGCTACCGGTTTCCGACGCTTGTGATCAGGGAACGATAATGGCCGATTACGCAGGCGCGGAAGCCGCCATCCTTGCCCGTCTGCAGGCCGGATGGACGACGACGCGCATCACTTATCAGAACGAGACGCCGGCCGATCCTTGGCCGCCGGTTATCGCCGCACCAACTCCGGAAGATCCGGATGCGACGATCCTCGCGCCATGGGTCAATCTCGAAATCGAGTGTTTCAGTGCCCCGATCATCGGTCAGGGGAGGCCCGGCAACCACGTTTATAAGTATGACGGGTTGATAGAGGTTCATGTGTTCACACCGGTTGGCACCGGAACGGCCCTTGGCAAGGAATATGCGGTGGCGATCGGCGAGATCTTCCGGCGCAAGAAATTCTACGATCAGACGCCTGGTTGCTACGTTCGGACGGAAGATCCGTATCCGGCGGCCGGCAACAGCAGATCCGACGACGGCAACTGGTTCGGCACGACGATGACGTGCCCGTTCGCCTACTGGCATCGCGGCTAGGCCGCTTTCACCAACATCAACCCGCCTCGACGCGGACAACTGAGGAGCGCTCGCGATGAGCTATTCTGAGAATTGGAACGGCTATGTCGCCATCAAGGAGCAGTCCGGCAAGGGGGTCCAGGCCTCCGGCGCTGGCGGCCTGCTCCTGTGGACGAGCGGCGGCCAGGGTGGTCAGCTCACCAAGCAGGCCATCCAGTCGCAGATTGTCCGCCACGATGCGCAGCAGCTGCGCGGCCGACACGGTTCGCGGCGGACCGCCGGTACCTATGCCAGCGAAATCGCTATCGGGCGCGCCGATCCCGTCATCGAGGCACTGATGCGCAGCGGCTGGTCGACGGCGGACCTCACCATCACTCAGGTCGCCATGACCAGTGTGACGACCGGGGCAAATACGATCGTTGCGGCCGGGGGAAGCTGGATCACCCAGGGCCTGCGGGTTGGCGATGTCATTCGGGCAACCGGCCTTCCGGACGCTGCAAACAACGGCAAGAACCTCCGGATTGTCGGCCTGACCGCTTCCACGATCACGGTCGCCGAAGCGCTCGTCGTCAACGCAGGCGCGGACACGACCTTCTCGATCATCCGTCCGGGGCGCGTCATCATCAACGGCGCAGCCGGCGCTCTTGCCCGGAAATACTTCACCATTGAGGAGCACGAATACGACCTCGATGCATCGGAGGTCTATACGGATTGCCGCTGGTCCCGGATGATGCTGCGGCTGAATGCCGATGGCCTGCTCGAATGCGAGTATGGCTGGACCGGTACCGGCGCGCTCGATGTCGTCGACGCCGCGGACGCTCCCCACTTCACCGATCCGACCGACCCGACGAACGTCTCGCTCGCGGCGTCCGAGGCTGTGCTTCGCTTCGGTTCCGGCGACGAGCTCGATCTGACCGCCTTCGATTTTACGATGGATCTGCAGCCCGCAGCCCCGGCCACGGTCAATCCGACCGGCCTTGCGCCCGACGTGTTTCTCGGGACGGTGCAAGTGTCGATGAACCTGACGCTGCTGCGCAAGGATATGCAGGCTCTTGCCGACCTGTCGGACGAGACCGTGCTGTCGCTGCATCTTTTGGCATCCGAAAACGAGACCGCGCCGGCGGACTTCTTCTCCCTCGCCGTGCCGAATTTCACGCTCGGGAGCGTCGCCAAATCGGCACTGACCAAGTCCGGGGGCGCCAGGACAGTGACGATCGGCGTGCCGGCCGACCTCGTCGGCAAGGATACGCGTGGCGGCGCGTTCGATCCAACCACCGTCAAGATGCAGGTCAGCAACGCAAGCTGACCTGCCAAGCCAGAAGGAGGCAATCATGAAAACTGCAGAGAAGAAGGTGCGGGACGCCGCGTCCGCCCTTCATGAGGCCATCACCGAGGCTCGCGCTGCGGGTCTGCACGTCGTTTGGCCGCGCACCGTCCACGACCTCCCGACGATCGCGGTCAGCGAAACGAAACAGGCTTCCGCAACCGTTCATGTCGACATGCCCGAAGGCACCGACCCCGCTCTCGCCGGCAAGGCGGAAGCGGCTGCCGCGAAGGCTGTCGACAAGACCGTGGAGCGTTCGAAGTAACGAGATCGGCGCCGACGAGCTGATAAAGATTGCGCGCAATGGCGGACGGGCGTGTCGGCGCCCGTCCGCTTCCTTCCGACAAAGGATCGCACCATGATTACTGAAGCTATCGATATTTCCGGCTTTCTGCCGACCGACACGAGCTCCCTGAACATCCTGACAGCGGATGGCCGGGAGACCGGATGGATCGTCACTCTGGCCGGCCCGTCACACCCGAAATCTCTCGCTCATAGCGACGCCGTCGCTCGCCGTTCCCTCGATCGCGCCAAGCGTATCGAGCAGGCGCAGATCAACGGACGCAAGTACAAGGCAGACGATCAGACGCCCGAGGATGTCCGGCGCGAAAACGTCGAAGGCATCGTGGCGCGGATTGTCGACTGGACACCGGTCAAGATCGGCGCGGAAACCTACGACTTCTCGCGGGCCGCGGAACTCCTGATCAAGCCGGAGATGGGATGGGCCTATGCCCAGATCCTCGAAGCTTTCGGCGATGAGCGCCGTTTTACGAAGAGCTCCGCCAAGCCCTGATCGACTTCGCGGAGCGGTCATTCGCCCTTGCGGTGACCGACAAGGACGGCGTCACCGTTCGCGAGCAGCTTCAGGCGCAGCTCGGCCGGACCAAGAAGCCGGCAAGGATCAGGGAACTTGAAGCGGATCTGGCAATGCCCCGGTATCCGGAAGAGCTGGCCTACATCTGGCGGGCTTACAATCGGATACGGGCTAGAAAAGGCAGCGGCTTCGCAGGACGGGCGCCGATCGAGTGGCCTGATATCGACGCCTTTTGCCGAAACACCAGAACGGTGCTAGCGCCCTGGGAAATTGAGATCATCGAGGCTCTCGATAACGCCTTCATGGCGGTCAAACAGCAGCCGTCACCGTGAAACGTGACGGTCGTATCACTCCTATTTCATTGCACGGAACCGGTTCATGGGCGCAGAACAGCGAGTGGTCGAGCTTGTCATCGACGCCAGCGGCACGGTTGCCGGCGCGCGTCTGGTAAGCCAGGCTTACGACCATATGGGCGACCGGGCGGAGGCGGCTGCGCAGAAGGCGCAGGCGGCGTTTGATCGTCAGCAGCAGATCTATTCGCGCCAGCTTCCACGGTCGATCGACCAGGTTGGCGACGCCTATGATCGCCTGCGCGGCCGTATCGATCCGGTATTCAATTCGCAGCTGCGCGCCGAGCGGGAAATGACTCAGAGCCTCGCGGTGATCAATCGCGCCGTGCTGCTCGGGGTCACCACCGAACGGGAGGCTGCCGCGACCATCGCGAAGCTGAAGCGTCAGCAAATTGAGGAGATCAACCGCGTCCGGGATGCGCAGATTCAAGCGAACAGCGCCGTTCGCATGCATTCGGTAGCGAACGACAATGACCCGGAGACTGGCGTGCAACACCGCCGTCAGAATCTCGGGTTTCAACTTCAGGATATCGGCGTTTCGCTTTACGGCGGAATGCCGATTGCTACCGTGCTAATTCAGCAGGGATCGCAGATCCTGGGCATTTATGGCGGGCAAGGCGGCGTCAATGCAGCCATCCGAGACTTCACCGCTATTGTTTCGGCCGCGGTTCGATATGTGGCTCCATTCGCGGCAGCTGGCGCTATTGCGTATGGCGCGTATAAGATCCTCGCCGCGAATACGGCCGAGGCGTCCCTTGCCGTCGATGACCTGACGCGGAACTTGGCTTCTCAGGCGACGACTGTTGGCGGAGTGCAGTCGCAGATCAACGGGCTTTCTTCGCTGCAGAAGGAGTATCGCGATGCGATCGCAGAGACTGGCACCACACATTCGACGGTAACGACCTCGATCATCTCCGGCCTGGAGCGGCAGTTCGGCGCACAGAAGGCGCTTCTGGAGCTTGAACTCCGCCGTCAGGACGCGTTGGTCAAGACGCAGCAGTCTGAATTGGCAATCGCCGAGATCCAGCTGCGACGGCAGGTGGCGACGAGCGTCAACACCCGCATGGATCTTGAAGCGAGGGGCTTCGCCGATCCGCGTATCGGCCGCTTCGTCAACAACCTGCCGGATGACATTACCGGACTTGCGGCCACCCGTGAGATCCTGGAGAACTCGCCGCTTGCCGACAAGATCAAGGAGATGCGTGCCAACCTCACCTTGACTGAAGAGGCCGCAAACTCCCTTCGGCGCGCATTGGAAAAGACCTTTACCGATGTTGGCGGTCCGGATCGGCCCGGCGGCATTGGCCCCCTGGTGAGCGACAGCTCCATCTATCCGGATCTCGGCCAGCTCGGCGGGCTGTTTTCCGAAAATGGCAAGCTTTATTCTCCTGAGGACTTCATCCCGAAGGGCAATATTCCGGGACCGCAAAGCCGGCCGCTCCGCGAGCTCGATCCGGGCCTCAACCCGTATGACCAGATCAACAAGAGCGGCAAGGAACGATTGCAGCAACTCCAGCAGGAGGCCGATGCGCTCGGATTGACCGGGTCTGCCGCTGCGGCGCTGCGCTTCGAGCAGGAGCAGTTGAATTCAGCCTATTCGCAAAACCTCGAACTGTCTCCGGACCAGATCAAGGCAATTCATGAGCAGGCGTCCGCATACGGCCAGCTGACCGCGCAGATGGCGCGCGCCCGGATGCAGGCAGATCTGCAGTTCGATATCGACCAGCTGGGCCGGTCGGCGATTGACCAACGGATTGCCTCGGCCCAGAAATCCGCCGGCTTGCCGATCGATCTCAACGGCGACTATGCCGGTCAGGTCCGGCAGATGGAGCGGGTCAAGGAGCTGCGTTCCGACGTTACGGGCTTTTTCAGTGACTTCAAGGAGGGACTGCTTTCCGGCGACAGTATCGGCGAGGCGCTTCGCAACTCGATCATCAACGCACTCTCGAAGCAGGCTGATCGACTCTGGGATCAGGTCTTCAACAGCCTTGCGAGGATCGCGTTCCCGGGCGGTGCGGGTGCCCAGAATACAGGCCTGTCTGCGGCGGGATCGATCGCTGGTTCATTATTTTCGGGCAAGGCGGCCAACGACAACCGGGCGGGTGGTTTCTCTGGACTTGCAAGCGCATCTTCCATCCCCGCGACCGATGTCGCTTCCTACATCGCCAAGGCTGCCGCCCAACGCGGCATCGATCCCGGTATCGCGCTTCGTGTTGCGAAGTCGGAAGGCGGCCTGAACAGCTGGAACATGCAGTCCAGCGTGTTCAAGAACGGCGTCCAGGAGCCGTCGTTCGGGCCTTATCAGCTCTATATGGGTGGCGGCCTCGGCAATGAGTTTCAGCGCCGCACCGGGCTTGATCCGAGGCTTTCCGCCAACGGTCCGGCCGGTGTGGACTTCGCGCTTGATCATGCGGCGAAGAACGGATGGGGCTCCTGGTATGGGGCGGCGAAGGTCGGCGTCGGCAAGTGGGATGGTATCGGCCAAGGTGCGGGCCTCGGTGACGCCGCTCAAGCCGCCAGCAAGTTTGCGACCGCCACCGACGCGGCAACCAAGGGGTTGGACACGTTCGGCGGTGGACTTGGCAAGGTCGGGCAGTCGTTGATATCCGCACCTTTCCCGGCGGCCCCGGCCGCGCCATCAGGCGGCGGTGGCGGCCTATTCGGGTGGCTCGGCGGTCTCTTCGGTGGCGGCGGACTGAATTCTGCCCTGTCCGCATCCCCGCAGTTCGCCAAGGCATGGTCGCTCGGCGGTATCGGGCTCTACGATCGCGGCGGCTTCACCGGTCATGGTGGCGTCAACGATCCGGCCGGTGTCGTGCATCGCGGCGAGGTTGTCTGGAGCCAGGCGGATGTCGCGCGCGCCGGCGGTGTTGGCGTCGTCGAGGGCATGCGCCTCGGTCTTCAGGGATATGCGGACGGCGGGGTTGGTGGTGGACGACCGACCGTAGCACCAATTCGCCAGGCGGCGGGTCCGGCCCCCGCGAACACCAATCTAAGGTTCGAGCATGTCCATTCGTTCGATGGCGACGGCAACATCAAGACGATGACCAGGACGATCGTTCGCGAGGAAGCGCCGGACATCTCCAGACAGGTGACGAGCGACCAGTTGCGCCGTGAACGGAAGGAACAGGAGCGGAGCGGTTTTGGCACGGTTCAGGCCATCTATACGAAGCGGAAGGGCTGATGGTGTCCAAATATTCGTCGGTCCCGACCCTCGACATCGATTTTATCATGCCGGGCGATGTGTCGTTTGACACTCCTGGAGGGGGTATCGATGGCGGGCGCAACGGCATGGGTGATGCGATCAGCATCAATCTGTCCGGTGGTCCGCTCGTAACCGCTACCGTCGCGAATTGCTTCATTCATGAGCCGGAGCAGTTCGAATATATCGGATGGCTGCGGGCGCGGATGAACAGCGGCGTTCGGTTTATCAACGTGCCGCTTCTCAACGACTGGTACGGGCCTTTCCCTATCATCGGTGGCGTGCCGACGCCGATCATCAAAGGCATTCCGCACTCGGATGGTAGCCTGTTTTCGGACGGGTCAGGTTATTCCCAGGCGACGGTCTGGGGAAAGGTCATGGAGGATGCGGCTCAATATGCCGGCATTCTGCGCATGCGGGTCTACAATCCGTCGCGGACACTCCGGCACAACGACTGGTTCTCGATCTATCACGAGGTCAAAGGCTGGCGTGCATACAGCTATTGGGAGGTTCTCGACCGTTACGACGACGGGATCGAGACGGTGGATGGGTACGATTTCCCGTTTCAGGAATATCGCTTGGCGCTTGACGTGCCGCTGCGCGAGGCAGTCACAGCCGGCACCCGTACCGAACTGGCCCGCCCGATGTGCGTCATGAAGTTTCCGCTCGGCTTCACGCTGCCGACCAATATCAAGGGGTTCTACGAGTCGAGCCCGACACTGCAGTTTACTGAAGGCAAGTGATGGATTTCGTCCCGGAAAGCATCATAGAGGAGATGCGCGGCAGTCATACGCTTGGCATTTTCATGCATGTCGCGACGGATCCGCCGCTGCATGTCTGGTTCGGCACAGAAGACATTCCCGCCAACTTCGACAGCATCGACGATGAGGGCTCGGTATATCTCGGCGGTGGCGTGCTGAATGGCCTGCCTACTCTTGAGGTGCTGCTCAACGGCTCGTCGGACGCCGTGGATTTCAGCCTGTCCGGCATCGACCCGGAAACGGGCCGGGCGATGATCAACAGTTTGCCGCCTGTGCGGGGAAAGCAGGTGACGATCGGCCTCACGACGCTGGATGACCATTTCCAGCCGATGAGCTCGATTATCCCCTTCTGGCAGGGTACCGCATCGCACACGGTGGAAGAGTCGCTTCCGGTCAAGTCAGCCCAGTCGCCGACCTTGACCTTGAGCCTCTCGGTCATGGCTGGATCTGTCTCCCGATCGAGGCCTTCAAGGTCGCTGTGGTCGCAGCCACACCAGGAGGCGCTCTCCGCTCCGGGGCATCCGCTCGACAAGTTCTGCAACGAAACTGCCCGTCTTGCGCGCGGCGTCTCCCCTCCGTGGGGCCTTGGATACTGACATGGATATCATGGAATTCAGGCGGCTGCCGCACCGTTTCCAGTGGGGCGGCGACGGCAAGCCGCATCGAGACGATCCCTATGGCCGGATCTATAACGATTGCACCACGATATGCGCGACGTGGGCGGAAATCCTGACGGGTACCGATCCTGCAGCAGATCTTCGCGGCACCTACCGGACAGCAGAAACCGCCCATGTGATCATCGCGGATGCCGGAGGCCATGTCGCGTTCATGGAAGGGCGGCTCCTGCCGCTCGGGTTCAAGCGCGTTCAGCATCCGATCGACGGCGATATCGGTTGCGTGATCGCCCCGGCCGGGATCGAGGGAGGATTTACGGAAGTCGGAGCAATCAGGTTTGGGCCGCTCTGGTTGTCGCTCGGGCCTGCCGGTCTCGTCGGCAAGCGTCTGGACATGGTTGCCGCATGGAGGTTCTCGCGTTGAGCCTTCGTCGCGACTACGAGAACTTGCCGTCCGAGGAAATCGAGATCCGTGCGCGCGACGAGTATTTCTACTCGTCGACCAAGGGGTTTGTGAAACCCGATCTGCGTGACCCGATCTTCACGCCGCTGTTTACCGCCATCCTTGGTGCCGGCGGCCTCGGCCTTTCGGGAACTGCGCTTTCGATTGGGGTCGGTATTGCATCGGCGCTCGCCACCACGGCCCTGACGATCGGCCTGCAGGCCGCGATGATGCCGAAGCCGCCGAAGCCGGAAAAAGGGAAGTTGCCACTCCAGCAGGCGATCCCGTACCGAATATTCGGTTATGGGCGAAATCGTACCGCTGGCGCCTTCATGCTGTGGGAGACGAACGGCCCCAACCTCATATCGGTGCAGGCGATCAGGGCGCATCGGATCAAGTCGTATAACCGGTTCTGGCTTCATGATGATGAAGTCACGGTTCCTCCTGGCGGCGGAGTCGCCTCGTCAGGATCTGAACGGTATGGAGTAAATGTCGGGATCCAGTATCGCCTCGGCATGGCGGTCGAGACCGCCTATCCCTTTGTGGCGGATAGCTTCTCTGCGGCCGGGCTCTGGTCATACGATCATCGCGGGGACGGCCAGGCGTCGGTCGCCATGTACGCCTCGGCGACACGCGAAAAAGATCAGAGGAAGATGTTTCCGTACGGCGCTCCTCGCCTGTCGACGGAAACCGACGATTACCATTGCTGGGACCCTCGCGATCCCGATCAGGATCCCGACGATCCGGATACTTGGACCTGGACGCAGAACACCGCACTGCAGATTATTCATTGGCGCTGCTTCTCGGAATTCGGCTACCGGCGCGACTATCGGAAAGCGATCCTGCCGGTACTCGACTATTGGATGGAGGAAGCGGACATTTGCGACGAAGACGTTCCGCTTGCAGCCGGCGGTACGGAAAAGCGCTACCAGAGCAATATCTGGGATACGACGGAGAACGATCCGAAGGCAACGTTCAACGCGTTGCTCGCCGCATGCGATGGACACCACGTCGTCCGCGGCGACGGCGCGGAAATCCTCACTGTAGGAAAGTTCCGGGAAAGCCGATGCGCGACCCTGACGGATGAAGATATCCTGGGATACCGCGTTGAGGGCGGCATTCTCCCCGAGGATGAAATCAACCGGCTTGTGCCGACGTTCAACTATCCCGCCACGGGCTATACTACTACTGATACCGACTATTACGAGGATGTTGACGCGCAGATTGAGGCCGGCCGGGTGATGTCGGCTCAGGCTGATTACGCCGCCGTTCAGCAATGGCGGCAGGCTCGACGGCTCGGTATTCGGGACTGGAGGCGGTATCTGGAAAAGATCCGCGGCACGCTGAACATTGGCCTGTGCGGGATCAATGCCGCCTATGCACGGTGGGTGAGAGTTCTGGCGCCTATCCGGCTTCCGAAACTCTACGGCGACCTGATCGAAAACCGCCGCTCGGTGCTGGCGCCTGCGCAAGGCGGGTTCACGATGGACTTCATCCGCCACCCGGATGATATCGACGCATGGAACCCCTCGGTCGACGAGGGCAAGCAGCCACATGTTCCGGGTGTACCGAATGCCGTCGGCGTCGTGACGCCGGTCATCAATCTGGTGCAAGCAAGGCCCAACGGCCAGAGCGTCTATATCCGCGTCGTCATCCTCGATCCCGAGGATACAAGCCTGACGCCCGTCGTGAGGTACCGACTAGCCGACAATGGCACCGGCAATCCGGGGGCGTGGATCGAGCAGCAGTTTTCCGGCGCTGCTGCGTCTGGTGGGTTTATCGAGCTCAACACATCGGTCGTACCGAGTGACAAGCTTCTCGACATCCAGGCGCAATTCATTTCGTCCGGAGGAGCGCCGGGCAACTGGTCGATCACAGCGAACATCACCTCGACGGTGGATGCCGTGGCACCTGGAACTCCGACGAACATGACAGCTCCGAACAGCGTGACCACCGTCCCGGTCAGCGCCAAGGCGGCGAACGACAACACTCGATACCTGATCTTCAAGCGCGGCACGACAGGGCAGACCTTCGCAGCTGCGACACAGATCGGCCGCTACTCGGTCACTGCCAACCAGGTGATCGCCTTCAACGACACTCCTGGCGCCGGCACTTGGAAATATTGGTGCGGCGCCGAGAACATCTCCGGGGTTCCGTCAGCAGCGCAGGCCTCGGCTACGGCAATCGTTACGTAGTTTCGAAAGACATCATCCCACTCAGCCTTGGCGTTCGTCGCCGGGCGCTTTTGCATGAGGATTTCCATGCCTGAACTAGCCTCGATCATCTGGGCAGACGGTCCATCTTTGGTGCCGAAGGAGCCACCCAAATCAAAGATCAGGGCTTGGGCCGCATGGGTCGAAGGGCTGATCACCGCCTTTACCACCAACGGCGGCCTGATCTATTCCTCGCTGGCGTTGCTCAATGACGACCTTGAGCATGCTGACAAATCCATGGCGTGGGTCTACGGCGATGCGGCCGTTGCCAACAATGGCGTTTATGGCAAGGTCGGTGCATCCGGCACTGGTTCATGGACCCGCCGCAGTGATCTGCCGTTTTCGTTCATCATAGCCAACGACGCCGGCGCGGGCACGCCGAATGCTATAATCGCCACCACCGCTATTCCCGTGGTGTCGTCTGCTCTCGTTTGGATGAACGTTGCCGACACCAATACCGGCACGCCGGTTACTGTCGCGTTCAACGGCGGCACGGTCCTCACCGTCAAGACGAATGCAGGCAACGATGTCGCTCCAGGCGGTCTCGCTGCGGGCACGATCGTCATGGGCATCGTGTCGGACTCCATGTTCCGGCTTTTGAGCGACCAGGCAAGCACAGCCATCCTTGCAGCGGCCGAAGCTGCGCAGGATGCGGCGGAGGCCGCGCAAGCTGCGGCTGAGGCGGCGCGGGATATCGCCATTGCTGGCGTCACCGTGCCGATCTATGCGACGATTGACGGGATGACAGCCGTCACAGTTCCTGTCTTGATCAAGACTGTCCGCGTCAATGGCCGCACGACAGCCGGCGACGGCAAGGAAGGCACGTTCATTCGTGTGCCGGCTGATCCTGGTTCGACGGTGAGTGCGGATGACAAGTTCCGTTCTGCTGATAGGTTCATGCCGGACGGAAGCACGAGCTCAGGCAATGGCGGCTGGTGGCAGCGCAAGGCTGCGACCTATGCCGAAGCTAAGAGCAATGAATGGATACCCGGTCGTGAATTCAGTTTACCGGCAGGATATGGGGCTGGGACTGCTGCAGCGTTCAACACGGCTATGCAGGCCGTTGCACTTCGGGGTGGTGGTAAGGTGATAGTCCCAGCTGAAACCATCATACTCGATGCTACTCTCGACAACAAATACGCTGACGTGATGTTGATGAGTAATCACATGCTCAAAGGCCAATCGGCAGGTGGTGCGGATCCGTTCGGGCAAGGCGCAAAATTCGTGGCCACATTCGCCGGCATCATGTTCCGTCACCGGACGCCTTACGCTTCCGAGATGGGCGGCGTTATGCAGCGTCGGAACAATGGTGGTGGTATCCGTGGGATTACGCTGAACGGCAACCTGATCGCTACTCAAGGCATGCTTGCCGATAGCATCGCCAATCACCACCATGAGGTTTATGTAACCGGCATTGTCGGTGTACTCGGAACCGCATTTGCCATCGGATACAAGTGCGGCGTCACTGGTACCGACGTTGGCGAGGCCGCCGATATCCAGAATGGAGTAATGAACCTAAAGGTCCGTCAGATTGATGCAGTTGCTGAACGTTCGGTGGGAGGCATCGTCATCAACGGCTCAACTAATGCTAATTTCAGCCTCAACGGGCGAATGGATATGACGGTCCAGCATTGGGACGGTACGGCGCTCTACGGAATATGCGCCGACAACAATCGCGACATGTATTTCCGATCGCAGAGGGTAGGCGGCACGGGCAGCGCGATCCTATGCCAAGGTATTGGCGCGGTTCCCGGTGGCCCTGTAGGATTTCAGGGGAACGTATTCCGGCTCGTTTCGTGTAATGCTCCTGTCGTTCTCACCGGGACAGATGCAGGGGGGATAACGACCGGCGTCATCAACGAAATCATCTGTGATGATGACAACGGTATGGCAGAACCCACGGCAGGCACGGGATCGAAGTGGCTTATCCGTCGCAGCCGGGGGCGCACCAAGGGTTTTTCCTTCGACGGGCTTGATGCCGGTATAGGAGCGGCAGGCACTAACGCCGCAATGGCAGCGCGGGCCACCTATACATCTGCCTCGATTATCGCAGCCGGCGGCAGTGACCAAGACGTTGTTTTGGTCAATGGCACCACTGTTTGGCGCATATACATTGATACCACAACCAAGAACCTCAAAATCAACCGTGTTGCCGGTACCGGGAAACTTGATTTAGGTTCTGTCACGGAATTGCTCGTCGCAGGCCTGCAGGTGTCCTACGGTGCTAACGATAGCGGCGGGGCGGGGTTCAAAGTGTTGCGAGTGCCGAACTAGCGCCTTATTTCTAGGTGCTCTTGCTGTAGCTCGGCCTTGAGTTTCTCTGTAATAGCAAATGAAGCCATGCCAGGGATGGACACAAAAGTTAGGTAGCCATCCTCTACAGCCTTCAAGGCGATCGCGTATTGTTCTGAGGGCGCAGAGCCTTGTTTCAGCGTGAACCGGCCGTTTGCGTCAAGCAATTCGCTTATTTTATCGAGATCAACCATTCCAAGCGCTCCTTGTGATTGTGCCTATGCTGGTATCCATGGCGGGCTAACCTGAATCCCTGCCTTCTTCTCTGGAAGAGAGACATCAAGATAGATGTTATGCGCCCGCACTTCCACGAATTGCGAGATATGACTTTCCAAAGAACCCAAGGGAGCGGAGACGTCAATATCGTGGGTGATGTACTGGTATCGAGACGTGTCGAAATCGGGTGACAGGAAGGCAAAATAAGATTGCAGTTCAGGGAGTGAAAATTCCTTCCAGTGATGACCATAGGTACCATTGGCCATGATCTCATTTATTCGCGGCCCATAGCCATTCCCAGTCAGCATACGGTTCATCCGTTCGCTGATGGAGCGATGATACATGGAGTTCGGGGTGGTTACGATGATCCGGCCGCCTGGGCGCAGTACGCGGTAAACCTGTTTCCAGAACGGGATCGGGTTGAACGCCATATGCTCGATGATCTCGCAGAATAGAACGAGGTCAACGCTATCGTCGGGGAGGCCGGCTATGCTGTCCGCAAGCTCCATTCTATGCGTGACGCGCAGGTCCATCTTCATGGCTTCTGCGGCCTTCACGACCGATGGGAATGTCGTTGGGTTGGTGGTGTCTGACCCGATCATTCGATGCCCGCGGTTAGCGTACAGGAATGCGTTGTGGAGCCAATGACTTCCCATGTCGAGGATATCCAGCCGCGCTGCGGACGGTATAGGCGACAGGGCAAAGTCCCTAGTCTTGGTATATCGAGCCCAATGCGCCGCAAGATATTTTTCGTCGGTTACTCCGAATTGCGAGAACCATTGAGTGACGTTTGATAAGGTTTCCTCTTCGACAAGAAAGAGGCCAGCTTCGGACATAGGCTTTCTCCGCCGGAAGGGGAATTTTAGTTTCATGCCGGGTGGAACCGTAACCAGAATGGGTCGCGAGCCCTCACGGACGCCTCTGCGGTTCTTGTGCGGTAATATTTCTGGCCTCGATTGTCTTTAGTAAATGAGGCCATAGTCCACGAGGGGGTTATAACGCCAGCGTCCAGAAGCGCTTCGTTCAAGCCGGCGATCAGGTGAACAAGCGCCAGGTCGTCCTTATCATTGTGGTCAAAGCCATGACCGAAGCCGCGGTCAACGAACAGATCGACAATACCACCGCATCCGACAAACTTGTTGGGCCGGAACCGTTGGAGCAACAAAGGCAGAATATCCTGCGCGCGGACGCCTTCGAAATCATCTCCGTCGAGGGAGCAATCGTGGTCGATGAAGGTCTCATTGAATCGCTGAAGCTGGGTATGGATCTTCTGCTTTTCGCTGAGCATCGGCCAGATGAGGTCGACGAAGACTTTTGCTTCCGGCCAGCGCATATGCCCGTTCCGGCCGATCATA
>Ga0102590_1000462_pt1 | contig 90118 bp, 77 predicted proteins | sample AraplaMF_Col_mMF_FD_76859 | JGI IMG/M metagenome (GOLD analysis project Ga0102590, IMG submission 76859) | Arabidopsis root microbial communities from the University of North Carolina, USA - plate scrape MF_Col_mMF | ecosystem: Host-associated > Plants > Roots > Endosphere | place: USA... | reverse complement strand
CTTCGTGCCCTTCGAACGCGAGGTATCGATCATCGCCGACCGCGCCGAGGACGGCACCGTTGCCTGCTACGATCCGGCCGAGAACGTCCACCGCAACGGCATTCTCCATACCTCGACCCTGCCCGCCCGGATTTCCGACGCGACGGCGAAGACCGCTCGCGAATCGGCCGAAAAACTGCTCGCCGCGCTCGATTATGTCGGCGTCATCGGCATGGAGTTCTTCGTCATGGCGGACGGAACGCTGATCGCCAACGAGATCGCCCCGCGCGTCCACAATTCCGGCCACTGGACGGAGGCTGCCTGCGTCGTCTCGCAGTTCGAGCAGCATATCCGCGCCGTCGCGGGCCTGGTCCTCGGCAGCCCTCTCCGTCACTCCGACTGCGTGATGACCAATCTCATCGGCGACGATATTCTGGACGTACCCGCCTGGCTCGCCCGCAATGAGGTTCTGGTACATCTCTACGGCAAGACGGAATCCCGGCCGGGCCGGAAAATGGGCCATGTGACCGAATTGAAAGGCCTGAAAACGGCGTCACAAGGTTGACATGCAGACTGGCTCGGGTTATCTGCACGCCCAACTGAGAGCGCGCCCCTCGAAGAATCCTGGCGGCGCGCTTTTGATTGATAGACATGCGGCTTTAAGCCCACAGACTGCTGGACCAGGAAAATGAAGATCAAGAACTCGCTCAAGGCGCTGAAGGCTCGTCACCGCGATAACCGTCTGGTTCGCCGCAAGGGCCGCGTTTACATCATCAACAAGCAGAACCCGCGCTTCAAGGCTCGTCAGGGCTGATACGCGCATTCGGCTCCGGCCTCGGCCGCAGCCTATCAAATTGTCGATAACACGACAAATCGGGTTTGACCTTAGGCGCAGGCGGATTACCTTATCCGCATGCGCTATTTTCGTTTCAGCACCCTGATTCTCGCCGCGAGTCTTACCGCTTCGTCCGCTCTCGCCCAGACCGCGACGCCCAAGCCGCCGGCAGCCCCGCCCGCCGCCGCTCCGGTCACCCCGGCCGTCGCCCAGAAAACGGGCCGGCCGGTGGACACGTTGTTCGACGCCTTGAAACGCGAGCGCAATCCGGACAAGGCACGCGGCATCGCCAGCCAGATCATCGCCGACCTCAACGATTCGGGCAGCGCCACCGTCAACCTGCTGATGCAGTGGTCGGCGACCGCCATCAAGGAAAAGCGCAACGCCGCGGCACTCGATTTCCTCGATCAGGTGACCGTGCTCGATCCGGCCTTCGCCGAGGGTTGGAACCGCCGCGCGACGCTGCATTACACGATGGGCAATCCCCGCAAATCCATGGCCGACATCGCCGAGGTGCTGAAGCGCGAGCCGCGCCATTTTGGTGCGCTGGCCGGCATGGCCGGCATCCTGACGGAAGCCGGCAGGGACGAACTGGCGCTGAAGGCATGGCAGGACTATCTCGCCGTCTACCCCGCCGACCGCGACGCCCAGGAAGCCGTGACCAAGCTTTCCGAAAAGCTTGCCGGCAACCGGACCTGAGCCTTCCGGCAGCCCGTTCATGCTGATCCTGCCCCTTGCCATCACCGGCATTGTTGCCACCGCGTTCTGCTTCACCGCCTGGAAGGCGAAGGCGATCGAGGCCGCATTCCCGAATACCGGCGAACTGATCGATGTCGGCGGCTTTTCCATGAATTCGCTGCATGTGCCCAGGCCTGAAGGCGCCGACCTGCCGGCGATCGTCTTCATCCATGGCGCCAGCGGCAATTTTCGCGATCAGGAGGCGGCCTTCCGCAAGGCGCTCGAAGGCCGCGCCGAAATGCTCTTCGTAGACCGGCCCGGCCATGGTTATTCCGAGCGCGGCGGGCCTGAAAACGGCTTTCCGGACGGACAGGCAGCGGCGATCGCAAAATTGATGGAAAAGCGCGGCATCCGCAGGGCGATCATATCGGGCCATTCCTTCGGCGGCGCGATCGCTGCGAGCTTCGCCCTTTACCATCCGGAAAAGACTGCCGGCCTGCTGTTCCTCGCCCCCGCCACCCATCCCTGGCCCGGCAGGATAGACTGGTACTACAACCTCACCGCCCGCCCCATCTTTGGCCGGCTGTTCAGCCATCTCCTCGCCCTGCCGGCCGGCCTCGTGGTCATGAAGACTGCCACTCGCTCGGTCTTTCACCCCAACCCCTGCCCCGAGACGTACCTGAAGGATGGCGCGCCATTGCTCGTGCTGCGCCCGAAATCGTTTCGCAGCAACGCGATCGACGTCGCCAATCTCAACGGCTACGTGACGCGCGTCGCACCGCGTTACAAGGAGATCACAGCACCGACGGTAATCATCACCGGCGACAGCGACGCGATCGTCGCCGAGGAGATCCATTCGCGCGGACTTTCCCGCGATATCGCCGGGTCCGAACTCGTCTCCATCCGCCATCTCGGCCACAAGCCGGATTACGTGACGACCGACGTGGTGATTGCGGCAATCGAGAAGCTCGCCGGCCTCCCCCGCGACCTGAAGGCCGCGGCCCGTATCGCCGAAGCACGGATCGCGCCGGCGGCGGAGGATTCAGCCCCCGAACTGGATCTCTCGATCGAGAAAACCTGAGCCCGGCTCGAATAACGCCAGCCCCAAGCAAGTCGCCCGTCCCAACCTCCGACCAAAGGGAATCGGAGAGAGACGAGATGGAAATCGGCGGCATTGGCAGGGACTATCCGGCACAGCCTGCAAAGGCGGATCATGCGTCGGCTTCGACAAACGTCGCCTCCGATACAGCCAGCCCCAAGGACGAACGCTACGATCGCCTCGTCCATGGCCTGACCTCGCTGAACAAGGCGACGGACGAGGCGGAAGAACAGGCAAAGGCCCGCGCCAAGCAGAAGCTCGACGATGCCAAGCAGCAGCTCCAATTCATGCGCCGCTGGGGTTTCGATCCGGAAGTGATCGCCAAGCAGGCAGCCCAGCTCGGCGTTATCGTTGCCGCCGCCGCGCGCGAATTCACCGAAGCCCTGACCGGGGGCAGCGGTGCCGTCACCTCCGCCCCCGCCAATGCCTCGTCCGGAACAGGGACCGCCGATCCAATCCTCGATACGAGCGGAGAGGCCGCGGCCGCCGATCCCGCAGGCGACGGCTCCGCGGATGAGCCCGTAGCGGATGACAAGCCGGTCTCCTATGCCGAACAGGCCTACCTCGACGAGATGGAAGAGGCTCCGCGGGAAGCACCGAAACTCTCGCTCGACGACATCAAGACGGCGATGGAATTCAGCACCGTCGCCCGCCAGATCAAGGCGCTGCTGGAAGAAGCCGCCCGCAAGCTGCACGAACAAAACAGTGCAGCCACGGTGCCCGGCACCCAGAGCCTCGACGCCTCCGTCAACGCGCTGACCGGCACGGTCTCCGCCATGCCGACCGTCAGCATCACCATCTGACCTTCCCATCCGGCAGACCAAATTGCGCAACAAAAAAACCGCCGGATCGCTCCGGCGGTTTTCGTTTGCGTGGCGTTACGTCTCAGATGCCGCTCTGGCCGTCCGAGCCGATATAGGCGATGCGCAGCATGTTGGTGGCTCCGGGCGTGCCGAGCGGCACGCCGGCCGAGATGATGATCCGGTCGCCCGGCTTGCCGAAACCTTCCGACACGACGATGCGGCAGGCGCGGTTGACCATGTCGTCGAGGTCGGTCGCGTCATGGGTCACGACGCAGTGCATGCCCCAGCAGATCGAAAGCCGGCGCGCGGTCTGGACGATCGGCGACAGAGCGATGATCGGCACCTGCGGGCGCTCGCGGGAAGCGCGCAGGCCCGTCGTGCCCGACGAGGTATAGGTGACGATGGCGGAGAGACGCAGCGTCTCGGCGATCTGGCGGGCGGCAAGCGAGATGGCATCGGCGCCGGTCGCTTCGGGCGTCGCGCGCTGGGCGTAGATGATGCTCGAATAAAGCGGATCCTGCTCCACCGTGCTGGCGATCGACGCCATCATCGAGACAGCCTCGACCGGATACTGGCCGGAGGCCGATTCGGCCGAAAGCATGATCGCATCGGCGCCTTCGAAAACGGCGATCGACACGTCCGATACTTCGGCGCGGGTCGGAACCGGCGCGGTGATCATCGATTCCAGCATCTGGGTGGCGACGACGACCGGCTTGCCGGCGCGCCGACACAAGCGGGTCAGCTGCTTCTGGATGCCCGGAACGGCTTCGATCGGCATTTCGACGCCGAGATCGCCGCGCGCCACCATGACCGCGTCGGAAAGCTCGATGATCTCGTCGATCCGCTCCAGCGCCTGGGGCTTCTCGATCTTCGACATGATGCCGACACGGCCGCGGGCGATCTTGCGCACTTCGGCAAGGTCGTCAGGACGCTGGACGAAGGAAAGCGCCACCCAGTCCACATCGTTGGTCGCGAGCACGGCGTCGAGGTCGACACGGTCCTTCTCGGTCAGCGCCCCGACGCCGAGCAGCGTGTCGGGCAGGCTGACGCCCTTGCGGTCGGAAATGCTGGTGCCGGCGATGACCTTGCAGACGATGCTCTTGCCGTCGGCCTTCTCGGCCTTCAGCGCCAGCTTGCCGTCGTCGATGAGCAGGCGATGGCCCACTTTCACCGCTTCGAGGATTTCCGGATGCGGCAGGAATACGCGGGTCTCGTCGCCCGGTTCGTCGCGGTTGTCGAGCGTGAAGGTCTGGCCGGGGGTGAGTGCCACCTTGCCGGCCGCGAACTTGCCGACGCGCAGCTTCGGCCCCTGAAGGTCTGCGAGAATGCCGATCGGACGGCCGCTGCGTTCTTCGACGGAACGGATGCGCTTGATCAGCGTGCGCATCAGGTCGTGGCTCGCGTGGCTCATGTTGATGCGGAAGAGATCTGCCCCCGCCTCATGCAGCTTCTGGATCATCGCCTCTTCGGACGAAGCCGGTCCAAGGGTGGCGAGGATCTTTACTTTGCGGTTGCGCCTCATCAGTTCTGGCCTTCTTGTGTGCCAGGCGTATCCGAAAGCTGGACCATCCAACTTCCCTGACGGCCCGTATCATATTCCTTGAAACCCATGCGCTGGAAGCCACGGGCAAAACAATCGTTGACGCCGACGACCTTGAACTCGTTCTCCGCGACGCACATGTTCACATTTCCGGTCCAGCGGCCGCCACGGGCCGCATCCTCGGCATAAAGATAATAATAGCGCGACTGCAACTCGCCCTCGATCAGCGTGGCGCAGGTGGAAGCCGGGACCTGCCACCAGCCTTCCGTCGTCCAGCCTTCCTTGGCGCGGTAGCCGATCGCCACACCGACGAGGTTCTGCGTGGCGTTGCAGACGCGGAAATCAGCATGTGCTGCAGTCGCCGCGAAAAGCGGAACGCCGGAGGCGACCATGGCGGCGAGCGCCGGGGCGGAAACGAGAGAGCGAAGCGTGGCTTTGGGGGATTTTTTCGACACGGTTTCCGTCAGGACTCCATGGTTATTCGTGAAGCACTTTCTTCGCGCGACGGAGTCGGAAAGTCAACGTAACTCTAATCGATTAGTCCGTCTCTCAGCCTCAACCCACGCTGATCATCACCCCGCATGGCTTGCGCCGCGGCTTTCCCCATGCCATCAACACCCGTCTTCCCAGCCACCTTTCGAAACAGCGCATTTCCAAGGCCATGCAGGACTTCATTCCTTTCGAGATCATAGAAGGCGAATATGACAGCGGCATGGTGCTCATCGCCGACCACGCCATGAACCGCCTGCCCGCTTCCTATGGCAGCCTCGGCCTGCCGCAGGGCGCCTTCCATCGCCATATCGCCTTCGATATCGGCATCGAGGGCCTGACCCGCCGGCTTGCCGCGATGCTGAACGTGCCCGCCGTGCTCGGCTGTTTCTCCCGCCTGCTGATCGACCCGAACCGCGGCGAGGACGATCCGACGCTGATCATGAAAATCTCCGACGGCGCGATCATCCCCGGCAACCATCCGATCACCCCGGAAGAATGGGATTTCCGCCTCGACACCTATCATCGGCCCTATCACCGCGCCGTCGAACGTACCATCGCCAGATCGGGTGCCGCGGGCCGTGCACCGCTCGTCCTGTCGCTGCATTCCTTCACGCCGTTCTGGAAAGGTGTCGCCCGCCCCTGGCATGCGGCAGTGCTCTGGGACAATGACGACCGCGCCGTCACCCCGTTCCTGAAACTGCTCGGCGAACCCGGCGACATCGTCGTCGGCGACAACGAACCCTATGACGGGGCGCTGAAGGGCGACACCATGTACCGGCACTGCATGATGTCCGGCATCGCCCACGCGCTGCTCGAGGTTCGCCAGGACCTGATCGGCGACGAGGCCGGCATCGCCGCCTGGGCCGAAAGGCTGGCGCCGATCTTCAAGACGCTCAACGCCGACCCCACATTGCATGAATACAGGATCTTTCCGTCGCGGACCGGCCCCTACCCGGCCTGACGCGACATCTGACGCGACGAAAAGGAGGCGCGCGATGAGCGAACTCAACCCCACCGGACTGACCAGGGAACAGCAGACCGAATTCGAGGCCGCCGCCTTCCGCCGCCTCGTCCTGCATCTGCGCGAGCGCACCGACGTACAGAACATCGACCTGATGAACCTTGCCGGCTTCTGCCGCAACTGCCTGTCGAACTGGTATCGCGATGCCGCGAACGACGCCGGCATCGACCTCTCCAAGGACGCATCCCGCGAGGTGGTCTACGGCATGCCCTACGGGGACTGGAAAAATCTGCATCAGGCGGAAGCGTCGGATGCACAAAAAGCCGCATTCGCCGTGAACAAGCCGGACCATGGCTGATCGATTTGCCGATTGGGCTTGACCTTGCGGCGGCTTTTCGGCAGTTGACGACCATTCATTGAAATTGACACGATCAGGAGGCCCCGATGTCTGATGCTCATGGCGTCGCCCGCGACCAGCTTCGCGCATTTATCGAGCGTATCGAACGGCTCGAAGAAGAAAAGAAGACCATCGCCGACGACATCAAGGACGTCTATGGCGAAGCAAAGGCCATGGGCTTCTACACCCCCTGAAAAAGTATGTTCTTAATTCATAATCAAAGGCTTAAGTTGAGCATATCAAACCCCTGAGTATGTTCAAGCCTTTTGGTTTCAATACGGCCAGACTTTTGTCTGACTACAGAAGTTATGATCAATTTTTTCCCGCGAGCGCAGACGCCCGGGCTTTCGAAACAGGACAACAACATGGCAGATGAAGCGACCGTCGAGAATGTAGCAGCCGCAGAACTTCGACAGTTCATTGAGCGGATTGAACGTTTGGAAGAAGAGAAGTCTTCGATTAGCGACGATATCAAGGACGTATACGGCGAGGCCAAAGGTCGTGGCTTCGACACCAAGATCATGAAAAAGGTCATCGCCCTGCGCAAGAAGGACGACCAGGAGCGCATGGAAGAGGATCTCATCCTCGACACCTACCTCCAGGCGCTCGGCATGATCGAGGGCCCCGCCGACCAGGACGCCGCCTGATCTTGTCCGGCATGTAGGCATGAAAAAACCCGCCGTTTCGGCGGGTTTTTTATGGTCTTCGATCAGCCCGGCGATCAGTTGTTCGGGCCGCTGAACCGGCTGGGGTCGATCGCCACCGTGGCGGCAACCGGCCTGAAGCCGCCACCGGAATAACCGGCCGAATATTCGTTGTTGAGGGTCCGGCTGACGACGCGCGGTGCCTTCATCGACGCCGCCGCATTGGCGCGATTGTTGTTGAGAGCCCATTTCGCCAGGACGTCGCCCGTCAGCGCGCCGCCGCTGGCCGTCTGGTTCGGACGACCGCCCTTGGAGGGGATCGGTAGCGCGCTCGTCGAAGCCGAGACCGAATTCCGCGGCGCGTCGAAAGCGTCGCCGAACTGGGCGTTCTTGTTGGAATGGATCACCTTCAGGGAAGCCGACGCGGTCTCGATCGGCTTCTGGGCCGGCATCGGAGCCGCCGCCACGACAGGAGCCGGCAGGGCCAGCGCAGGCTGGACCGGAGCAGGCTGAGAAGGCGCGGGCTGGGCCGAGGCAACCGGAACCGAGGGAGCCGTTGCCGGACGCGGCTCGACGCTCTGGGCGAGAGCCGCAACGAGGGCTGGCGTCAGCTCCTGCTGTTCTTCAGCCTTGGCAGCCGCAGGGGCCGGAGCGGCAGCAGCCATGGTGGGGCGCTGGCCGGGAAGCGGCACCGCCGCGATTTCTTCGGGCGCCGACATCGGGCCGACGGACGCGGTCATGACGCCGCTTTCCGCATCGCCCTTGAAGCCGCGCGGTCCAAGCAGGGTCGGAACCGGGATGTTGTAAGCGGAAAGATCGGCAAAGCTTTCGCCGCCGGCCTGTGCGGGAGCGGACGCCTGCAGGGCGAGCGCCTCCTGGGCCGGGTTGCGCGCCGGGGAATAGAGCGCCGTGGCAAGCCCGCCCGCATCCGAGCGGAAGGCCGGACGCGAGAGCGGTACGGGTGCTGCAATCGTCTGCGGCTGTGCTTGTGCCGGGGTCTGGGTCTGGGTCTGGCCGGTCAAAGGCGAAGCCGAGGCAACCGCGACCGGAGCTTCGTCCTCGTCCTCCGCAGCAGGCTTTGCAGCCGGAGCCCCACGCCGCGCCACCACCGGAGCAGCACTTTCCACGTTGTCCTCTTCCTCGTCGGCACCGCCGCCGCCGAACAGGAATGCCAGGAGATTGGGCTGCCGCTTCCGTTCCGAGTCGCCGCGGAAACCGGCACCGGCAGTGCTGGCGATCTGGATCGAATCGGCACCGACGCGCCGCTTGTAGTCGGCCATTGCCGTTTCATAACCGGGAAGCGGCTTGCCGTCGGCAGGAAGATGGATCGTGTTGCCGTTCGGGAAGATCTGCACCAGTTCCTGGCGCGTCATCCGCGGCCAGGCGCGCACACCGCCGACATCGAGATGCACGAAGGGCGAGCCGGAGGTCGGGTAATAGCCGACGCCGCCGACCTGCATCTGCATGGCGAGCCCGCGCAGCGTCGAGAGCTTCACGCCCGGAATGTAGAAGTCCATGGCCTTGCCGAGCATGTGCTGGCTGTTCTTCGCCACGCCGGTATTGCGCGAACGGGTGCGCAGCATGTTGTTCGTGGTGGGAGAACGATAGGCCGAAACCACGTGGATGTAATCGCTGGCGCCGGACCGGCGATAGACTTCCCAGACGAGATCGAAGAGCCGCGGATCCATCCGGGCAGGCTCGTTGCGGCGCCAGTCGCGCAGGAACTGGTTGATCTGCGCAAGACCCTTGGGATCGAACTTGCCATTGCGCTTGAAGGTGATGACAGCCTTCTCGCCAGTATGAACGAAATAGAGCTTGAGGCTCTTGTCCTGGGCGGCCGCATTGCCTGCCGAAACAGAAAGCACAGGCAGCGCCATCAACATCAACAGGGCGAGAGCCATAACGCGTTTGGTGAGCTTGACAAAAAGCCCGGCTTCGCCACCGCGCCCCTTCTCACCCGAAGGCGTTTCTTTTGCATACTGATCCGGCAAAACGATCCCCGTCCTGTCGACAACGTCCGACGTTGCCCAAATGACTGTCAATTGCGGTGACACGATGGCAAATGTGCCACACATGTACAAGCTTCTCCCGTATAGTCAACAATTGACTAATCGAAGATTGACAGACGTTGACAGGACATCCTTGCGCGAAGGTTAACACTAGCTAATACATTAGCAATTACGCGGCAGTAATCACGCGGCTTCCTTGAGCGGATCGTCGGGATCGATGCCGTAATCCTTGAGCTTGCGATAGAGCGTCGAGCGTCCGATACCAAGTTTGCGGGCGACCTGGCTCATCTGGCCGCGATAGAACTTCAAGGCGAAGCGGATCAGCTCCTCCTCGACGTCGGCCAGTTTCCTGACTTCGCCGGTCTCGTCGGTGCTGACGATGACGTTTTCCTGGGGATAAGCGGCGGCCAGCATCGCCTTCGCGTCGGGTCGGATGATCCGCGCCTTATCATTATTGATGAAAACGGGTGAATCGGCGAGCGCCTCGCGCACGGCCTGGTCCGACACCGCCCCCGGTGACGGCATGACGGCGGTTGCCGCCAGTTCCGCAGGCCGGAATTCCGGGATCTGCGCGGCGATCTGCGGGAAGTCCTCTTCGGTCAGCTCGTCGCCCTCGGCAAGCACCACTGCGCGGAACACGGCGTTTTCGAGCTGGCGGATATTGCCCGGCCAGTCATAGGCGGTCAGAAGCGCCAGCGCGCCGGCGCCGACCGCAAGCGTCCTGTTGAGCTTCTGCTCGCTCGAAAACCGTTCGGCGAACACCCGGGCGAGATGCGGAATGTCTTCCTTGCGGCGACGCAGCGCCGGGATGGTGATCGGGAAGACGTTGAGGCGGTAATAGAGATCCTCGCGGAAACGGCCGGCGCGGACTTCCTCGATCAGATCCTTGTTGGTGGCCGAAATCAGCCGGACATTGACCTTCTGGATCTTGGAGGCGCCGACGGTCTCGACCTCGCCCTGCTGCACCGCGCGCAACAGCTTCACCTGCACGTCGAGCGGCAGTTCGCCGATCTCGTCGAGGAACAGCGTGCCGCCATCGGCTTCGACGAACTTGCCGGTATGTTTTTCCGAAGCGCCGGTAAAGGCGCCCTTCTCATGGCCGAAAAGAATGCTTTCCACCAGATTGTGCGGGATGGCGCCGCAATTGACGGTGATGAACGGCTTGCCGGCCCGATCGCTGTTCGACTGGATGGCGCGGGCGATCATTTCCTTGCCGACGCCCGATTCGCCCTCCAGCACCACCGGAATGTTGGAATGGGCGGCGCGCTGGGCAAGGTCGATGACCCGCAGCATGTCCGGACTTGCCGAGATGATGTCCCCGAAGCCGACGGCACCGGCGCGATGGCGGCGGCCGACGCGGGCTTTCGATTCCTTCTGGTCGAGCTTCAGGGCATTGGCGATCGAGGCGCCGATCCGCTCCGGCGAAACCGGCTTGACGACGAAATCGAAGGCGCCGGCGCGCATCGCCTGCACCACGTATTCTATGCTGCCCTGCCCCGTCTGGACGATGACAGGCGTTTCGATGCCGAGTTCGCGGATCGCCGCGAGGAAGGTGAGGCCGTCCATTTCCGGCATCATCAGATCGAGCACGATGACATTGATGTCGGTCGCGGTTCGCTTCAGGAACTCCAGCGCCATCAGGCCGTTTTCGGCAAGATGGGCGGCATGGCCGCAACGTTCCACCGCATTCTTCAACAGGCGACGCTGGATAGGATCGTCGTCGACAACGAGGATTTGCGCAATCATGCTCGGCTCCCAGCAATGGTCATCATGGCCCTTTTAGGCTGTTATGTCGCTGGTTGTGTCAGAAAGCCTTGAACATCCCCTTTTGAGAAAAGCTTGCATTTTAACGGCCGGCGAGGAAAACAGACGCAACAGGTTGAGAAGGAAAAAAGCGATGAGAATGTCCGCCCCCGTCCTCCCCGAAATTGTCGCCGCGACCACCGCGGGCGCTGCGGCCTCCGACCCGGCGCTCGGCCTTCTGCCGGTCTGGAAGCTCTCGGATCTCTATGAAGCCAAAGATGCGCCGGCCTTCACCGCCGACCTCGAGAAGGCTCAGAAGCTCTCGATCGCCTTCGAGGAAAAGTGGAAGGGCAAGCTTGCCGAAGCTGCGACAAGAACCGGCGCCGGCGGCATCGGCGAGGCGCTGAAGGAATACGAGGCGCTCGACGACCTGCTCGGCAAGATCGGCTCGTTTGCCGGCCTCACCTATTTCTCCGATACGTCGAGCCCGGCCAACGGCAAGTTCTATGGCGACGTGCAGGCGAAGCTGACCGATCTCTCCGCCCACCTCTTGTTCTTCGCGCTGGAGCTCAACCGCATCGACGACGTGGTCGTGGACGCCTGCATGGACCGCGACCCGGCCGCCGGCCATTACCGCCCCTGGCTCGTGGACCTGAGGAAAGACAAGCCCTTCCAGCTCGAGGACAAGCTGGAACAGCTCTTCCTCGAAAAGTCCATGACGTCGGCCGCCGCCTTCAACCGTCTCTTCGACGAGACCATGGCCGAGCTCCGCTTCGAGATCGACGGCGAGCAGCTGCCGCTCGAAGTCACGCTCAACATGCTGCAGGAGCCTGAGCCCGAGATCCGCGCCAAGGCCGCAACCGCGCTGTCGAAAACATTCGGCGACAACCTGCGCGTCTTCACCCTGATCACCAACACGCTCGCCAAGGACAAGGAAATCTCCGACCGCTGGCGCGGCTTCGAGGACATCGCCGACAGTCGGCATCTCGCCAACCGCGTCGAACGCGAAGTCGTCGATGCGCTGGCCGAAGCCGTCGAGCAAGCCTATCCGCGCCTGTCGCATCGCTACTACGCGATGAAGGCGAAGTGGCTCGGCATGGAGCAGCTGAATTTCTGGGACCGCAACGCGCCGCTGCCGGAAACCCCGAACGCGCTGATCTCCTGGGAACAGGCGAAAGATACCGTGCTCAACGCCTATCGCGGCTTTGCGCCCGAAATGGCGGATATCGCCGGCCGCTTTTTCGACGAGCAATGGATCGATGCGCCGGTCCGCCCGGGCAAGGCGCCGGGCGCCTTCGCGCACCCGACCGTGCCCTCCGCCCACCCTTACGTTCTCGTCAACTACATGGGCAAGCCGCGCGACGTGATGACGCTCGCCCACGAGCTTGGCCACGGCGTGCACCAGGTTCTCGCCGGCGACCAGGGCGCGCTGATGTGCCAGACGCCGCTGACGCTCGCCGAGACCGCCTCCGTCTTCGGCGAGATGCTGACCTTCCGCGCCCTCCTCGAAAAGACCACCGACAAACGCGAACGCAAGGCGATGCTCGCCCAGAAGGTCGAGGACATGATCAACACGGTCGTGCGCCAGATCGCCTTCTACCAGTTCGAGCGCAAGGTCCACACGGCCCGCAAGGAGGGCGAACTGACCGCCGAGCAGATCGGCGAACTTTGGCTCTCCGTCCAGGGCGAAAGCCTAGGCCCGGCGATCAAGATCTCGGAGGGTTATGAAAGCTGGTGGACCTACATCCCCCACTTCATTCATTCGCCTTTCTATGTGTATGCCTATGCCTTCGGCGACTGCCTGGTAAACTCGCTCTACGCGGTCTACAGTCAAGCCGCTCCGGGTTTCCAGCAGAAGTATTTCGAGCTCCTGAAGGCGGGCGGCACCAAGCATCATTCGGAGCTGCTGAAGCCCTTCGGCCTAGACGCCACCGACCCGTCCTTCTGGTCGAAGGGCCTGTCGATGATCGAAGGACTGATCGACGAGCTGGAGGCTCTGGACAAGGCCTGACCCATTCCCTTAATGCACCCTCATGAGTGAGAAAGCGCCCTTCGCGCTGTTTCGCGACGACCCCGCCGGCCGGAGCCTCGTCTTCGACCGGCCGAGGGAAATCGTCACGGCGCGGACTGCCGCCGAAGTGCTGCCGGCACTTCGGCGCCTGGAAGATGCGCGCCTCGCCGGCTGCTGGCTGGCGGGCCATATTTCCTATGAGGCCGGTTACGTCTTCGAAGAGAAGCTCCGGCCGCTGATCGTCGATAACCGGCCGACGCCCCTGATCGCCATGGGCATATTCGACGCGCCCTCCGGCAACGAACATCCGCTCGCCGAACCACCCGGCGCGGTCGTCGACGATGGCTCCTCCGCGGGTTCCTTTCTCAGCGAGCCGCGGGCCGGCTGGGATTTCGCGACCTATGAGGAACGGTTCGGCCGCCTCCACCAGCATCTGCGCAACGGCGACTGCTATCAGGCCAACCTGACCATGCCGATCACCGCCCGCTGGCATGGCGATCCGCTTTCCGCCTTCTGGTCGCTCGTCGCCCGCCAGCCGGTACGTTACGGCGCATTCATCGACCTGGGGGCGGCGTCGGGATCGCCGCTCATCCTGTCGCGGTCGCCGGAACTGTTCTTCTCGGTCGATGCGGACGGCATCATCGAGACCCATCCGATGAAGGGCACGGCCCCTCGTGGCGCGACGGCTGAAGAAGACGAAGCGATCATCGCCGAAATGCTGGCCGACGAAAAAACGCTGGCCGAGAACCGCATGATCGTCGACCTGCTGCGCAACGACATTTCCGTCGTCAGCGAAGTGGGTTCGCTCTCGGTTCCGAAACTCTTCGCGATCGAGACCTATCCGACCGTCCACCAGATGGTGAGCCACGTGCGGGCGAAGCTGCTGCCCGGGATAGGCTTTCCCGAGATTCTTGCCGCGCTCTTCCCCTGTGGCTCGATCACCGGAGCCCCGAAAATGTGGGCCATGCGCATCCTCGCCGACCTCGAGAAGGAACCGCGCGACGCCTATTGCGGCGCGATCGGCTGGTGTGATCCGGCCGGTCCGATGCGTTTTTCAGTGGCCATTCGCACGATTACCCTTTTCAATGACAAAAAGGCCGTCTTCAATGCGGGCGGTGGCATCGTTTTCGACTCGAAGGCGGATGCCGAGTATGACGAGTGCCTGTTGAAGGCACGCTTTGCGGTGGGCGACCAATGGATTTCTCGCTGATCGAAACAATGCGCTGGGAACCGGGCAATGGCCTGCTCCGGGTGGACCAGCATATGCGCCGGCTCAGCCGCTCGGCGGACGCGTTGGGCTTCCGCCAGCCGCCGGCCGATACGCTGAAACAGCTTCAGGCTGCGACCGCCGGCGGCGAGACGCCGCTACGCGTCCGACTGGTGATGACCTATCGCGGCAAGATCGAGATCACCGCCACACCCTTCGTGCCGCTTGCGGCCGAGACCGTGTGGCGGGTGCGGGTGGCGAAGACCGTGCTCCCCTCCGACGACCCGACCTACCGCCACAAGACGTCCCGGCGTGAACTCTACGAGGCCGCCCGCGCAGAATTCACGCCCGAAGAGGCCGATGAGGTCCTTCTCCTCAACGAGCGCGGCGAGGTCTGCGAAGGCACGATCACCAATGTCTTCGTCGAAGGCAAGGACGGTTCGCTCCTCACTCCGGCGCTGTCGAGCGGCCTCCTGCCCGGCATCCTGCGCGCCGACCTGATCCGCGAAGGAAAGGCGAAAAGCCAGGTTCTCCGTCTCGCCGACCTCGAAAACCGCCGGTTCTTCATGGGCAATTCCCTTCGCGGCCTGATCGCGGCGGAACTCGTCGCCCAAAGCGTTCAATCGGAAGCACCCGTGGAGCCCCGAGCCGGAACGCAGGCGGAAGCCCCTCGTCCCGCCCCCCGCGCCAAGATGGCCCGCGCCGGTCGCTGATGACCGCGCCCGGCCTTCTCGCGAACCATCTGCTCGCGCTCGAAACCGCGCTGCAGACAAGAGATGTCCGCAGTTCCGACGAGAAACTGCGCGAACTGCTGTCGCCGGAGTTCCGTGAGTTCGGCCGCTCCGGCCTCGCCTACACGTTCGACGACATCGTCACACGCCTCGTCGCCGAGACCGACCCGAACAACAACACCACGATCTCGGATTTCAGCGCCGAGATGTTGAGCGAGACGATCGCGCTCGCCACCTATCGCGGCATTCGCATCAACCAAGACGGCAGCAGGCTCCTCACCAACCGCAGCTCCATCTGGCGGCTGGACCCGGACGGCAAATGGCGTATGGTTTTCCACCAAGGCACGGCGACGGGGTGATCATTGCGAAAAGGCGTCTGCCGACCAGCCGGCCTTCACGCTTCCGAAGATCCAGGGCGGCCGGTGCCGTCGTCGCATAAACGCGGATTCCTCCCCCGAAAATAGACAGGCTCTTTATTGTGACGAAGTTTTATGATCTAGAGCGCCGCGAATTGCCCAAGTGCAGCATCTAATTTCCACTCACTGCCGAATAAGCGGGGCAGCGGCCCGAGAAGGCCGCGATCAAGGAGAAAGACATGTCAGAGACGACCTATCCGGTTTATGGCGAAATCACCGGTCCGATCGTGATGATCGGTTTCGGCTCGATCGGCCGCGGCACGCTGCCGCTGATCGAACGCCATTTCAAGTTCGACAAGAGCCGGATGGTGGTCATCGACCCGCGCGAAGAACCCTCCGACATGGAGATCCTCAAGAAGCACGGCGTCCGCCACATCAAGGAATACGTGACCAAGGAGAACTACAAGGATCTCCTTAAACCCCTGCTGACCGAAGGCAAGGGCCAGGGCTTCTGCGTCAACCTCTCGGTCGACACCGGCTCGCTCGACCTGATGAAGCTCTGCCGCAAGCTCGACGTTCTCTACATCGACACGGTCGTCGAGCCCTGGCTCGGCTTCTATTTCGACAAGAACATGAAGAATGCCGATCGCACCAACTATGCGCTGCGCGAAACCGTGCGCAAGGAAAAGGCCAAGAACCCGGGCGGCGCGACCGCCGTGTCCACCTGCGGCGCCAATCCGGGCATGGTTTCCTGGTTCGTCAAGCAGGCGCTGGTCAACCTCGCCAACGACACCGGCCTGAAATTCGACGAGCCGGACCAGCATGACCGCGAAGGCTGGGCCAAGCTGATGAAGAAGCTCGGCGTCAAGGGAGTCCACATCGCCGAGCGCGACACCCAGCGCACCAAGCACCCGAAGCCGCTCAACGTGTTCTGGAACACCTGGTCGGTCGAAGGCTTCATCTCCGAAGGCATGCAGCCGGCCGAACTCGGCTGGGGCACCCATGAGGAATGGATGCCGAAGAACGGCAAGAAGCACAAGAAGGGCTGCCAGGCCGCCATCTATCTGGAACAGCCGGGCGCCAATACCCGCGTCCGCTCCTGGTGCCCGACCCCGGGTCCGCAGTACGGCTTCCTCGTCACCCACAACGAATCGATCTCGATCGCCGACTATTTCACGGTGCGCGACAAGGACGGCGAAGTAACCTTCCGCCCGACCTGCCATTACGCATACCATCCGGCAAACGACGCGGTTCTTTCGCTGCATGAAATGTTCGGCAATGGCGGCACCCCGCAGCCGGTCCACCACGTTCTCGACGAGGACGAGCTGGAGGACGGCATCGACGAACTCGGCGTGCTGCTCTACGGCCACGAGAAGAACGCCTACTGGTTCGGCTCTCGCCTGTCGCTGGAAGAAACCCGCCGCATCGCGCCTTACCAGAACGCAACCGGCCTGCAGGTGACCTCCGCGGTTCTCTCCGGCATGGTCTGGGCGCTCGAGAACCCGACCGCCGGCATCGTCGAGGCCGACGAGATCGACTACAAGCGCTGCCTCGAAGTGCAGCTGCCCTATCTCGGCCCGGTCGAAGGTCACTACACCGACTGGACCCCGCTCGACGGCCGCCCGGGCCTCTTCCCGGAAGACATCGACGAGAAGGATCCGTGGCAGTTCAAGAACATCCTGGTTCGCTAATTCGCGAACGGGCTCGCTGATCCGATAAGACACAATAGAAACCGCCTGCCTTGCCGCAGGCGGTTTTTTGCATGTTGAAAGCTTCTGCCTTTTCAAGGCCACATCTTGCGTTACATAGGGCGATGGCGGCAAGGTTTGCCAACCGAAGCCGGACCGAATCGCGGGAGACAGATCATGAAATTCAAAGTGAGCTTTGCGCTCATCGCCGCAGCCGGCCTGACCGCCTGCGTTTCCTCTCCGCCGCCGCAGCAGATGGCGGCCGTGCAGCCCCAGGGCGTCGAAGGCAGCTGGGTCGATCCGAACGGCATCGTCTCCTCGTTCCAGGCCGGCACGTTCAACACCCGCTCCAGCGACAGCAACACGCTGCTCGCTTCGGGCACCTATACCAGCTTGTCGCCGACGCTGGTCGAGATCAACATGACTTCGCTGGTGCGCAAGACCCAGTCGCGCGTCAACTGCTCGCTGGTCACCCCCAACCAGCTCAACTGCACGCAGGATAGCGGCGCCCAGTTCTCGCTCGCCCGCCGCGGCTGAACGCACATCCCGTCCCGATCATCGCGACCCCGCCCCGGCGGGGTTTTCGCGTTTTGCGGGCATCAATTTCCCAATACATGACTGTCACATTTCCCTTGAACCCACCATCGGTTGATGAAAACATGCCCGCCGGAACGGTTGTCACATTCAAAAACTAGAACAGATAAAAGGGCGGCACAGCCGGCCGAATAGAAAGAGGAGAGATCAGATGAAGAAGACATTGGGGCTCGGGCTTTTGACCGCTTCGGTCATGGCTCTTTCAAGCGGCGCGGCATTTGCCGATTTCGAGCTCAATATCCTGCACATCAATGACTTCCATTCGCGTCTCGAATCCATCAACGCGACCGATTCCACCTGCTCGGCCGAAGATGAAGGCAAGGGCGTCTGCTTCGGCGGCGCCGCCCGCCTCCTGACCGCCATCAACCAGACCCGCGACGCGCTGAAGGCCCAGAACAAGAACGTCATTCTCCTCAACGGCGGCGACAACTTCCAGGGCTCGCTCTTCTACACGACCTACAAGGGTGCGGCCGAAGCCGAAGCGCTGAATGCCATGAAGTTCGACGCCATGACCGTCGGCAACCATGAATTCGACGACAGCGACGACGTGCTCGCCACATTCCTCGACAAGATCCAGTTCCCGGTCGTCACCGCCAACGTCGTGCCGAGCGCCGCCGCCAAGATCGGCAACCGCATCAAGCCGTCGCTGGTTCTGACCGTCGGCGGCCAGAAGATCGGGATCGTCGGCGCCGTCACCAACGACACGGCCGAAATCGCCAATCCCGGCCCGAACATCACGATTGCCGACGACGTCGCCAAGATCACCGAAGCCGTCCAGGGCCTGAAGGCTCAGGGCGTCGACAAGATCATCGCGCTGACCCATGTCGGTTATCCGCGCGACCTCGCCATGATCGCCAAGATCCCCGATGTCGACGTCGTCGTCGGCGGCCACACCCACACGCTGCTGTCGAACACTGCCAAGGGCGCCGAAGGCCCCTACCCGACTTGGTCGGACAATCCGGGCGGCTACAAGGTGCCGGTCGTGCAGGCCTTTCAGTATTCGAAATATCTCGGCGACATCAAAATCGTCTTCGACGACAACGGCGTCGTGAAGTCGGCCGAGGGCGAGCCGATCCTCATGGACAAGTCGATCACCCCGGACCCGGCTTTCCTCGCCCGCGTCGCGGAGCTGAAGAAGCCGATCGAGGACATGAAGAAAAAGATCGTCGGCGCCTCTGATGCCGTCATCGACGGCGACCGCCGCGTCTGCCGCGCCAAGGAATGCTCGATGGGCAACCTCGTCGCCGACGCCATGCTCGCCCGCACCAAGGGCCAGGGCATCACCATCGCCATCCAGAACGGCGGCGGCCTGCGTGCCTCGATCGACGCCGGCGAAGTCACCCAGGGCGAGGTCGTCAGCGTCCTGCCCTTCCAGAACACACTCGCTACCTTCGAACTCACCGGCGCGGACATCGTCAAGGCGCTGGAAAGCGGCGTCAGCCAGATCGACGACGGCGCCGGCCGCTTCCCGCAGGTCGCGGGCCTCAAATATTCCTTCGACAAGTCGAAGCCGGCCGGTTCCAAGGTCTCGGACGTGCAGGTCAAGGACGGCGACAAGTTCGTCGCCATCGACCCGGCGAAGTCCTATGGCGTCGCCACCAACAACTTCATGCGCGCCGGCGGTGACGGCTACGCCGTCTTCAAGAGCGGCGGCAAGAATGCCTATGACTACGGTCCGGACCTCGCGGACGTCACGGCCGAGTTCATCGCCGCCCACAACCCCTACAAGCCCTACACGGACGGCCGTATCACCGACCTGACCCCGGCAAGCTACACGCCGCCGGCCAAGCCTGCGCCGGCCGCGCCTCCGGCACCGGCTCCGACAGCCGCCGCTCCGGCTGCTCCCGCCCCGGCAGCAGCGCCGGCACCGACGGCGGCGGCTCCTGCAGCCCCGGCACCTGCCGCTCCGGCCCCCACGGCGGCGGCTCCGGCAGCACCCGCAGCCCCTGCACCGAACACAATGGCAGCGGCACCGGCCGCTCCGAAGCCGGCGACGCCCGCCCCGGCAGCGCCTGCCGCTCCGGCCCCGAACACGATGGCGGCTGCGCCCGCGGCTCCTGCTCCTGCGGCAACCGCTGCAAAGCCGGCCGGTCCGACCAAGTACAAGGTCCTCAAGGGCGACTCACTCTGGAAGATTGCCGAAGCCACCTACGGCAACGGCGAGAAGTGGACCGAGATCGCCAAGCTCAACGCGCTGCGCCACCCGAACGTCATCCAGGTCGGCGCCGAGCTGGAACTGCCGGCGAAGTGATGCCGCTTGACCCGGATCAAGGTCCGGGACGGTGACCTGGACAATGGATTGGGACGATTTGTCCCGATCCGCAAATCGGCCCGGGCTTTCCCGGGCCGATTTTTGTTTCTAAGTAAGCTGCAAGACAAAGAAGAACGCAGTTGCCCGCGTCAGATTCAACCGAAAGTGCCCGCATGACCTCCCATTCCGCCTCCATGCCCTCCGATCATCCGAAGGTGAGTTTCGGCAAGGTCGGCGTGCTGCTCGTCAATCTCGGCACGCCCGACGGCACGGACTACTGGTCGATGCGGCGTTATCTCGCCGAATTCCTCTCCGACAAGCGGGTCATCGAGTGGTCGCGGCTCTACTGGTATCCGATCCTCTACGGCATCGTCCTGAACAAGCGGCCGCAGAAGGTCGGCAAGGCCTATGAGGCGATCTGGAACAAGGATCGGAACGAAAGCTTCCTGCGCACCTATACCCGCAGCCAGGGCGAGCTGATGGCCGAACGACTGAAGGATCTGCCGAACGTCGTCATCGACTGGGCGATGCGCTACGGCAAACCGTCAATCGCCGAGCGCATCGACGCGCTGAAGGAAAAGGGCTGCGAGAAGATCGTCCTCTTCCCGCTTTATCCGCAATATGCGGCCTCAACCACCGCGACCGTCAACGACAGGGCCTTCGAACACCTGATGAAGCTGCGCTGGCAGCCGGCCGTGCGCACCGTGCCGCCCTATCACGACGAGCCGGCCTATATCGAGGCGCTGGCAGACTCAGTGCGGGCGAAATACGCCGCTCTCGACTGGGAGCCGGAAATGCTGATCGCCTCCTTCCACGGCATCCCGCAATCCTATTTCAAGGCGGGCGATCCCTATTACTGTCATTGCCAGAAGACCGCGCGGCTCCTGAAGGAGGCGCTTGGCCTGACGGACAAGAACTTCATGATCACCTTCCAGTCCCGTTTTGGACCGGAAGAGTGGTTGCAGCCCTATACCGACAAGACGGTCGAAAAGCTCGCCCATGACGGCGTGAAGCGCATCGCGGTAATGAACCCCGGCTTCGTCTCCGACTGTCTGGAAACGCTCGAAGAGATCGCCGAGGAAGCGGGCGAGATCTTCCTACATCACGGCGGCGAAAAGTTCGCGCATGTTCCCTGCCTGAACGACAGCCCCGGCGGCATGACCGTGCTGGAAAAGGTGGTCAGGCGCGAACTTCAGGGCTGGATCTAGGCCGTTCCCGCTAGGTCGCGAGACTGCGACCCGATGATCTCAGACGTTCATCGGGCCTGGCGGACAGCCAGTTCGATTGTCTCGCCGTCCGCCGGGATCAACAGCTGCGAAGAGCCAATTCCCGCAGACCCCGCCGCCGCGCGCAGGTCGGCGCGGGAGACCGTGGCATGATCGAGCGCCTCCATATGCACCGCGACCACGGTCGCCTTCGGGGCGGCTCGACAAAGGTCGATCGTCTGCGCGGCATCCATGACGATGAGATCGCCGTCCCAAAGCGCACCGCAGGAATGGCTGACGATGACATCCGGCGCCGCCTGCTTCACCGTTTCCGTGACTGGCGGATAGAGGACCGTATCACCCGCCCAATAAACCACCGGCTCGCCGGGAGCCGCAAGCGTCAGCCCCATGACGGAGCCCATCTTCTCTTGCACCGGGCCAAGCCCATGACTGCCCTGGCGGCGGGTGATCGTTATCCCCTGCCAGACAATGCTATCCTCAAGCGCCGTGACGTCGGCAAATCCTTCGCCGCTGATCGCCGGTTCATTCCCCGGCTGGCAGAGAACCGGCAGATCTTTCGCAACGACCCGCTTCGCCACGGAATCGAAATGGTCCGAATGAAGATGCGAGACGATAACAAGCTCGACGTCCCGCAGGATGTCCTCCACCGAAAGAGGCAGCTCCGCCAGCGGATTGGGAGATTTTCCCGTGTAGGAAGGCAAGCTATGCGCAGGCGCAAGATAGGGATCGATCAAAATGGTGCGACCCGCATAGGAAAGCCTGAGCGTCGCGTTGCGAATCAATTGGATCTTCATCGGCATTCCTTTTCTGCTCTCAGGATCGGGAACCTAAAACGACGGGTGCTGATGGTCCAATCAAGGTTCTGCATGGCCGCGACCGTGGGCACTGCCTGGAAGCCCATGGCACTTGCGGCGCCCGGATGCCCAATCCCGTCGGTCAGCAGGCCTCTTCGGCCTTGAAGCCTTCAGTCGCGGCCTTCCAGAAATCCGGGTCCTCGTATTCCGTCGGATCCTCGATACCGGCGAGATGGAATGCCTCGCGCCGCTCGACGCAGGTGCCGCAGCGGCCGCAATGGCGGTCACCGCCCTTGTAGCAGGACCAGGTTTCGCCGAACGGCGTTCCATGCCGGGCGCCGTCCGTCACGATATCCGCCTTCGAGCCGTTTACATAAGGCGCAAGCAGCCTCACCGAGGCGTAACCCTCCAGCGCGTGATCCTGCATGACCTGGAAAGCGTCGATGAAGCCCGGCCGGCAATCGGGGTAGATGAAATGGTCGCCGCCATGCACGGCGATCGCCACCGCATCGGCGCCGCGCGCCGCCGCCACCCCGAAGGCGACCGACAGCATGATCGCATTGCGGTTCGGCACCACGGTCACCCGCATCGTCTCCTCGGCATAATGCCCGTCCGGCACGTCCACGTCGTCGGTCAAGGCCGAGCCGGTGAGCTTGCTGCCGATCCCGCGCATGTCGATGATCTCGTGGAAGACGCCCAGCCGCACGGCGCAGGCTGCAGCGAAATCGAGCTCCTTGCGATGCCGCTGGCCGTAGTCGAACGAAATCAGGCCGAGCAGTTCCTGTTCGGCTGCGATCCTGTGAGCGAGCGAAACGGAATCCAGTCCGCCGGAGCAGACGACGATGGTTTTCATGGGCATTCATCCTTGTTTTGACCGGGTAGGCTGCGACCGGGCATGCGAACCCGTTCTCTAGACCGCCGCCACGCCCTTGTGAATAACCCGGAGGCCATCGGCGACGGCCGAGCTGTCATTTCTTCCCTGCAAAGAACGTGCTACCTCATCACCTTGAGGATCAGGTGCACAAGCGCCAAGATGGAGGAATGTCATGAACTTGGGCGGCTTCGATTATGTCGTGATCGGCATCGTGGTGCTGATCATCCTGGTTCTGTTTGCCGGGATCAAGACCGTGCCGCAGGGGTATCGCTACACGGTGGAGCGCTTCGGCCGCTACACCCGCACCTTGGACCCCGGCCTCAACATCCTGACGCCCTTCATCGAACGCGTCGGCACGCGGATGAACGTCATGGAACAGGTCCTCAACATCCCGACCCAGGAGGTCATCACCAAGGACAATGCCAGCGTCTCGGCGGATGCGGTGTCCTTCTACCAGGTTCTCAATCCGGCCCAGGCCGCCTACCAGATTTCCAACCTCGAAAACGCCATCCAGAACCTCACCATGACCAACATCCGCTCGGTCATGGGCTCGATGGATCTCGATGAACTGCTCTCCAACCGCGAAGTGATCAATGAGCGGCTGCTGCGCGTCGTCGACGAGGCCGTCGGCCCCTGGGGCATCAAGGTCACCCGCGTCGAGATCAAGGACATCCAGCCGCCCGCCGACCTCGTCGAATCCATGGGCCGGCAGATGAAGGCCGAGCGTGAGAAGCGCGCCCAGATCCTCGAGGCCGAAGGTTCGCGCAGCGCCCAGATCCTGCGCGCCGAGGGCGCCAAGCAGGCGGCGGTCCTCGAAGCCGAAGGCAAACGCGAAGCCGCGTTCCGCGAGGCGGAAGCCCGCGAGCGCCTGGCGGAAGCCGAAGCCCGCGCCACCCAGTCGGTCTCCCAGGCAATCGCCGCCGGCGACGTGCAGGCGATCAACTACTTCGTGGCCCAGAAATACACGGAAGCGCTGGTTGCGATCGGCAAGGCGCCGAACTCCAAGATCGTCCTGATGCCGCTGGAGGCGTCGTCGATCATCGGTTCGCTCGGCGGCATCGGTGCCATCGCCAAGGAAGTGTTCGGTGATGGCTCAGGCCCCGCCGCACCACCGCGCCCGCCGGCAGGCCCCCGCCCACAGAGCGCCCCGCGCACGACGCCGGTCCTCAACCCGTTCAACCCGAATTCCTCAGAGACCTGAGCCATGCTGCACGATGCCGTGGTCAATCTCGGTCCCTGGAGCTGGTGGATATTGGGCGTCGTCCTGCTGGCGGCAGAACTTGCCGCACCGGGCGTCTTCCTGATCTGGATCGGCGCCGCCGCAATCGTGGTCGGCGCGCTGTCGCTGGCGCTGTGGAACGCGGCCTTCTGGGGTTGGCAGGTCCAGCTCCTGCTCTTCGCAGTCTTGTCCGGCGCCTTCGCGCTGGCCGGCCGCCGCTTCTATTCCAGCCGCAATCAGGCGAGCGACGAACCCAACCTCAACCGCCGCGGCGAAAGTCTGGTCGGCCGCACCGCAACGCTGCACGAGCCGATCACTGAGGGGCGCGGCCGCATACGGCTCGACGATACGTGGTGGTCGGTGATGGGACCGGACCTGCCGGCCGGCACGCAGGTGAAGGTGGTGGCGGCAAGCGGCCGCGACCTCAAGGTCGAAGCGGCCTAAAGCCTTTTGCCGGCCAGCCGCTCCGTGACCGCCTGGACATCAGGCCACGCCGACGCGCAGCAGATCGTGGAAGTGAACGATCCCGACCGGCTTGCGCTCCGCATCGACGACAAGAAGCGCGCCGATGCTGTGCTTGTTGAGGATGGCCATCGCCTTGGTCGCGAGGGTTTCCTTGTCGACCGTCTTCGGATTGCGGGTCATCACGTCTTCGACCCGCGCCTGGCGCAGGTCGAGGTCCAGGTGGCGGGAAATATCGCCATCGGTGATCACGCCGCAGAGGCAGCCGTCATCATCGAGCACGCCGACGCAGCCGAAACGCTTGCGGGACAGTTCCTGGATCGCCTCCGGCATCAGGACGCCCGTTTTCACCAGCGGTATTCGCTCGCCGGTATGCATCAGGTCGCTGACATGGCTGAGCATGGCGCCGAGCTTGCCGCCCGGATGGTAGACGCGGAAATCTGTCGCCGAGAACCCGCGCGCCTCGAGCATCGCCACTGCAAGCGCATCGCCCATGGCAAGCTGCATCAGCGTCGACGTGGTCGGCGCCAGGCCGTGCGGGCAGGCTTCCTGTTCCTTGGGCAAGAGCAGCACGATATCGGCTTCCCGGGCAAGTGTCGAAACCGCGCCAGACGTCATCGCGATCAGCGGAATGGAGAACCGGCGGGTGAAGGAAACGATCCCCTGCAGTTCGGCGGTTTCGCCGCCCCAGGAGAGCGCCAGCACCACGTCGCTCGGGGCGATCATGCCGAGATCGCCATGATTGGCTTCCACGGGATGGACGAAAAAGGCGGGCGTACCCGTCGAGGCAAGGCTCGCTGCGATCTTGCGGCCGATATGCCCGCTCTTGCCGACGCCGGTCACGACGACCCGGCCCTCGATGTTTCCGATCAGTTCGGCAGCCTTGCGGAATGCGTCTCCCAGGCCGTTTTGAAGCGCCAGCTCCAGCGCATTAAGCCCTTGTTTCCCAAAGGAAATCGTCCTCAAGGCAGAATCGACGACGTCGTTCTCGACCAGTTGCAAAGCTCTCTTGATCATGGCCAAGGCTTAATCCTTTTCGCCTTCCAAGTCTATCGGCTTTGCTGCGGGGCAACGAAGTTAGCCGCCGCCCATAGTGTCGCAACCAAACGTTAACCACATGGCTTTACGTTTGGGTAAGCATTTGCGATTGCCCGGGCAGGCCTTATGAAGATCACCACAACGACAGGCGGGACGCGTCAGAGGCGCCGGGCGGCACTTGGCCTGCTGCTGGCCTGTTCGGCGCTTGTTTCCCCCGCAGCCGCCCAGACCCGCAGTGCGTTTCCACCCCAGAACGGCTCGCTTCCTTCCGTGGCGAACACCACGTCATCGGCCTCGGGCACGACTGCGAATACCGCCTTGAGGGGCAGCACCGGCACCTCGACACAGGCGACCGCCAATGCCGCCGACGGCCAGAACCAGGACGATCCCAATGTCGCGACCGGCACCACGCCCGGCCGCAACCAGACCGCCAATCAGGAACCTCCCTACGAGGACGACCTGAACCAGCCCCGCGAGGAGCCGCTCGACCGCGGCGCGGAGCCGATCGAGACCCAGGAACAGCCCCGTGAACCGGGCGATCCGACCGGCATCCGGATGGGCAGTTTCCTGCTGCGCCCCTCGATCAACCAGAGCATCGACACCGAGACCCGCCGCTCGAACGGCACCAAGATCCGCCGCGATTACCTGTCGACGACGATGCGCGGCACGCTGACCTCCGACTGGTCGCGCCATTCGCTGACGGTGACCGGCGAAGGCACGCTGGAACGCAATATCGGCAGCACCAAGACGGGTGAGCAGCCGAACGCCAACATCAATGCCGACCTGCGGCTCGATCTCTCCGAGAGCACGGTCGCCCATATCACCGGCGGCTACCGGTTCTCCCGCGAGGACGACTACGATCCGAATGCGCTCGGCGGCGCGTCGACCCAGTCGGGCGTCCACGAATTCACCGGCGGCGCTTCGGTCCAACGCGACTTCGGCAAGATCCGCGGTACCGCCGCAATCGATCTTTCCCGCGCCACCTACACGGATGCGAAACTCTCCGACGGCACGGTCGTCAGCATGAAGGATCGCAACCGCACCGGCATCGACGGCCGCCTGCGGCTCGGCTACGAACTGTCGCCGGCGCTTATCCCCTATGTTGAAGTGGCGACCGGCCACACCTTCTATGATCTGAGGCGCGACAATTCCGGTTATGCCCGTTCGTCGCAGAGCTATGCGGCACGCACCGGCGTCGAATTCGATCTCGGCGAAAAACTGCGCGGCGAGATCGGCACCGGTTACGAAGTGGTCGATTACGAGGACGACCGCCTGAAATCGGTCGGCGCGGTCACCTTCAACGGCAGCGTCACCTGGTCGCCTCAGCGCGGCACCAATGTCGATCTCGGCCTGCGCACCACGGTGCAGGATTCGACCACGCCCGGCCAGAGCGGCTGGGTGGAATACCGGGCGACCGCGGCCTTGACCCACGAGATGCGCGACAACCTCATCGCCCGCTTGACCGGCAGTTCGACGCTTCGCGATTTCCCGAGCGGCGGCCCGAGCGACGAAACGGTCTGGATCGGCGGCGCCGGTCTCACCTGGGCGATCAACCGCTATCTCGATCTGACCGGCGATGTCGAATACGAACAAGCGGAAGGCGGCGGCACCAACGACAAGATCGTCCGCGCCGGCGTCGGCCTCACCTTGAAGCGCTGATTTCTCTCGCGGCAATCCATTCCATCAGCGCGTTCTGCGCATGCAGCAGGAAGGCCTTCGCCGACGCACTCTGGCAGGCAGGATGCGCCATCGCATCCGCGGTCACTTCTTGGCCGCGAGCCACCGGTGGACAAGGAATGAAGATCGCATCGGGACGGCATTTGTTGAGTATTTCAGCCGAAATCCGGTAGGCCAAAAGCTGGCTTGCAGCCTGTTCGCTTGCCCAACTGTCGGTGAAGATGACATCCGCGTCCTCAAGCTCGCGCATATCCGTGCTCAGCCGGAAATTGGGATTGAGAAGCGCCGGATCGCTGACGTGCCAATCGTCCGGATAGACCTGCACCACCTCGATCGGCAGCGCGATCGACGCCTCCACCCAGGATCGCAGGATATTGGCGTCCGGCGCCACGCCGACGATCTTCAGTCCCTCGACCCCACCCCTCCGGCTGTGGACATAGGCGAGGTCTCCGAGCGTCTCGCACGGATGGTTCGATCGGGTCCGGGCATTGATGACCGGCGCCAGGGCATGCGCCGCCAGCTCCCGGAGCGAGGCGAGTTCCGGCGTACGGACGACGATCGTGTCGAACCAGTTGTCGAGGTAACCGGCCAGATCGGCAATCGCCTCCCGTCCCCCGAGACTGACCGGCGCGTGCACACAGATGCCGCCCATCGCCTGGATGCCGAGATCGAAGGCCGTCGTATTGCGCCAGCCGCCATCGTCGACGATCAGGGCGATCCGCCTGCCTTCGAGGCTTCGCGGCATCCGCCTTTCCCGCCACGCTTCGCCAAGGGCACGGGCGCGTTCGATGATTGCCAGTACCGCGTCCGCCGGCAGGTCATGAAATTCCAGGAAATCGCGATTTGCGGAGATGGTCATGGCACCCGGCACCCATGAAAAAGAAAACCCCTCATAGCAGTACCATGAGGGGTTATGTCACATCGGGCCGGCAGGCCGCCGGCCGAAGCTTATTTCAGCGAGGCGATCAGCGCCTTCAGCGGCTCTTCGATCGCCGGGCGGATATCGGCGCGCTGCAGGGCAAACGCCAGGTTGGCCAGGATGAAGCCATCCTTGGCGCCGCAGTCGAACGTATCGCCCTTGAACGGATAGGCTGCGAATTCCTGGGCCTTGGCAAGCGTCAGCATGCCGTCGGTGAGCTGGATCTCGTTGCCGGCGCCGCGCTCCTGGGTTTCCAAGATCTTGAAGATCTCCGGCTGCAGGATGTATCGGCCGTTGATGTAGAGGTTGGACGGGGCCGTGCCCTTGGCCGGCTTTTCGACCATCTGGGTGATCTTGAATCCCTCGCCGACCGGCGCGCCGATGCCAACGATGCCGTATTTATGCGCCTGTTCCGGATCGCATTCCTGCACCGCAATCACGTTGCCGCCGCTTTCGGCATAGAGATCGACCATGCCCTTGAGGCAACCCTTGCCGCCGGCCATGATCATGTCGGGCAGCAGCACCGCGAAGGGCTCGTTGCCGACGATGTCGCGGGCGCACCACACCGCATGACCGAGACCGAGCGGAACCTGCTGGCGCGTGAAGCTGGCGGTACCGGCAACCGGCAGAAGGCCGGCGAGCAGCGTCAGCTCGGCGTTCTTATTGCGCTCGCGCAGCATCTGCTCCAGTTCGTACTGGATGTCGAAATAGTCTTCGATGACGCCTTTGCCGCGACCCGTCACGAAGACGAAATGCTCGATCCCCGCTTCGGCGGCCTCATCCACCACATACTGGATGACCGGCTTGTCGACGACGGTCAGCATTTCCTTCGGCACCGCCTTGGTGGCGGGCAGGAAGCGCGTGCCCAGACCTGCTACCGGAAACACTGCCTTACGGATCTTTTGTTGTTGTGCCACTCATGCCTCCTGAAAGCACGTCATTGTGCGAATATTCGATTCTTGGCATCTAATGACGAATTGCTACCGTTTCGCAAAGACTGCCGCGGGTCGGGTTTCTATGGTAAAGAATTTGTTGACCCAATTCTGTTATTACATCGTTAAGCCGCATGCCACTCTTGCCGTAAGGCTTGGTAAAAGAAGAATGGACCCGACTGCCGATGAAGACGCTTCGCACCAACCTGTTTCGTGGGTTTGCTTTCTCCCTGATCGCCGGGCTCGCCGCCGCGGCCATGCCGATAGATGCTCAGGCAGACGCCGGTTTCAAGACGTGGATCGCAAAATTCTACGATACCGCAGCCAAGAGCGGGATCACCCGCTCCACCTATGAAAGAGCGTTCGCAGGTGTCAGCGAACCCGATCAGGACGTGCTCGAAAAGGCCAATTATCAGCCGGAATTCAAGTCGAAGATCTGGGATTACCTCGACAGCCGCGTCAACCCCTATACCGTCAAGATCGGCCGCGAGATGGCCGCCAAGCACGGCTCGACGCTGGCCGCCCTGGAGCGCCATTTCGGCGTCGACAAGAATATCCTGCTCGCCATCTGGTCGATGGAGTCCAATTATGGGGCAGCGCTGGAAAATCCCGACCGCCTGCACCACGTGCCGCAGGCGCTGGCGACGCTTGCCTGGGGCGACCCCAAGCGCGCCAAATTCGCCCGCACCCAGCTCATCGCCGCGCTGAAGATCCTGCAGTCGGGCGACATTACGCCCAAGCAACTCACCGGCTCCTGGGCCGGCGCCATGGGCCATACCCAGTTCATCCCGACCAGCTACCTGCTCTACGCGATCGATGCGGACGGCAACGGCAAGCGCGACATCTGGCACTCGGTGCCGGATGCGCTCGCCACCTCCGCCAACCTGCTTGCCAAGAACGGCTGGCAGAGCGGCAAGACCTGGGGTTATGAAACCGTGCTGCCGGCGGAGGGCGCCCGGCACGAAGGCCAGACCAAGCCGCTCGGAGAATGGGCGAAGCTCGGTTTCACCCGCCCGAACGGCAAGGGTTTTCCGCGCCGCACCGACCGGGCGACCCTGAAGCTGATGGCGGGCGAAGGCGGACCGGCCTTCCTTATGCTCGGCAATTTCTTCACCGTGAAGAAATACAACGCCGCCGACAGCTATGCGCTCGCGGTCGGCCTGCTCGCCGACGAGATCGCCGGTTTCGGCGGCGTCCAGCAGAACTGGCCGCGCCCGGAAGGCACGCTCGACATCAAGCAGAAATTCGAGCTGCAGAACCGCATGAAGCAGCTCGGTTATTACGAGGGCGAAGTCGACGGCAATTTCGGCTCCGGCTCGAAGGCGGCGATTTCCGCGATCCAGAAGCGGCTCGGGATGCAGCAGAACGGCGAGCCGTCGCGGTCGCTTCTCGAAGCTTTGCGTTGACAACCAGGTGCTTCGCGCCCCATCGTTCGAAAGAATCTCCCGCAAGGCATGCGGGATGGCGGAGACATGAAGGCTTTGCATAAATCCGGGCGAAACGAAGCCGGCGGCAACGGCGCCAGGCGGAACACGGTGTCGCGGAACAAGGGATCGGCGCGCTTGCCCCTTCTTTTCCTCGCGGTCGTGCTTGCCCTGCCGGTGTCGACAGTGCCGGCTGCCGCTCAGGAGCCTCCGCCGCGCCGCAATCTCCTGGACTACCTGTTCGGCGGACCGCGTTATGAACGCGACGACCGCTATGAGCAGCCCGCCCCCTATGGCCGGCGCCGTTACGAGCGGGACGGCTCGATCATCGACATGAGGCCGCGCCCGCGCCGCAGCCCGGGACGGGCGGCAGCGCCCCGCCCGGTGCAGCCGGTCGTCCCGCCGGCACCGGAACCGGTCGCCAAGCTCGAAAATGCCAAGCAGATCCTGGTGGTCGGCGATTTCATGGCGGGCAATATCGGCAGCGAGCTGGAAACCACCTTCGCGGCGGCACCGGGCGTTGCGATCACCGAACGCAGCGACGGTTCCTCCGGCCTCGTGCGCGAGGATCACTTCGATTGGCCGGCTGCGCTTCCCGCCATGCTCGACGAGGTGAAGCCCGCCGTCGTCGTCGTCATGATCGGCGCCAACGACCGGCAGCAGATGACGATCGGCGGCAGCATCAAGGAAAAGTTCCGCAGCGACGCCTGGTTCAAGGAATACGAGCATCGGGTGACCGAGCTGGTCGGCATCGTCGCCACCCGCAAGCTGCCACTTCTCTGGGTGGGCCTGCCCTCCTTCCAGTCGCCGGTGGCGACCGCCGATGCCGTGACGCTCAACGCCATCTACCGCAACCAGGTGGAAAAGGCGGGCGGCGAATTCGTCGATATCTGGGAAGGTTTCGTCGACGAGGACGGCAAGTTCGTCGTCACCGGTTCCGACGTCAACGGCCAGCAGGTGCGCCTGCGCGGCTCCGATGGCATCACCTTCACCAAGGCCGGCAAGCAGAAGCTCGCCTTCTACGTGGAAAAACTGGTCCGCCGGCATCTCGGCGAAATGGCGAGCCCCGACGTCGTCAAGCTCGACGGCTCAAACCTGCCGGCGCTATCGGCCCTTCCGGCCTCGCCGGGCCAGGCCGTGCCGACCCATCCGATCAGCCTCTCCGACCCCGAACTCGACGGCGGCAAGGACCTGCTCGGCGCCGGCCCGCTCCCCTCCGTCCTCGTCGAGACGCCGCGCGACAAACTGGTCAGGCGCGGCGAACTGGCGCCTGCTCCGGCAGGACGCGTCGATGATTATCGGGTGAAAGCGGCGCAGTAATCATCACCCTTGGCGTGAGAGCAGACCACCTCTGCCCTGCCGGGCATCTCCCCCACAAGAGGGGGAGATCATCGGGAGCATGCCGCACCGCTTCGGATCCCCATAAGCGCTGGCGAAAAGAGACCCAGCTTACCGCGGCAGGACCGAGCTTCCCATCAGCGCCTCGTCGATGGCGCGTGCCGCCTGGCGGCCTTCGCGGATCGCCCAGACGACGAGCGACTGGCCGCGGCGCACGTCGCCGGCGCTCCAGAGCTTGTCAACCGAGGTCTTGTAGTCCTTTTCGTTGGCAACCACGTTGGTCGAGCCGCGACGGTCGACATTCAGCGTCAGCTTGCCTTCGAGTTCGGTGAGAACCCCGTCCGTCAGCGGACCGGAGAAACCGATGGCGATGAAGGCGAGATCGGCCTTGATGATGAAATCCGTGCCGGCGATCGGCTTGCGGCGTTCATCGACTTCGCAGCAGCGCACGCCGGTGAGCTGACCGTCTTCGCCGACGAACTCGAGCGTCGCCACCTGGAACTCGCGGACCGCACCTTCGGCCTGCGAAGACGAGGTGCGCATCTTGGTGGCCCAGAACGGCCAGACGGCGAGCTTGTCCTCCTTCTCGGGTGGCTGCGGGCGGATGTCGAGCTGGGTGACCTTGACGGCGCCCTGGCGGAAGGCCGTGCCGACGCAGTCGGAGGCCGTATCGCCACCGCCAACGACGACCACATGCTTGGCGCCGGCCAGGATCGGATCGGCCGGCCAGGCGACGCTGTCGATGTTTTCGCGGCCGAGGCGGCGGTTCTGCTGCACGAGGTAAGGCATCGCGTCGTAGACGCCATGCAGCTCGACGCCGGGTATGCCGGCCGGGCGCGGAGTTTCCGAACCGCCGCAGTAGAGCACGGCGTCATGTTCGGCGAGAAGCTTCTCGACCGGGATATCGACGCCGATATTGGCGCCGTAATGGAAGGTAACCCCTTCGCCGGTCATCTGCTCGACGCGGCGGTCGATGAAATTCTTCTCCATCTTGAAGTCCGGGATGCCGTAGCGCAGCAGGCCGCCGGCCTTCGACTCGCGCTCGTAGACATGCACCTCATGGCCGGCGCGGCCGAGCTGCTGGGCGGCCGCCATGCCGGCGGGGCCGGACCCGATGATCGCAACCTTCTTGCCGGTATGGATGGTCGCCGGCTGCGGCGCGATGAAACCGAGTTCATAGGCCTTGTCGGCAATCGCCTGCTCGACGGTCTTGATGGCGACCGGCGCATCCTCGAGGTTCAGCGTGCAGGCCTCCTCGCACGGCGCAGGGCAGACGCGGCCTGTGAATTCCGGAAAATTGTTGGTGGAATGGAGGTTGCGGATCGCCTCCTCCCACTTGTTGTTATAGACGAGGTCGTTCCAGTCTGGGATCTGGTTGTGAACCGGACAGCCGGTCGGGCCGTGGCAATAGGGAATGCCACAGTCCATGCAGCGCGCCGCCTGCTTGGTCACTTCCGCATCCGACATCGGGATCGTGAACTCGCGGAAATGGCGGATGCGGTCGGAAGCCGGCTGATACTTGCCCACCTGCCGGTCGATTTCCAGGAAACCTGTTACCTTGCCCATATCTAAACCCCTTTACCGTACGACCACGGCCGTTCCGGATACTGAAACCATCAGCATCGAACCGCTGGAACCGGTGGAAATGTTTTCATAATCGATGTCGACGCCGACGACGGCGTTGGCACCCATGGCGCGAGCCCGTTCTTCAAGCTCTCCGAGCGCCGTCTCGCGGGCCTCTTTCAGAACCTGCTCGTAGGAGGCCGAGCGGCCGCCGACGAGATCCCGGATTCCCGCGAAAAGGTCGCGGAAGATGTTGGTCCCGAGAATGGCCTCGCCGGTGACGATGCCCCGGTATTCGGCGATCGCCTTGCCTTCGATCGTCGGCGTCGTGGTGACGATGATCCCGCTCATTCCGCAGCCACTCCCATCCGCATCCGCTCCATCTCCACCAGCGCGCGGCGGTATTCGACCGGCATGACCTTGCGGAACTTCGGCCGGTATTCGCTCCAGCGGTCGAGAATTTCCTTGGCGCGGGTCGAGCCGGTGTAGTGAAGGTGGTTGGAGATGAGCTGGTAGAGCCGCTCCTCGTCGTGGCGCGTCATGTCCTCGGAAACGTCGACGCGTCCCTTGTGCATGAGGTCGCCGCCATGATGGTGCAGCTTCTCCAGCATGTCGTCCTCTTCCGGAACCGGCTCGAGCTCGACCATCGCCATGTTGCAGCGCTTGGCGAAATCGCCGCTCTCGTCGAGCACGTAGGCAACACCGCCGGACATGCCGGCCGCGAAGTTGCGTCCCGTCTCGCCGAGCACGACGACGATACCGCCGGTCATGTATTCGCAACCGTGGTCACCGACACCCTCGACGACCGCGATGGCGCCGGAGTTGCGCACGGCAAAACGCTCGCCGGCCACGCCGCGGAAATAGCACTCGCCGGTGATAGCGCCGTAGAGAACCGTATTGCCGACGATGATCGAGTTCTCCGCGACGATCTTGGAGTTTTCCGGCGGGCGCACGATGATGCGGCCGCCCGAAAGCCCCTTGCCGACATAGTCGTTGCCGTCGCCGACCAGATCGAACGTGATGCCATGCGCAAGGAACGCGCCGAACGACTGACCGGCCGTGCCGCGCAGCGTCACATGGATCGTGTCGTCCTTGAGGCCCTTGTGGCGCCAGCGCTTTGCAAGCGCGCCGGACAGCATCGCTCCGGCGGACCGATCGACGTTCCTGATCGGCACTTCGAAGACCACCGGCTCCTTGTTTTCAAGAGCGGGCTGCGACTTCTCGATCAGCTTGCGGTCGAGGATATCGTCGATCGGATGCTTCTGCCGTTCGGTCCAGAAGGTCGCGTTCTTTGGAGCCTCGACCTTGTGGAAGATTTTTGAGAAATCGAGGCCCTTGGACTTCCAGTGGGCGATCATCTCGTCCTTTTCCAGAAGCTCGACCATGCCGATGATCTCGTCGAACTTCGTAAAGCCGAGCGAGGCGAGGATCTCGCGCACTTCTTCGGCGACGAAGAAGAAGTAGTTGATCACGTGCTCCGGCGTGCCCTTGAAACGCTTGCGCAGCACCGGGTCCTGCGTGGCGACGCCGACCGGACAGGTGTTGAGGTGGCACTTGCGCATCATGATGCAGCCGGCGGCGATGACCGGAGCCGTCGCGAAGCCGAATTCGTCGGCACCGAGCAGCGCGCCGATAATGACGTCGCGGCCGGTCTTGAGACCACCGTCCACCTGAAGCGCGATGCGCGAACGCAGGCCGTTCAGCACCAGCGTCTGCTGGGTTTCGGCAAGGCCGATTTCCCAAGGCGAGCCCGCATGCTTCAGCGAGGTCAGCGGCGAGGCACCGGTGCCGCCGTCGAATCCGGCGACCGTGATATGGTCCGCGCGCGCCTTGGCAACACCGGCCGCAACCGTGCCGACGCCCACTTCCGAGACGAGCTTGACGGAAATGTCCGAGGTCGGGTTGACGTTCTTCAGGTCGTAGATCAGCTGCGCCAGGTCTTCGATCGAATAGATGTCATGATGCGGCGGCGGCGAGATGAGGCCGACGCCCGGCGTCGAATGACGGGTCTTGGCGACCGTCGCATCCACCTTGTGGCCGGGCAGCTGGCCGCCTTCGCCGGGCTTGGCCCCTTGCGCCACCTTGATCTGCAGCATGTCCGCGTTGACCAGGTATTCGGTCGTCACCCCGAAGCGGCCGGACGCGACCTGCTTGATCGCCGAACGTTCGGGGTTCTGGCTGCCGTCCGGAAGCGGCATGTAGCGGTCGCTCTCCTCGCCGCCTTCGCCGGTGTTCGACTTGCCGCCGATCCGGTTCATGGCGATGGCGAGCGTCGTATGCGCCTCACGGGAAATCGAGCCGAACGACATGGCGCCGGTCGAGAAGCGCTTGACGATATCGACCGCCGGTTCCACCTCGTCGATCGACACCGGCTTGCGGCCGATCGTCTCCGCCGACTTGATCTTGAACAGGCCGCGGATCGTGTTCATCCGAACCGCGCTTTCGTTCACCATCTCGGCGAATTCGCGGTAGCGGTCCTGGCTGTTGCCGCGCACGGCATGCTGTAGGGTCGCGACGACGTCAGGCGTCCAGGCGTGGCTTTCTCCACGCATGCGATAGGCATATTCGCCGCCGATATCGAGCGTGGTTGCCAGAACCGGGTCCTTGCCGAAGGCCGCATGATGGCGGGTGACGGTTTCCTCCGCGATCTCTTCGAGCCCGACGCCTTCGATGTTCGAAGCCGTGCCGAAGAAATACTTCTCGACCAGACCCGAAGACAGCCCGATCGCGTCAAAAATCTGCGCGCCGCAATAGGACTGGTAGGTCGAGATGCCCATCTTGGACATGACCTTGAGCATGCCCTTGCCGACCGCTTTGATGTAACGGTAGACGACTTCCTGGGCGTCGACTTCCTTCGGGAACTCGCCGCGCATGTGCATGTCGGTCAGCGTGTCGAACGCGAGATAGGGGTTGATCGCCTCGGCGCCGTAACCGGCAAGACAGCAGAAGTGATGGATTTCACGCGGTTCGCCGGATTCGACGACGAGGCCGACCGAGGTGCGCAGGCCCTTGCGAATCAGGTGATGGTGCACGGCGGCCGTCGCCAGCAGCGCCGGGATCGCGATGCGGTCCGGGCCGATCTGGCGGTCGGACAATACGATGATGTTGTAGCCGCCCTTGACCGCCGCTTCCGCCCGCTCGCAGAGCCGGTCGAGCATTTCCGGCATGCCTTCGGCGCCGCGCTCGATGTCATAGGTGAAATCGAGCGTCTTGGTGTCGAACCGGTCTTCGGTGTGGCCGATCGAGCGGATCTTTTCGAGATCGCCGTTGGTGAGGATCGGCTGGCGCACTTCCAGCCGCTTGGCGTTCGCCGCACCCTCGTGGTCGAGGATGTTCGGACGCGGGCCGATGAACGACACCAGGCTCATCACTAGCTCTTCGCGGATCGGGTCGATCGGCGGGTTGGTGACCTGCGCGAAGTTCTGCTTGAAATAGGTGTAGAGCAGCTTCGACTTTTCCGACATGGCTGAGATCGGCGTGTCGGTGCCCATCGAACCCACAGCTTCCTGGCCGGTCGTCGCCATCGGCGACATCAGGATCTTGGTGTCTTCCGATGTGTAGCCAAAGGCCTGCTGGCGGTCGAGCAGCGACACGTCGCGGCGCAGCGCCCGCGGCTCCACCGGCTTCAGGTCTTCGAGGATGAGCTGGGTCTTGTCCAGCCACTTGCTGTAGGGATGCTTGGTCGCAAGCTCGGACTTCAGCTCGTCATCCGAGATAATCTGCCCCTTTTCCATGTCGATCAGCAGCATCTTGCCGGGCTGCAGGCGCCACTTCTTGATGATGCTCTCTTCCGGCACCGGCAGAACGCCGGATTCCGACGCCATGATGATGCGGTCATCGTCGGTCACCATGTAGCGGGCCGGACGCAGGCCGTTGCGGTCGAGCGTCGCGCCGATCTGCTTGCCGTCTGTGAAGGCAACCGCCGCCGGGCCGTCCCAAGGCTCCATCAGGGCCGCATGGTATTCGTAGAAGGCCTTGCGTTCCGGCGCCATCGACTGGTTGCCGGCCCAGGCTTCCGGGATCAGCATCATCACGGCATGCGCCATGGAATAACCGCCGCGCACGAGGAATTCGAGCGCGTTGTCGAAACAGGCCGTATCCGACTGGCCTTCGTAGGAGATCGGCCAGAGCTTGGAAATGTCTTCGCCGAACAGCGGTGACGAGACTGACGCCTGGCGCGCCGCCATCCAGTTGACGTTGCCGCGCAGCGTGTTGATTTCGCCGTTATGGGCGACCATGCGGTAGGGATGCGCGAGCTTCCAGGACGGGAAGGTGTTGGTCGAGAACCGCTGGTGGACGAGCGCCACCGCCGTCTCGAACCGCGGGTCCGACAGGTCCTTGTAATAGGCTCCGACCTGGTAGGCGAGGAACATGCCCTTGTAGACGATCGTCGAGGACGACAGGGACACCGGATAGAAGCCCATGTCGACGCCGCCGAAGGCGTCGTAGATGCGGTTGGAGATCACCTTGCGGATCAGGAACAGCTTGCGCTCGAAATCGTGGTTGGTCGCGGCGTCGCGGCCGGCGCCGATGAAGACCTGCACGTGATGCGGCTCGGTAGCGGCGATATCCGGCGCCTTCGAGAGCGAAGAATTGTCGACCGGCACGTCGCGGAAACCGAGGAACTGCTGCCCCTCCTCCGCGATGACGTCCTCGATCACCTTCTTGTAGTGCTCGATCTCGTCGGCCTTGCGCGGCATGAAGATGTGACCGACGGCATATTCGCCCGCCTTCGGCAGGGTCACGCCCTGAGCGGCCATCTCTTCGCGGAAGAAACGGTCGGGGATCTGCACCAGGATGCCCGCGCCGTCGCCCATCAGCGGATCGGCGCCGACGGCACCGCGATGCGTCAGGTTTTCGAGGATGAACAGGCCGTCCTTGACGATCTGGTGCGACTTCTTGCCCTTCATATGAGCGATAAAGCCGACGCCACAGGCATCGTGTTCGTTGCGCGGATCATAAAGGCCCTGACCGGCCGGAATGCCGGTCGGGACAAACGGAATGCGAGCTTTCGTCTCGGCGGACATCGGGGCTTCAACGCCTGATATCTCGGAGATGGTCTTCGTCATCGTCATTCCTCCTGTTGGCCGCCTTCGGCAGCCGGCAAAGTGGCTCTCAATTGTCTCTTGGGGATGACAGACCAGGCTCCATCCCGTGATTCATGCGATGGCGCCGCTCCAGCACCAGATGCGGCTTCGCAGCGCAGCATAACCCGGATCGGCGTAAGCGTCAGCGGGAAAGAGGAGCGACTTGGCGCTTCATTTCCCGAAATTAGGACAGCACTTCTGTCCTAATTCTCAAAATCTATGCCATATAAGTTAACCGGCCACAAGAGCGCTTCATAAAAATCCGCCGCATTAGGCGACAGAAGATTACGCCGAATGCCGTAGATGTCGAAATTTAATTACGCCAGCCAGGCTTTTAAAGCGTGCTGCTTGCTGACCTAACCGTTTTGGGCCTTTGAGCGCGCTGGCCGATTGATTACCGGTTCAAAAGGATTAATCTCCGCCCGCCTTCCAAGCCAAAGTTTCCAGGGTGTTTTTCAGAATGTTTTTCGCTTCCGACAACTGGGCCGGCGCCCATCCGTCCATCAATGAACGCCTTTCCAGAGAGTCGACCCGGTTTGCCGCCGCGTATGGCAATAGCGACCTCGACAAGGCGGTCGAGGCCCGGTTCAACGAGATCTTCGAGCGCGACGTCTCCGTCTATTTCGTCTCGACCGGCACAGCCGCCAATTCGCTGTCGCTTGCCAGCATCGCGCGCGTGGGAGGCGTCGCCTTCTCCCATACGGAAGCGCATGTGATCGAGGACGAATGCGGCGCGCCAGACTTCTTTTCCGGCATGCGCATGGTTCCGGTCGAAGGCGAAGACGGCAAGATGGACCCGGAAAAGCTCAGCGCCCGCATCGCCGGCTTCCCGCAGGATTCGCTGCATCATGGCCGCGCCGCCGCCGTAACCCTCACCCAGGCGACCGAGACCGGCACCATCTATACGCTCGACGAGATCGACGCGCTCACCGCCATCGCCAGGGCGAACGGCCTGCCGGTCCATATGGACGGCGCCCGTTTCGCCAACGCCCTGGTCTCGCTCGGCTGCACGCCCGCCGAAATGACCTGGAAGCGCGGTATCGACATCCTCTCCTTCGGCGGCACCAAGAACGGCTGCTGGTGTGCGGAAGCGATCGTCTTTTTCAATCCGGATCTCGCGAAAGACTTCGCCTTCATCCGCAAGCGCGCCGCCCAGCTGTTCTCGAAGACCCGCTTCATCTCGGCCCAGTTCGACGCCTATCTGCAGGACGGCCTGTGGCTCAACATGGCAAGCCACGCCAACAGCATGGCCGATCGCCTGCGCGCCGGGATCGGCTCGCTGAACAGCACCAGGCTTGCCTGGGAGACGACCTCCAACGAGGTCTTCGCCGTGCTCAACAAGGCGTCCGCCGAGGCTGCGGAAGCGCAGGGCGCCAAATTCTACGGCTGGCCGGCGCCGACCAACATGCCGGAGCCGGTCAGGAACGACGAAACCCTGATCCGCCTCGTCACCTCGTTTGCCACCACCGAAGAGGATATCGACCAGTTCCTGTCGATCTGCAGGGCGGGCTGAACGGCGCCGCGTTTCGATCTCCCAATGGGGTCAGCGCTATCGCCTAGGGGAAGTGAGGCGGCTCGGCATCCCTAACCCTCCCCCTTGTGGGGAGGGTGGCCGGCAGGCGGGAGGGGTTTTCACACGGAGTGAAGTCCCCTCCCCACAAGGGGGAGGGGCTCCACGCTGCCTCGCTTGCCCTGTCCCGCGAGCCAAGCGCCTCCCCCAACAACCCTCACGCCAAATTCTGCGGCGCGATCTGCGCCACGATCAGGCTCGATAGCGCCTCCGTCAGCGCGGCATCGGCGCCGCGCCGCGGAACCAGCACAAATTCCACGTCTTCGAGCACCGGCAGCCGATCCCCCGGGATTTCCTTCAGCCCCGAAGGCGCCATGCTGCGCGGCTGGACGAGTACGCCCATGCCGGCCCGCGCCGCCGCCGTCAGCCCGCTCAGGCTGCCGCAGGTGCAGACGATCCGCCATGCCATCTTTTCCCGGTCGAGCGCCTCCTGCGCCACCCGCCTGGTGATGCTCGGTGGCGGAAAGGCGATCAGCGGCAGGGCATCGCCGCGCGTAAGCACCAGATCGGGATCACGTGCCAGCCACACCAGCGGTTCGCGGTAAAGCAGCCGGCCATGCGTCTCCCCGATATGCCGCTTGGCGAGCACCAGGTCGAGATCGCCGATATCCTGCATCTGGTAGAGCACCGCAGAGAGCGCCACCGTCAGCTCCAGATCCACCAGAGGATACAGCCGGATGAAATCTTCGAGGATCGAAGTCAGCCGGCTCGCCACCACGTCCTCCGAAACGCCGAGCCGCAGCCGCCCGCGCAACCGGCTTTCGCCGAAAAGCGAGGCCACCTTGCCGTTCATGTCCAGCATCCCCCGCGCGTAACCGAGCAGCGCCTCGCCCTCCGCCGTCAGCTTCACCTGATGCGTATCGCGAAACACCAGCTGTCGCCCGAGCGACTTTTCCAGCCGCTGGATATGCTGGGTCACGGTGGACTGGCCGATGCGCAGACGCGCCGCCGCTTCGGTAAAACTGCCGGTCTGCTGCAGCATGACGAAACTGTTCAGATGATGAAGGTTCAGCATGCCTATCCGGTATCGTGATAACTGTTAGTGTTTGCATCCTGCTTCATGATAAGGGAGAGGTAAATCCTCAAATTCGAGGAACCTGCCCCATGAGCCGTTTTCTGCCGGACCGTTTTACGGTCCTTCTCGTCTGCACCGTCATCCTCGCCTCGGTCCTGCCGATCCACGGCGTCTATGCCGACTGGTTCAACGTCGCGACCGACATCGCCATCGGCCTGTTGTTCTTCCTGCACGGCGCCCGCCTGTCGCGCGATGTCGTGGTGGCGGGCATCCTGCACTGGCGCCTGCACCTGACGATCCTGCTGACGACATTCGCGATCTTCCCGATCCTCGGACTGATGATCGGCTTCATTCCGTCGGATATTCTTGCCCCGCCGCTCTATGCCGGCATCCTCTTCCTCTGCGTGCTGCCCTCGACGGTGCAGTCCTCGATCGCCTTCACCTCGATGGCGGGCGGCAACGTGCCGGCGGCGATCTGCGCGGCCTCCGGCTCCAACATCTTCGGCATTTTCCTGACGCCGCTGCTCGCCGGCCTCCTGCTGTCGACCACCGGCGACGCAGGCTTTTCCTGGGATGCGCTGGAAAGCATCCTGCTGCAGCTTCTCGCCCCCTTCGTCGTCGGCCAGATCCTGCAGCCCTGGATCGGCAACTGGATCCGCTCGAAGAAGAAGATCCTCGCTCCCGTCGACCGCGGCTCGATCCTGATGGTCGTCTACCTCGCCTTTTCGGAAGCGGTGATGGAAGGTCTTTGGCACACCTTCTCGGCGCTCGATATCGGCGTCGTCATCCTGGTCGGCATGGCGCTTCTGGCGGTCGTACTGTGTATCACCATGTTCGGCAGCCGGGCGCTCGGCTTCAACAAGGAAGACGAGATCACCATTACCTTTGCCGGCTCGAAGAAGTCGCTGGCAAGCGGCGTGCCGATGGCCAACGCCATCTTCGCCGGCCAGTCCGCCTCGATCGGTGCCATCGTCCTGCCGCTGATGCTCTTCCACCAGATCCAGCTGATGGCCTGCGCCGTCATCGCCCAGAAATATGCGAACCGCCTGAAGGCGAAGAAGGATACGGTTGCGGCACCGGCTGCCGCCTGAGGGCCTGGCATTGCTCACCTTTTCCTGACACGAGATTGAAACCCAGGCGCTTTCCAAAGCGCTTGGGTTTTACTATATTGGGTCATGCCGACCATTCTACGTTTCGCTGGCCTGCGCGTCGTGATCTATCCGAACGATCACCGTCCCGCGCATGTCCACGTCAAGGGAGCCGGCGGAGAAGCGGTCTTCATCCTGAATTGTCCCGGCGGACCACTGGAGTTGCGGGAGAGCTACGGTTTCAAGCTCGCGGAACTCCGCCACATCGAGGAAACAGTCGCAGAAGAAATAGCCGCTCTTTGTGCGGCATGGAGTGCCCATCATGGCGATTTCTGAACAGGAACTGAGAGCAGCCGAGGAACGCATGCAGACTCAGCGCGAAGCGGGTTATGCCGTCTCTGCCCGCTACGATCGACGCTCGTCCCGCATCGTCATCGGTCTCAACACCGATGTCCAAGTGGCAATCCCAGCAAGGAAGATCGAAGGGCTTTCCGAAGCTTCAGAGGAAGAGCTTTCTGAGATCGAGATCAGCGCTACGGGCCTGGGTCTTCACTGGCCGAAACTCGACGCCGACGTGTACGTCCCCGGCCTCCTGCAAGGCATTTTCGGATCGAAACGCTGGATGGCCTCTCAACTGGGCGCCGCCGGAGGCAAGGTCCGCTCGGCGACCAAAACGGCGGCGGCCCGAGAAAATGGCCGCAAGGGCGGACGCCCGCGAAAAATCGCCGCGAATTAACCCCCAGAACGAAAAACGGCCCTTCCCCCAAGAGGAAGGGCCGCACTGGGCGTGCTCAGTATATCGGCCGGCAACCCGGCAGCGGTTTAGTTGACCTGCTGCGGAGTGACCTGAGCCTCGATCGTCTTCGGAGCGACTGCGTCAGCGGCAATCGCGATGCGACGGGGCTTCATGGCTTCCGGAATGTTCCGGAGGAGGTCGATATGGAGCAGGCCGTTCTTCAGCGAAGCGGACTGCACTTCGACATGATCGGCGAGCTGGAAGCGGCGCTCGAAGGCGCGCTTGGCGATGCCGCGATAGAGGTATTCGCTCTGGTCGGCAGCGGCTTCGTCTTCGCTCTTTTCACCCTTCACCGTCAGCACGTTCGCATGGGCTTCGAGGCTCAGTTCCTTTTCGTCGAAACCGGCAACGGCCATGGTGATGCGATAGGTGTTATCGCCGGTCCGCTCGATATTGTAGGGCGGATAGCTCGGGGTCTGGTCGGCCGGGCCACGGCTGTCGAGCAGATTGAAAAGGCGGTCGAAACCGACGGTGGAGCGGTAAAGGGGAGAGAAATCGACGTGACGCATGGTGTCCTCCTTGGGAAGCGACGTTGCGGTTAAACTATGCTCCCGCATCCCGTAATGGCGATGTCGGTTGCGTTCAGCAGGCCCTTTGTGGCGCCCGCAGAGTTCAGATGGTGATTGGTTTTCGCGGCTTCAAGACCCCGGTTCGCGACGCGGTTTTACGCGTGAACCTGACATGAACAGCCCGTTTCGGGCCGGTTCAGGATCGTTTTGATAGAACAGACCGTGGAAGGCAGACTGTCTCTCGCGACCGAAGCTCCATTCGTCCCTTCGCTTCGGTCATCAATTGCCGGAATCGCTTTGGGTATCCCTAGACCCGCGATTCCGGCTTCTTTTTCCCGCCCTCTCCCAAAAGAGAAGCTTCAGCCCTCGTCGCGCGTCTCCAGTGACGCACCCGGCAGATAGAGCAGGATCGGCCTGATCTCGTAGATAGCCGTCGGATTGGCGCGGCGAAGCTCCCGCGCCGCCGCAATAGCTCCGTCGATGGTCGGAAAATCCACCACGTAGAAGCCAAGCAGCTGTTCCTTGGTCTCGGCAAACGGACCGTCGATCACCATGCCCTCGCCCTTGCCACGCAGGGTCACGGCGCCCTCCGTCGGGCCGAGCCGTGCGGCTGGCCCCAAGGCCTTCTGCGCAACCAGGCGGTCGTTGATCTGCAGCAGATCGACCATCAGGGCCTCGTCCTCCTCCTGTGTCCAGGATTCGACCACCCCCTCCTGGTGATAGGCAAGGATTGCGTAGTACATCGGTTTCTCTCCCACATGATCCATCGGCTGGCGCCGATCCGGCCTCCTCACGCACACTTCCTTGCCCAGGCGGACCGACAAACATCCTGAAATCTGTAAATGCGGTTGAATACACATGTTTGACCGCCAGGGTGCAAGCCTCCGATTTCTCCGAAATCGCCCCGGCGCCTCATTGAATGCCACTCACCGCGCTTTTCCCTTGACGTCCCGCCGCCTCTGCCTGACGCTGACCGACATGAGCGAAGCGGCAGATTCCATCGACGACATTCTCCACCCGACGCCCGGCAATCCGGCCCCGGCCAACCACACGGCCGGCTATTTCACCGGCCATCGCGGCACCAGATTGCGCTACGGCCTGTTTCGCTCCGAGATATCGCCGGCGATCGGCACGATCGTGCTCATGCAGGGCCGCAACGAGTCCATCGAGAAATATTTCGAGACGATCCGCGACCTGAACGCCATGGGCCTCTGGGTTGCGACCTTCGACCTGCGCGGCCAGGGCGGCTCGCAGCGGCTGACGAAAAATTCGCGCAAGGGCCATGTCCGGCGCTTTTTCGACTATGAGCGGGATCTCGAAATCTTCCTCGAGCACATCGTGCTGCCGGATGCTCGCCTGCCTTTTTTCCTGGTCGCCCACTCGACCGGCGCCCTGATCGCGCTGTCGGCGGCCCCGCGCCTGTCCAACCGCATCAACCGGATGGCGCTCGCCGCCCCCTATGTCGCGCTGTCCGGCCAGGGCCTGCCGGAAGGGCTGATCCGCTCGCTCGCCGGCCTGGCAAGCTGGACCGGCTTCGGCCGGCTCTCGATGGGCGCCAACCGCAGCAACCGCCCGTTCGAAGGCAATCCGCTGACCTCGGATCCGAAACGTTACGCCCGCAACATGGAGATCGCCGCCGCCCATCCGGAGCTCGCGATCGGCCCGCCGACGGCCCGCTGGCTGCACGAGACCTTCAAGGCCGCGCGCCGCGTGTCCTCCCAGTCGCATCTGACGAAAATCACCATCCCGACCCTGATCCTCGCGCCCGTCCTCGACGCCATCGTCCCCTATGCGGCGCAGGAGGAACTGTCGCGCAATTTCCGCGCCGGCCAGCTCATCACCATCAACGGCGCGCGCCACGAGCTTTTCCACGACAGGGATATCTACCGCGCCCAGGCGCTTGCGGCGATCGAGGCCTTCATGCCCGGCCAGGACGGCGGCTTCGGGCTTTCCGAAACCGCGGCTTGACGCCGGCCGATCTTGCGACCTATTGGCCGGACAGCAGCTTCATCGCCTGCGCATGAACGGCCTTGCTGCCGGCTGCCAGGATATTGCCGCCGTTTTCCGGGCGCCCGCCGTCCCAGGTGGTGATGATACCGCCCGCCTGCTCGATGATCGGGATCAGCGCGCCGACGTCGTAAGGTTTCAGGTTGTTCTCGACGACGATATCGATATGCCCCGAGGCGAGCAGCACATAGGCGTAGCAATCGCAGCCGTAGCGGAACAGCCGCACCTTTTCCTCGACGGAGCGGTATTTCGCCAGGTCCTCGCCGCCGAAGATATGCGGCGAAGTGGTGAACAGGGTGGCGTCGGCAAGGCTGCCGCAGTCGCGCACCGAAATCTGCCGCTCGCCGTCCGGGCCGAAATACCAGGCGTTCCTGCCATCGGCGAAATACCGCTCGCCGATGAACGGCTGGTCCATCAGGCCCATCGCGGCGCGGCCGTTCGACTGGAAGCCGATCAGCGTCCCCCAGACCGGCAGGCCGGAAATGAAGGCACGCGTGCCATCAATGGGATCGATCACCCAGACATGTTCACGGTCGAGGCCGACATTGCCGTGCTCTTCGCCGAGAATGCCGTGCTGCGGAAACGTCTCGGTGATCAGCGCCCGGATCGCGGTTTCGGCGGCGCGATCGCCTTCCGTCACCGGGTCGAACCCGCCCTGCTCCTTGTTGACGACGGAAAGTCCGGTCCGGAAGCGCGGCAGGGTCTCCGCCTTGGCGGCATCGGCAAGCGCATGGAAGAAATCGCGATCGGGAAGCATGGGAAAGGTCCGCTGATGGAGGGTGATCCTTTCTAGGATACTCGCCGAAACCTGAAAACCGGATTCGCGCGCTCACGGCCAGAAAATCAAAAAACAACCTGCCGCCGCCGAAAAACTCATCAATCCGCCTAAAAATGGCGCATATTTAATCAACTAAAAAAGTTGCTTGACATTTGTGCACCGCACTCGTAGCTTTGATGCACAGTCTTTGACTGTAAATACCCTCCTTGGGTGTTTCCTCCCTAGACTTAGCCGCGCCCACAAGCGCGGTTTTTTTTGCCCGCGATCGAGCCGGCAGCCGGCCATAATGCCGGCGACAGACCAAACCTGTGGAAAACTTCGGAGGAGTTATTCGGCCGCGAGCGCGCTGTCGCCGCCGGCAAAATCGGCGACGAAGTCGGCCATCTGCCGCATGAAGGTGGAAAGCGAGGCCGCGATCACCGGAAACTCCGGTCGCCTGTCGAGCGTCGCCTCATCCACGTAGAGCGCCCGGTTGATCTCGATCTGCAGCGCGTGCAGGCCGCGCACCGGCCGCCCGTAATGTTCGGTGATGAAGCCGCCGGCATAGGGCTTGTTGCGCACCGCCGAGAACCCCATGCCGTCGAGGAACTGCATCGCCGCCCGAGAGAGTTCGGCAGACGCGCTGGTGCCGTAGCGGTCGCCGATGATGAAGTCCGGCCGCACGTCCGAACCGGACAGCCGGATATTGCCCGGCATCGAATGGCAGTCGATCAGGATGGCGAGCCCGAAACGGGCGTGGGTGCGGGCGATCAGCTTGCGCAGGCAGGCGTGATAGGGCTTGTAGATCGTCTCGATACGCGACATCGCCTCGTCGACCGGCAGCCGGCGGCGGTAGATTTCCATGTTTTCCGCAACGATGCGCGGGATCGTGCCGAGCCCGCCCGCGACCCGCATCGAACCGATATTGACGAAAGGCGGCAAAGGCCCGTCGAACATGCGCGGATCGAGCTCGTAGGGTTCGCGGTTGACGTCGAGATAGGCACGCGGGAAATGGGCTCGAAGCAGCGGCGCACCGAGCTCCGGCGCATCGGCGAAAAGCTCGTCGACGTAATGGTCTGCGGAGCGGCGGATGGAGAGTGAATCGAGCCCGCTCTCGGCGAGAAATTCAGGCGGATAGAAGCTGCCGCTGTGAGGCGAATTGAAGACGAAGGGGATGGTCTGCGTGACGGGCTCCATCACTTCGAACTGTGCAAAATCACCTGCGTTGCAATCCATCCTGCCTTTACCATGTCACGAACTTGTTCAGGAACTCATGTTGCCAGTTGCCCGACGCGAAGTCCATACTATCTATACCCTACCAAATCCTCTTCCACCCCCATTAAACGGATGTTTACCGCGCGTTGGCAGTGTAAGAGATACCGACAACTCTAAAATTTTGCATTGGATAACGGTCCTGGAGATGATTCAGAAAATCCTTCTCGCCGAAGACGATAACGACATGCGTCGTTTCCTGGTGAAGGCGCTTGAAAAGGCGGGCTACAAGGTCGCGTCCTTCGACAACGGCGCGAGCGCCTATGACCGCCTGCGCGAAGAGCCCTTCTCGCTGCTCCTGACCGACATCGTCATGCCGGAAATGGACGGGATCGAGCTTGCCCGCCGGGCGACCGAACTCGACCCGGATCTCAAGGTGATGTTCATCACCGGCTTTGCGGCCGTCGCGCTGAATTCTGATTCCAAGGCTCCGAAGGACGCGAAGGTCCTGTCGAAGCCCTTCCACCTGCGCGATCTGGTGGATGAAGTGAACAAGCTGCTCGCGGCCTGAGGCCCCGAAAGCCCTGATCTGCAAGGCCTTCAAAAAACCTTCGCATTTCATGGCAAAAACCTGTTGACGGCCCGACCAGTCTATGGTCTATGCGCCGCCACGGATGGGCGTGTAGCTCAGCGGGAGAGCACTACGTTGACATCGTAGGGGTCACAGGTTCAATCCCTGTCACGCCCACCATCCAGTTCAAAACGTTAAGAAATCCGCTTCGGCGGATTTCTTCGTTTAAGGTCTCCCCGTTAACCTGCCCGTCCCGAAACGACACAGCTGCGTCCAAAATTCTTCACCAGCCTTGCTGGCAATTTGGTCATCTGCGCCTGTTACGGTGTTACGGCATCAGGGAGGGGCAGCATGGCGCAGTTCAAGAATTCGGAACATCTCGTCCAGGCCGCAGCGCCGGCTTTCGAGAAGGAGTGGATGCCGGGGCAGAAGGTGCCGAATGCGGGCATCTACCGCTGTCGGACCTGCGGCGACGAGATCGTCGTCCACAAGGACGCCACCATCCCCCATATTCATCATGAGCATTCGCTCCTCGGCCCCGTGACCTGGAAGCTGCTCGTCTTCGCTCAGAAACACCCCTCGCGTCCCTGACGGCTCGCATGGGCTACGGTTCCTGCTGTTTTTGAATTCGGCTCTTTTTTCGCGAGAGCGTACCGAATCGGCCGAAACCCGCCTCGCACCACGACATGGAATGTGCCAAATGCGACCCACCGCGTCATTGATGCGGGATTTTCCCCAATTTGCCCCGCCCGACCTTCGGCGGGGCTTTTTTGTTTCGAGCACTGATTCGGCCGGGTTTCTTTAATGGGCGCCGAGCGCGTTACACCCGGCAATCAGAGAATCGCATTGCCGGCGGCAAACGCGAGCACCACGAAAACCAGGAAAACGACGAGGAAGAGGAAGAAGAGAATCTTTGCGATCCCGGCCGTCGCGGCGGAAATGCCCGAAAAGCCGAGGAAACCGGAAATCAGCGAGATGACCAGGAAGATGAGAGCCCATTTCAGCATGGAATGTGTTCCTTCACGTTGATGGTCCGATAACGCGAAGAAATGTTCCAGGGTTCCCAACAGCCCTAAGACCTTGCGGCCGGAACCGACCTACCGGAAGAGATGCGCCGCGCCAGCCACGCCGATCGTCACCCTGTCGCCCGCGGACAGGGTCTCGCGGCTCGAGATGTCGATACGGAAGGTGAAGGCATCGCCGAGCGTGATCCGCACATCCGAAATCGGTCCGCAGAAATTGATCTCGGCGACCGTTGCGAAAACCCCGTCGCCGCCGTTTTGCGCAACGGTGATCTGTTCGGGCCGCAGCATGATCTCGGCCTTGCCGCGATAGGCGATGTCATCGACCGGCAATACCCCGAGCGGGCTCTGGGCGCGCCCATCGGCAACCTCGGCCGGCAGCACGATCGCCTCGCCGAGGAAGGCCGCCGTCGCCACGTCCACCGGTCGCGAATAGACCTCGCGCGGGCTCCCGACCTGCGCGAATTTTCCCGCCCGCATCACCGCCACCTGGTCGGCGAAGGCAAGCGCCTCGCCCTGGTCGTGGGTCACCAAAAGCGTGGTGATGCCGGCCGCTGTCAGCACGTCGGTCACCGCCTTGCGGGTCGCGGCCCTGAGGCCGGTATCCAGCGCCGAGAAGGGCTCGTCCAGCAGCATCAGCCTCGGCTTGCGCGCCAGCGCCCTCGCAAGCGCTACGCGCTGCTGCTGGCCGCCTGAGAGCTGGTCCGGCTTGCGGGCGAGCATGGCCGGGTCGAGCCCCACCATGTCCATCAGCTGGGCGATGCGGGCGTTCTTCACCGAGGCCTCCGCCTCCAGCCCGAAACCGATATTCTGCCGGATCGTCAGATGCGGAAACAGGCAGCCGTCCTGTGCGACGATGCCGATGCCGCGCTTGTGCGCCGGCACCTGGGAGCGGGCGTCGGCAAGCTGCTGGCCGGCGAACACGATGCAGCCCTCGTCCGGCGCATCGAAGCCGGCAACCAGGCGCAGGAGCGTGGTCTTGCCGCAGCCGGAAGGCCCGACGATCGCGGTGCGGCTGCCGGCCGTGACCGACAGGTCGACGCCGTCGAGGGCCGCGACGGAGCCATACTGTTTGCGCAGGGAGGTCAGGGTAAGAAACGTCATCGCCCGGCGATCTTTTTCGATTGGTGGTGGAGAAGAAAGGTAAGAGGCAGCGAGAAGGCGACCATCAGCACCGCATAGGGCGCGGCGCCCGCATAGTCGATCTCGCCGGTCAGCGCCCAGAAGGCCATGGCGAGCGTGCGGGTGCCGTTCGGCGCCAGCATCTGGGTGGCGGTCAGTTCGTTCATGATGCCGAGCGAGGAGAGCGCCACGCCCGCCGCAGCCCCCGGCGCCGCAAGCCGGATCGTGGTCGCGAGCAGCGCATTGCCCGGCGAACGGCCGAGGCTTGCCGCCGCCTGTTCGATCTCGACCGGCACCTGTGCAATACTGGCGCGCAGGCTCACCAGCGCGCGCGGCAAAAACATCACCACATAGGCAAGCACGATGGTCGCAACGCTCTGGTAGAGCGGCAGCATGGCCCGCACGGTGATGGTCACCAGCGCCAGCGCCACGACGACGCCCGGCATCGAGCTCGCGAGATAATAGCACCCTTCCAGGAACCGGCTGGCGCGGGTCGGCCGGCGCACCGAAAGCCAGGCAATCGGCACGGCGGCGGCCGTCGTCGCAAGCCCGCCGATCAGGCAGATGGCGAGCGTCTGCCAAAGCGCCAGCCCCACCTCGTCAAGCCGCCATACGCCGGCCCCGCCGGCGATCAGCCAGCGGCTGAGGGTCAGCACCGGAACGCCGAGCGCAAACGCGGCCGTCACGGCGGGCAGGAGGAGAGCGACGTATTTCCATTTGCCGAGCCTTGCGATCTTCGGCCGGCGGGCGACGCCGGGCCCAAGCCGCGCATACCGGCTGCGGCCTCGCAACGAGGCTTCGAGGCCGAGCAGCACGAAGCAGCAAAGCACCAGCACCAGCGCCAGCATATAGGCGGCAACGCCGTTATAGGTCGACTGGAACTGGTCGATGATCGCGGTCGTGAACGTGTCGAAGCGGATCATCGCAAACAGCCCGTATTCGGCAAGCAGATGCAGGCCGACCAGCAGCGCGCCGCCGCAAAGCGCGAGCCTGAGCTGCGGCAGCACGACGCGCCGGAAGACGGCAAACGGCGCAAGGCCGAGCGAAGCCGCCTGGTCCTCCAGCGCCGGGTCGAGCAGCCGGAAGGCCGCCGAAAGAGGGAGATAGAGAAACGGAAAATAGGCGACGACCGAGATCGCCACACCGGCCGGCAATCCGTTGAAGCCGGGCCACAACCCGATCCAGGCATAGGAATGCACGAAAGCCGGGACCGCAAGCGGCGTGACGCAGAGCCACGACCAGAACCGCGCGCCCGGCAGGTCCGAGCGCTCCGTCAGCCACGCGAGCGAAACGCCGAGCACGGCGCAGATCGGAATGGTCAGGACGACGAGAAGGACGGTATTGACGAGCAGATCGCCGACCCGGGAACGGAAGATCAGCTGCAAGGCCGTCTCCCAGCCGGTGACGACGGTGGCCCAGAGCACAAAGCCGAGCGGCAGAAGCGCCAGCAGCGCCACCACGACCGCGATCGTCAGCGTCCAGGACGATGCCGCCGGCAGGCGGGCTCGCGGCGCGATCGTGATCCTGGTCTCTGTGGTGGAAGTCATTGCCGGTCCGAAAAGATGAGACATCGCAGGTACGCCCTGCGATGTCTCCATGCAACTGGTATCGGCCGCTTTTTAGAGCAGGCCGGCGGCGGTCATCATGTCGGTGACCTTGGCGTTGTTGAGCGTCGACGGCTCGACCTTCGGCGCCTGGAGATCGGCGATCGGGGTCAGGGCCTTGTTGGAAGCCTCGCCCTTGCCGACGGCGTATTCAAAGGAGGTGCCGTCGCGCAGAACCTTCTGGCCGCCCTTGCCGGTCACCCACTTGAGGAAGGCCTGGGCCTGTTCCTTGTGCTTGGAGGAAGCAAGGATGCCGCCGCCCGAGATCGACACGAAGGCGCCCGGATCCTGGTTCTTGAAATAGTGCATGCCGACGTTCTTGTTGTTCTCGCCGGTCTTCGCCACGTCGCCGAAATAGTAGTAGTGATAGATCAGCGCGCCTTCGAACTGGCCGGCATTGACCGCCTTCATGGCAGTCGAGTTGCCACGGATCGGCGTGGCGTTTTCTTTCATGCCCTTCAGCCAGGCGGCGGTCGCCTCTTCGCCCTTGAGCTGCAGCAGCGCACCGACGATCGCCTGGAAATCGGCGCCCGACGGAGAAGCCGTCCAGCGGCCCTTCCATTCCGGCTTGGCAAGGTCGAGCATCGACTTCGGCAGCTTGTCTTCGGTCAGCTTGGTCTTGTCATAGGCAAAAACGGTCGAGCGGGCCGCGATGCCGACCCAGTTGCCGTTGGCCGGATGGAAACCCGGCAGAACCTGGTCGAGCGTCGCCTTGTCGATCGGCGCGAACAGGCCCTTGCCGTCGACCAGCACCATGGCCGGCGAATTTTCGGTCAGGAACACGTCGGCCGGCGAATTGGCGCCTTCCTGAACGATCTGGTTGGCGATTTCGAGGTCGCTGCCCTGGCGGATGGTGACGACGATGCCGGTCTCTTCCGTGAAGGCCTTCGCCCATTCCTTGGTCAGCCCTTCATGCTGGGCATTGTAGATGGTGAGGCTGTCGGCCACCTGCGCCGAAGCCGGCGAGGAAAGGGCGAGAACGGAAAAGGCCAGGGCAACGCCCGCGGCCAAGCTGAATGCAGTCTTCAAGATCGCCTCCGCAAGAAGTCAGGAATTTGACGAGGCCGTCTTAACCAAAGCAGAGATTTGCGGTCAAGTTTATTTCCGCCTAATATGTAACAAACGCGTGACTTCCGTTTACATTACAGGGAGATAACAACATCAGGCCAAACTGTCGCGGTCTCGGTGCACCCCCTATCGCCATCGGCCGTGTCCCACGCACCGTTGCCGGCAACAACGTCCATCAGCATCGACGCGGATATCCGCGCGGGCGCACGAATCAGCTATGGCTCTTTCGAACACATCGGGAACGGGCATGGCTGTTGCTTATCTGGAAAAGCTGAACGACGCGCAGCGGCGCGCGGTGGAGCATGGCACGGACGTGCCGAACGGCGGCGCGGCCGGCCCGCTTCTGGTCATCGCCGGTGCCGGTTCCGGTAAGACCAACACGCTCGCCCACCGCGTCGCGCATCTGATCGTCTCGGGCGCCGACCCGCGCCGCATCCTGCTGATGACCTTTTCCCGCCGCGCGGCTTCGGAAATGGGCCGCCGCGTCGAGCGCATTTGCGCCCAGGTGCTCGGCGCCAATGCCGGCATCATGACCGATGCGCTCGCCTGGGCCGGCACCTTCCACGGCATCGGCGCCCGCCTGCTGCGCCTCCATGCCGACCAGATCGGCCTCGATCACGACTTCACCATCCACGACCGGGAAGATTCCGCCGACCTGATGAACCTGGTGCGCCACGAACTCGGCTTCTCGAAGACCGAGAACCGGTTTCCGACCAAGGGCACCTGCCTGCAGATCTATTCGCGCGCCGTGAACTCGGAAACGCCGCTCGACGAGGTGCTGAAACTCTATTTCCCCTGGTGCTCGACATGGGAGCCGCAGCTGCGCGAACTGTTCGCCTCCTATGTCGAGGCCAAGCAGGCCCAGAACGTCCTCGATTACGACGACCTCCTCCTCTACTGGGCGCAGATGATGAGCGAACCGGCGATTGCCGAGGATGTCGGCGGCCGTTTCGACCATGTCCTCGTTGACGAATACCAGGATACCAACCGGCTGCAATCGTCGATCCTGATGGCGATGAAGCCCGGCGGCATCGGTCTGACCGTCGTCGGCGACGACGCCCAGTCGATTTATTCCTTCCGCGCCGCGACGATCCGCAACATCCTCGATTTCCCCAACACCTTCGACCCGCCGGCCAATATCGTCACTCTCGACCGCAACTACCGTTCGACCAGCACGATCCTCGCCGCCGCCAACGGCGTCATCGACCTCGCCCGCGAGCGTTTTACCAAGAACCTCTGGACCGACCGGCAGTCGGAGGAGCGCCCTCGCCTCGTCGCCGTCAAGGACGAGACCGAGCAGGCCAACTACATCGTCGAGAAGATCCTCGAAAACCGCGAGACCGGGATGACGCTGAAACAGCAGGCAGTGCTGTTTCGCTCCTCGCATCATTCCGGCCCGCTCGAAGTCGAGCTCACCCGCCGCAACATCCCTTTCGTGAAATTCGGCGGCCTGAAATTTTTGGACAGCGCCCATGTCAAGGACATGCTGGCGGCCCTACGTTTCGCCCAGAACCCGCGCGATCGCGTCGCTGGCTTCCGGCTGATGCAGCTCATCCCCGGCATCGGGCCCCAGACGGCCGGAAAAATCCTCGACGCCATCGCCGCCGACCCGGAACCGCTGGCAGCCCTGCAGGAAATCCCAGCCCCGCCGCGCTCCGGCGCCGACTGGCCGGCCTTCGTGGAGATGCTCGCCGCCGTCCGCAAGGGCGAAGGCTGGCCCTCCGAAATCGGCCTTGCCCGCCAGTGGTACGAGCCGCATCTGTCCCGCATCCACGAGGATGCCGAGACCCGCAAGGCCGACCTGCTGCAGCTCGAACAGATAGCCTCGGGTTATACGTCCCGCGAGCGCTTCCTCACCGAACTGACCCTCGACCCGCCGGATGCGACAAGCGCCGAATCCGGCACGCCCCTGCTCGACGAGGATTACCTGATTCTCTCGACCATCCACTCCTCCAAGGGCCAGGAATGGCGCTCTGTCTTCCTGCTCAACTGCGTCGACGGCTGCATCCCCTCCGATCTCGGTGTCGGCTCGACCGCCGAGGTCGAGGAGGAACGCCGCCTCCTCTACGTGGCGATGACCCGCGCCAAGGACCACCTGCACCTGATGACGCCGCAGCGTTTCTTCGTGCACGGCCAGGCCTCGCAGGGCGACCGGCACGTCTATGCGGCCCGCACCCGCTTCATCCCGGCAACCCTGCTGCAATTCTTCGAAACCGCCGCCTGGCCGGTCGTGGCGCCGATGTCCGACGCCGAACGCCAGGCCCGCCACCAGGTGCACATCGACGTCACCGCCCGCATGCGCGGCATGTGGCGATAGGCAGCCCGAAAATCGTACCGGTCGTCATAAGCTTTGGACACGATTGTGGGATGAGCCGTCATCAGCCGATTGCAACAGCCGGGTAAGCCGGCGCCTGTCTGCATGTGAGGCCTGGATATGCCGGAGGATCGAATTCGCATGAACGGCATCGACGTCTTCGACGGGCACAATGATTCGGTTCAGTACATATCGGACTACAAGCCCGGCGGCCGGGATTTCCTGGCCCGCTCCGAGGCGGGGCATCTCGATCTTCCCCGCGCAATCGAGGGGCGTCTCGTCGGCGGGCTGTTCGCCCTCTATGCCCATCCCGAGCGCAAGCCGGAAAACAACGTGACGCAGACCAGCGACGGATACGAGGTCCGTTATGCGGAGGCCCTGGACGAGGGTTATGCCCGTCGGCTGATCGACGCCCAGCTTGATGCGATGAACCGATTGATCCGGCGCTCGGACGGCCGCATGCGGCTCGCCACCGGCGTCGATGAAATCAACGCCGCCCGGGCCGCTTCCGCCTTGGCCGTCGTGCTTCACATGGAGGGAGCAGAAGCGATCGGCCCCGGTCTCGACTATCTCCACACCCTTCACGCAGCAGGCCTGCGTTCTCTAGGCCCGGTCTGGAGCCGCCCGAACATCTTCGGTTACGGCGTTCCCTTCGCCTATCCGAGATCGCCCGACACGGGCCCCGGACTGACCGATGCCGGCCGGGATCTCGTCAGGACCTGCAATACGCTGGGTATCATGATCGACCTCGCGCATCTGAACGAGCGCGGCTTCTGGGACGTGGCAGCCTTGAGCACCGCCCCGCTCGTCGCCACCCATGCCTGCGCCCATGCCATATGCCCCTCGACCCGCAACCTCACCGACCGGCAGCTCGACGCCATTCGCGATACGGACGGCGTCATCGGCTTCAACCTCGCAGTCTACGACATCCGCGCCGATGCGCATCTCGATGCCGATACGCCGCTCGACCTCGTCGTCCGCCACATCGAATATCTCGTCAACCGCGTGGGAGCCGATAGAGTAGCCCTGGGATCGGATTTCGACGGCACCGTCGTGCCCCGCGAGATCGGGGATGCCAGCGGCCTTCCCCGCCTCTTCGAAGCCATGAGCAAGGCCGGATTTGACGAACCGGCCTTGAAGAAATTCGCCTTCGAAAACTGGCTTCGCGTCTTCGGCCTGACCTGGCGATCCTGATAGTAGAAGACGGCCAAACGGCCGTTCTGCAATGGATTTATCCCGGCTTGTCCCCTCGCCTGTCGCATTGACTTCGCCCGGGCCGGGTGGGAAACAACCGACATCTTTCGGGTATCCAGGGAGGGGATCGAGATGACCAGCCGCAAGATCGTTCTTGTGCAGGGCGCCTGGGGTTCGAGCGCGAGCTGGACGCCGGTCGCAGATATTCTGCGCGGCATGGGACATCAGGTCTTCGTGCCGAGCCTCACCGGGCTCGGCGAACGCACCCATCTCTTTTCCGGAGCGATCAACCTCGACAGCCATATCGCCGATGTCTGCGGCCTGATCGAAGCCGAAGGCCTGGAGGAATTCGATCTCGTCGGCCATTCCTATGGCGGCATGGTGATAACCGGCGTCGCCGACCGCTTCGCGGACCGCATCCGCACGCTCACCTATCTCGACGCCTTCCTGCCGGAAGACGGCCAGTCGGCGCTCGATCTGCTTGGTCCCGAAGTCGCGATGGCCAACCTTGCCATGGCCGGCGAACATGGCGGCGTCGCGGTACCGCCTCCGGCCCGCCACGCCACCCGCGTGCCGGAACATCTGCGCCATTACATGACCAGCCGCTCGCCGCATCCCTTCGCCTCGATGATCCAGAAGATCAGGCTGACCGGCGCCTACCGGAAAATCGCGAAAAGGCTCTACGTCTCGGCCAATATCGACCAGTCGAAGATCTTTTCCGGCATCTACGCCAAGGTCGGCGCCGATCCGTCCTGGGCATCCATGGAGGTGCCGAGCGGCCACATGCTGCAGCTCGAAATGCCGGAAGAGATCGCCCGCATCATCGCTGACTTCATCGCCTGAGACGGCAGCCGGCCACTCTTGTCGGCGATCACCCGTGCCGCTCAGAGAAGGTCCCGCCAGCCCCTACCGGCTCTCCCGCCCGCCCCCATGCCTTTCCAGAAGCTCGATCTGGATCTGCTGCATTTCCGCCAGCCTCTCCCATTGATGCGCCATCTGGTGGTCGATCTTTTCGTGGAGCTGGCGGATTTCCAGTTCGGCGCGCAGGTTGATCATATAGTCGTTCTCGGAGCGCATCCGGTCCTTCTCCTCCTGCCGCCGCTGGCTCATCATGATGACCGGCGCCTGCAGCGCCGCAAGGCATGAGAGCACCAGATTGAGCAGGATGAACGGATAAGGGTCGAAAGGCTGTGCGAACAGGCCGACGACGTTGATCCCCATCCAGACGACCAGCACGCCGAGGAAACTTAGGATGAACGTCCAGGAACCGCCGAAGGCAGCGACCTTGTCGGCCACCCGTTCGCCGAAGGTGGGACTGCGCTCGAGCAGGTTCGCAGCGCTCGTCTGAACGGTCGAGGCGCCCTTCTCGAAACTGTCGAGCACCTGCTTGTCGAGCTCGGAAAGCTCGCCACGCTCCTCGTCGAGCAGCCTTTCCACGTAACGGCGGCGGAAGCGCGCAAGGTCCTCGTCGCAGATCAGGCTGTTCTCATCGCAACCCTTCACCTCCTCGACGATCATCTCGGCAAGGTGCGGTCGCAGATATCCGGTCCTGTGCAGTCTCGACAACGGAAAGGTGCGGCCGCAGATGATGCATTGTCCGGTCTTGGTGGAGGCCAGATGCCTGCTCATTTCATGCCTCTTCCGTCTTCTTTTCCGTATGCATCTGCAGCGGCGACAGATGGAAGAGCCGCGGCGAGAACTTATCGCGAAACGCTTCCGAACGGCCGATATAGATGAGCGTCATGCCATCGAGACGGCTGAGCACGTCCAGCAGCCGATCCTGGGTTTCCGGCTCGAGGCCTTCCAGCACGTCGTCCATGATCAGCCATTCCGGCTTCCGCAGCGCCGCATTGGCGATCGCGAGCGACGCTTCCTCGTCCTTGTCGAGCAGCCGGTCCCAGCGCTCCACCTCGTCCAGCCTGTGCACCAGGCGGCCGAGCCCGACCTTTTCCAACGCTTGCGTCAGCGCCCTGTCGTCGACGCCGGCAAGCCCGGCCGGATAGGTCATCACCTCGCGCAGCGTCGCCGTCGGCAGGTATCCGTCCTGCGGCATCAGGATCATGCTGCTCACCGGCGGCAAGCCGATCTCGCCGCGCCCCCAGGGCCAGATGCCGGCCAGCGCCTGGAAGAACAGGTGCCTGTCGGCGCCGGGATCGCCGTTGATCATCACCCGCTCGCCCGGTTTGATCCGGCAATCGCCTTCCACGACGCGCACACCGTGTCCCGCCCCGGCCAGCTCGGGATCGCCATGAACCGTGATCCCGCAAAGGCTGATGCCCTGGCCGGCCGGCGCCTCGCGATAGGCGATCACCTCGCCTCCCTCGGCCGGACTGTCCATGGCGAGCAGCGCATTGCGAAAGGAGGAAACGCGGTTCAGCGTCGCGCGCCAGTCGGCGATGACGCTGAAATTGACGACATACCAGCGCAGCGCCTGGTTGACCTGGTTGAAGGCGCCGACCGCCATCATCAGTCCGCCGAAGGAAAGCTCGCCGGAAAAATACATCGGCGAGGCGATGATGATCGGCGCCACCAGGGCCAGCCAGCCGAACCCGGCCGACACCCAGGTGAGATTGGCGAGCGCCCAGGCGAGCTTGCGCAGCATGCCCAGCACCCCGTCGATCGCGAAATGCACGCGGGTGAGCTCGTTCGCCTCGCCGCGCGCCAGGGCAATCGGTTTCAGGTTCTCGTTGGCCCGCACCAGGGCTGCACGCAGGTCCGCTTCGCGCGCGTAACGTTCGGCATTGAGCCGCGGCAACAGGTTGCCGACCACGTTGCTGAGCACAGAACCGAGGAGCGCGTAGAGGACCGTCGCCCATACCATGTAGCCGGGGATCGAAATGGTGCGGCCGGCGAGATGGAAGACGAAATCCGACGAAATCGCCCAGAGCACGCCGATGAAGCTTGCCAGCAGGATGGTGGAATTGACGAGGCCGATCGCCAGCGCCGTGGTGTTCTCCGCCAGGATGCGCGTGTCCTCGTGCAGCCGCTGGTCGGGATTGCTGGCGATCGTGCCGGCCCCGGCGAGTTTCAGCGCCCGGCCAGGCCTCAGCCAGACGTCGGCGAGATCGCGCGCCAGCCCCTCGCGCATCCGCATCGCCGTTATCTGGTTCAGCCACTGCTGGACGACGTTGAGCAGGGTCAGCGAAAAGGCGATGACGCCGAAAATAACGAGCTGGTTTAGGAATTCCGGCATGTCGCGACGTTCGAGCGCATCGTAGAACGGTCCGTTCCACTCGTTCAGCCGGTAAGTCGCGTAGGTCGTCGCGAAGATGACCAGAAGCAGCGCCGCCGTCAGCACCAGGACGCGATTGCGCACCGGCGCATTCCAGAATGCCCCGCCCATCATGCGGAGCTGGCCACCCAGGGAAAGCTCGAAGGCCGGCACTACGCCTTCGGAATTCTGCGACATCTACTGCGACTCCTACAATCACCCTCGTCGATCCGAACTTAGCATGCGTTTGCGGCTTGCGCAGCCTGAAGGGTCGGACGTGGTTTATATGGTGGCGCAATCGTCGATCTGCACGCCGCCCAGCATTTCGATCCCGAATGACGATCAATTCGTTAACGTCATACGGTCACGATCCACCATTCGGCTGGGGGGACCAATATGACGATCGGCCAAAAGATAGCATTGCTTGCCTTTGTGATGTTCATCGCAGTCGCCGGAATTATTTCTCGGCACCTCATGTTCGGCAGTTTCAACATGGGGGACAGAACCGGCACGATCGGACTGATGGCGATCATCCTCGCCTTCATCTTCGGGACGGCAATAGCGGCGATTTTTCCCGAGGCGTTCTAAGCTCCCCGCCGCCGAAGCTTCGCCTCTCCCGCAGCTTCTACGTCCCGCTAAACCGTTGCTATTTCCGCGCCTGTATGTTAATGACCGACCAGTCAGTCATAAATGTGAGCCCGCCATGGCCGAGAAGAAAAGAGAAAGACGCGATCCGCAGCAGCGCCGGACGGAAATCCTGGCCGCCGCCTTCGCCTGTTTTTCCGAACGCGGTTTCGCCGCCACCCGCATGGAGGATGTCGCTGTTCGCGCCGGCATCGCCAAGGGCACCGTCTACCTGCATTTCCCCGACAAGGAGGCGCTGTTCACCGAACTCGTCTCCGGCATCGCCTCGCCGATCCTCGGCCAGATCGACGGGCTGGCCGCCAACCAGGCGATCCCGCCGCGTTTCGCCATCTCGATGTTCTACACCCTCTTCAAGCGCGAGGTGCTGGAGACCGAGCGTCGTCATCTTCTTCGGCTGATTTTGGCCGAGGGCCCGATGTTTCCGGGCGTCACGGAATTTTACCACCGTGAGATCATCTCCACGGGCCTTGGCGTGTTGCGCATCCTCCTGAAGCGGGCGGCTGACCGCGGCGAATTGCACAATCCGGCGCTGGCCGAAATGCCGCAGATCGTCATGTCGCCGGCGCTGCTCTCGATCATCTGGACGACGCTGTTCGAACCTTATGAGCATCTCGACACCCAAAAGCTCTTCGACACCTTCCTCGATACCCTGTTCGTGCCGGAGGGGAGCGCACCATGAGACGCATCCTCGTCATCCTGATCCTCGCAGGCGCCGCCCTCGCCGCCCTGCCCTTCATTTTCGCCGATCGCGCGCCACGCCCCTATCAGGGCTGGATCGAGGCCGACACGCTGTTCATCGGCACCGAGACCATCGGCCGGCTGACCAAGCTCGATGTCGCCGAAGGCCAGGCGATCGAGGCCGGAACCCCACTCTTCAGGCTCGACGCCTCCACTGAAGAAGCGGCGGTCACCGCGGCACGCGCCGCCCTTGCCCAATCACAGGCAGCGCTCGATCTTTCCGAGGCAGCGCAGAAGCGCCCGGAAGAAATCGACGTGCTGCGTGCCTCCGAGCGGGAAGCCTCCGCCCGGCTGGAGCTTGCCGAACAGGATCTCGACCGCACCCGGGTTCTTGTGGAGCGCGGCACCGCGACCCGCGCCAATCTCGACACCGCCACCGCCACCGAAGCAGCCAACCGAGCCGCCCTCGACAATGTCCGCAGCCAGATCGTCCTCGCGGCGCTGCCTGCCCGTGACGAAACGCTGCGCCAGGCACGGCAAACGGTCGCCGCCGCCAGGGCCGAACTTGCCTCGGCCGAGGCCGCCCTTGCCCGCCGCTCGGTTTCGGCACCGGCCGCCGGCAGCATCGAGACACTCTATTACCGCATCGGCGAGGTCGTCCCGGCCGGCCGGCCGGTCATTGCCCTCCTGCCGCCCGAAAACGTCCGTATCCGCTTCTTCGTGCCGGAAATCGAGATCGCCAGATTGTCGCTCGGCCAGCCGGTCCGCGTCACATGCGACGCCTGCCGGCCGACCGATGCCAAGGTCAGCTTCATCGCCAAAAACGCGGAATACACCCCGCCGGAAATCTACAGCCTCGAGGAGCGCGCAAAACTCGTCTATCGCGTCGAAGCCGTCCCGGCCGATGCGAAGGCGCTGCGCCCCGGCCAGCCGGTCGATGTCGTGCCTGGACCACGCCTATGACCGCTGAAGCCTACGAAGTCGACGCCCCCGAAACGGTGATCGACGTCCATCACCTGACCAAGAGTTTTGGCGGCCGCAAGGTGGTCGACGATGTTTCCATGTCAGTGAAAAAGGGCCGCATCCACGGCTTTCTCGGCCCCAACGGCTCCGGCAAGACCACCACCATCCGCATGCTCTGCGGCCTCCTGACGCCCGACAGCGGCGACGGCACCTGCCTCGGCTTCGATATCCTGACCGAAAGCGACCGCATCCGCCGCCGGGTCGGCTACATGACCCAGAAATTCTCGCTCTACCAGGACCTCTCCATTCGCGAAAACCTCGAATTCGTCGCCCGCGTCTACGGCCTCTCCGACCCGCGCGGCAAGGCGAGTGCCGCGATCGAGCGCCTCGGCCTCAAGGGCCGCGAGAAACAGCTGGCCGGCGAACTCTCCGGCGGCTGGAAACAGCGCCTGGCGCTCGGCGCCTGCATCCTGCCCGAACCCGCGCTCCTCCTCCTCGACGAGCCGACCGCCGGCGTCGATCCCAAGGCCCGGCGCGATTTCTGGAACGAGATCCACGCGCTTGCCGCCGACGGCCTCTCGGTGCTCGTCTCCACCCATTACATGGACGAGGCCGAGCGCTGCCACGAGATCGCCTATATCGCCTATGGAAAACTGCTCGCCGAAGGCACGGTGGACGAGGTGATCGCCGGCACCGGCCTCGTCACCTTCACGGTCTCCGGCCCGGATGTCCACCATCTGCAAACCGAACTCGAAAACCGGCCCGGCATCGACATGATCGCCCCCTTCGGCACCAGCCTGCATGTCGCCGGTCGCGATGCCGCCGCCCTGGAACAGGCAGTCGCCCCCTATCGCGACAGGTCGGGCCTCAAATGGGAAAAGGGCGAGCCGACGCTCGAAGACGCCTTCATCGACCTGATGCGCCGCTCGGAGGACAATTTCAAATGACCCCGGGACCAGGCAGCATGAACGGCAACGGAAATGGCGGCTCCTTCGGCCGCTTCTGGGCGATGACGGTCAAGGAATTCATCCAGATGACCCGCGATCGGATCACGCTCGCGACCATGGTCATGCTGCCGATCATGCAGCTTTTCCTGTTCGGCTTTGCGATCAACACCACGCCGCACAACCTGCCGACCGCCGTGCTGATGCGCGAAAACAGCGATGTCGGCCGCTCCATCCTCGCCGCGCTGAAGAATACCGATTTCTTCGAGGTCAGATCCGTCATTACCCGCGCCGAGGACATGGATGCGCTGCTGCAATCCGGCGAGGCGCTGTTCGTCATCGAAATCCCCGATGGTTTCGAACGGTCGCTGCGCCGCGGCGATTCTCCCTCGCTCTTGGTCGCAGCCGACGCCACCGACCCGGTCGCCGCCAGCTCCGCGCTCGGCGCGCTGTCCGGCATCATCTCCACCGCGCTCGAAAACGACCGCCAGGTCGCCTTCGCCGAACCGGTGAAACCCGCCTTCCAGATCGTCCAGCACCGCCGCTACAATCCCGCCGGCTCCTCGACCTTGAACATCGTCCCCGGCCTGCTCGGCACGATCCTGACCATGACGCTGGTGATCTTCACCGCGCTTTCTGTCACCCGCGAGGTGGAGCGTGGCACGATGGAGAACCTGCTCTCCATGCCGATCAAGCCGCTCGAAATCATGCTCGGCAAGATCGCGCCCTACGTGCTGATCGGCCTCATCCAGGCGCTGGTCATCATCGGCGTCGGCATCCTCGTCTTTCGCGTGCCGATCCTCGGCGATCCCGTGTCGCTGGCGGCGGCGACCTCGCTCTTCGTCGTCACCAACCTGTCGATCGGCTACACGTTCTCGACGATCGCCGCCAACCAGCTGCAGGCCATGCAGATGGCGATGATGTTCTTCCTGCCGAACATCCTCCTCTCCGGCTTCATGTTCCCCTTCGCCGGCATGCCGGGCTGGGCGCAATGGATCGGCGAGGCGCTGCCGCTCACCCACTATATCCGCATCGTCCGCGCGGTAATGCTCAAGGGCGCCAGTATCGAGACCCTTGCCTATGACACGCTGGCGCTGGCCGGCCTGATGGCCGTCGCCATGCTGATCGCGGTCCGCCGGTTCCGCCGCACGCTGGATTGAGATCGGTAAAACCTACGTATTTCGCCGGTGTTGCCGCAGCGCGATAAGTCCGGATTCCGCCTTGCATTATTCTCGTGCATTGCACAAAATCCTGGCAACGATCATCGACCGGCCACGAAAGGCCGGCAAGGGCAGCCAGAGGGGCGGCCGAAGGGGCAGCATGTCGATCAAGGCGAGTATCTACCACCTTACCCATTACATGTACGACAAACCCGTCCGCCTCGGACCGCAGATCATCCGCCTCAAACCGGCCGCCCATTCGCGCACCAAGGTGCTCAGCCACTCGCTGAAGGTGACGCCGTCGAACCATTTCGTGAACCTGCAGCAGGATCCCTACGGCAATTATCTCGCCCGCTTCGTGTTTCCGGACCCGGTCACCGAGTTCAAGATCGAGGTCGATCTCGTCGCCGACATGACGGTCTACAATCCCTTCGATTTCTTCGTCGAGGAAGAGGCGACGAAATGGCCGTTCGCCTACCCGCCGGAACTGGTCGAGGACCTGTCGATCTACATGACGCCGGAGCCGCCGGGACCGGCGCTCGCCGATTACCTGAAGACCTTCGACATGTCCCCCGGCCAGCCGACGGTCGACATGGTCGTCGGTATCAACGCCCGCCTGCAGAAGGCGATCGGTTATGTCATCCGCATGGAGCCCGGCGTGCAGACGCCGGAACAGACGCTCACTTCGGCCATGGGCTCCTGCCGCGACACAAGCTGGCTGCTCGTCCAGATCCTGCGCCATCTCGGCCTCGCCGCCCGCTTCGTCTCCGGTTACCTGATCCAGCTGACGCCGGACCTCAAGGCGCTCGACGGCCCGTCGGGCACCGAGGTCGATTTCACCGACCTGCACGCCTGGTGCGAGGTCTACCTCCCCGGCGCCGGCTGGATCGGCCTCGACCCGACCTCCGGGCTGCTCACCGGCGAAAGCCATATCCCGCTTGCCGCAACTCCGCATTACCGCAACGCCGCACCGATATCGGGCGGTTATTTCGGCGAGGCGCAAACCTCCTTCGCCTTCGACATGAAGGTCAGCCGCGTCTCCGAACATCCGCGCATCACAAAACCCTTCTCCGACGAATCCTGGAATGCGCTGAACGATCTCGGCGAACAGGTCGACCGCGTCCTGCATGCCCAGGACGTTCGCCTCACCATGGGCGGCGAACCGACCTTCGTGTCGATCGACGATTTCGAATCGGGCGAATGGAACACCGATGCCGTCGGCCCGACCAAGCGCGAAAAGGCCGATGTCCTGATCCGCAAGCTGCGCGAGCGTTTCGCGCCGGGCGGCTTCCTCCATTACGGCCAGGGCAAGTGGTATCCGGGCGAAAGCCTGCCGCGCTGGACCTTCTCACTCTACTGGCGCAAGGACGGCCGGCCGATCTGGAGCAATCCGGACCTCGTCGCCGAGGAAGGCCGCGACTACGGCATCGGCGCGCAGGATTCCGAAAGGCTGCTCACCGGCATCGCCGCCGAACTCGGCATCGGCCCCGACATGGTCGTGCCGGCCTATGAAGACCCGGCCGAATGGATCATCAAGGAAGGGTCGCTGCCGGACAATGTCGATCCGTCCAATTCGAAACTGAAGGATCCGGAAGAGCGCAACCGCATCGCCCGCGTCTTCGAACGCGGCCTGACCAGCCCGAGCGGTTATGTTCTGCCCGTCCAGGCCTGGAACGCGCAAGCGAGCGGCAAGCGCTGGATCAGCGAGAAATGGCGCACCCGCCGCGGCCGCATCTTCCTGGTGCCCGGCGACAGCCCGGTCGGTTACCGCCTGCCGCTCGGCACCCTGCCTTACATTTCTCCGTCGCAGTTCCCCTATATCCACGAGGCCGATCCCTCCATCCCGCGCAAGCCATTGCCCGACGTGATCGTCCCGGCCGGCCGTGCCATGCCGGAATCCTCGTTCAAGGCGGGGGATGCCGCCAATCCGGGCCGGGTCGAACAGACGATCGGCGAGATCGGCGGGGCGGTGCGCACCGCGATTTCGGTCGAGCCGCGCGATGGCCGTCTCTGCGTCTTCATGCCCCCCGTCGAGCGGATCGAGGACTATCTCGAACTGATCGCCGCGGCCGAGAACGCCGCCACCGCACTGGGCCTCGCCGTGCATATCGAGGGTTACGCGCCGCCCCACGACGAGCGCATCAACGTCATCCGCGTTGCACCCGATCCGGGTGTCATCGAGGTCAACATCCATCCGGCCGCAAGCTGGAAGGAGACGGTCTCGATCACCACCGCGATCTACGAGGAAGCCCGCCAGAGCCGTCTCGGCGCCGACAAGTTCATGATCGACGGGCGCCACACCGGCACCGGCGGCGGCAACCATGTCGTGGTCGGCGGCGCCAATCCGAACGACAGCCCATTCCTGCGCCGCCCCGACCTGTTGAAGAGCCTGGTGCTGCACTGGCAGCGCCACCCCTCGCTCTCCTACCTGTTCTCCGGCCTGTTCATCGGCCCGACCTCGCAGGCGCCGCGCATCGACGAGGCTCGCCACGATTCGATGTACGAGCTGGAGATCGCCCTTGCCCAGGTGCCGGCACCCGGCCAGGGCGTACCGCCGCTTCCCTGGCTGGTCGACCGCCTGTTCCGCAACCTCCTGACCGACGTCACCGGCAATACCCACCGCTCGGAAATCTGCATCGACAAGCTGTTCTCGCCGGACGGTCCGACCGGCCGCCTCGGCCTCGTCGAGTTCCGCGGTTTCGAAATGCCGCCGAACGCCCGCATGTCGCTTGCCCAGCAGCTGCTCGTCCGCGCCCTGATCGCCCGCTTTTGGAAGAACCCGCTGCAGGGCCGCTTCGTGCGCTGGGGAACCGCACTCGCCGACCGCTTCATGCTGCCGCAGTACGTCTGGGCCGACTTCATGGACGTCCTCCAGGACCTGCGCGAAAACGGCTTCGACCTTCGCCCCGAATGGTTCGAGGCGCAGCTCGAATTCCGCTTCCCCTTCTTCGGCGAGGTCGAATACGAAGGCTCCAAGCTCGAACTGCGCCAGGCGCTCGAACCCTGGCATGTGATGGGCGAGCAAGGGGCGATCGGCGGCACCGTGCGTTATGTCGATTCGTCGGTCGAGCGTCTCCAGGTGCGGCTGGAAACCACCAATCCGGCCCGCTACACCGTCGCCTGCAACGGCCGAGCGGTTCCGCTCAAGGGCACCGGCACGTCCGGCGTTTCGGTCGCCGGCGTCCGCTTCAAGGCCTGGCAGCCGGCCGCCGGCCTGCACCCGGTCCTGCCGGTTAATACGCCGCTCACATTCGACATATATGATACATGGTCCGGCCGTTCGATCGGCGGCTGCATCTACCATGTTGCCCATCCGGGCGGGCGTAACTATGAGACGTTCCCGGTCAACGGCAACGAGGCGGAAGCACGCCGGCTCGCGCGGTTCGAACCATGGGGTCATACGGCCGGAAGTTATGCGCTTCTGGCGGAAACGCCCTCGCCCGAATTCCCGCTGACGCTCGATCTGCGCCGGCCGCAAGGAGTCTGAACAAGTCGATGTCCAAGGCACCGGCAACCGAACGCAAGGCAAAAGAGGGGATCGCTCGCGATCCCCTGCTTGGTTATGCCGCGCTGCCGGGCGTTGCCGACGAGATGCTCGATGCGAACGGCCAGATCCGCCCGGTCTGGCGCAACCTGATCTCCCATCTCGGCCGCATGACCGAGGGCGAGCTGCGCGAGCGTTTCGCCCGTGCCGACCGTTACCTGCGCGATGCCGGCGTCTTCTACCGGACCTACGGCGCTCAGGGGAGCGGCGAGCGCAACTGGCCGATCAGCCATGTCCCCGTGCTGATCGACGGCCGCGAATGGGAAACGGTCTGCAAGGGCCTCATCCAGCGCGCCGATCTCCTGGAAGCGCTGATCGCCGATATCTACGGCGACAACAGGCTGGTCCAGGAGGGCTTTTTGCCGCCGGCGCTGATCGCCGGAAACTCGGAGTTCCTGCGCCCGCTGGTTGGCGTCAAGCCGGTCGGCGGCCATTACCTGCATTTCTGCTCCTTCGAGATCGGCCGCGGCCCGGACGGCAACTGGTGGGTGCTCGCCGACCGCACCCAGGCCCCGTCCGGCGCCGGTTTCGCGCTCGAAAACCGCGTTGCCACCACCCGCTCCTTCTCCGATATCTACGCGGAAAGCCATGTGCACCGGCTGGCCTCCTTCTTCGGCGCCTTCCGCGATGCGCTGCAGTCTCACAAGCAATATCCGGACGACCGTATCGCCGTTCTGTCTCCCGGCCCCGCCAACGAGACCTATTTCGAACACGCTTATATCGCCCGTTATCTCGGCTTCATGCTGCTCGAAGGCGAGGACCTGACCGTCGTCAACGACCGCGTCATGGTCCGCACCGTCGCGGGTCTCAAACCGGTCGGCGTGCTCTGGCGCCGCCTCGATGCGGCCTATGCGGATCCGCTCGAACTCAACCAGCATTCCCATATCGGCACGCCCGGCATGGTGCAGGCGCTGCGGGCCGGTGCGCTCACCTTCGTCAACGCGCTCGGCTCCGGCATTCTCGAAACCCGCGCCCTGCTCGCCTTCGCGCCGACCGTCTGTCGGCGGCTGATCGGCGAGGACCTGATCATGCCCTCGATCGCCACCTGGTGGTGCGGGCAGCGATCAGAACGCGAGCACGTCGCGAAGAACATCGAGCGCATGGTCATCGGCCCCGCCTATTCTAGGCTACCCTTCTTCGACGACAACGGCCAGTCGGTGCTCGGCTCGTCGCTGCGCACGACCGCCAAGGACACCATCGGCGACTGGCTGGCGACGGAAGGCGCCAAGCTGGTCGGCCAGGAAGTCGTGACGCTCTCGACCACGCCCGCCTATGTCAACGGCAAGCTCACCCCGCGGCCGATGTCGCTGCGCGTGTTCGCAGCCCGTACCGAACAGGGCTGGCAGATCATGCCGGGCGGCTTTGCCCGCATCGGCGCCGGCGACGACGTGGCTGCGATCGCCATGCAGTCCGGCGGGGCGGCCGCCGACGTCTGGATCGTCTCCGACAAGCCGGTCGCAAGGCCGACGCTCCTGCCGCCGGAGGAAAGTTTCACCCGCAACATGCCCGGCAGCCTGCCGAGCCGCGCCGCCGACAATCTCTACTGGCTCGGGCGTTACATCGAGCGGGCCGAAGGGGCGCTGCGCATCCTGCGCGCCTGGCACCAGCGTTATGCCGAATCCGCCGATCCTAACGCGCCGCTGCTGGCCGACGTCGCCCGTTACCTGAAGGGCATCGACATCGAGATGGTGAAGGCGGTGCCGGCACCGCTTCTGCGCAACATCGACAGCGCCATCTATTCGGCGAGCAATATCCGCGACCGATTCTCGCCGGATGGCTGGCTGGCGCTGACCGACCTTGCCAAGACCGCCCGCCGCTTCCACGACACCGTGCATGCGGGCGACGACGCCTCGCATGCCATGACCATCCTGCTCCGCAAGCTCGCGGGCTTTGCCGGTCTGGTGCATGAAAACATGTATCGCTTCACCGGCTGGCGTTTCCTGTCGATCGGCCGCCATCTCGAACGCGGCATGCACATGACCCGCCTGCTCGGCCACATGTCCGGCCCGGACGCGCCCGACGGTTCGCTCGACATGCTGCTTGAGATCGGCGACAGCGTCATGACCCACCGCCGCCGCTACAACGTCGCCACCGCAAGGCTGACGGTGGCCGACCTGCTGGCGCTCGATCCGCTCAACCCGCGCTCGATCCTCTTCCAGCTGAACGAGATCCGCACCGAAGTGGAGCAGCTGCCGAACGCCTTCGTCAACGGCCAGATGTCGCCCTTCTACCGCGAGGCGATGCGGCTGCATTCCGGCCTTGCCGTCATGACCCCGGAAGCGATGAGCGAGGAAACCTACCGCAAGCTCGAACAGGAGATGGAGAAGCTGTCCGATATCCTCGGCCAGACCTATTTCAGCTGATGCTCTACGATCTCTCGCTGCACATGGGCTATACCTACGACGTGCCGGCCTCCGGCGCCCGCCACGTCATCCGCCTGCTGCCGCTGTCGCTCCCCGACCGGCAGCGCCTGATCGCCGGCTCGATCACCGTCGGCCCGAACGCGGACGAGCGCACCACATTCATCGATTTTTTCGGCCAGCAGGCGACCTCCGTTCTGCTGCGCGCGCCGCACGAAAAGCTCGACATCCGCATGCAGGCCCGCGTCATGGTGGAGGCCAGCTCCATGACGGCAGACCTGTCGCCGCAACTCGATACGCTTGGCCAAGAACTGGCGGATTTCTGGTCGGTCGATGCCAGCTCTCCGCATCACCTGACGGGCGCGAGCCCGCGCCTTATGGAAGAGCCGCTGATCGCCGCCTATGCCCGCGAGATCGCCAGGCCCGGCCAGACGGTGCTTGAGATCGCGCTCGCCGTCTGCGCCCGCATCCACAAGGACTTCACCTACGACGCCAAGGCGACCAATGTCGACACCACGCCGAAAGAGGCCTTCCGGCTGAAGCGCGGCGTCTGCCAGGATTTCACTCATATCATGATCGTGGCGCTCCGCAGCCTCGGCATCCCGGCGGGTTACGTCTCCGGTTTCCTGCGCACCATTCCGCCGCCGGGCAAGGAACGGCTCGAAGGCGCTGACGCCATGCATGCCTGGGTGCGGGTCTGGTGCGGCGAGGCCATGGGTTATGTCGAGCTCGACCCGACCAACGACATCCCCGCCGGCAGCGACCACATCGTCGTCGGTTACGGCCGCGACTATTCGGATGTCGCCCCGGTCATCGGCGTGCTCAAAGGTTACGGAAACCAGAAGGCCGTCCAGGCCGTCGACGTCATTCCGCTGAAATCGTGACGTCCCGCCTCGTTTTGACGCTGATTCTTTACGATCGGTAAAATTGCAGCGAATGGCTTAGGCCTTCCTATACCCGCCAGGAATAGATCATGCCCTTAGAGTTCAAATGATTTGAACGTATCTGGGGGCTATGATGAGGCACACACTCTTTGCGCGGCTGGCAAAGGACCGCGCCGGCAATTTCGGTATCATGACGGCGGTCGCGCTTCCCGTCCTGCTCGCGGTCGGCGGCGTCGCGGTCGACCTCACGCACGTCATGGAAGAAAAGAACAAGCTTCAGGCGCTGGCCGACAGCGCCACGCTCGCCGCCGCGGCTGCAATGGCCGACAAGGGCACGATGACGGCGGACGAGGCCCAGACCTTGGCCAAGACCTTCCTGCTCGGCCCCAAGAAGGCTGACATCAGGAATTCCGGTCTTTCCCCCGCCGAGCAGGACGCTGCCATCGCCAAGCTCGAAAAGGACACCGCTGCCGTCGCGACCATCTCGACGACCTCGAATACAGCGGCCAGTTATGAAGTCACCATGACGTCCGCCTACGACGTGCCGCTGACCGGGCTCACCTCGCTCCTCGGCTTCACCACCATGCGCGTCGCCGTCGACAGCAAGTCTGCAAGCGGCCGGGAAGGCAATGCGCTTTCCATGTATCTGGCGCTCGACGAATCCGGCTCGATGGCCTGGGATACGACCACGGTCGACCCGACCAACCCGACCAAGCAGGAATCCTACGACTGCAGTACCCGGTGGCAGTACAAGACCTGCACCAGGGACGTGCCGAACTATTTGTCCAAGATGCTCTCGCTGAAGACTGCCGCCGCGGTGATGTTCGCGGAACTGAAGAAGGCGGATCCGAACAGCGAACTCATCCGCGTCGGCGCCGACAGCTACGACGACAAGACCAAGGCCGAACAGAAGATCGCGTGGGGCACCAGCGCCGTCTCGACCTATGTCAACAAGCTGCCGGCGGTCCCGGACGGCGGCACCGATGCAAGCGGCGCGATGAGCAACGCCTTTGCCGCGCTGAAGGCGGCCAACGCAACCGAAAAGACCGCCCACGACAGCAAAAAGAACACCTCGTTCGAGCGCTTCATCGTCCTGATGACCGACGGCGAGATGACCGGCAACAGTTCGAGCTGGAACAAGACGCTCGACACCAAGGTGCGCGGCATCTGCGACGACGCCAAGAAGGACGGCATCAAGATCTACACGATCGCCTTCATGGCGCCCGACAACGGCAAGAGCCTGCTGGAATACTGCTCGAGCGGTAAGAAGGACTATTATTACGAGCCGGACGACATGACGACGCTGGTCGAAAGTTTCGGCGAGATCGCCCGCAAGGCCGCCAAGACCGGCACGCGCCTGACCAACTGACCCATTTCCAAAACCGGTCGCAAAGATGCCTCGCCCTTACTGGCGGGGCGTTTTTTATTGGTCCTTTCCGATCGAAATGCCCAAAGATAAATCGAGCATTGCAACAGTGTCATAACGGTGCATAAACTGTCTCTATACATCATGCCAGATGGACTGAATCGGACGCCCTTCCTCCCGCTCCCCAGAAAGTTGGCGACATATGAATAATACCTCTTCTCCGGTCGAAATTCCTCAGCCGGCCCCCCGCAGCTCCCGCCCCGAAATCATGGCGGAAGAGATCATCGAGCGCCTGACCTATCGTATCGGCAAGGACGCCAAGGTGGCCAAGCCGCACGACTGGCTGACCGCCACGATCCTCGTCGTGCGCGACCGCATCATCGACAAGTGGATGGAGAGCACCCGCAAGGTCTACCGGACCGGCGACAAGCGCGTCTATTACCTGTCGCTCGAATTCCTGATCGGCCGGCTGATGCGCGACGCCGTCAGCAACATGGGCCTGATGGGCGAAATCCGCGACGCGCTCTCCTCGCTCGGCGTCGATATCGACGTGATCGCCGTTCTGGAACCCGATGCGGCGCTCGGCAACGGCGGCCTCGGCCGACTCGCCGCCTGTTTCATGGAATCGATGGCGACCGTCGATATCCCCGCCTATGGTTATGGCATCCGCTACGTCCACGGCCTGTTCCGCCAGCAGATGGCCGACGGCTGGCAGGTCGAGCTTCCGGAAAGCTGGCTCGCCCACGGCAACCCCTGGGAATTCGAACGCCGCGAGAGCTCCTACGAGATCGGTTACGGCGGCACGGTCGAAACCGTCGGCGGTTACGACGAGACGCCCCGTTACGTCTGGAAGCCGGCCGAACGGGTCATCGCCATGGCCTATGATACCCCGGCCGTCGGCTGGCGCGGCAAGCGCGTCAACACGCTGCGCCTCTGGTCGGCCCAGCCGATCGACCCGATCCTGCTTGATGCCTTCAACGCCGGCGACCATATCGGCGCCCTTCGCGAAAGCAACAAGGCCGAAAGCCTGACCCGCGTCCTCTATCCGGCCGACGCCAACCCGGCCGGCCAGGAACTGCGCCTGCGCCAGGAATTCTTCTTCTCCTCGGCCTCGCTGCAGGACATCCTGCGCCGCCACCTGCAGCAATATCCGGACTTCACCAATCTGCATGAGAAGGTGGCGATCCAGCTCAACGACACCCATCCGGCCGTGTCGATCGCCGAGCTGATGCGCCTGCTCACCGATATCCACGGCATGGATTTCGAGCAGGCCTGGTCTGTCACCCGCCAGACCTTCTCCTACACCAACCACACGCTTCTGCCGGAAGCGCTGGAAACCTGGCCTGTGCCGTTGTTCGAGCGCCTCCTGCCACGCCACATGCAGATCGTCTATGCGATCAACGCCATCATCCTGATCGAGGCGCGCAAGCAGAAGAGCTTCTCCGACACCCAGATCCGCTCGATCTCGCTGATCGACGAAAGCGGGGACCGTCGCGTTCGCATGGGCAATCTCGCATTCGTCGGCTCGCATTCGGTCAATGGCGTCTCGGCCCTGCATACGGACCTGATGAAGGTCACGGTGTTTGCCGACCTGCACACGATGTATCCGGCCCGCATCAACAACAAGACCAACGGCATCACCCCCCGCCGCTGGCTGATGCAGTGCAACCAGGGCCTCACCTCGCTGATCCAGGAAGCGATCGGCGACGAGTTCCTGGACAATACCGAAGCGCTGAGGGCACTCGACGCACATGCCGACGACCGGAGCTTCCAGGAGAAGTTCGCCGCCGTGAAGCGGGCCAACAAGGTGCAGCTCGCCAACCTCGTCGGCAGCCGCATGGGCATTCGCATCGACCCGTCGGCGATGTTCGACATCCAGATCAAGCGCATCCACGAATACAAGCGCCAGCTTCTGAACATCGTCGAGGCCGTCGCCCTCTACGACCAGATCCGCTCGCATCCCGAACTGGACTGGGTCCCGCGCGTAAAACTGTTCGCCGGCAAGGCAGCGCCGAGCTATCACAACGCCAAGCTGATCATCAAGCTTGCCAATGACGTGGCCCGCACCATCAACAACGACCCGGCCGTCCGCGGCCTGCTCAAGATCGTCTTCGTGCCGAACTACAACGTCTCGCTCGCCGAGATTATGGTCCCGGCCGCCGACCTGTCGGAGCAGATCTCGACCGCCGGCATGGAAGCGTCCGGCACCGGCAACATGAAGTTCGCGCTGAACGGCGCGCTGACGATCGGCACGCTCGACGGCGCCAATGTCGAGATGCGCGACCATGTCGGCGAGGACAATATCGTCATCTTCGGCATGACCGCCGACGAGGTCGCCAAGGTTCGCGAGGAAGGCCACCAGCCGCGCGCCATCATCGAGAAGTCGCGCGAACTCGCCCAGGCGCTGAACGCGATCGCATCGGGCGTGTTTTCGCCCGACGACCGCTCGCGCTTCACCAGCCTGATCGACGGCATCTACAATCACGACTGGTTCATGGTTGCTGCCGATTTCGACGCCTATGCGGAAGCCCAGCGCAACGTTGACCAAATCTGGTCAGACCCTAAATCCTGGTATTCGAAGACAATTCGCAATACCGCCCGGATGGGATGGTTCTCCTCGGACAGGACTATTCGTCAGTATGCGTCGGAAATCTGGAGAGCCTGATGAAAAAATCGCCGCGCGTCGATGACGGGAGAGCCCCTGGCGAAATACCGTTATCCGAGATCGAGGCGATTCTGGAAGGCAGGCATACCAACCCCTTCGCCGTCCTCGGGCTTCACAAGCTCGGGGACGGCTTCAGGGTCCGCTGTTTCGTGCCAGGAGCCGAAGCGGTCACCGCGATTTCGCTTGGTGGCACCGAACTCGGTGAACTGACGCGCCGCCACGAGGCCGGATATTTCGAAGGCCTCGTCAACGCCACGCAGCTTCAACCCATTCGTTACCGCGCCCGCCGCGGCGATGACGAATGGGCGGTCACCGACCCCTATACGTTCGGTCCGGTGCTCGGCCCGATGGACGATTATTTTGTCCGCGAGGGCTCTCACCTGCGCCTGTTCGACAAGATGGGCGCCCATGCCCTGAAACACGAGGGCGTCGAGGGTTTCCATTTTGCCGTCTGGGCGCCGAACGCCAAGCGCGTCTCGGTGGTCGGCGACTTCAACGGCTGGGACGGCCGCCGGCATGTGATGCGGCTGCGGGTCGATACCGGCATCTGGGAAATCTTCGCCCCGGACGTCCGGGCCGGCTCCGCCTACAAGTTCGAGGTCGTCGGCAAGAACGGCAAGCTCCTGCCGCTGAAGGCCGATCCTTATGCCCGCCGCGCCGAGCTGCGCCCCGACACCGCCTCGGTCACGGCGCCGGAGCTCTCCCAGAAATGGGAGGATGCGGCCCATCGGGAGTTCTGGGAAAAGGCCGACCACCGCCGCCAGCCGATCACCATCTACGAGGTGCATGCCGGCTCCTGGCGCAAGAAGCCCGACGGCTCCTTCCTGTCCTGGGACGAGCTTGCCTCCGAACTCATCCCCTATTGCACCGATATGGGCTTCACCCATATCGAGTTCTTACCCGTCACCGAACATCCCTTCGATCCGTCCTGGGGCTACCAGACGACCGGGCTTTTCGCCCCGACCGCAAGGTTCGGCGAGCCGGAAGGTTTCGCCCGTTTCGTCAACGGCTGTCACAAGGTCGGCATCGGCGTCATCCTCGACTGGGTGCCCGCGCATTTCCCGACCGATGCCCACGGCCTGCGCTTCTTCGACGGCACCGCCCTTTACGAACACGCCGACCCCCGTCAGGGTTTCCACCCCGACTGGAACACGGCGATCTACAATTTCGGCCGTAACGAAGTCCTCTCATACCTCGTCAACAACGCGCTCTATTGGTCGGAAAAATTCCATCTCGACGGCCTGCGCGTCGATGCCGTCGCCTCCATGCTCTATCTCGACTATTCGCGCAAAGAGGGCGAATGGGTACCGAACGAATATGGTGGCCGCGAAAACCTCGAAGCCGTGCGCTTCCTGCAGAAGATGAATTCGCTCTCCTACGGCGCCCATCCCGGCGTGATGACGATCGCCGAAGAATCCACGTCCTGGCCGAAGGTCTCGCAGCCCGTCCACGAGGGCGGCCTCGGTTTCGGCTTCAAGTGGAACATGGGCTTCATGCACGATACGCTGAGCTACCTGAAGCGCGAGCCGATCCACCGCAAGCATCATCACAACGAACTCACCTTCGGCCTGCTCTACGCCTATACTGAGAATTTCGTCCTGCCGCTCTCCCACGACGAGGTCGTGCACGGCAAGGGCTCGCTGATCGCCAAGATGGCCGGCGACGACTGGCAGAAATTCGCCAACCTGCGTGCCTATTACGGTTTCATGTGGGGTTATCCCGGCAAGAAGCTGCTGTTCATGGGCCAGGAATTCGCCCAGTGGAGCGAGTGGAGCGAGGCTCGCTCGCTCGACTGGAACCTGCTCCAGTACCATCCGCACGAGGGCATGCGCCGCCTGGTGCGCGACCTCAACTTCACCTACCGCTCGAAGCCTGCGCTGCATGCCCGCGACTGCGAGGGCGAAGGTTTTCGCTGGCTGATCGCCGACGACGCGGAGAATTCCGTCTACGCCTGGCTGCGCATGTCGCCGGGAGAAAAGCCGGTGGCGGTGATCAGCAATTTCACCCCCGTCTATCGTGAAAACTTCCGTATCCCCTTGCCAAACGAGGGCAGATGGCGGGAAATCCTGAATACCGACGCCGAGATCTACGGCGGCAGCGGCAAGGGCAATGGCGGTCGTGTTCACGCCGTGAACGCGGGAGGAACCGTCCAGGCCGAAGTCACGCTGCCTCCGCTCGCGACGATCATGCTCGAACTGGAACAGGCATAAGGGACCTTGGGAGGGAAACGATGAACGAAAAGAGAATTCAGCCCCTGTCGCGCGATGCAATGGCCTATGTGCTTGCCGGCGGCCGCGGCAGCCGCTTGAAGGAGCTCACCGACCGCCGCGCCAAGCCGGCGGTCTATTTCGGCGGCAAGGCGCGCATCATCGATTTCGCGCTGTCGAACGCGCTGAACTCGGGCATCCGACGCATCGGCGTAGCGACGCAATACAAGGCCCATTCGCTGATCCGCCACATGCAGCGCGGCTGGAACTTCTTCCGGCCCGAGCGCAACGAGAGCTTCGACATCCTGCCCGCCTCCCAGCGCGTCTCCGAGACGCAATGGTATGAGGGTACCGCCGACGCCGTCTTCCAGAACATCGACATCATCGAGGCCTATGCGCCCGAATACATGGTCATCCTCGCCGGCGACCACGTCTACAAGATGGACTACGAATACATGCTGCAGCAGCATGTGGACTCGGGCGCGCAGGTCACCGTCGGCTGCCTGGAAGTGCCGCGCATGGAAGCGACCGGCTTCGGCGTCATGCATGTCAACGAGAAGGACGAGATCATCGCCTTCGTCGAAAAGCCCGCCGATCCGCCCGGCATTCCCGGCAATCCGGGTTTCGCGCTCGCATCGATGGGCATCTACGTCTTCCACACCAAGTTCCTGATGGAACTCCTGAAGCGCGACGCCGAAACCCCCGGCTCCAGCCGCGATTTCGGCAAGGACATCATCCCCTATATCGTCGAGCACGGCAAAGCCGTCGCCCATCGTTTCGCAGACAGCTGCGTCCGCTCCGATTTCGAGCGCGAGCCCTACTGGCGCGATGCGGGCACGGTCGATGCCTATTGGCAGGCCAATATCGACCTGACGGAAATCGTCCCCGGCCTCGATATCTACGACAAGTCCTGGCCGATCTGGACCTATGCCGAAATCACCCCGCCGGCGAAATTCGTCCATGACGACGACGACCGCCGCGGCTCCGCGACCTCCTCGGTCGTGTCCGGCGACTGCATCATCTCCGGTTCGTCGCTCAACCGGAGCCTGCTGTTCACCGGGGTGCGGGCCAATTCCTATTCGCGTCTCGACGGCGCGGTCGTGCTCCCCAATGTCAGGGTCGGACGGCGCGCGCAGCTTCGCAATGTCGTCATCGATCACGGTGTAACCATTCCCGAAGGCCTGGTGGTCGGCGAGGATCCCGAACTCGATGCGAAGCGTTTCCGCCGCACCGAAAACGGCATCTGCCTGATTACCCAGTCGATGATCGACAAACTGGATCTGTAACGTCTTATGCAAGTGCTTTCGGTCGCGTCCGAAGTCTATCCGCTCGTGAAGACCGGCGGGCTGGCCGATGTGGCCGGCGCGCTACCGCTTGCCCTGAAAGGGCATGGCGTGTCGGTCAAGACGCTGATGCCCGGTTATCCGGCGGTGATGCGGGCCGTGAAGGACCCGAAGCTCGTCATCAGCTTCGAGAACCTGCTCGGCGCCAGGGCCGACGTGCTCGAAGTCGAGCATCAGGGCCTCGACCTGCTGATCCTCGATTCGCCCGTCTTCTTCGACCGCCCGGGCGGGCCTTATGTCGATGCCGCGTCCAAGGACCACTTCGATAACTGGCGGCGCTTCGCGGCGCTCTCCAAGGCCGGTGCGATGATCGCGCAGGGTGCGATGGCGGATGGCGAAAAGGGCTGGCGGCCGAATATCGTCCATGTGCACGACTGGCAGGCGGCGATGGTGCCAGCCTACATGCGTTACTCCTCGGTGCCCGAGGTGCCAACCCTCATCACCATCCATAACATCGCCTTCCAGGGCCAGTATGGCGCCGACATCTTCCCCTATCTCGAGCTGCCGGCGCATGCCTTCGGCATCGAGGGCGTCGAATATTTCGGAGGCGTCGGTTTCCTGAAGGCCGGCCTGCAGACGAGCTGGGCGATTTCCACGGTCAGTCCCTCATACGCCGAGGAAATCCTCACGCCCGAATTCGGCATGGGGCTGGAAGGCCTGCTGGCGCTCCGCCAGGGCGATCTCCACGGCATCGTCAACGGCATCGACGCCGACATCTGGGACCCGGCCAGGGATCCCGCGGTCAAATCCCATTACAACGCGACGACGCTGAAGACCCGCGTCGAAAACAAGCAGGCAGTCGCCGAACGTTTCGGCCTCGACCAGGAGGCCGGACCGCTGTTCTGCGTCATCTCGCGTCTCACCTGGCAGAAGGGCATGGACCTTCTCTCCGAAACGCTCGACGACCTCGTCGCCATGGGTGGACGCCTCGCCGTGCTCGGCTCCGGCGACCGGGCGCTCGAAAACGCCTTCCATGCCGCCGCCAGGCGCCATCCCGGCAAGGTCGCGATGCTTTCCATCTATGACGAGCCGCTCTCCCACCTGATGCAGGCAGGTTGCGATGCGATCGTCATCCCCTCGCGCTTCGAGCCCTGCGGCCTCACCCAGCTCTATGGCCTCAGATACGGCTGTATTCCAGTCGTCGCCCGTACCGGCGGCTTGAACGACACGGTGATCGACGCAAGCCATGCGGCGATTGCCACCAAGGCCGCGACGGGCGTCTCCTTCGGCCCCGTCACCACCGACAACCTGCGCCGCGCGCTTCGCCGCGCCGTCCGCCTCTACCATCAGCCGAAAGTCTGGACGCAGATGCAGAAGCAGGGCATGAAATCCGACGTTTCCTGGGAAAAGAGCGCCGGGCTTTACGCCGAGCTCTACAAGACCCTCATTGCCAAAAAAGGATCATGACCATGATCAAGACCGTTTCGACGACACCCTTTCAGGATCAGAAGCCCGGCACGTCCGGCCTGCGCAAGAAGGTCCCCGTTTTTGCGCAAACGAACTATGCGGAAAACTTCATCCAGTCGATCTTCGACAGTCTCGAAGGTTTCCAGGGTCAGGCGCTGGTGATCGGCGGCGACGGCCGCTACTACAATTGCGAGGTCATCCAGAAGGCGATCAAGATGGCCGCCGCTAGCGGCTTCGGCAAGGTCATGGTCGGCCGGGGCGGCATCCTCTCGACCCCCGCCGCCTCCAACATCATCCGCAAGTACAAGGCCTTCGGCGGCATCATCCTCTCGGCCAGCCACAATCCCGGCGGCCCGACCGAGGATTTCGGCATCAAGTACAATATCGGCAATGGCGGCCCGGCGCCGGAAAAGATCACCGACGCGATCTTCGCCCGCTCCAAGGTCATCGACACTTATAAAATCGCCGACGTCGTCGATCTCGACCTCGACCAGCTCGGCTCCTTCGACGTCGCCGGCATGGCGGTCGAGGTGATCGATCCGGTTGCCGACTATGCCGAACTGATGGAACAGCTCTTCGACTTCCCGTCGATCCGCGCCCTGATCGCCAGCGGCGTCAACGTGGTCATCGACTCGATGGGCGCCGTCACCGGCCCCTACGCCACCGAAATCCTCGAGAAACGCCTCGGCGCGCCGGAAGGCTCGGTGCGCAACGCCACCCCCTTGCCGGATTTCGGCGGCCATCACCCGGACCCCAACCTCGTCCACGCCAAGGACCTCTATGACGATGTCATGAGCCCGAACGGCCCGCATTTCGGCGCCGCTTCCGACGGCGACGGCGACCGTAACATGATCGTCGGCAAGGGCATGTTCGTCACCCCGTCGGACAGCCTCGCGATCATCGCCGCCAACGCCACCGTCGCACCCGGTTACGCCCGCGGCATCGCCGGCATCGCGCGCTCCATGCCGACCAGCGCCGCCGCCGACCGCGTCGCCGAAAAGCTCGGCATCGGCATGTACGAAACCCCGACCGGCTGGAAATTCTTCGGCAACCTGCTCGACGCCGGCAAGGCGACCGTCTGCGGCGAAGAAAGCTTCGGCACCGGCTCGGATCACGTCCGCGAGAAGGACGGCCTCTGGGCCGTGCTCTTCTGGCTGAACATCATGGCGGCCCGCAACGAAAGCGTCGAAGAGATCGTCAAAAAGCACTGGGCCGAATACGGCCGCAACTACTATTCCCGCCACGACTACGAGGAGGTCGATTCGGAGGCTGCCAACCAGCTGATCGCCGCCCTGCGCGAAAAGCTGGCCTCGTTGCCCGGCCAGTCCTTCGGCGCGCTGAAAGTCGCGACCGCGGATGACTTCGCCTATCACGATCCGATCGACGGCTCGGTCTCCAAGAACCAGGGCATCCGCATCCTCTTCGAAGGCGGCTCCCGCGTCGTCTTCCGCCTTTCCGGCACCGGCACCTCGGGCGCCACGATCCGCGTCTATGTCGAGCGCTACGAACCGGATGCGGCCAAGCACGGCATCGACACGCAGGAGGCCCTAGCCGACCTGATCGCGGTTGCAGACCAGATCTCCGACCTGCGCAAGAGGACAGGTCGCGACAAGCCGACTGTGATTACGTAAGACCCACACGCCAGATTCGGGACGCCACGGATGCTTTCACCCCCCTATGCCCTGCCGGGCATCTCCCCCTTGAGGGCGGTGCTATCGCATATGGAGATGCGAGGCGGCGTGGAGCCCCTCCCCCTTGTGGGGAGGGGTTGGGGAGGGGTCTTCATCCAGCATAAAAACCCCTCCCGCCTGCCGGCCACCCTCCCCACAAGGGGGAGGGTTCGGGATGCCGCGCCGCCCCCACTCCCAAATGCGATAGCACCGCCCTCAAGGCGAGGCACGGCAGGGCAAACGAGGGGTAACACCGTTGGCCAGACCTTCTGATCCGAAACTCGGCGTAACCCTGACCACAGACGGCGCCGACTTTGCCGTCTGGTCGCACCATGCCGAACGCATCGAACTCTGCCTCTTCGACACTGAGGGAAAGCGGGAAACCGCCCGCCACCGCCTGGTGCGCGGCCGCGACGACATCCACCGCGTCTCGGTGCCGGCGCTCAATGCCGGCGCGCGCTACGGCTACCGCGCCTGGGGCGCCTACGATCCCGACAACGGTGCTTGGTTCGATTCATCGAAACTGCTTGTTGATCCCTATGCACGCGAACTCGACCGGCCCTTCCGGCACGACGCTCGGCTCTCGATGTTCGGCGTCGATACCGCCGATCTCGTACCGAAGACGATCATCACCCGCGATCCGCTCGCCAAGATCGGCCGTCCGATCCTGCCGCCCGGCGGTTTCGTCTACGAGGTCGCCGTCAAGCCTTTCACCATGCTGCACCCGGCGATACCGGAAAAACAGCGCGGCACGGTCGCAGCACTCGCCCATCCCTCGATCATCGCGCACCTGAAAAAGCTCGGCGTCGATGCGATCGAACTGATGCCCATCACCGCCTGGATCGACGAACGGCATTTGCCCCCGCTCAGCCTCACCAACGGCTGGGGCTACAATCCCGTCGCCTTCATGGCGCTCGACCCGCGCCTCTGCCCCGGCGGCATCCGGGAACTGCGCGAGACGGTGGCGACCCTGCACCAGGCCGGCATCGGCGTGATCCTCGACCTCGTCTTCAACCATACCGGCGAAAGCGACCGGCTTGGTGCGACCCTCTCCATGCGCGGCCTCGACAACCGCTCCTACTATCGCCACATGCACGGCGAGCCCGGCCACCTCGTCAACGATACCGGCACCGGCAACACGGTCGCCTGCGACCATCCTTCCGTCCGCCGGCTGATCGTCGATACGCTCCGCCATTTCGTCGTGCATGCCGGCATAGACGGTTTCCGCTTCGACCTTGCCCCGATCATCGGCCGCACGGAAGGTGGTTTCGACGCCAAGGGCGAGACGCTGAAGGCGATGATCTCGGACGAGGCGCTGAAGGACCGCGTGCTGATCGCCGAGCCGTGGGATATCGGCCACGGCGGTTATCAGCTCGGCAATTTCCCCGAACCCTTCCTCGAATGGAACGACCGCGCCCGCGACGACATGCGCCGCTACTGGCGCGGCGATCCATGGACTTTGGGCGCGCTGGCGACGAGGCTCGCTGGCTCCTCCGACATCTTCGAAAAGTCCGGCCGCACGCGCAGCGTCAACTTCCTCGCCGCCCATGACGGCTTCACGCTGATGGACCTCGTCTCCAACGAGCATAAGCACAACGAGGCGAACGGCGAAGGAAACCGCGACGGCCACGGCGAGAATTTCTCCTGGAACAACGGCGTCGAAGGCGAAACCGACGATTCCGCCATCAATGAGAACCGCCGCCGCGATGTCGCCGCCCTCCTTTCCACCCTCTTCGCCAGCCGCGGCACGGTGATGCTGACCATGGGCGACGAGGCCGGCCGCAGCCAGCGCGGCAACAACAACGCCTATTGCCAGGACAACGCCATCACCTGGTTCGACTGGAGCAAGGCCGACAAGGCGCTGATCGAGCACACCGCCATGCTCGCCGCGATCCGCAAACGCTTCGCTGTCTTTTCGCAGACCTCCTTCTTCACCGGCAGGGGAGATGTCGAATGGCTGTCGGCCTCCGGCAGGCCGATGGAGGTCGGCGACTGGGAAAATCCGGACAACCCGGCGTTCGGCATGGTGCTGAAAACGCTCGACCGGCAGACCGACCGGGACACCCGGATCGCCATCCTCTTCAACCGTGGCCCGGAGCCGGTAAGTTTTGCCCTTCCCGGCTGGGGTTGGAGGCATTTCGCCTCCCACGAGCTCTGGAATCAGGTGCTTCCCCCTCGTTCCGTGCGTTTCTGCATCGAGGAATGATGCGGCGCAAAAAACGCTCGCCAACCCATGTAAACCCTGTAAAGTCCGCCCGTTCCCCGAACGGTTCCGGCACGCCAGCAGGTCTCTTCCCTCCGGAATTGCATCAACGTCTCAAGGAAATCAGTGAGGTCGCATGCGTGAAATTTCGCTAACCGAAATCCAGGGTTTGGTTGGCACGGAAGTCGGCACATCGGAATGGATCACGGTGGACCAGCCGATGATCGACCTCTTCGCAAACGCCACCCACGATCACCAGTTCATCCATGTCGATCCACAGCGCGCCGCCGCCGAAAGTCCCTTCGGCGGCACCATCGCCCACGGTTTCCTGACACTGTCGCTGCTGTCGGCCATGAACTACAACTGCGTGCCCAAGATCCGCGAACAGACGATGGGCATCAACTACGGTTTCGACCGCATCCGCTTCATGTCTCCGGTCAAAAGCGGCAGCCGCATCCGCGGCCATTTCACCCTTGCCGAAATCCGCTTCCGCGGCGCCGGCATGCTGATGACCACCTACGACGTGTCGGTCGAGATCGACAACGAAAAGAAGCCGGCGCTCACGGCCATCTGGACCACCATCATCCAGTTCGACCCGAAGGACCGCCCCGAAGGAGTGTGAGCGCCATGGCCTCCGAAGAACGGATATGGCAGTCGTTCCGCGAACAGGTGGTTGCCGGCGAACTCCTGGGCTCACCGTTCACCAGCCGCTTGGGCAAGCTGATGCTGGCGCGCCTCGACCGCTCCAGCGCAGTCGGCCGGCGCATCCTGAGCTGGGAAGGCGATCCGGGCACCCGCGGCGACATCCTGCCGACCCGCCTCGCCGGTGCCTTGCATGCCCTGGTGATCGACGGCAAGGACGATGAGCTCAGGGCTGCCTATCCGCCGAACGACGTTTCCGACGATGCGCTTTGGGCGGCGATCCGCCAGGCTTTCGAGACGAACGAGACCTTCATTCTGGAACGGCTGGCTTTTGCACCGCAGACCAACGAGGTGCGCCGCTCCAGCGCCCTGCTTGCCGGCTTCCTCACCGTGGCCGAGCGGCTCGGCAAGCCGCTGATCCTTTCGGAATTCGGCGCCAGCATGGGCCTCAACCTCAACTGGGACCGCTATCGCTACGATCTCGGCGGCTTGCTCTGGGGCGATCCGTCGTCACCGGTCGAACTCCGGCCGGATTGGGAAGGTCCGCCGCCGCCTCGTGCTGACATCACGGTCGAGGACCGTGCCGGATGCGACCTCAATCCCCTTGACCCGCACTCGCCGGAAGACAGCCTGCGGCTTCTGTCCTATCTCTGGGCCGACCAGACCGACCGCGTGGTCCGCACCCGCGCCGCTCTCGATATCGCCAGGCAGCACAAGGCACCGGTAGTGAGGGGCGACGCACTGGCCTGGCTGCGCGACGAACGCCTTAAAACGCTCCGACCCGGCACCGTGCATGTCGTCTTCCACTCGATCGCGTGGCAATACCTGCCGCCGGAAGCCCGCACCGCCGGCGAGGCGATCATCGCCGAGGCCGGCCACCGCGCGACGCAGGAAGCTCAGCTCGCTCGCCTGCAGATGGAAATGGACGACGACCCGAACAGCGCATCGCTCAGCCTGCAGATCTGGCCGAGCGGCGAAACCCGCGAACTCGCCCGCGTCGATCCGCACGGCCGCTGGGTGAAATGGAAGGGCTGGGAGATTTGAGCGACCTGAACCTAGCCGAGATCGAGCAGACGAAGCTCCTGGCGAATGCCTTCGATCGAGCCTCGACAGCCTGCGTCACGGTCGGCGTCGTCACACCGGTTGCGGCGATGCTTTATGGCATCGGCAATGTCGGTACCCAGTTCGGCATCGCTGTGGTAGGATATTTTTTAGGTTGGCTCATGATTGCGGTCTTCCTACATTACTTGGCGAGGCTAACCCTGAGGAGACTGGCATGACGGCAGAATGGCTTTTCGTCTCATTCGGAATGCCGGCGATCATCGGGATCATCGCCTACACGGCCTATCGCCTGCACGAATGGGACCTCGACCGCAAGCACAAGCCCCGCCAGCCCGGCGAATGACTCGCGTTGTCTAAACGCCCATTTCCATCAGCACGAAACCGATAAGCGGCGGCAGGGCGGCACCGATGGCGATATTGGCGGTGCGCGCCGGTGTCAGGCCGACGGCCGAGCCGGAAATGCCGGCAGCGATCAGGCCGGCCATTGGGATTGAGAGGTTCCGGTCGATCCCCGGGGCGAAGAAGGCGAGCACGCCCGCAATCGACGCGCAGCCACCGACCAGCGCCCCTTTCCAGATCTCGATCCCGGCAAGCCTTGCTGCGATCGCCCCGCCGATCACCGCGGCGACGACGGCAATCGCCATCAGTGTAAATTGTCCCATGAGATCCTCCCCTTGCTTGAAGGAGAGTGCGGTTCCCGCCGCGCAAGTCAAGTGAGGCTATCGTCTTATACCGCAGCGTCCTGCGCGCCCTCGGCCAAAAGCCCGAACGCATAGTCTGAAAACGACCGCCAGACTTCCACCCGGAACGCCTCTTCCGCCGTCCTCAGGAGTACGATCTCCACCTTGCCGAGAACGGTTCGCGAGCACGCCCCGACGGGAAACGCTTTCAGCGACAGGTCCTGCGGGCAGCCCGCATTGATCGCCGCCGCCGCGCCCGGCCCTGAAACGAGGATCGCCGTATTGCGGTGGGAGACATCGGCTGCCGAATGCAGCGCACCGGAATTCTTCGCGGCCTGCATCAGGCTGTTACCGACATCGCTGCCGCCTTCTGCGATTACCAGCCATTCGTCCGGCCCGAGCCAGAGCGCCGTGCAACCGTTGCCGGAAGACGAGGTCTTCGGTTTCACCGGCAGATCGATGCCAAGCGCCCCCGAAAGGGCGGCGACATCCTCGGCCCTGACGCGCAGCGAAATGCGTTCGGCAGGCGCCGCCACCTCGAGCCGGACGGCCGATGAGCCGCCATGGAAGCCGGTAAGCGGAAGCGTGCGGACGGCGATATGATCAGCCATGGATACGGCCTCCCTGCTTGTCGAAGAACACCATGTCGGTCACTTCCACCTCGATCGTCCGGTCGGCGAGCGGCACATAAAGTGTCTCTCCCATCCGCGCCCGGCCGCCGGCGACCAGGGCGAGCGCGATCGAGCGGCCGCAATTTTCCGACCAGTAGGCAGAAGTGACATGGCCAAGCATGGTCATCGGCTTGGGCTGGTTCGGATCGACGACGATCTGCCCGCCCTCTTCCAGCACCACATTCGGATCCTTGGTCAGCAGGCCGACGAGCTGCTTGCGGCCCTCGCGCACCAGGTCCGGGCGCTTCAGCCCGCGAATGCCGACGAAATCCGGCTTCTTCGAAGAGACTGCCCAGGCAAGCCCGGCATCGTCCGGCGTCACCGTGCCGTCCGTATCCTGGCCGACGATGATATAGCCCTTTTCAGCGCGCAGCACGTGCATGGTCTCGGTGCCGTAGAGGCAGGCGCCCATCGGCTCGGCCCGGTCCCAGATCGCCTTCCACACCGCCGGGCCGTAATCTGCCGGCACGTTGACTTCGTAACCGAGCTCGCCGGTGAACGAGACGCGGAACAGCCGTGCCGGCGCGCCCATCACCGAGCATTCCGCCACGCTCATATGCGGGAAGGCTTCGTTGGAAAGATCGACGCCCTCGACGAAGGGCTCGATGATCTCGCGCGCCTTCGGACCCTGCACGGCGATCACCGCCCATTGCTCCGTGGTGGAGGTCAGCCATACGCGCAGATGCGGGAACTCCGTCTGCAGGTAATCTTCCATGTGATGCAGCACGCGCGGCGCACCGCCGGTCGTGGTCGTCACATGGAAGCGGTCCTCGGCAAGCCGGCCGACGACGCCGTCGTCATAGACGAAACCGTCCTCGCGGGTCATGATCCCGTAGCGGCTCTTACCGGGCTTCAGGTTGCCCCACGCATTCGTATAGAGGAGATTGAGGAATTCCGCGGCGTCCGGCCCGACAACCTCGATCTTGCCAAGCGTCGAGCCGTTGAACACGCCCGCCACCTCGCGCACCGTACGGCACTCGCGGTTGACGGCGGCCAGCATGTCCTCGCCGCGCTTCGGGTAGTACCAGGCGCGTTTCCAGTTGCCGACATCCTCGAACTCGGCGCCCTCCGCCGTTTCGAGCGCGTGCATCGGCGTCTTGCGCGCCGGGTCGAACAATTCGCCGCGCGAATGGCCGACCAGCGTGCCGTAGGTCACCGGCGTATAGGGGGCGCGGAATGTCGTCAGGCCCACCTTCGGGATCGGCCGGTCGAGCACTTCGGCCGCGATGGCAAGGCCGTGCATGTTGGAAAGCTTGCCCTGGTCGGAGGCCATGCCATTGGTGGTGAAGCGCTTGATATGCTCGATCGAGTGCATGCCCTCGCGCACCGCAAGGCGGATATCCTTGGCGGTCACGTCGTGCTGGAAATCGACGAAAGCCTTGACGGTGGTATCAGGCCCCGCCCCTTCGGCAGCACCGATCATGCCGCCGGTCCATTCGAACCGGTTCTCGCCGGACAGCGCCACCGAACCGCCACCGGCCGCGATCGCCTCGCCGATCAGCTCAACCAGATCGTCCGTACCGTTGCAGGCGCCGATCGAGACGCAGTCCTGCGCATAGATATCCGGCAGGAAACGCTGGTTGGCCTCGTCGAACCGGAGCTTCCCGCGCGATTGCGAGAACAGATGCACGGAGGGCGTCCAGCCGGCCGAGACGATCAGCGCGTCGACGGCGATCTTGCGGGCATCGCCGCCGCCGTTGCGCGCCACGGTCATCGAGGAGATCCTGAGCCGCCCGCCGGTATCGGTCACCGCATGGCCGCTCAGCACGGAAATGCCGAGCGCCCGGGCTTCCGCCAGCAGCGCCTCGCCGGGATCGGGACGGCTGTCGACGATCGCCGCGATCGAGACGCCGGCCCGTTTCAGGTCGAAGGCGGCCTCGTAAGCCGAATCATGCGCCGTATAGACGCCGACCTTGCGGCCGACGGCGACGCCGTGATGGTTGAGGAAGGTGCGCGCCGCGGACGCCAGCATGATGCCTGGCCGGTCGTTGTTGGCGAATACCATGTGCCGTTCGATCGAACCGGTCGCCAGCACCACCCGTTTCGCCCGCACCTGCCACAGCCGCTCGCGCGGCAGATCCTTGCCCGGCTTCGCGACATGGTCGGTCACCCGTTCCACGAGGCCGAGGAAACCGTGGTTGTAATAACCGAACACGGTCGTGCGGGTCAGCACGGTGACGTTCGGCATCGCCCGCAGCTTCGCCGCCGTCCTCTGCGCCCAGTCGTAGCCGTTCTGCCCGTCGATCGTGGTCGCGCCATCGTAATGCAGCGCCCCGCCCACTTGCGGCTGCTCGTCGACGAGGAAAACGCTTTGCCCCGTGGCGGCGGCCGAAAGCGCCGCCGTCAGGCCGGCCACGCCGGCGCCGGCGATCAGCACGTCGCAATGGGCGTAGCGGCTGGCATAGTGATCCGGATCCTCCTCCGTCGGCGCGACGCCGAGCCCGGCCGCGCGGCGGATGAAGGGTTCGTAGACCTTCACCCAGGCCTCCCGCGGCCACATGAAGGTCTTGTAGTAGAAACCGGCCGCGAAGAACGGCGAGAAGAGATTGTTGATCGCCCCGACATCGAACTTCAGCGACGGCCAGCGGTTCTGCGAGGCGATCTTCGCCCCGTCGAACACTTCCTGCACCGTCGCGCGCACGTTCGGCTGGCGCCGGGCCGCGTCGCGCGACACGTCGATCAGCGCATTCGGCTCTTCCGGCCCGGCGGACAGAATGCCGCGCGGACGGTGGTATTTGAACGAACGGCCGAGCAGATGCACGCCATGCGCCAGGAGCGCCGAGGCGACGGTATCGCCTTCCAGCGCGGTATAGCTCTTGCCGTCGAAGGTGAAGCGCGCCGTGCGGGCCGGCGTCAGACGTCCCGCACCCTTGATTCGGTAAGCGCCGGAATTGGAGGAAGCGCTCATCGTGCGTCTCCCTCGGTTGCTTCATAGGTCTCGACGGTCTTTTCGGACGCGCCCGTTTCCGGCAGCACCTGTTTCGGCAGGCCCGCCTTGTAGGTGGTCAGGAACCTGTCGCTCACGGTGTCGCGGGCCGCGTTGAAGAAACGGCCGCAGCCATGGATATGCCGCCAGCGCTCATAGGTGAGGCCCTTTTCGTTGTTGCGCAGGAAGAAATATTCCGCGAACTCCTCGTCCGAGATCGCCGCGATATTCTCCGGCCGCGCGATATGCGCCTCGCCGGCCCATCGGAATTCGAGTTCGGAGCGATCTTCCTCGCAATAGGGGCAATGGATCAGCAGCATCTTGATGTCCCTGTTTTAATGCGCAACGGCGGCGGCTGCCGCTTCGTCGATCAGCCTCCCGGTGCGGAACCGGTCGAGCGTCAGCCCCGCCGCCAGCCGGTGCGGCTCGCCCCTGGCGATCAGGTGGGCGAAAAGGTTGGCCGAACC
>Ga0102590_1000460_pt1 | contig 91124 bp, 94 predicted proteins | sample AraplaMF_Col_mMF_FD_76859 | JGI IMG/M metagenome (GOLD analysis project Ga0102590, IMG submission 76859) | Arabidopsis root microbial communities from the University of North Carolina, USA - plate scrape MF_Col_mMF | ecosystem: Host-associated > Plants > Roots > Endosphere | place: USA... | reverse complement strand
GAAATCCAGAGTGTAGTTCATGGCAATTCCTAAGGGCAGTTCCTATGGGTCTTCCCTGAAGATCAGGATGCCTTCGCCATTCCGGCCATGGCCTCAATGGCCAGTTCGTAGCCTTTCGCGCCGAAGCGTACCGGCGCCACACAATCCAAGCGGCACCGGCGCAGGCATGGCGTTTGGCGTTTGGCGTTTGGCGATGCCGCGTCACGGATGATGAAAAACCAAGAAGGATCTCAGCTTCAGTTCGCGGTGAACGGAATGCCTTCGAGGCTTGCTGGGAATTCCGGCACGGGCACCTTCATCCACTTGTCGTAGATCGTCTTGAGTTCGCCGTTTGCCCTGATCTTGTCGATGAAGGCGTTGAGTGCGGCGTTGATCTCTTTTTCGCCAAGCCGGGTGCAGGCGCCGTTGTAGAGCTTTTGCAATTCGAGCTTGTTTTCGAACTTCCCTGGGATCGCTTTCTCGATGCGGTCTATGTAGAAGATATTGCCGCCGATCGCATCCGTCTGCCCCGACACAAGTGCCTGGATGCTCGGCGCATCGCCGTCATACCGGCGGATGGTAGCTGAGGCGGGCGCGAACTTTGTCACCTGGGTATCCTGCGAAGCCCCCTTGGCAACTGCGATCGACATGTTGGCAAGGTCCTCGCTGGTCTTGATCGACTTCGCCTTCGGTCCGATCAGGACGATGGCGTTGGCGTTGTAAGGCTTCGAGAACTGAACGGCTTTCGCACGATCCGGCAGCATGGCCATGGTGGCGAACAGGACATCGACCCGCCCGGAGGTCAGCGCCGGGATACGGTTGTTAACCTCCAGCGGAACGAATTCCACCTGAACCCCGAGTTCCTTGGCGAACAACGCGCCCATATCGGCATCGAACCCATCCTGCTTGCCGGCGCTGGTGACGAAGCCCCACGGCGGGTTGTCGCCCTGGATGCCAATGACAATCTTGCCCTTGGCTTTGATTTCGGCGGGCGTGATGGCGGCTGCGGGGCCAGCCAGCGATGCTGCGGCTACGAGTGCCACAGCGCCCAGCATTGCACATCTGCGTTTGATTTCCATCTTGAACATTCGCTCCTCCTACGACGTTAAAGAGATCGCCAGCCTCTAAATGCTGACGCGACGGAGAAGCCACGATGGCCTCTCCGGTACCTGCTCGGAAAACGGCCGCCAGCGCCGCCACTTCCGAAATTCACGCGACTTCGCCACCAAGTTCCTGCTTAACGAAGCTTTCGAGATAGGCGGACGAATGGCGCTTCGAATGGCCGACCGCGATCGACTGCGGAATCTTCGAGAATGCGTCAGGCAAAACCCTGAACCCCGCATTCTCATCTGCGAAACGGCGGAGCGGTTCAACCAACCCGGCCGCGGCGTCCGATTTTCCGCTCTTGAGCGCCTCGAGTGCGGCAATCGGACTCTGCGTCGGCACGATCACGGCGTGCTCCAATTGGCGTTCAAGCTGCTTGGTGTATGCTGCTTCCGCTGGGGCAGATATTCGGCATCCCTCTTTGTCGACGTCCGCGACCGTGCTGAGCGGAGAATTGTCCGGCACCAGAAAGGTCGCGACGACGAACGTGTAGGGTGTCGAAAACACAAACCGGTCAGTCCTCGCAGGATCTGCGGCGATAAACGCGATGTCCCATTCGTCCTTATCCGTAGCCGCAATGATGGAAGCTGCGGATTCGTACTTCACGATCGAGAGGCTGCAGCCCGTCTCCGCTGCCAGCTTCCTCGCGATATCGACGCTGCGACCGCTGAATTTGCCCGTCAGGTTGTCGACACGCGCCAAAACAGCATTGGCCACGTTCACGGCCGCCCGGATCACGCCGTTGGGGGCGAGTTCCGCAAGCACTTCAATAGTCACGGACATATGTCAGGCCCCCTCACCCACGAACCGTCCAAGGAGCGTCTCTGAACCGCGCGCCAGGATACCGACGTCAACTCCGACAGCGGTAAAGGACGTACCAAGTTCGATGCAGCGCTTTGCGAACTTCTCGTCTCCCGTCAAAATACCAGCCGGTTTCCCGATCGCCTTCAAGCGAGCTATGGCGTCCTCGATTGCTTTGATGACCTCCGGGTGACCGGGCTGCCCCGGATAACCTAGACTGGCCGCCAGATCCGCCGGCCCAATGAAGACACCATCAACGCCGTCGACCGAACCGATTGCTTCGAGCCGGTCCAAGGCTTCGCGTGTCTCGACCTGGACAAGGACGCAGATTTCTTCTTCCGCCGTGCGGGCATACTCCTTCACCCGCCCGAAACGCGTTGCACGGGTGAGCGCCGAAACACCCCTGATACCATTGGGCGGATACCGAGTTGCAGCTACGGCGTCGGCCGCCTCCGCCTCGTTTTGAACATAGGGGATGAGAAGGGATTGAACTCCGATGTCCAGGAAGCGCTTGATGAGCACAGGATCGTTGAAGGCTGGTCGAACGACCGGCGAGACCGAATAGGCGGCAACGGCCTGGAGCTGCGGCAGAACTGTTAGGACATCGCTCGGCGAATGTTCCGTATCGAAAAGCAACCAGTCGAAACCTGCTGGCGCGACGATTTCGGCCGCATAGCTGCCTGGCAGCCCACACCACAACCCTATCTGACTTTCGCCTGCGCGAAGCCGCTGTTTAAAGCGATTGATCGGAAGCTCCACGACACACCCCTCAAACAAACGAGACGCCAATAGCGCCGATAGGACCGTAGTCCGCTTGAATGACGTCTCCCTTGACGAGGTCGACAGGGCGGGTGAAGGATCCGGCAAGCACGATCTCGCCCTTTTTCAAACCGCCGCCGACCGCATGGAGCTTGTTGACGAGCCAGGCAATTCCGGCCGCCGGATGTCCCATGATTGCGGCGGAGACGCCCGATTCTTCGATGATGCCGTTCTTGGACAAGGTCGCCCCCACCCACCGGATATCAATATCCATTGGCTGGATGACCCGACCACCAACGACAATTGCACCGAACGCCGCGTTGTCGGCGATTGTGTCGGTTATGGCGCGTGGCACCTCTGTTCGATAGTCGATGATCTCCAGTGCCGGCAGAACGTATTCCGTCGCGCGCATCACGTCGTAGATCCGTTTTCCTGGGCCTTCCAAATCCTCGCCCATCACGAAGGCAAGCTCCACTTCGAGCCGGGGCTTGATGAAAAGGTCGGCCTTGATCTGGGCGCCGTCGTTGAAGAGCGCATCGTCCAAGATGACGCCGTAGTCGGGTTCCGTCATCTTCGAGGCCATCTGCATGGCCCGCGAGGTGAGTCCGATCTTGTGGCCGACGATCCGCGCGCCGCGGGCCACCCGCGCCTGTGCCCAGAGAGCCTGGATGCGGTACGCATCCTCGATTTCAAGATCCGGATAAGTCTTGCTCGGCTGAATTATAGGCTTGCGCTCTACCTCGGCCCTCAATATGGCCTCTGCCGCCGCTTGGCGCTGCGCTTCGGTTATCATGCTATCCTGCTCCAGGGCGTTATTTGATTGGCGGACGCGGTAGAACGGCGTCGCCGGGCTCCATGACGTAAGTGTAGTCAAGCGAAAACCAGGGACCGCGAATGTCCGCATCCGTCGGATGCGGCTCGTCATGCCGTTCGAAATTGCCGGTCAGCGCTGACGTCACGCCGAACTGAACGTCGGAGCCAATATTGGGATCGCTGGGATCAAAGACCTGTGAAATAAGGGTTTTGTAACCCTGTTTGAAAATCAGCGCGTGAAGATGCGCCGGGCGATAGGGATGACGTCCCTGCGCCTTCAGAAGCCGCCCCACCACGCCGTCGACCGGAATGGGATAGCCCACCATTTTGACCGTGCGGAACCAGAAACGGCCGTCATCATCCGTCGTGAATTTACCACGCAGATTCATTTCTGCCTGCTCGGGGTCCTGATTTTCGTAGAGCCCGACCGGAGACGCATGCCAGACATCAACCTCTGCCGCAACAACCGGCCTCCCGTCCCGATCAATGACCTTCGCCTGAACGAAAAGAGGGGTACCCGGCGTATCGGAGCGGATGATCGTACCGCCATTTTCAACCCGCGGCGAATTGAGACGCCAGAACGGACCCAGCAGCGATTGAGAAGTCTCCGTCTGCCCCTTGTCACCGTTGTTCAGCAAGCAGACCAGCGAGGAGACGCCGAGCGACCCCGACATCAGGACAAACTCGTTATGACTGTCAGTCTGCAACTGGCCGATCTCGTTCAAAATCGCCGTCGCCTCCCGGAACTCCACCTCCGTCAAGCGGGCTTCCCGCACGAACGCATGCAGGTGCTTGACGAGCGCCGTGAGAATTTCGCGCAGCCTCGGATTGGCAGTTTGAGCCATGGCGGCGAGTACGACTGGCGTAACGTCGCCTTCAGTTTTGATAACCATTGGAAGTCTCCTCGCCGAAACCGATAGCCAAATAATCGATTATCTGTCAATCGACGAGCGATCAAAATCTTGCGCGATCATTCAGGACGAAAGGCCAACCATAAGTTCAATTATCTGTTTTTATTGCTGTTTACCTCACACGAAATTCCTTTCGGAAGTTTCATCGCCCACACAAATTGACATGAATAATCGTTTATTATATCGCTCGCCAACGGCTTACCTCGGGGAGAAACCATGACGTCGCCAGTGGAGGCTCAGACCGTTCCGAAAACACAATCACGCAAAGGGGACTTTTCCGATGACGGTAAAAACACCATCGGAAGCCAGCTGGCGTCGCGCCTGCGGGAGGCGATAATCTCCGGGCAGCTCCCGGCAGGCAGCAAGATCAACCTCGACAAGGCCCGTCAGGAGTTCTGCGTCAGCCTCAGTCCTCTGCGCGAGGGACTTGCGCGGCTGATCTCGGACGGGCTGGTCGAGTTTGAAGACAACCGCGGCTACCGAGTTTCACCGGTTTCGCTCGCCAATCTCGAGGAGATCACCGCGCTCCGCGAAGAATTCGAGGTCTTTGCTCTTAAGGAATCCATGAGGGTTGGCGACGTCGAGTGGGAAAGCAGTGTCATGCGCGCCCTGCATCGATTGAATAAGGCAGAACGCGACGCCAGCAAGCCTGAGACGCTCGAGAATTGGGAGGCAGCTCATCGCGAGTTTCACCTCACTCTCATTTCCGGGGGCAAGAAGCCGCTTTTGCTCCAGTTCTGCGCCAACCTGCTCAACCTCAACGACCGTTACCGCCGAACGTTCTTGATCAGAACGTCAGGAGATAGAAACGTCAGCCAGGAACATAGCGAAATCGCTCAAGGAGCGGTTGCTCGGGACTTCGAATACGCGGCGGACAAACTTCGCCAGCACATTCATCGCACAGGCACCAACCTGCTCGACCATTTGACGGATACGGGAACTCTGCGATGACCAATATGCAAAATTCAAAAGCGCCTGGGATTGGCGTGGCGCACTTTTCGGCCATCCACCTCACTCCGATTGAATTCGTCAGACAGGCCGCCGCTGCGGGTTTTTCGTCTGTGGGGCTTCGGCTCCATCCCGCGTTTCCAGGCGCTCCATTTTACGAACTGCCGGAAGGCAGCGACGCCGCTCGTTCGCTCAAGTCGATGCTCCAATCAGAGGGAATGCGGGTGTTCGATATCGAGTTTTTCGTCATAGACACCGATTTCGATGCGTATGCAATGGAGCCTATTGTCGCCGCGGCGGCGAATATAGGCGCCAGTCGCCTCACGGCCTGCGGAGATGATGCCGAACGAGGGAGGCTGACGGAGAACCTTGCAAGCTTTTGCAGGCTCGCGCAGCGCTACGGGATGGCCGTCGATGTCGAAAACATGGGTTGGCGCACAGTTCGCACGTTCGCCGACAGCGTTGCCCTCGTCGAAGACTGCGCAGCAGAAAATGCCGGTTTACTCGTCGACGCCCTCCATTTCTTCCGCAATGGCGCGAAGGCTTCAGACATCGCACCCAGCATGGCGCATGTGAAGCATATTCAGCTCTGCGACGTCGCCGGAGCAGCACCAAGTCTCCCCGCTGAGATGATCGCAGAAGCCAGAGGCGGACGTCTGGCGCCCGGTGACGGCGAGCTTCCCCTCATGGAACTTCTGAAATGGAGCAGACGCGCCGCTACCGTTTCCGTCGAGGTTCCCCTGGTTGGCAACCAGCCGGCGCAACAGCATCTGAACGACCTGTTTCAAAAGACGGCGCGGGTCCTGACCCCGTCCCTTTAAGTTCAACACAAGGTCCGGCGCATCGACGTTGACGGACTATCGGTGAGTAAAACCCATGACTGGCAAGCATATCCTCGTCGGGCTCATCGGCGCCGACATCCAGATGTCGAAGTCCCCAGCACTTCATGAGGAAGAAGGCCGGCATCAAGGATTCAACTACCATTATGAGCTGTTGGACCTGACCGACCGCGGTCTTCCTGCATCCGCGCTTCCAGAGCTTCTGGCTGAGGAAGAGAGGCGGGGATTTGCCGGGAGCAACATTACCCACCCCTGCAAACAAAGCGTCATCCTCCATCTGACCCGGCTATCCGAAGACGCCGAGATGCTTGGCGCGGTGAACACCGTGGTATTCCAGAATGGCGAGCGGATTGGCCACAATACCGACTGGTACGGCTTTTACGAGAATTTCAAACGCGGCCTTCCGGATGTGGCAAAGGGAAGCGCGGTGTTGTTGGGCGCAGGGGGCGCCGGTGTTGCGGTGGCGCACGCGGCGATCAAACTCGGCATCGATCGTCTTTTCGTATTTGATCGGGATGGCGAACGCGCGGGCCTGCTGGCATCACAATTGAACAATCGGTTCTCGAAGCAATGCGCGGAGCAGATTTCTGATATCGGTGCAGCGCTGCTCCACGCCGACGGCCTGATCCACGCCACGCCCATTGGGATGAAGAGCCATCCAGGCCTTCCTATCGACGCGGATTGGCTTCATCGGCGCCACTGGGTTGCAGACATAGTCTATATGCCACTCGAAACTGAGCTTTTGGCGCTCGCAAGGAAGACGGGGTGCCGAACCCTTTCCGGCGGCGGAATGACGGTGTTTCAGGCTGCAGCGGCCTTCAGATTGTTCACCGGCGTTGAACCGGACTCTGACCGAATGTCCCGCCATTTCGCGGAGCTCTGCCGAGTGTCGCTCTGAAAGGTCTCGATCAATGCCGCACGTGATAATCGATTACAGTCGGGGCGCCGGCGCACACGTCGCAATTGACGCCTTGACGACGGCCGTTCACCACGCGATCCGCGATGGAGGCATCGTCGATCCCAAGGCGGTAAGGACACTTGCTCGGGAGGCCAGCTTCTCTTGTGTTGGCGACGAGCATCCCGACAACCACTTCATCCAGATTACCATTCGCGTGGCGCCGGGCCGTCCACTCGAGACGAAGCAGACGCTTCTGCGGACCGTCTTCGTTGAGGCTCGCGCGGTAGCGGCCCCTGCCCTTGCTGATGGCATGCTTGGCCTGCGCGTCGATCTCTACGAATCCAATCCCGATCTTGCGTTACAGGAAAACACACTCACCTGAAACGCTGGCTTCATGAATAGAGGAGAATTCTCGTGAGCCTTATCTACGTGTTGAATGGTCCTAACCTCAATCTGCTCGGCAAACGTCAGCCGCATATCTACGGCTACGAGACCCTGGCCGACGTCGAAGCCGATTGCCGTAAGGTGGCAGCCGAACTCGGGCACGAAATCCGCTTCCACCAGAGCAACCGAGAGTACGAAATCATCGATTGGATCCACGAGGCGCGGGAAGACGGCGCCGCCATCGTCATCAATCCGGCGGCATTCACCCACACGTCGCTCGCGATTCTCGATGCGTTGAATACGTTCGAGGGGCCGGTCATCGAGATCCACATCTCAAACGTGCATAAGCGAGAAAGTTTCCGCCATCACTCATATGTTTCGCACCGGGCAGATGGCGTCATATGCGGCCTCGGTACAGAGGGATATCAGCTCGGTATCCGCCGTGTCACCACCCTGATCAAGGCCAGCGAGAAGAAGTGAGGCTGCGATGACCGCCACTGTCAGGCTCGCTGTACTCGGCGCCGGCCTCATCGGAAAACGGCATATCCAACATGTTCTCGATGAGCCGAAAGCAGTGCTGAGCGCCGTTGTGGATCCCACTCCGGCCGGTCGGAAGATTGCAGCAGATGCGGGAGTTAAATGGTTTGCCAGCTTCGCGGATATGGCTTCCCGCGATCGCCCTGACGGGATCATCGTCGCGACGCCGAACCAGGTCCACGTCCAGAACGGACTCGAGGCGATCGAGGCCGGCATCCCGGCACTTATCGAAAAGCCGATCGCAGACGATATCTCCTCAGGCGAGCGTCTCATCGCCGCCGCGAAGGCGAAGGGTGTGCCGATTTTGACCGGGCATCACCGACGCCACAATCCAATGATCCAGAAAGCCAAAGAGATTATCGACAGCGGCCGACTGGGACGGGTCCTGGTGGTCAACGCGATGTTTTGGCTATTCAAGCCGGACGATTATTTCGATATCGCTTGGCGCAGACAAGCAGGGGCGGGCCCGGTCTTTTTGAACCTCATCCACGACGTCGACAATCTCCGCTATCTCTTTGGCGAGGTTGCAGCGGTCCAGGCTCGGGAATCGAATGGGGTTCGACGAAACGCTGTCGAGGAAACGGCAGTGATCCTGCTCGAGTTCGCAAGCGGCATCCTGGCGACTGCGTCGGTATCGGATGCGGTCGTTGCACCCTGGAGCTGGGAGATGACCACCGGGGAGAATCCTGTCTATCCGAAAGCCGATGAAGCCTGTTACCTCGTCGGTGGTACGCACGGCTCGCTCTCCATCCCGTCGCTAGAGGTCTGGCAAAATCCAGGCGTCCGTAGTTGGTTCAATCCGTTTGAACGACAGCGCGTGTCCTTCGAAGATAAAGATCCACTGGCTCTGCAGATACAGCAGTTCTGCAAGGTGATTCGGGGTGAGGAACACCCTCTGGTCAGCGGCCACGAGGGGCTTCAAACCTTGAAAGTTATCGATGCGGTGAAGCGATCAGCGGCAGCCGGAGAACGCGTTATCCTCTGACTCCAACGCACGCATCCAGCGCGGGCTGCAATACCAATGCAGGCCGCAGCCTCAAACCCTCGGCGTGCCTTCGGGCCTGAGCGCCTTCTTCAGCGCCGCGATGCGGAAGATGGCGTTCGGGGCGCCGTAACCTTTGTAGCCGGGCCGCTCGACGATCTCGAAGAAGAAACCTTCGCTATAGGTCATGCTGTAGAGCTGGAAATATTCCCCATGCTCGTCGCGGTCGTAGAGGATGTTCTCTTCCTTCAGCCGCTCCGAAAGCTCCGCATCGAGGCCGAAACGGGCCTCGATGTCGCCGTAGTAGTTGGGCGAGATCCGCAGCGGTTGTCGAAATGGCTCGAACCATCCATCGCACGCCTCGGCATGGCGACCATCCTCGCAAAGGCGGCTGCGTTGAACCAGCGATACGACGTCAGTGCTGATCACAGCGAGAAGCAGCAGATACTTCGTCATCTGTTCGCGCGGATCGTCGTGATGCCGGAGATGATCACGTTCGAAGTCAGGCTTGGCGGATTGGTGACGCTGCTCGGTTGCGCATCAGGTCCTGATACCGATCCCATTCCCCAAGAAGAGGACGGTGGTCGGATCGTGCCGATCAGCTTCCCGCTTCAGATGAAGCGGCGGGGGGTGGAAGGCAAGTTCGTCTTGCAGGGATCGACAACCGAGCCCGCCAGCAAGGATCCCATGCTGATCGGCCTCATCGCCAAATTGACCCGGACCATAGACCTCCCCATGATCTGGAAGGAACAGCAATTCCTGCCGGACTCCTAAGGCTCCAGGTCCACCTCGGACATGACACCGCCGACATCGGAAAGGATGTCGGCGGTGTCCTTAGTTCAGGTGTTCACGCAAACCCACTGCATCTTCGGCCAATACTCAAAGCAGGTCGTTACAGCCTATGATACTGGGACTCGAGACTGCACGATCGGCGCGCTGTTTTTTGGGGAGTCAAAGTGGTCAGCAAGTCGACGAAGCAAACCGGCAGCCAGCAATTCCAAACTTTTGGCTGGCGGGAATACATGCCTGAGACACCGCGGCGAAAAGGAGAAAATCGGAGCGCATTGTCGCTATCTAGCCTGGAAAGATCAGGGCAATGACCCCTAACCAACGGAAATACCTGAGGAATTCTGACACCGCATGACTGAGACTGGTTTGGTAAGACTGTATGGTGCTGGAAGCAGCCGGCCGCGAACCAATCTCAGTAGTGCGATTTCCTTGTTTTTTGGCCTATTTACAGGGAATTTTGTAATCTTGATTGCTCCGCCCCTAAATGGCAATAAATTGATATGCTTCAACAAGATGTTAGCTTCAAATTCCCTGGCTATAGAAACCGGGAAAAACCTTACTGGAACTGGGAATCTTTGCGGCCCATGAGAGTTGAGGAGTTGGTACAATTTAATCGCGTGGTTCAGACTTTGGATCTATGAGGTTTCGGGACCGATCCAGTGGGGCTGAGCGAGGCACGTCCGTCTAAGACGATTGCGAATTTGCAAGGCTTGAAGCCTCAGGCCAAAAAGGCCTGCGTCGGTCCGCCTAGATGCAGGCCCTTAAACCCCACACAGTACACGAGGATCAAAAGAAGAGGGCCGCTCGTTTTGCCCCTCGACAGCCTGGCGGCGGCCGCATAAATGCACAATCTATACGCGCATTACTCTTGGGGCAAATAATTCCGTCCGAACTGCGACGGGCTGAATTTCCTGGCCGATCCTTATCAAGGCGTGCTGGTATAATCGATCCGGCCGCGTCCAAACCGACCGGTCTCTCAAGCCTTGCGCCGGCGCGCCGGTGTCGGCTCGAAAGAGAAGAATTCAAAGCGCAACAGCGCCAATGCGGATCGGGGTGCCAGCCGTCAGTAGGCCAGCTAAGTCCTCCTCGAAGACGCTCTAGAATGGCTGGTAGGGAACTCGCAGACCGGTTGGCGGCCAAGACTGCCACATGCGAGAAAGCATACATCTGAGGCAGCCCCGACCGGCTCCAGCCCAAAATGCGACCTCAAAGTGGTACCCTCATAATCGGTCCGGAACAGGCCGCGCTTGCGCAGGATTGGAATAACTTCTGTTGCGAAGAGCTCGGACTGCTTGTGAACAATCGGGGGCATAACATTGAAACCGTCCGCCGCACCGGTGACGAACCAATCTTCAATGATATCGGCGACCTGCTCCGGCGTCCCCGTTGCGACAAAATGGCCTCTCGCACCGGCCAGCTTTTGCAACAACTGACGTAGAGTGAGCCCTTCCTCCAGAGCCACGTCGACATAGCCGGTTGCACGGCTCTTGGATGCTTCCACTTGGGCCGGATCCGGAAAATCGTCGCGACGCAGAACACGATCAAGTGGAATCCCCGAAAAATCACGACCGCCAAATCTGGCCGAAAGACGCGCAAGCCCAATCTGAGGGCTCGTCAGCGTGTCGAGTACCTCCCAGACCTGCTCGGCCTTGCCGACATCCCGCTCCGCTCCCTTCGACCGATAGCGGATGACGGTCGAGCAGAGGGCGGCATGATCGCGGCCATAGGTTTCGAATAGCCGCACGTGCTCTTGATGGATCGGGATCGATCGCTGTGCAGCTGCGATCGATCCCGATAAGTTCTTAACGGGTTGGAAGGCCCAGTTGAAGAGGCTGCAAGGGCAGGCCGAGATAGGTCTGGCTAAGACGGTCGAGATCGCCGTTCAACTGGCTGTAGTAGATGAAGCTGTTCACCCAGGCGAGAAGGTTCAGCTCTCCCATCCGCACCGCCATGTGCGCCGGCGAGGACCGGAGCGCAATCAGAAGCTCCATTTCCTTGTTGGGGTTCTGCTTTTTCAACGCCGCGACGGTCGTCGTGCTCGATGTCAACAGATCCGTCTGGCCGGAGAGGAAGGCCGTTGCGGAGGTGGAGTCGGATTCGAATTGCTTCACCTGGGCGCTTGGATTTCTCGACAGGATCGCTTGCGTCGCAGCTGCTCCCCGCGTCGCGGAAACCGTGTAGGAGCTCAGATCGTTGAGCGTGGAAACAGGCAGGCTTTTGGAGCCGAACACGCCGAGGACCGTGTTCACGTAGGGCGCAGAATAAAGAACCTGCTTGGCGCGCTCCGGCGTGATGCCCAGGTTGGAGATGACCAGGTCTGCCTTGTCGGTGACGAGAATGGCGACGCGATTGGCCGACGGTACGCCGACCGTTTCGAGCTTGACGTTCAAGGCCTTGGCGACCATTTCCGCCATCTCGATGTCGAAGCCGATGGGCTTGCCGTCGGGCCCGACGGACCCAAAGGGCGGGCTGTCCAGGGACACGGCGACACGGATGACGCCGTTCGACAGAATGTCCTGAAGCTTATCCGCCAAGGCATTCGTTGCCGCGCCCGCAATTCCGATGACGACGGCGAGAGCTTTGATGAGTTTCTTTTTCATGAGGTTCCCCTTTTCTTGGTGATTAATGGAGGACGGCGCTGAGGAAAGAGCTCAGCTCCGGTGTCTTCGGATCGGAAAGAACGGCTTTGGCCGGGCCGTCCTCCCACACCTTGCCTTTGTGCATGAACACGACCCTGGTGCCGAAACGTTTGGCAAACCCTATTTCGTGCGTGACGAGGATCATCGTCATACCCGCCGCCGCCACGTCCTCGAGAACTTTCAGGACCTCGCCGGTCAGTTCGGGATCGAGTGCGGACGTGACCTCGTCGAACAGCATCACTTTGGGCTTCATCGCCAGCGATCTGGCGATCGCCACGCGCTGCTGCTGCCCGCCGGATAGCTGGCGCGGCAAATGATCGAGCTTGTCTTCCAGGCCGACCCGCCGAAGGGCTTCCTCGGCGAGGGTGCGCAGCTCATCTTTGGGAAGGCCCTGCACGAGCTTCGGCGCCAGGGTGATGTTTTGGCCCACCGTCAGGTGCGGAAACAGATTGTAGCTCTGGAAAACCATGCCGACCCGCTGGCGCAGTTTCCTGAGATCCGTCTTCGGGTCGTTCACGGTGATGCCATCGACGACGACCGAGCCGTTCTGGATCGCTTCCAGGCCGTTGATACAGCGCAACATCGTGCTCTTGCCCGAGCCGGACCGCCCGAGGACGGACACGATTTCGCCCGGCTGGATATCAAGGGAGACGTCGTGCAGCACCGTCAGCGGCCCGAACCGCTTCTCGACGTTTTTCAGTTCAACGATTGACATCAAGCTTCCTTTCCAGACCGCGGCTCCACATGGTGAGCGGGTAGCAAATGACGAAGTAGATCACCGCGACGATCGAATAGGCGAGCAGCGGCTTGTAGGTCGCGGCCGAGAGGAATTGGCCGCTCTGGGTCAGTTCGTAGACGCCGATGGTCGATGCGAGCGAGGTGTTCTTGAGCAGCTGGACGGCAAAGCCGATTGTCGGCGGAATCGCGATCCGGACGGACTGGGGCAGGATCACCCGCGTGAACTGGTGAAAGATGCCGAGCCCGAGCGAGGATGCCGCCTCCCATTGCGTGACCGAGACCGATCGCAGGGCGCCGTACCAGGTCTCCCCGAGAAACGCGCCGCCGTAGATCGAGAAGCCGATCGAGACCGCGAGCCAGGCGGAAATGTTGAAGCCCAGCGTGGCGAGCCCGAAGAACAGAAGGAACAGCCAGACCAAGAGAGGCGTGCCCTGCACGATTTGCACATAGACGATCGCGAGCCACCGGACCGGCGGGATGCGGGAAAGGCGGAGTGCGGCGATAGGAAGCCCGAGCAGGGACGATCCGGCGAATGCCACCAGGGATAGGAGAAGGGTCGTTCCGGCGGCCTCGACGATCGTCAGCAAGTCGAGCAGTTGGATGTCGCGGATCATTCGTCCCCTCCAAAGCACAGCAGGTAGATGGTGGCGAAACCGGCCCTGAAGAGAAGGGCGAGCGCCAGATAGAGCGCGCCGATGAGCAGGTAGATCTCGAAGTCGCGATAGGTCATCGCCTGGACGATCGAGCCCATGTGGAACAGGTCGGATACCGCGATCTGCGAGACCACCGAGGTCGACAGCATGAAGAAGACGAACTGGCTGGCGAGCGCCGGGAACATGTCCTTGATGGCGGGCACGAGGACGACGTAGCGGAACACCTGGTAGCCCGACAGTCCAAGGCATGCCCCCGCTTCCTTCTGGGATTGCGGAACGGCCTCGATGCCGGCACGGATGATCTCCGCGAGATATGCCCCGAGATAGATGACGAAGCAGATCATCGCCGCATAGAGCCCGGGGATGCGGATGCCGAGGCTCGGCAGTCCGAAATAGACAGTGAAGAGCTGAACCAGAAGCGGCGTGTTTCTGATGACCTCGATATAGACGCTGACCGTCCTTGCCGCCCATCCAGGCCCATAGACGCGCGTTACGGCGACGGCGATGCCGAGCAGCAGCCCGCCGCCAAGAGCAATGCCGGACAGGCCCAACGTCAGCAGCAGCCCATCCAGGAACAGGTTCCAGGCAGAGAGCACATCCCGAAATTGAAGTTGATACATGGTAAGACCTGCCGACTTCGGTTTGCGGTGCATCGGCGCGCGGGACTTGCCGTCGCGCCGATGCCGGCGATTACAGCGGAAAAACTTCCACCCGGCGAAACTCGACGCGCTGCTCGGTCACCTGCAGCGCGACCTTGCCGTGATCGGTCGTGCAATCGTAGCCCTCGTTGACGAGGACGCCGTTCAGCCAGATGCGCAGGGCGCGTCCCTTGCACTCGAACGCCATCCTGTTCCACTCGCCGAGCGGAGCTTCGGCGTCGACGATCTTGACGATATGACGGCCGTCCTGATCACCGCCGCCGGGCTTCTGGCCCTTTTCCAGCGGCCGCCGTTCGGGATTGTCACAGAGGATGTTGTCGATGATGCAGTAGATATCGCCTGCATCATGATGCCGGATCTTCACGTCGAGCGATTGCGGGAAAATGTTCTTCGATTTCGTCCGAAGCATGCGAAGCTTCGAGACATGGACGAGAATGCTTCCGCCACCGCCCTCCCCGGACAATCGGTAATCCACTTCGAGGCGGTAGTTCCGAAATGCTTTTTCCGAAACCAGATGTCCCACCGCCTTGCCCGGCGTGACGATGACGCCACCGGCGACTTCGACGATATCGGGCGACGACGGGTCTTCGTCACGCGCCGGAATATCCGAGAACCATCCGGAGAGATCTTTGCCGTTGAAGAGCGCGATCTTTTCGGTCGGCTCGACGATTTCAAGGGTGGAAATATCGGCTGAACTGCTCATCTGAACCTCCCCGCCTCACGTCACGATCAGCTTGGAAAGCGTGTTGTAACCGAGCCGCAAGCCTGCGCGTTCCTGGCTGTAATTGCTGACCACGTCGGCCTCCGACCTGATCGAGTGGATCGTCTGCATGCTCGCGAAGACGTCATCCTCGTGCTCGATATCGAGATTGCCCTGGTAACCCGAGGTGATGACGGCGCTGATGAACTTCGGCCAGTCGACTTCGCCCCAGCCCGGCGCGCGCGCCCGCCACCACCGGCGGTCGAGGCCCTTTTTCGGCGCGAAGGAGCGCCCGAGAATCCCGCTCCGGGCGAGGATTTTCCGATCGATCTCCATGTCCTTGGCGTGAACATGGAATACTTTGCTGGCATAATCCTTGATCGCCTGGCAGTAATCGATGCCCTGCCAGACGAGATGCGACGGGTCGAATTCGAGGCCGAGGCGGTCGGAGGGAACGACGTCGAAGATCACGTCCCAGATTTCCGGGCTGTAGGCGATGTTGTTGCCCTTCATCGTCACGACATTGATCATCGGGCAATTTTCGAGGGCGATCTTCACGTTCGATTTTTCGGCGAGATCGCAATAGCGGGAAAAAAGCTCCTTAAAGGCGGGGATGTTCTCCTCGACATTGAGCCTCGGGTCTTGGCCGGCGAAGGTCGCCACCACCTCGACACCGAGACGCGAGGCGAGGTCCATGACCTTGGGCAGATAGGCTTGCGCCGTCTCGCGCTCATGATCGTCGGGATGCTGGTAATTTGGATAATATCCAAGAGCTGAGATCTGGATGTTCTTGCTGTCGAGATCCTTGCGGATTTCCGCAAGCTGGGCGTCGGTCGTCGTGTTGGCGTCAAGGGCTGAACCCGGCCAGGCGGAGAGCTGCAGACTGGTGAAGCCGACCTCATGGGCGAACTCGGCGGTTTCCTTGGAATAGTTGGTGTAAAAACCGATTCTCACGGGAGTTGATCCTCTGGTTTGATGTCTTGGTGGAAAACGAAAACGCTGCAGCTGTTTCCATGCGAAAGACCATCGCGCCGAACCTGAGCCCCGACGAGGTGCAAAAAACGCTAACCGGAATGCATGAAATGCACCACACTGCGAAAAATGCATATGGTACTTTTCGTCGCCGCCTCCTTACAAAACCGTGGGTTCGATGCCTCGTAATTTGCCACCGCTCACCGCCTTGAGGGCATTCGATGCCGTCGCCCGGCTCGGCAGTCTCCGCTCGGCCGCAGAAGATCTGTCGATCCACCACACCGTGGTGGGGCGCCATGTCCGCAAGCTCGAGAATTGGCTCGGCGTCAAATTGCTCGACAGCAACTTTGCCGAGACGCGTTTGACCGATGCGGGAAAGGAGTATCACGAGCGAATCGCCGTGGCATTCGACCATATCGACGACGCGACTTTCATGCTTCGCCCATCGGGTCGCCAACAGCTCAAAGTGTGGTGCGGGCCGGGCCTCAACAAATCGTGGCTAATGCCGCGAATCGAGGAGATCAACCGCGCCGCGCGGGTCGATGTCGTGCTCCTGCGGGCAACCGATCATCTTCCCGATTTCCGGCGCTTCGAAGCTGATGTCGCCGTTCACTATGGCCGGGAATACATCGCCTACAGCAACTCCGTCGAATTGTATCGGCCAAGGCATATCGCCGTCGCCAGCCGCGATTTTCTGGAACGCCATCCGGTGGAGGAGCCGCGCGATCTCCTCTCGGTTCCCCTGCTTCACGAGCAAACCACCGACGCATGGGTAAGATGGCTGCAGGCCAACGGCGTCAAGGCTCCTTCCACGCTCGGCGGCCAGAAACTGGGCTATGCGCACATCGTCATCGAGGCGGCGGCGATCGGCCAGGGCGTGGCGCTTGCCAACGAGATCCTCGTCGCTCCGGAAATCGGTCAGGGCCGCCTGGTGGAAGCGGTTGCAACGGAAACCTACCTGGACTCCTATTATTTCTATGCCTCAAAGAGCCGGTGGAACGAGGCCGCCATCGCGCGCCTACGCCAGTACCTCGTCGATAATCTCGGCGCTTGACGAGCGCGACACCTCATCGATCTCATGCCTTGGCACTCCGTCGGCCGCGCAGGCGCTCCCGATGGAAGTTGTAAAGATTGGCCGCGATGACGATCAGCGCGCCGGCCAGCACATTGGCTTTCACGGGGTCGTCAAATATCGCGATGCCGTAGACAAGCGCCCAGACCAGCATCGTATATTGCAGAGGCGCGATCGCGGAGGCAGGCGCACGGCGGAGAGCTTCGAGCGACACGAATTGCGCGGCGCCCATAAAAAGGCCGGAGCCGGCGGCAATAAGCAAAGCCTTGCCGGTCAGAGGCTGCCATTGCACGAGAGCGCCCGGCAAGCCGACGAGCAAGATTCCAAGCAGCACGGCTGCGACCATGCTGACCCGGTCCTCTTCATTGCCGATTTTCCGCATGATCAGGACGACGGCCGCGCTCGCCAAGACGCTGCCGAAGGCCGACAGATGCGCCAGGCTGAAATGCGTAGCGACCGGATCGATCATGACGAGAATTCCGAGGAAGCCGATGACGACGACGGCGATCCTGTGCATTCCGACGGTTTCCCTGAGAATGGGAATGGAAGCGAGCGTCACGACGATGGGCGTGCAGAAAACAATCGCATAGACCTCCGCCAAGGGAAGCGCCGAGAAGGCGTAGAAGCCGCAAAGCGTATTGACGCCCGCGAGCAGGCCGCGAATGGCGACGAGCGAGCGATTTCTGATATGGCTGCTGAAGCCGCCGCGCCGGACCACCACAAGCATGAACGGTATAAACGCGAAAGCCACCTGAAGCAGGACAACCTGGAAAACCGGGACTTCCCGCGTCAACGCCTTTACAAGCATGTCGCTGGAACTGAATAGAAAATAAGCCGCCAAAGACAGTGGAATCCCTGCCGATGCCGGAACATCGGCAAATCTCACGCCCATCCGTCCGCCCCTCAAACAAGCGGCAATCTAATGGCCCGCCGAAAGCGAACACGAGTGGCAAAAAACGCTTGTTCGAATGCAAAAACTGCACCTGGCGAACATAGCGCGATCGGCAACAAAGTGCCGATTTCGCTTATGAACGGCTCACCGGCATCCCCGCCAAACTGAGGCATAACCCCGGAAAGTTCCAGCTCCCGCCCAAAATCAGGGAGCACTTCCGCTAAGCGGATCCGCGGATGGTTAGTGTATGGGGCAGGAAGCGATGCTTAGACTGCCGCTTGCCACTTTCAATGGTATTGATCAAGGTATCCATAGAACAATATCCGATTTCAAAGTGCGGCTGCGAAATAGTGGTTATTTGTGGCTCGCACATTGTGGATTCAATCGTCCCGTCAAAACCAACGACGGTGATATCGTTTGGGACTTTTCGTCCAGAAGCGCGAAGGGCATTCATGCACCCCAATGCCATCAGGTCGTTGGTGCAGAATATCGACGTGATGTCGGGATGGGACGAAAGAAGCGTAGCGGTTGCATCGATACCGCCCTGGTATGTGTAGTCGGCCTCGAGAATAAGGGGGGTATCAGCAGCCATACCTGCTTCCTTCAAAGCCGCTCGATAGCCTCGCTCACGCGCTTGGCCAGAGTAGGTCGAACTCTTGCGCAGCAAACCAATCCTCGTATGACCATGCGACAGGAGATAGGCCGTCAGGTCTTTTGCGGCAGCCTCATCGTCAATCGAAACGCCCGCAACCCGCGCAGGCACGAATTCGCTGCATTGTACGATGTTGTACCGCTTCGCAGCCTTTTCAAGCTCCTTGGCCGATAAAGTACTACCGAACAGAACTGCGCCATCAAAGACCCGTTTTACGAGTTGATCCATGAGATCTACCTCGCGGTCGTAGTTTTTCGAGGTTGGAGCAAAAAATACCTTGTACCCTCCTTCCGTCGCTCGGCGCTCCATCCCCCGAAACAATTCATCGACGACAGGGGAAGTAAGGTTTGCCGCCGTGACCATGATCCGTCGCGTCTGCGACATACGCAACTCGCGTGCAATCGAGCTCGGCTCGTACTGCATCTGCTTGATCACCTTAAGGACGCGCTCCCGTTTCTCCGGTGTGATGTGCGGATATCCGTTGACCACCCTGGATACGGTCGCCGTCGAAACCTCAGCCATCTCTGCGATGTCCTGGATAGACAGCCTCCCTACTTTCCTCGTCATTAGACCCCGTCTTTTTCAGCGATTCATGTTCTATACCTATACACCCGAGTTTCGAACGGACGCAGGCTCCCTGCGCAATCATCCTCGTAATTTCCGATAATCACCTCAATGGAGTCGGCGTTCGAAGGGAGCGGAGCACGGAACGGAATGTCGTTGGCCGAGAAGTTATTGATGCAAAGGAGTTCGGTCCCATCGAGCGAGCGCTTGAAGGCATAGACCCAATCACTATTCGTATCGACATCCGCATAAGAGCCGTGAACGATGACGGGATTCGACTTCCGCAATGCGATAAGCTTTCGATAGTAATTCAAGACCGACAGAACATCGTCTTCCTGATTTTCGACGTTGATGGCGGTATAATTCGGATTGACGGCAATCCATGGCTTCGCCCCGGTGAAGCCCCCGTTAGGTTTGCCCGACCACTGCATTGGCGTGCGGGCGTTATCGCGGCTCTTGCGATGGATGCGTTCCATGAGTGTGGCATCGCTCACCCCAGCAGCTCGCTCCTTTTGATACATATTGAGGGTTTCGACACATCGGTAGTCGTCAATCGAGGCAAAGGCGACGTTCGTCATACCGATTTCTTCCCCTTGGTATACGAAAGGGGTGCCCTGGAGGAGATGGATGCATGTTGCAAGCATCTTGGCGGACTCGCGGTGGTATTTCGCGTCATCGCCGAAGCGGGATACAGCTCTCGGCTGATCATGATTGTTGAGATAGAGGGTGTTCCACCCTTTCCCGGCGAGGCCTCTTTGCCAGGCAGACATAACCTTCCGGAAATGGGGAACCGTCCACCATTCCGGTCCCCACTTTCCACCAGTGCCAGGATCGGCTTCGATATGCTCCCACTGGATCACCATATCCATAACCCCAGCCTTGCTGTCGATCAGATCGAGCGCCTGCAAGGGGGTGGCGCCTGGGGCTTCGCCAATCGTGACCAGCGCGGGATCGGACAGCAACACATCGTGGAATTCGCGAAGATATTCCATCATCCGCGGACCATTCATGTAATACTGTGTTGCAGGCTGTCGGCTTCGCGTTGAATCAACCACCGGAGCGTCAGGGAAGTCTGGGGCTTTGGAAATCGTCGTAATTGTGTCGAGACGAAATCCATCAACGCCCTTATCTATCCAAAACTGAACCACATCGAACAGCTCACGCCTGACCTCGGGATTCTCCCAGTTAAGATCCGGCTGCTTGCGGCTATACAGGTGGAGATAGTATTGACCGGAAGCTTCATCGAACTCCCAGGTGGAGCCGCTAAATACCGATTCCCAATTTGAGGGCTCGCCGTTACCTTTGGCATCTCTCCAAATATAGTAATCCCGATAAGGATTGTCCCGGGACGACCTCGACTCTATGAACCAAGAATGCTCATCGGAGGAATGGTTGAGAACGAGGTCGACAATGACTTTCAGATCGGCAGCTTTTGCTAAGCGCATGAGCTCATCGAAGTCCGCCATCGTTCCGAACTCGGTCATGATCTGACGATAGTCGCTGACGTCATACCCCATGTCGTCATTCGGCGAAGAGCAGATCGGGCCGAGCCAGATTGCGTCGACGCCCAGCGCCTTGATGTAAGGCAGCTTCTGAATAATGCCCCTCAAATCACCTACGCCGTCGCCGTTCGTGTCAAGGAAGCTTCTGGGGTATATCTGGTAAATGACCGCGGATTTCCACCAAGGGGTTTGCTGCTCGTTTGCTTGGACAGAGTTCATTTCGCTCTCGTATCTGTAATCGATTTCAAATCAGACGGGATCTTGGGAGGGGGATTTCGCGTTACGCTGCCCCGAGGAACTGCCTGAGTTCCGGGGTCTGCGGGTTTGCAAAGATTTCTTCCGGCGGGCCTATTTCATGCACCTTGCCTTGGTGCATGAAGACTACGCGATTGCAGACCTCACGAGCGAATCTCATTTCATGGGTGACCATCGCTAAAGTCATACCCGTTTTCGCGAGGCCCTTAACAACGGCCAGAACCTCTGAAACAAGTTCCGGATCAAGCGCCGATGTGATCTCGTCACAGAGCAAGGCCACGGGATGCATGGCAAGCGCTCGGGCTATCGCGACGCGCTGCTGCTGGCCGCCGGACAGTTCACCAGGCATGGCATCGAATTTTTCTGCAAGTCCTACCTTCGCAAGCATTTCGCGAGCAATGGCTTCGGCTTCCGAGGCACGTGTGCCACGAACCACCTTCTGCGCCAGCATGACGTTTCGCCCCGCCGACAAATGGGGGAAGAGATTGAACTGCTGGAAGATCATGCCCACCTTCAGCCTCAGTTTCCGCAACTGCGCTTCATTGTAGTCCAGGTGTTCGCCGGCAACTTCCACTGTACCGTCAGAGATTGTCTCGAGGCCGTTGATACATCGGAGGAACGTGCTCTTTCCTGAACCACTCTTGCCGATAATGGCCACAACCTCGCCCGCCTCGATCTCGAGGTTGATCCCCTTAAGGACCTCGAGATGGCCATAGCTTTTTCTCAGTTCACGCACTGCGATTATTGGCATTGAGCTTCTCCTCAATCAGCTTGCTCGCCGCCGACAATGGCCAGCAAAGTGCGAAATAGATCAGGGCGACGTAGCCGTAGACGGTGAAGGGCATGAAGGTGGAATTGACGATGACGTTTCCTGCTTGGGCCAATTCCACAAACCCTATGATTGAGGTTAACGCCGTCGCCTTGATGATTTGCACGAGAAAGCCGACCGTAGGAGCGATCGCAACTCTCATGGCTTGAGGGACGATGACATGGCGCATCTGCTGTAGGCGTCCCATGCCAAGGCTTGCAGACGCTTCCCACTGTCCCTTCGCAATTGATTCAACGCAGCCCCGCCAGATCTCTGCAAGGAAAGCGGCGCCCCAACAAATAAGCGCGATGCTGGCCGCGGCCCAGGCGGGGAGTTTTAGCCCGACCAAGGCGAGTCCGAAGAAGAACAGGAACAACTGCATGAGGAGAGGCGTGCCCTGGAAGAATTCGATATAGCCCCATGCCAGCTTCCTATAAAATCTGTTTTCGGAGATTCTTGCGAAAAGAAGAACCACTCCCAGGATTCCGCCTCCGAACAGACACACAAGAAATAGCAATACAGTCCACCGCGTCCCCAAAAGAAGGTTCCGCAATATCTCCCAGTTGGTATACTCGATCATGGCGCACTTCCCTTCGAAAAGAAGAACACGGGTACGAGTGCAAGCAATCTTCGAAGCGCCACCGCGAGGAGAAGATATGCGAGCGTTGAAAAGAGATATGTTTCGAACGAGCGGAAATTCCTCGTTTCAATAAAGGACGTCGCGTAACTGAGATCCTGTACGGAAATGAGCGACACTACGGCCGATCCCAGCATCGAAATGACGATTTGCGAGGACAGCGCCGGCCAAACGCGCTGAAGTGCTGGCACAAGCAGGACATGGAAGAAGGTTTCGTTCTTCGACATGCCAAGGCTTAGGCCAGCCTCGACCTGGCCCATCGGCGTCGCATTCAATCCAGCGCGAATGATCTCGGTGCAATAGGCCGCGACATAGAGGATCATTGCCAGGTAGGCAGCCGTTGGCGCCTCCATCTCCACTCCAAGCTGCGGCAGCCCGAAGTATAGGAAGAAGAGTTGGATCATGAACGGCGTGTTGCGGATAGATTCTATGTAGAGTTTTACGGCAGGCCGAAAGACTCTCGGTCCCCACGTAAGAACCCATGCTAGAAGGATACCCAAAAGCATCCCAAACGCTGCACTGACGACCGACAGCTCCAGCGTGACGAAGATGCATTTGGCGAGCAAACCGGCGTATTCGCCTATCCAGCTGAAACTAAACATCTTGTTCCTCGCTTGGCCAATAGCTTTCGCTATTGGCCAGTTGCTCAGTTGCGAAGATCTTGCGGCAAATCCGCGTGCATCCACTTTTGCGAGATTGCGTTGAGGCTTCCGTCGGCTTTGGCCGACTTGATGATCTTGTTGACGGCCTCAAGCAGCGCCGGTTCGCCTTTTTTTAGGCCGATGAAGCAAGGTGACTTGTTGATTACGAACTTAACCTCCATCTTCTTCCTTTGGTCCTTCTCCATGAGAGACGCGGCAACGACGTTGCCCGTGGCAATGGCTTGCACCTGCCCTGCAAAATAAGCGCTATAGGCAGCGGCGCTGCCGTCGTAGCGGCGAATGTCAGCGTCTGCGGGGGCGATCTTCGATAGTTCAAGGTCCTCGATCGTGCCTTTGGTAACGCCGACTTTGATTTGGGAAAGGTCCTCGGCCTTCGTCACCTTAAGCTCCGGTGGACCAAAAACGCCATTGAAGAAAGGCGCATAGGCGTCGGTGAAGTCGATCACCTTTTCACGCTCCGGGTTCTTGCCCAGGCTGGAGATGACGAGCGCGACCCTGCCCGACTCGATGAAGGGAACCCGGTTCGAGCCCGCAACCGGAACAAGTTCCACGGTTACTCCGAGCCCCTTGCCGATCAATGCGGCCATTTCGACATCGTAACCCACACGCGTGCCGTCCGGTCCTACCATGCCGAAGGGCGGTACATCTTGCGGGACGCCGATCTGTATCACGCCCTGCTTCTTGATGTCGTCGAGGACATCAGCCTTGACGGCCAAGGCCGAGAGAGCAACGGCAGTCGTCACCGCAATGCCGGTGAGAATTCTTTTGACGTTCATTTTATTCCCCTTTTTGTTTTGTTGGTCCCCATGACCGAACATTCGTTTCGCTATGCCGCTTTCCCAGGCGGCTCGAAATTGGCTATGAATTGAAGGAGCGCTTGGGCGCACCCCTCGAGATCTTCCACAGAGACCGACTCGGCGGGGTTGTGGCTGATACCGCCAGCGCATCGAACGAAGATCATGCCGATATCGGACACCTTGCTCATCCAAATACCGTCGTGCCCCGCTCCGCTTGGCAAAACCGGGCAAGCTCCCTGAACTCGGTCAATTGCCTCAACGATCTGATTTTGCAGCCACTCCGAGCATGGAGTGGTCTGACGCTGCGCGAGGGTGAATTCCGGCTCCACCTTTCGATGCGCGCAGATTTCCGCAACGCATTCGCGGATCAGTACGACGGTGTTCCGGCGCACTTCGTCATCGAGCGACCGGATGTCCACGGCGAAGGACGTTTTTCCAGGAATGACGTTGCTGGAGCCCGGCTCGACGTCGACATACCCAACCGTTGCCACTGCCCCGGTTTTTGCAGCGATCGCCTCAATACCCAAGATGCATTCCGATGCAGCGACCAGCGCGTCCCGACGCCCTTGCATTGGAACTGTACCTGCATGTCCTGCTTCGCCGCGCAGGACGATCTCCAACTTGCTGGCGCCGACTATTCCTGAGACGCATCCGAGACCATGACCGAGCCGTTCCAGGACCGGGCCTTGCTCGATATGCAATTCGACATACGCCAGGATTTCGTCAGGACGCCTCACAGCGGTCTGCATGCGATCCGCGTCGAGGCCGGAGGCGGTAAGCGCCTGTAATGCCAAGACGCCGTTTTCGTCTGCGCGAAGCAGTTCGGCAGCGTCGAAACTACCGGCGACCACTCGACTGCCGACGATGCTCGTCCCGAATCTGACGCCCTCTTCATCGCAAAATCCAATGACCTCGATCGCGAACGGAAAACGAGCACCCTGGCGGTTCAGTTGATCGACGCATTCAATAGCCGCGACGACCCCGAGCATACCGTCATAACGTCCAGCGTCCCGGACAGTATCGAGATGCGATCCCAAGACCAGCGCGGGGAGACTGGCTCGATGACCTTCATAGCGGCCAATGATATTGGCGCCGGCATCCTGCCAGACAGTCATCCCTGCGTCCTGCATCCAGTCCCGCACCAATGCATTCGCTGCGGCGAGTTCAGGAGAAAGAGGGAAGCGTGCTAACGCTCCCTTCTCTGCCGAAAATTGCTCTAGCAACTGCAGTCTGCTTTCGATTCTGCTTCCGCAAGCCAGCGAGTTATCGGACCTATCATGCATGCGCGACGATCGCTCGAGTGACTGGTTGGATTTCAACTTCAAGGGAGCACCGCGGTGATGATGACCTCCACCTGGTCGCCATCGGGCATGATCGACTGAACGAACGAGCGAACCGGACCGCAACCCTCGGGCATCCATTCGCGCCAGATGGCATCGAATTCGGGTTTGCGATCATGGTTGGTGACAACCACTTCAGCTTTCACGATTCTTGAACGGTCGGTCCCGCCTTCAGCCAGCCGCTTGTCGACCTCAGCCAAGACGTCGTGCGTCTGGCCCGGCAGATCCTTGGACGTGTCCGGTGGGCCGGCGACGCACCAAACAAAGCCGCCGCCGCCCGGAAGCTTGTAGACAGTGAGGCGTGACTTTCCGTTTTCAATGGGCTGCCGAACGATGTCATTACCTGCCAACTCAAATTTCCTCTTCTTTCTTTAGGCACATCACCTAGAGCTCAACCAACTACATGCTTTACGGCGAATTAATACTTCGATATTCCGGACTTATCCTCCGATATATCGTAGCAGTACACACAATATAGACCAATGACTTCATGCGTATCCTTGTTGGACGCCATTGAAATCGATTACAATCGTCAGTCATTTCTCTCTAATAGTCAAGCAGATTCGCACCGCCGCCATCCGTGACTTGAAGAGGAAATTATGCCATTGATATTTATACGTAATTTTCTCTGGCCGCCGCGGACTCATTATGTGATGGGATCCATATCCTTGTCGCAGCAAGCTTGAATGCTGCGAGGTAATTGTCTGCTCGACGATCATATCGTGTGGCCAAGCCGCGCATCTGTTTGATGCGGTTGAAAAACCGCTCCACGAGATTGCGCTGGCGATAGACCCATCGGCTGAAACTGAAACTCTGTTTGCGATTTGCCTTTGCAGGGATGTTCGCCCGGCATCTTCGGTGCTTGGCAAAGTGACGAATTGCGTCGGTGTCATAGGCCTTGTCGGCCAAGATCGTTGTTCCGGACTGCAGGTGGCTCAGCAGTTTTTCAGCCATGGGAGCATCTGCAGTAAGCCTCGATATTGCCTTTCAGGAGGCTTTATGACGTAAACTTTTCTTCCATCGGCGTTGTTAAAAGACTTCGACCGCTCACAACGCAAGACGAACTTTACGCCGATTGCCATAACGAGACGGAACAGATCGCCGGGGCTGGGGCGGCAGGTTTGGCCCTATGAAGGCGCATCCTGTGATGTGAACCGGCAAGATCGTGCGTCCTTGAATGAGCGGTCGTAATTGTCGCGTTGGCGTCAAGCAGGAGAAGGCCCATCGGCTTGCCGACCAAGTTTGATCGACCGATGACGACCGCGCTCAATCCCGAGAGTTCATCGCCATGCACCTGCGTCACAAAACGCATCGCTCCCGCGGGCGTGCTGGAGATCAGCCCGCTTTCAAGGTCACCGGTCGCGATCTTACCGGCATTAACCACATGCAGGCCATCCATCTACTTCTGGGGAGAAGTAAAATCCAAAACAACGTCAGCATCGAGATGCTTCGGTAACGGAAGCTGCACCAGGATGCCGTGCACGTTCGGATCGGCGTTGAGGTGCGAGACCAGACGCTCAAGTGCGTGCTGCTGCGTGGTCTCCGGCAAAGTATGCTGAACCGAGTTGAACCCGCATTCCTTCGCCATCCTGGTTTTTGATTTTACTTACGCGTGACTGGCTGGATCGTCGCCGACGATGATGACCGCCAGGCCAGGCTGTATCCCTTTCGTTCGTTCTAGGTTGGCAGCCGCCTCTTTTACAGTTGCGATCACCGAGGCGGCAGCTGCTTTGCCATCAATTGTGGTCGCCATGTTCAGCCCATCCGCTCCGATGTGTAGCTTCCCGGGCTTGGCGGGAAGACAACCGTGCGATTGCCGTTGATGAAGGTCCGGCGATGGATGTGCGCGTGGATCGCCCGAGCCAGCACTTGGGACTCAACGTCGCGTCCCAGCGACACGTAGTCTTCCGGCGACTGAGCATGCGTGATGCGAACCGTATCCTGCTCGATGATCGGACCTTCATCGAGGTCTGCCGTGACGTAGTGAGCCGTTGCACCGATGAGCTTCACTCCGCGGGAATAGGCCTGCTTGTAGGGATTGGCGCCCTTGAAGCTCGGCAGGAACGAATGGTGGATGTTGATGATCTTTCCGGACATCTGCTGGCACATCTCGTCGGACAGGATCTGCATGTAGCGGGCAAGGACGATTAGCTCGGTGCCGGTCTCCTTCACCAGCGCCATGATCCGCGCTTCCGCCTCCGGCTTGTTCGCGTTGGTCACCGGGATGTGGTGGAACGGGATGTCGTGATTGACCACAAGCTTCTGGTAGTCGAAGTGGTTGGAAATGACACCGACGATTTCGATCGGCAACGCGCCGATCTTCCAGCGGTAAAGCAGGTCGTTCAGGCAGTGGCCGAAGCGCGAGACCATGAGCATCACCTTCATGCGCTCCTCACCGTTCGTGATCCTCCACTCCATGCCGAACTTTTCGCCGACGTCCTTGAAGCCTTCCGTGAGGCCTCGCACATCCGCTCCTTCTTCCGACACGAAGCTGACGCGCATGAAGAACTGCCCCGTCTCGAGGTCGTCGAACTGGGAGGAGTCGATGATGTTGCAGCCATGGTCGTACAGGAAGCTGGAGATGGCGGCCACTATGCCTCTCGTCGAGCGGCAGGTCACGTTTAGAACGAGGTTTTTCATTAGATCTGTATCCAGATGCTATCAGTGAAGATTGTCAGTGGAGGCCGCCGACTCCGAGCAGGCGTTCGACTGTTGCATGATCGTCGGCCAGAGCCTTTGGCTTGCCTTTCCAGGCTATGCGGCCGCGCTCCATGACGATGACCTCCTCCGCGAAGTCCAGCGCGCTCTGAATGCGCTGCTCCACGAGTAGGATCGTCATCCGCCCCGACTGCGCGAGACCGTGGAATGCCGCCATCAGCTCCTCGCAGATGACCGGAGCCAGGCCTTCCAACGGTTCGTCGAGAAGCAGGACGGTAGGTTCGCCGAGGATGCTGCGGGCGGTGGACAGCATCTGCTGCTCGCCTCCCGAAAGCTGGCTCCCCAGGTTTCTCCGCCTTTCCTTCAGTTTTGGGAACATGTCGTAGGCTTCGGAGACGGCTGACTTCGGCCTGCGTTTGAGGCCCACGAACAGGTTCTCCTCGACTGTCAGCGTCGGAAAGACGTCGCGTGTCTGTGGAACGTACCCGAGGCCCATGTTGGCGCGATCCGAAGAAGACTTCGCCGAGATCTCCTGGCCACCAAGCGACACCTTGCCCGCGAAGCGCCGTGTCTGCCCGGCAAGCGTGGCGAACAGACTGGTCTTCCCCATTCCGTTGCGTCCCAGAACTGCCAGACGGGAGCCCGCCGGAACGCGGAACGAGACGTCCTCGATCACCCGCGTCGGTCCGTACCCCGCCGAGAGGTTGCTGACCTCAAGCCAAGTTGCTGGCATCTGCATAGCTCCCAAGATAAGCTTCCCTCACCCGTCGATCCTGCGTCACGTCCTTTGGCGATCCGTCGAAGATGACCGTCCCCGCGGCGAGAACGATGACGCGCTTGGCGAACCTGAAGACAAGGTCCATATCATGCTCGATCATCAGGACGGCGAGATCAGGCGGCAGCCGATCCAGCGCCTCTTCGATCCGTGCCGTCTCGGATTGGGGCACCCCGGCCGCAGGTTCGTCGAGCAGAAGGACCTTGGGGCGCAGGGCGACGGCAAGCGCGAGCTCGAGCAACCGTTGCTGCCCATATGCGATCTCGCGGACCTTGATACGCGCGAGATCATCAAGACCGAGCTGGCGCAGGATCGTGCCCGCCTCATCCATGACATGTGATCTGCCGGAATAGTGGCCGAACATCCTGCCGGACTTCCCGTCGCGCTGGAGAATGGCCAGCGCGACGTGCTCCTCCGGGGTCATGTCCGGAAACAGCCTCGTCACCTGGAAGGACCGGATCAGGCCGCGGCGCACACGTTCGGCTGGCTTCAGCGGTGTCACGTCGGCGCCGCCCAGGAAGACCTGTCCCGAGTCCGGCTTGAGCGCCCCGGTGACAAGATTGACGAAGGTCGTCTTTCCGGCCCCGTTCGGGCCGATCAGCGCGAGCCGGTCTCCCGCCGAAAGAGACAGCGATACATTGCTGGTGACCGCGAGACCGCCGAAGTTCTTCCTGAGGTCCCTGACCTGGAACACGGCGCTCATCGACGTGCCCTCATCAGCCGTGTCGCCGCCAGGACAGCGGAGCCGTAGAGGCCCTTCGGAGCGAGCAGCACGACGGCGATCAGCAGCACTCCGATGATCGTCAGCCAGTGGAAGGGGTTGAGAGCTGACACAGTTTCCTCGATGAGCATGAAGACGACAGTGCCTACCAGGCCGCCGAACAGGGAGCCGGTGCCGCCCAGAACCAGCATGACCAGCGCCTCCGCGGATAGGGTGAACGAGAAGCTGTCGAGGCCGACGACCTGAGTCGAAATAGCCGAGAGAGCGCCGCCGATCCCTGCCACCGCTCCGGAGATCACATACATCCGCAGCTGGACAGCATTGACCGAGGCTCCCATCGCGCTCACCCGTACGGGATCCTCCTTCACGCCTCTTGCAAGCATTCCGAAAGGAGACCTGACCAGAAACCTCAGAACCGCGAACACGACGATCAGCAGGGCCAGACCGTAGAGGTAGGCGGTCGTCCCCCAGAGGTCGAACTCGAATATACCAAGTACTGCCTCGGGCATGATGCCGGACAGCCCGTCGCTTCCGCCCGTCCACGCCGACGCCTTGTTTGCGGCCTCATGGAACAGGTGCACGACGGCTATGGAAAGCACGAGCTGGGCGAGTCCATGCGCACGAAGAATGACGAGCCCCGACAGAAGACCCGCGATGGCTCCGGCAGCGGCACCGATGAGTGTCATGGCCAAGGGGGCGCTGATTCCAAGATGAGCGGCAGCGATGCCTGCCGCGTACGCACCGGCGCCGAAGAGTGCCGAATGGCCGAGCGTCGCAACGCCGCTGTACCCGGTGACAAGGTCCAGCGAAAGCACGAGCAATCCGATCGCGATGATCCGTGTCAGCAGCGCCAGGTTGTCCGGGAATACGAAGTAGCCGATGACCCCGGCGATCATAATGGCCAGCCCGCCCGCGAGCCCGGCCGTGTCGATGCCGGTGGGGAGCGCCCGGGCATTGGGATGAGTGTCTAGCATGGAAACCGCCATTATTTCAGCCGCCCGGACAGGCCGCGTGGAAAGAGCGTCACGATGATGATGACAGCGAGGTAGAAGAAGAACTCCCCGTATTCCGGCGCGAGGTATCGGCCGGTAGTGTCGATCGTCCCGAGTAACAGGCAGGCGAGAAGCGCTCCCGAGATTGACCCTGCGCCGCCGACCGAGACCACCACGAGGAAGGTCACCATGTACCGGAGAGCGTAGTAGGGCTCGACCGGAAGCAGCTCGGCCCCGAGAACGCCTCCGAGCGCCGCGAGGCCAACGGCCAGGGCGAAACTCACCGCATATATCACCTGCGTGCGGACTCCGAGAGCAGCCGCCATCGCCGCATTGTCGACTGCCGCTCTGATCTTGATGCCGAAGGCCGTACGCTCAATCAGCAGCCACAGCCCACCAGCGACCGCCAGGCCGCAGACGATCGCGAACAGGCGGTGCGCGGCCATCGAGCGGAAGCCCAGATCGACCGAACCGCGCAAGGCTTCCGGAAGCGGAATGGTCTTCAGTGTCGGACCGAACACGAAGTTCGCGATCCCGATGATGCAGAAGGTGATGCCTATCGTCATCAGGACCTGGGTCAGCTCCGGCGATCCATAGATGCGCCTGTAGAGGAGCCGCTCGATCGGTATCGCGATGACGATCGTGCCGACGACGGCGACGAGGATCGCTGCGGCGTATCCCATGCCGAGATCGCGCGCGGCATATGAAGCCAGGTAGCCGCCGATCATGGCGAACGCGCCGTGCGCGAGATTGACAACCCGCATCAGGCCCATCGTGACCGAGAGGCCGATGGAGATCACGAACAGCACCATGCCGTAGGCGAGCGCATCCAGCGCTATGCTTGGGATGAGTTGCATGTCTTTTCCTTCAGGCATGCCGAGGGTGGCGAAGACGCCAGATCCTGATCGCTAGACTAGGAAGCCGAGCCTGCGCCGCTCGTGGGGGCCAGCGCAGGCGATGCCGTCACTTCATTGCGCCGTAGTCCGGCTGTTTCTCGAACGTCTTGATCTCCCTGTTGAGAAGACGTCCGTCGGCACCCTTCTCGACCCTGCGGATATAGACGTTCTGGACGATGTCGCGGGTCTTCGCGTTGATCGAGATTGGGCCTCGCGGGCTCTCCCAGGACCTGCCCGCAACGGCGGCGATGGCCTTGTCCGCATCCGGCTTGCCGCCAGTCGCCCGGATCATTTCATAGATCGCGTGCATCCCGTCGTAGGCGGACACAGTTGCCGGGTTTGCTTCAGCTTTCGGATAGAGCTCCTTGAGCTTGGCGACGAAAGCCTTGTTCTCCGGGGAGTCGTGGGCCGCGGAATAGAAATATCCCGTCTCCAGTCCGACTGCCGCGTCGCCGAGCGTCTGGAGATCGGACTCCTGCGTCTCCGAAGTCCCGATGAAGGCGATGCCTGCCTTGTCGAGGCCGTTGTCCCTGTATCCCCGCACGAATGCGTAGGTCGGCGGGCCGTAGGGCAGGAAGACGAACAGAGCGTCGGGCTTCTTCAAGGCGACGTTCTGGAGGTATGCGCTGAAATCCGTGGTCGTCAGAGGCATCCGGATGGATTCCAGCACCTTCCCGCCGCCTTCGGAGAAGGTCTTGGTGAAGGCCGTCTCCGCATCGTGGCCTGGGCTGTAGTCGGACACGAGCGTGATGACCGACTTATATCCCTTCTCGAGAGCGTTCTTCGCAGTAGGCACCGTGACCTGCGGGAGGGTGTTCGACGTCCGGACGAAGTACTTGGACTTCGAAACGACGGATGAAGCGGAGGCGTTGAATATGACGATCGGCACCTTGCCCTGCTCCGAAACGGGAGCCGCGGCCATCGCGTTCGGCGTGAAGACGAAGCCGCCGATGTACTGAGCCTTGTCCTTCGTGACCAGTTCGAGTGTCTTGGCCTTGGCCGCCGCCGGGTCGGTGCCGGGAAGGTCCCGCCAGACCAGCTCGACCTTCACGCCGGGCATCGGATCGCCGTGCTGTGCCACGAAGGTTTCAACACCCTGGCGGAACGGTTCGCCGAATGAGCCAACGAAGCCCCCGCTGAAGGGGCCGATGATGCCGACCTTCACGGTTTCGTCTGCGAGAGACGCTCCTCCGAGAAGGGCGGCAACCACAAGCCCGCCGATCAAAGTCCTGGGTTTCATGTTCATTCCTCCTCCAATCGACCTGGCTTCCATCGCGCAGGTACAGGTTTTCCTTCCGACGTCCTCATGGACGTCGGCTCCATCTCCCATTCAAATTGCTAGGTCTTAGACCGCCCTGACGTCAGCCCGGCGGTTGTCCTGCTTGTATGGTGCGGGGGCTACGGTCGCGCGGATATGCTTCTGCGGATGTCCCGGATTGCCCCAGACGACGGTGACTTCGGTGCCTGGTTCTGCATGCTCGACGTCGATGGTGCATAGCGACAGCATCTTGCGGAAGGAGTAGCTGTAGCCGCGCGACGTGGTCACGCCGACGAGCTGCCCGTCCTTCAGGACCTTGTCGGCGTACATGAAACCGCGCTGGTCTCGGGGCATCTCCATGAAGTCGTATGTCGGACCTTCCCTGAAGAGGGATGCGTGGACGTCGGCAACGTCTTCCGCGTTCCAGACCAGCGTCCGAATAGTCCGTTTCGGGTTTGCAAGTTCGGCCTCCAGCGCGTCGCGGCCGATGAAGTCGTGGTCGAGAACCACACGCTTGCCCCAGCCGAGTTCCAACGGATTGCGATACCAGTCCGAGATGTCGTCGCCTTCGAAGCTTCCCGCCACGTTGAACGTGGAGGCGAAGGCTGGCATCGCCGACCGGAACTCCGCGAGATAGTCCTTCATGTCCTCGCCGAAGATCGCAGGCAGGTAGTCCGTGACGATGGTCGGGAAGCAGGCCTCGAGGTGGTTTATGAAGGCTGTCCGACCGCCGAGCTGACGGATGCCGAACTCCTCCCCAGCCTCCATGATCGCCTGGTAGACTTCCTGGCTCTTGGAGATGTCGCCCTGGAGTTCATAGCCGATCTCGCCGGCCATCCCCTGTCGAAGAGCCAGCACGTCGCACCCCGCGATCCTGATGCGGCCGTTGTGCATGAACTTGACGTCACGAAGGCTCTGGCCACATGCCTTCTCAACCACATGGATTGCAGTCGGTCCCGACACCTGGAAATTGAACCAATCGTCGGGCTTCGAAATGACCTTGTAGTTTCCGTGACGGAGCTTGTAGTCCACCCAGAAGGTGCCTCGGCCGAAGAGCATGACTTCGTCGTCGCTGAGCCGCGTCGCGACACCTTCGGCAATGATCTTTCCAGCCTCGGTCGTGTGGATGACGTGCTTCGACTGGTTGATGGCGAACTTTTCGAAACTATTGACGGAAACGTCGGAAAATAGCTTCAGGACATCCGGTCCCTTGAAACGGCGCTCCCAGAGGAACGACCAGTCACCGATGTAGCAGGTCTCCTTCCACGACAGGCTCTCATCCTGCCAGTCTGTGTATTCGGGCTGACCCCACCGGGACGTAAAGTAGCCCGGCGGAGTGCGGCGCAGATCGTGCATGTTCACGAGTTTCCTCCCTTAAGATGATGGACGGCACCCGTCGGCCGGAAGTCTTCACCGACTTCAGGCTCGTCGCTCGCCCATGGAATTTTCTGTTTGAACGCTCTGAGAATCTGGAGATAACGGGCGGCGCAGAACGAATGTTCAAGCGCCAGCGCCTGGGCTCGCGCGCCCTTACCGAGCTTGATGCAGTCAACAATAGCCCGGTGCTGCTCCTGCGCCACGAGCAGGACCCGCTGCACTGAAGGTTTGTCGAGGCTGAGCGATTTGACGAACGCGTTGGCAGCGGCAAATGGAAGCGATTTGATCTTCTCCAGAGACCGCTCGACCATCTGGCTTCCAGAAGCCTCGACAAGAAGTTCGTGGAACCGGTCGTTAAGGCGGACGTAGTCATCCTGGTCAACGTTATCGCTCAGGTTATCGACGACATCATCGAGCTGGATGACGCAGGAATACATTTCGGATATGATTGCGGGCGTCGCATTGCCTTCCGCTGCAAAACGAGCCGCAAGTCCTTCAAGCGTCCCTCGTATCTCAATAGCCTGATAAATATCGGCTTCAGTATACGTTTTGACGGTGAAGCGGTTCGAAGCCGTCCGCTCCAGCAATCCTTCGTCCGCCATTTGGTTAAGCGCCGAGCGCGCCGGTGTGCGCGATACGCCGAACCGCTCGGAGATAAAAGGCTCAGTTACCCTCTCGCCGGCCACCACTTCGCCATCAACAATGAGTCCACGCAGTCCTAGGACCGCTTTGAGCGTCTGCGACTGTGAACTGTCATTTTCCGACGTCATTGTCTCCTCCTTGATGACGAGACGCAGACGTAAATCAAAACGTATACGTTGTCTACGCATTAATCGGATTTTCCGCGATTTCTACGGATCAATCTCGAAAAACGTATACGTAGTGAGGTTCTGCAGGTGACTGACGGTTCCCAAGTGCTCAGCCAAGTCACGAAGCGGTACGACTCGAACCGATATAAGCTCTTGAAAGGATTGGAACAGCCGACACCTCCAGAAGATTCCAGGAGCGCGAAAAGCGAAAGCCGCGTGACGGCACGCGCGGCCGCACGTGGTTGACGGTCGCTCATGCCTTCTCCACCACCGCCCGCATGGTAGTCTTTCGCAGGACTTCGTCGCGAGGACCAAACGCCGCCACGCGACCTTGGGCCAGCACAAGTGCCTGATCGACGGCCGCAAGCGCATTCGGTCGATGCGCGATGACGACGCGAAGCTTCGGCGCCAGCTGGCTCGCAGTTTCCCTCTCACGTCTCTACGTGTCACCAACTCCAAGAAGCCTTGATCTCGATCCCTGGCATCATTTTTTGGCAGACGCTTCGCGTTGTCGCCTCACAATTCGGCACCACTTTCCCTCGCTTTAAAGCTGATATCGCTCGATATTCGGGTCTTCATATTGTAAATAAACATGAAATTACAGTTTCATCGAAAATGGCATGAAATCTGCCTTACCTCTCGCGACCGGGCAAAAGTCCGGCAGTTTTAAAAAAAGAGGGAACGGTATGACCAACACATCATCGAAAATCTGGCGCGGCACTGGTTTTCTCAATACATTTCGGGTGGCGACGATACTCGGCGCCACAGCAACCTGCGTGATGGCAGCGGCCGCAAACCCCGCACTTGCAGCGGGAACCTTGCGGATCGGCATGACGGCATCTGACATTCCGCTGACCACGGGCCAGACGGACCAGGGTGGCGAAGGCCAGCGCTTTATGGGCTATACCGTCTACAATTCATTGGTCGAGTGGGACCTTTCGAGCGCGGACAAGCCATCTGCTCTGATCCCGAGCCTGGCGACGTCCTGGCAGGTCGATGCGACCGACAAGACCAAGTGGACCTTCAAGCTGCGCGACGGCGTCAAGTTCCACGACGGCAGCGCCTTCAATGCGGATGCGGTGGTCTGGAACCTCGAAAAGCTTCTGAAGACCGACGCCGCCCAGTTCGACAAACGCCAGGCGGCCCAGGGCAAGTCGCGCATTCCGGCGGTCGCCTCCTACAGGGTCGTAGATCCGCTCACTGTCGAGATCACGACCAACGGGCCCGATGCGACGCTTCCCTACCAGCTGAGCTGGATTCTTATCTCCTCGCCTGCCAATTGGGAAAAGCAGGGAAAGAGCTGGGATGCCGTTGCCCAGAAGCCGTCCGGTACCGGCCCCTGGAAGATGGAGAGTGGCTTTACGCCACGCGAGAGGGCGGAGCTGACGCCCAACAAGGATTACTGGGACAAAGCACGCGTTCCGAAGCTCGACAAGCTCGTCCTCATCCCGCTGCCTGAGCCGAACACCCGCGTCGCCGCCCTTCGTTCCGGTCAGGTCGATTGGGTCGAGGCCCCTGCCCCGGATTCGGTGAAGTCGCTGAAGGAAGCTGGCTTCAAGATCATCACCAATTCCTATCCGCATAACTGGACGTGGCACCTGTCGCGGGTCGAAGGCTCGCCGTGGAACGATATCCGGGTTCGCAAGGCCGCGAACCTCGCGGTCGATCGTGCCGGTCTGAACGAGCTTCTCGGTGGACTTTCCGTTCCCGCGCAGGGCTACATGCCGCCCGGCCATCAGTGGTTCGGCAAGCCGACCTTCAAGGTGGAATACAATGTCGAGGAAGCCAAGAAGCTGATGAAGGAAGCGGGCTACGGCCCCGAGAAGCCCCTGAAGACCAAGGTCATCATCTCCTCGTCGGGGTCCGGCCAGATGCTGCCCCTGCAGATGAACGAATATATCCAGCAGACACTCGCCGAGGTCGGCATCAATATCGAATACGAGGTGATGGACTGGAACACGGTCATCAATGTCTGGCGTGCCGGCGCCAAGGATGCCAGCGCCAAGGGCGCAACGGCGGTCAATTATAGCTACTTCATCCAGGACCCGTTCACGGCGATGATCCGCCAGTCCCAATGCAATCTTGCACCGCCGACCGGCACCAATTGGGGCTACTATTGCGACAAGGAGATGGACGCCCTGTTCGACAAGGTGCGTAACACCTTCGATCCCAAGGAACAGGACAAGGTGATGCAGCAGGTTCACGAGAAATATGTGAACGACGCCTTGTTCCTGATGGTGACGCATGACGTAAATCCGCGGGCCATGACCGCCAAGGTCAAGGGCTTCGTTCAGGCACAGAACTGGTTCCAGGATTTCTCCACGATTTCCGTTGATCCCTGATCTCCTGCATACGGCGCGCCGGTCTGGCTGGCGCGCCGCCTTTCATGATGCCCGATCAACCTGTTTGGTGAGGACACCATGCTGCTTTATGCCTTGAAACGGCTGCTGCACGTCATTCCTGTCACGATCGGCGTGAGCATCGTCTGCTTCATGCTGATCCATATCGCACCGGGCGATCCGCTCGCCGCCATTCTGCCCTCGGATGCTTCTGCCGAGATGCAGACGCAGATGCGCAGTTTCTATGGCCTCGACCGCCCATTGCCGGTGCAATACGTGCTCTGGGCCTGGCATGCCCTGCATGGCGATCTCGGAACGTCGATCGCCAGCGGTCGCCCGGTGCTGAGCGAGATCATGGATGCTTCGGTCAACTCGATCATTCTTGCACTCGCGGCCGCCGTCATCGGCTTCCTCGCCGGTTCGGCCCTCGGCTTTCTGGCAGGCGTCTTTCGTGGAAGCTGGGTGGATCGCGCCGCCTCGGCGGTTTCGATGCTCGGCGTCAGCGTGCCGCATTACTGGCTGGGCATGGTGCTGGTGATCGCCTTCTCGGTGACATTGGGCTGGCTTCCGGCCATGGGCGGCGGGCCGGAGGGCTCATCGGGCCGCAGCCTAAGCTGGGCCTATCTGCAGTTCCTCATCCTGCCGGCGATCACCATGTCGGTCATCCCGATGGGCATCATCGCGCGCACCATCCGCTCGCTCGTCGCCGACATCCTTTCGCAGGATTTCACCCAGGCGCTCGCCGCCAAGGGCCTGATGAGCCGACAGATACTGCGGCATGTCATGCGCAACGCCGCCCCGACTGCACTCTCCGTCATGGGCCTTCAGCTCGGCTACCTGCTGGGCGGTTCGATCCTGATCGAGACAGTCTTCTCCTGGCCGGGGACAGGGTTTCTGCTGAACGGCGCGATCTTCACCCGCGACCTGCCGATCCTGCAGGGCACGATCCTGGTGCTCGCCATGTTCTTCGTCTTCCTGAACCTCCTGGTTGATGTGCTGCAAAGCGCGATCGATCCCCGCATCCAGAGGAGCTGATCATGGCCACCATCACTTTAGACCTCGCCGCCCCTTCGCAAGCGATCAGCAAATCTCCCGGCTTCTGGAGCGGTGTGCTTCGGCGGCTCTGTCGTGACCCGGTCGCGATGACCGCGCTTTCGATTCTTCTGATCCTGGTGCTGATAGCGATCCTGGCGCCCTATATCTCACCTTACGACCCGTCCAAGGGCAGCGTCATACGCCGCCTGAAACCAATCGGCACTGCGGGCTATATTCTCGGCACCGACGAGCTGGGACGAGACATGGTGTCCCGTCTCATCTACGGCGCGCGGCTGTCGCTGATCATGGGCGTCGTGCCGGTTCCCATTGCCTTCGTCATCGGCTCGGCGATCGGCATCGTCGCCGGTTATGCGGGCGGCATCGTCAACACGCTGATCATGCGCACGGTCGATGTCTTCTATGCTTTTCCCTCCGTGCTTCTTGCCGTCGCTCTTTCCGGCGCGCTTGGATCAGGACTGACCAACGCGCTCGTCTCGCTGACGGTAGTCTTCATCCCGCAGATCGCCCGGGTCGCTGAAAGCGTCACCACCCAGGTCCGCAAGCTCGATTACGTCGATGCCGCCAGAGCCTCGGGGGCACCGCCGAGCACCATCATCCGAGTGCATGTCCTCGGCAACGTGCTCGGCCCCATCTTCGTCTTCTCGACCAGCCTGATCTCGGTGTCGATGATCCTCGCCTCCGGCCTGTCCTTCCTCGGCCTCGGCGTTCGCCCGCCGGATGCGGAATGGGGGCTGATGCTCAATACGCTGCGGACCGCCATCTACAACAACCCGTTCGTCGCCGCCCTTCCGGGCGTGATGATCTTCATCACCTCGATCTGCTTCAATCTCTTCTCAGATGGGCTGCGCGCAGCCATGGACGTGAAATCATGATCAGCATCGTCGAAGAACCGGCTTACGACCTGCCCATCGGGGAAAGAGGCGGCCCTGCGCAGCCGCTGATCTCCGCCCGTGGCCTTCTCAAGCACTTTCCCGTCAAGAACAGCGGCTTCCTGAAACCGAAGAAGGTCGTTCGCGCCGTCGATGGGGTCGATTTCGACATCCTCAAGGGCGAAACGCTCGGGGTGGTGGGCGAGAGCGGCTGCGGCAAATCGACGACGGCGCGTCTTCTGATGCAACTCATCGTGCCGGACCAAGGCGATATCCTGTTCGACGGTGAAAAAGTCGGTGGAGCGCTTGCGCTTTCAGATTACCGCCGGCAGGTGCAGATGGTCTTCCAGGATAGCTACGCCTCGCTTAACCCGAGGCTGACGATCGAAGAATCCATCGCTTTCGCCCCCCGGGTTCACGGCGTTGCAGCCGGCAAGGCGATCACCAGAGCGCACGATCTCCTGCACCGCGTCGGGCTGGAGCCGACCCGCTTCGCCGGTCGTTACCCCCATGAACTTTCCGGGGGCCAAAGACAGCGCATCAACATCGCCCGCGCGCTGGCTCTCGAGCCGCGCCTCGTCATCCTCGACGAAGCGGTGTCGGCGCTCGACAAATCGGTCGAAGCCCAGGTGCTGAACCTGCTTCTCGACCTCAAACGGGATTTCGGCCTGACCTACCTGTTCATCTCCCACGACCTCAACGTCGTACGCTTTATGTGCGACCGGGTCATGGTCATGTATCTCGGCAAGGTCGCGGAGGTCGGAAGCCGGGAAGCGATATTCGAAAATACGCGCCATCCCTATTCATCGGCCCTACTCGCCTCCATGCCCAAGATGGATCCATCCGAACGGACGTCCGAACCGCCGCTTTCCGGTGACCCGCCGAACCCGATCGATCCGCCTGCGGGCTGCCGGTTTCACACCCGTTGCTCGTTTGCCGAGACCGTCTGCAGCGCGGACATCCCTCCGCTTGCCGAGATATCCGCAAGCCAGGCTGCCGCATGTCTGATGTCCGTACCGGGCTCCGGCCACAGCCGCGCACCAGCGTTGACGGAGGCTTGATCATGAAGTCCGATGCGATGATCGATATCCGCAATCTCTCCGTCACCTTCAATCGCGGCCGCAAGCCGGTGAAGGCCGTCAACGGGGTCAGCCTTTCAGTCAAGCCGGGAGAAGTCCTGGCGCTTTTGGGGGAATCCGGCTCGGGCAAGAGTGTCACCATGCGCTCGCTGCTGCGCCTTCACCCGAAAGGCACGAAGATCGAAGGCGCGATGGCGGTCGCCGGCCGCGACGTCACCGGTCTTTCCGCCGGAGAACTCGGTGCCTTTCGCGGCGCTGTCGTCTCCATGGTCTTCCAGGAACCACGCCTGGCGCTCGACCCCGTCTATACCCTCGGCCAGCAGATCGAGGAAACCATCATGCGGCATGAGAAGGTCTCCCGGTCGGAAGCATCAGCGCGGGCGCTCGCGCTCTTTCAGAAAGTTCGCATCCCCTCGCCGGAGCGCAGGCTCCAGAACTATCCGCACGAAATGTCGGGCGGCATGCTGCAGCGCTCGATGATCGCCATGGCGCTTGCCTGCAATCCCAAGGTCCTGCTTGCCGACGAACCGACGACAGCCCTCGATGCGACGGTCCAGATCCAGATCTTACTGCTGATCCGCGAGCTGCAGAAGGAATACGGGCTCTCGGTCATCTTCGTGACCCATGACATCGGAGTTGCTGCGGAAGTGGCCGACCGGATTGCCGTCATGTATGCGGGGCGGATCGTCGAGGAAGGCAGGGTTGCGGATATCATCCGCGAGCCGCGGCACCCCTACACCAAGGGGCTTCTCGGCGCGCGGGTCGAACTGGCCCACGGGCGCGACAGGCTTATCACCATTCCCGGCGCTCCGCCGGACCTCGCCGCCATGCCGCCCGGTTGCGCATTCGCTCCGCGCTGCGCCCAGGTTTCGGATGCCTGCCGGACCGATATACCCGCATTGATACCGGCCGGTGAGGCCGCACATGTCGCATGCATACAGTATGCCTGAACTGCCGCGAGGATGCCCGAAACCAGCCGAAGGGAGGTGTCCGTGTGATCAGGCACGGATCGACACATGCCGCATATCACCTTGATCAACCCGAATACGTCCCGGACGACGACGGCCATGATGACCGAGATCGCCAGGAAGTACCTGTCCAAAGAATTTTCCGTGGAGGGTGTCACGGCCACCAGAGGCGTGCCGATGATCCTGAACGACACGGAGCTTACGGCGGCGGCCAATGGCGTCGTGGAGATGGGACTGGCCGCCTCCAAGAATAGCGATGGGCTGATCGTCAGCGCATTCGGGGATCCGGGGCTCGAACGCCTGAAAGCCCTATCCGGCACGCCGGCCGTCGGCATATGCGAGGCGAGCATGCTGGAAGCCTCCGCCGGAGCGCGTCGCTTCGGGATAGCAACCGTCACGCCGGATCTCGTAGCGAGTTTCGCCGCCAAGGCGCAATTCCTCGGTTTCGCACATCTTTTCACAGGCACGCGGCTGACGAGCGGCGATCCGCAGGAATTGGCGTCCGATCCGGCGCGTCTCAACGCGGCGCTCGAAATCGCCGTCCGCGAATGCTTCCAGCGGGACGGCGCGGAGGCGGTCATTATCGGTGGCGGACCGTTGGGTCAGGCGGCGGACGATCTTCAGCACGCGTTGTCGGCGCCGGTGATCGCGCCGATCCGGTCCGCCGTCGCGCTGCTCCTGTCCCGGATCGCCCATTGCCAGCAAACCGTGCCCGGGCCGAACTGATGCGCGGGTCTCATGGACCGCGCCATGGACGTGATGCTTTTTCTGTTGCAAGTCGGGCCGTCCCACAGGAAAGTCCTCCCGCTGGTATGTTGGCGGAGTTTCCCGTGCCGAAGGATAGATCGTTCCTGTATCGTGTCAGGCAGGCCCTGCCCGAACTGCACCCCGCCGAGAAGCGCCTGGGGGAGTTCGTCTGCGACTTCCCCGGTGAACTCGCAAGCTATTCCGCGCAGGAGCTTGCCGCCCTTGCACATGTCTCCAAGGCAACGGTCACCCGCTTCATCCAGCGCCTCGGTTACGAAAATTACGAGGAAGCCCGTCGCCATGCCCGCGCCGAGAAACAAACCGGCTCCCGGCTCTTTCTGAGGGAGGCGGCCGACGCTTCGTCCGCCCAGTCGATGCAGGCACATGTCGCTCAGGGCATCGCCAATCTCGAGGCAACGTTCCTTTCCATTTCCGAGGGCCAGATCGAGGCGGTGACGGAGGCCCTCATTGCGGCCCGGAAGGTCTGGGTGCTCGGTTTCCGGAGCAGCCACCCCTTCGCGTCATACCTGCAATGGCAATTGACCCAGGTAATCGAGGATATTGTCGCAATCCCCGGCGCCGGGCAGACTCTCGGAGAACACCTTGTCAGCTTGCGGGACGACGACGTCGTCGTGTTCGTCGCCATGCGTCGCAGGATCACGCAGGTGGACGCCATCCTTGCCCAGCTCCGCAAGTCGAAGGCCAAACTCCTCTACGTCACCGACGAGGGTGCGGAGTTCGAGGCGTCGGCAACTTGGCATTTTCAGTGCCAGACCCTTGCCCCCGGACCACTCTTCAACCACACGGCGGTCATGGCGCTTTGCCATCTGCTGATCACCCGCTGCCTGGAGAAGGCAGGTGCCGAGGGGAGAAAGCGCCTACGCAAAATCGAGACCCTGAATGAAGGGCTCGACGAACTCTGACGAACGATGACGGTGCTGCGGCGATGTCATGATCTGTTGCGAGATTCCGGATTCAACAATCCGTCCATCCTGCATGACAACGACTCGGTCGGCGACCTTTTCCACGAGGCTCACGTCGTGGGTGATCAGCACGATGCCCATCCCGCTTTCGGCCCTGCAGCTCCTTCAACAAAGCCAGTACCTGCGCCTGCAGAGCGAGCCTCAGCGCCGGGACACGAGATCGACGATGGCGACTGTGACGAGGAAGGCGACCTGCTTGGCACGTCGCTTGCTTCGTAAAACGGTTGTCCCTGCAAGAGGAAATGGCCGTGTACGCGAACATCAATCCCTCCATCGACGTCCGGTTGCTGCGCACTACCTATCTGCTGCTCAGGGAGCGCAATGTCTCCAAGGTCGCTGTGCTGCTCGGGCACAGCCAGCCCGCAGTCAGTGCCTGCCTCAAGAAGGCCCGTGAGATTTTTGCCGATCCGCTTCTCGTGCGCAGCGGCCAGAAATTGGTGTTGACCGAGCGGGGCGAGGAGGTGATGGCGTCGATCGCGACCATGCTGGAAGGGCTATTGGATACGCTCAACCGCAACAGTCAGTTCGACCCGGGCATGGTCCACAGCCGGATGCGGATCGCTGCGGTCAACTGTTTCGGCACTTTCCTCATTCCGCCGATCGCGACCAGCATCCGCAACGAGGCGCCCGGCATATCTGTCGATTTCTTCGCGCCTTCCGAACAGAGCGACCTGATCGAGGATCTTGGGTCGGGCCGGGTTGACATGGTGATCGGCAACTGGCCGGCACCGCAGCAGAGCCTGAAGTCGAGCACACTCCTGCATTGTGATATCGCCTGCGTGGTGCAGAAGTCGAACCCGATCACAAAACGCGGCCGCCTTCTGCTCGAGGACTATCTCGATGCCGACCATGTTTCGCCGACGCCGGGCTCGAACGCCGTCTACAGCCCGATCGACGGCCGGCTGGCGCAGCTCGGCATGCGGCGGCGCATCGCCATGTCGGTGCCGGAATACGCGCTGATCCCGGCCATCCTGGCGGAAACAGACCTGATCTTCACGACCGCGCGGCCCTATGCCGAATATATCGTCGCGAACGCGCCGGCCAATCAGCTGCAGCTCGTCGAGGCGCCGCGGGAATTCGACCAGATGAACCTCTATCTGCTGTGGCACGAGCGGGCCCACAACAGTGGCGCCAACCGGTGGCTGCGCAACGTCATCCGCACTGTCGCCCGCCGCTTCGACCAGACGCTTCATCCACAGCCATCCGGAATCCCGCTGCGGGCGGTGTCTTGAGGCCGACAGGTATAAGCAAACGGATATACCCGCTATCTACGCTCACGGCATTCACCCGCTCAACAAATTTGCCCATGCTGCAGGCAGGATTTTAACCTGCCAAAGAATTGGGCAGGCATGTATCTTACCGGGGAATTTCAGATGCTGATGCACACTCTTCTCGTGGATGGCGCCAATCGCGATCCGGATCACGGCTGTTTCCATTGGGTCGATCGGGCCAAGAGCCTGACTTATGCCGAGGCCGTCGATGCCATGGAGCGGGCTGCGGGCGCGCTGCACAGTTTCGGCGTCAAGCCGGGCGACCGGGTGACGATCTTTGCCCATAACGGCATGGACTATCTGACGATCATGCTCGGCTGCTGGCGGATCGGGGCGATTTCAGCCCTCGTAAACGTCAAATTCGCCGATGAACTTGCCTATTATTTCGGCGATCACCAGCCGAGCGTGGTCGTTTATACCCACGACAAGCACGAGCAGGTGAGCGCGGCCGCCGCCGGCGTGCCGACGATCCGGGCCCTGATCTGCATGGACGGCCCACAGCCGGGCGCTCATTCGCTACCGGACCTGATGGCGGCCGCCCTGCCGGCGCCAGCCGATCCGCGCAACGAGGACGCAATCGCCCACCTGTCCTATACGTCGGGGACGACCGGCAAACCGAAAGGCGCCTGCCTCAAGCACGAGCCGACGGTGCGGGCGACCCGCTGCATTGCCGAGCGGCTGCAGATCACTGCGGACGACGTATCCTTCGGCCCGAGCGCCCTGTCGAGCTCCTACCAGCTCGTCGGCAATCTCCTGCCGCAGCTTTCCCGCGGTGCAGCGATCAACGTCATGGGCCGCTGGACGCAGGCGACCGGTTTCGATGCGCTCGAAGCCCGTGGCGCCACCATGCTGATCGCCAACCCGCCTATTCTCACCGACGTGCTCAACGAGGCGGCGATCCGCGGCCGTGTGCCGTCGGCACTGCGCATGAGCATGTCCGGCGGCGGCCCGGTTCCGCCAGTATTGAAGGCCGGCTGGCAGGAAAAGCTGAAACGGCCACTGGTCGAGAGTTACGGCCAGTCGGAGCTTGGAGGGTTCGTGGCACTCGGCTTCCCCAAGCTCGATGCCGCCGATGTCGAGACGCGCCGGGCCGGCATGCCGCTTCCTGACAAGGAGGTGCGCATTGTCAATTCCGACGGTACCGAACTTCCCTGCGGCTCGGTCGGCGAGATAGCACTTCGCGGCGGCTTTATGTGGGGGTACTGGGGCAAGCCGGAAAAGACCGCCGAGACACTGCGCGACGGCTGGCTGTGGACCGGCGATATCGGCACCATGGACCAACAGGGCTTTATCACCATGATGGGACGCCGTTCCGAACTTCTCGAGGTTGGCGGCAAGACCTGGTACCCGCGTGATGTGGAAGAAGCGCTGGCGACGGTCGCCGGCATTGAGCAGGCGGCGGTGGTCGGCGTGCCCGATGCGGCGATGAAGACCCGGCCGGTTGCCTTCGTGCAGGCCGTAGCCCCCGTCGATGGCGAAGCGGCCAAGGCGCAGATCGCTGCCACAGTTCCATATGACCTTTCCGTCATGACGGTCATTTCCCTGACCGAACTCCCCATGACCCCTACCGGCAAGATCGCGAAGGCGGAGCTGGCGGCACGCGCCGCCGCGGCCTGATTGCAAATCGAGGACGTGACCATGAAACTGAAATCGCATTGGTGGTGGGATCATACGGCGCGGGATTTCTCCGAATTCGAGATGGAGAAGTTCGTGGCGATCCTGCCGATCGCCGCCGTCGAACAGCACGGGCCGCATCTGCCGGTGCGCGTCGATGCCGCGATCAATGCCGGCGTCGTCGCCCGCACGGTGGAACTGATGAGCGACGACCTGCCGGTGCTGGTGCTGCCGATGATGCCGGTCGGCAAGTCGGTCGAACACACCGCATATCCGGGCACGCTGACCTTCAACTACGACACGCTCGCCAAGATGTGGTTCGAGCTCGGCGAAAGCGTCAACCGCGCCGGCTGCCGCAAGATCATCTTCGTCAATTCGCATGGCGGCCAGCCGCAGGTGATGGATATCGTCTGCCGCGAGCTGCGCATCAAACTCGACATGTTCGCCGTCAGCGCCTGGGCAAGTGCCGGTGCCGATTTCTCCGACCTGTTCAGCGCGCATGAGATGAAGCACGGCATCCACGGCGGCGAGGCCGAGACCAGCGTCATGCTGCACCTGCATCGCGAGCTGATCGACATGCAATATGCCGAGGATTTCGTGCCGGTGTCCGTCGAGCTGGAAGCGGCCGGCGGGTTGCTGATGCCGGAAGGCCGGATCGGTTACGGCTGGCAGACCCAGGATGTGCAGCCCTCCGGCGCCTGCGGCAATGCCGCTGCCGGCGATGCCGAGCGCGGCCGCCTCTATGTTGAGCGCAGCGCCGCCAATCTCCTGAAGCTGATCAGGGAAGTCCTGGATTTCCCGCTCGACCGGATCACCTCGAAAACCATGTACAGAGGTTGATCGACTTGACGACCCCACGCGCATCATACGGCGTTGCCGGCCCCGAAAGGGGAGAGCTCCTGCTCGATGACGGCGTTGTACTGGTGTCCGATATCTATCGTCCGCTGGGGGAGGGACCGTTCCCGGTCCTCTTGATGCGTCAGCCCTACGGGCGGGCGATCGCCTCCACCCTCGTGCTGGCGCATCCCTCCTGGTACGCCGCGCACGGCTATATCGTGGTCATCCAGGACGTGCGAGGCTGTGGCGATTCGGGCGGCGTTTTCGAGGCCTTTGTGAGCGAACTGGCGGATGGCGCCCGCACCTTGGAATGGGCGGCTGCATTGCCCGGAGGCAACGGCAAGCTCGGTCTCTACGGCTTCAGTTACCAGGCCGTGACACAATATTTCGCCATCGCCGGAAAGGGAAGCGTGCGACCGGATGCGATCGCGCCTGCCATGGGTTCGTGGATGCCGCGCAACGACTGGGCTTATGAGGGCAATGCCTTCCGGCTGGGGCTCAACGTGGGATGGGCGGCGCAGATGGCGCGGCTGACGGCGGCGCGGCGTGAAGATACCGGGACTTATTCGGCGCTCGGAAGAACCTCGGACGATGCGGCCCTTCGCGACCTGCTCGTTTCGCGGTCCGACCTATCGCATCTCGCCAAATGGGTGGCGGACGAGACGGACTATTGGGACGCGGTATCGCCCGGCGTGCTGCTGGCCGATGATCCACTCGATATTCCGGTTCTCCACGCCGGCGGCTGGGCCGATTTCCTGCTTCAGGGCACTTGGGCGGCCGATACGGCCTTCCGGCGAAAACATCCGGAGAGCTCCCACCTGGTGATCGGCCCATGGGCGCATGCACCCTGGAACCGCGCGGCCGGCGCCGCCGACATGGGTTCGGATGCAGAATTCTCGATAGACCGCGCCCAGCTCGCCTTCTTTGATTTCTATCTCAAGGGTTTTGGCGAGCGGCCGCAGTCGGTCCGGCTTTTCGACATGGGGCGACGGTGCTGGATCAGTCTGGCCAATCGGCCCAAGGTTTCCGAGGCCGATTTCTTCCTCTCGTCGTCCGGGCTCGGCGCGACGATGCTCAGCGACGGCCGGCTTCTCGGCGAAAGCGGCGGCGAGATGCGGGATACGTTCGTCCACGATCCGACCAGGCCGACGCCGCTCATCGGCGGCCATCTCGGCATGCCGAATGGTTTTGTCGACCGCAGCGGCCAGGACAACCGCGCCGATGTCACCGTCTACACGACCCCGCCGTTTGCGGTTGCGCGATTCTTCGCCGGCGAGGCTGCGGCAGAGATCGAGGTGGAGACACGCTCCGAAGAGTTCGATCTCTGCGCGGCTCTCTCACTCGTCTCGCCCTCCGGGGAGGCAAGGGTGCTCGGCACCGGTTATGCGCGCCTCGAGGGCGGCCGGCGTTTTTCGACGCGCATCGGTCTTCGCCCGGTCTGCGTCACCGTTCCGGAGAGCTTTGCGTTGCGGCTCTCCCTACAGGGTGCCGGGACGCCGGTATTCGAAATTCACCCCGGCGACGGGCCTTTTGCGTCCGCGTCCGAGATGGCGCGGCGTCCCATCACGATTTCCATCTGCCATGGCGGGACGACGCGCTCCCGCCTGATCATGCCCGAGGCTCCCGACAATGTCGCATAAGCACTACCTAACGCTCGACAACATCACGGCCACCTACGGCGATTCGGTCGCTGTCGGCGGCCTCACGATCGAGGTCGCCAAGGGGGAGCTGCTGTCGCTGCTGGGACCGTCGGGTTGCGGCAAGACGACGACGCTTCGAATGATCGCCGGTTTCGTGCAGCCCTCCGAAGGGCGCGTCATCCTCAACGGTGAGGACATCAGCAAGCGTCCTGTCCACACCCGCAATATCGGCGTCGTCTTCCAGTCCTACGCGCTGTTTCCGCACCTGACGGCGCTCGACAATGTCGGTTTCGGCCTGCGCATGCGCCATGTCGGCAAGGCGGAATGCCGGACACGGGCCGCCGCCGCGCTCGATACGGTCGGGCTCGGCGCCTATTACGACCGGTATCCGGGCCAGCTTTCCGGTGGCCAGCAGCAGCGCGTGGCGCTTGCCCGCGCGCTGGTGATCGAGCCGGATGTGCTCCTCCTCGACGAGCCGCTTTCCAACCTCGACGCTCATCTTCGGGCCGACATGCGCACCGAAATCCGCACGCTGCAACAGCGGCTCGGCATCACCACCGTGTTCGTCACCCACGACCAGCAGGAGGCGCTTGCCATGTCCGACCGCGTCGCCGTCATGAGCAAGGGGCTGCTCGCCGAGATCGGCACGCCTGTCGCGCTCTGCGACCGGCCGCGTTCGCCATTTACCGCCTCGTTTCTCGGTGCCCGCACCGTCATCGAGGGCAGAACCGAGAACGGCCTGTTCGCGGCGCCGGGGCTTACCTGCGAGGGGGCGCCGGCCGGCGCGACCCGTCTCGTGCTGCGCGCCTCGCGCCTGAGGCTTTCCAACGAGCCGGGGCCTCTACATGTCTCCGGCACGTTGGTCAATTCCGCTTTCCTCGGCGACACCTACGAAGCCGATATCCAATCCGCATGCGGCACGATCCGCCTGATCGTGCCTTCGGATATGCCGCCTCCGCCCCTCGGGACGCCGTGCAGCATCCAGACCCAGCCGGGTGGCGCCACATTCATCTGACCGAAAAAGGGGAACCAAGACATGAACGTCTCGCGTCGTACATTCAACAAGCTGATTGCCGGTGCCGGCCTTGCCGCACCGTTCCACATCATCCGCCCCGCCTCCGCGCAGGAGCCCAAGAAGGGCGACGAACTGGTCGTCGGCATCTGGGGCGGCGCGCAGGAAAAGATCGTCAAGGAACATGTCGAGAAGCCGCTGGTCGAGAAATACGGCTGCAAGGTCAGCTACGTTCTCGGCGGCACCGGCGACCGACGCGCTCGCGCCTATGCCGAGCGCGGACGCCCGAGCTTCGACGTTCTTTACCTCAACATCTTCGAAAGCCGCCAGGCGGTGAAGGACGGGGTGACGCAAGCGCCGACGCCCGCCGTCAAGAATTTCGAGGCCCTTTATCCGAGCGCGCGCAAGGGCGGCTACGGCGTTGCCTTTAACCCCTGCACGATCGTCTATAACAAGACCAAGGCGTCGAAGCCGATCACCTCTTGGAAGGACATGTGGAACCCGGAATGGAAGGGCCGCATCGCCTGGCCGGACGGTCTTGGCGCCGAAGGGATTTCTGCGCTGATGATGGCTGCCCGTGTCTGGGGCGGCGACGAAAAGAACGCCGACATCGCCTTTGAAAAAGTGAAGGAACTGAAGCCGTTCGCGGCGATCCAGGGCAGCCAGGCGCAGCTTTTCGAAATGTTCGACCAGAAGCTCGCCGATCTTTCGGTCGAGTTCGGAAGCTTCACTCAGTCCTATGTGGAATCGCGCAATCCTAATATCGCAATCGCCACCCCGGTCGAAGGGCAGGCGCTTTCGATGAACGTCGCCTGCATCACCGAAGGAACGAAGAACCAGAAGCTCGCGGAAGAGTGGATCAACCTGCATCTCTCCGAGCCCTGCATGCTCGCCTATGCACGCCAGATCTACTATTCGCCGACGGTCAGCAACATCACTGTCCCGGACGACCTCAAGTCGAAGCTCGTGCTTGGCGATGCCGATGTCGCCAAGCTCGTCGATTTCGATTGGGACGTGATCAATGCCAGCCGCGCCAAGTGGCAGGCGAAATACGATCGGGAGATCGCGGGATGAACCGTTGGATCGGACCGGCGCTTGCAGCGCCGGTCACCCTTTGGCTGCTTCTGTCCTTCGCGGCGCCGATGTTCGTGGTACTCGTGCTCTCCCTGCACGAATATCCCGATCCTTTCGGCCCGCTGTTCATCGCTCCGTCGATCGCGCAGTTCCGGGACATTGCGTCGGACGGTTTCTACTTCGGCGTCGTCTCCGAAACCATCCTGCTCGGCCTCGGCGTCACCGTGATCACGGCGTTTCTCGGTTATCCGCTCGCCCACTGGCTGGCGCGGATGCCGGTGAAATATCGCGCGGCAGCATTCGCCGTCATCCTTATTCCGCTGCTCACCAACGTCGTGGTGCGCTCGCTCGGCATCATCCTGCTGCTGGCGCCGGAGGGGCTGATCAATTCGGTCACCGGCCTCATCGGCATTCCGCCGGCCCGGTACATGCTGTTCACCCATGGCGCGGTCGCCGTTGCGCTGGCGCAGGTTTTTCTGCCGTTCATGGTGCTGGCGCTCTACGACAACCTGCAAAACACGTCGCCGCGCGTTCACGAGGCGGCCCAGAGCCTTGGCGCTTCTCCCGCTGTGCGGTTCCTCACCGTCGATCTGCCGCTTTCGCTGCCCGGCCTGCGCTCCGGTGCCGTCATCGTTTTCCTGATGGCGACCACGGCCTATGTCTCCGCCTCGCTGCTTGGCGGCAAGAAGGTCTGGACCACCGGCATGCTGGTGCTGCAGGAGGCGATCAAGAACCTCAACGCGCCGCTTGCCGCGGCACTCGCGATCATCATGACCGTGACCGGTCTCGCGTTTGCGGCGCTCTGCGCCTCTCTCCTCAACCGCCTGATGCCGTGGCTGAAGGGCAAACCCAGCAATCCCTGGAGCATCCCGCGCTGGATCGTGCCGGTCATCAACATTTTCGGGCCGATCGTTTCGAAATTGCTGCTCGTCGCCTCGCTTCTGCTGCTGCTGTTGCCGCTGGTGCTGGTCTGCATCCAGAGTTTCAACGACGTGCCGCAGGCGACCGCCTCCGGTTTCCGTGGCTTCACGCTGAAATGGTACGAGGCGGTATTTTTCGCCGGCACCTATGCGGATGCCTTCTGGGTGTCGGTGCAGCTTGCCGTCACCTCGATGCTGGTGGCTTTGTCGCTTTCGCTGCCGGCGGCGTTTGCGCTCGCCCGTTATCCGTTCAAGGGCCGTTCGGCGCTTCTGACCTTCTGGCTACTGCCGATGTCGCTGCCGCATGTGGCGATCGGCGTCGGCATGCTGCGGCTCCTGCAGATCTACCTGATCGTGCCGCCCTTCCTCGGCCTCGTTGCGATCCATGTAATCGTCATCCTGCCCTTTGCCATCACGCTGCTGACCACCTCGGTCATGGGGCTCGAGCGGGCGCAGGAAGAGGCGGCCGCGAGCCTCGGGGCGAGCCCGGCGCGGCGGTTTTTCCTGATCATCATGCCAGGGCTGGCGCCGGGATTGTTCGCGGCCGGCATCGTCGGCTTCCTCTTGAGTTTTGGCGAGGTGACGGTGACCAGCTTCCTGACCACCGCCCGCCTAACGACTTTGCCGGTCCGCATCTATGCGGAATCCACCTTCAGCCTGGAACCAACCGCGCATGCCATCTCGGCGGTGCTGATCGTCTTTACCGTCGTCGCGCTGGTCCTTGTCGGTAGAGTGGTCCGCCTCGACCGTCTCTACGCACGGTGATTGCCGAAGGGATGGGGCCGTAGAAGCGCTCCAGCACCCGCGTGCATTCCGCTTCCGGAATCCCGGCTCCGTTGTCGCTGACGGCAAGTGCGATGCCGTCCGGATGATCACCGACAGGTCGAGATTGTCAAAATGGTGCGAAACACTGGGCGTGAAGTCGAGTCTGCCTGAACTGATCACAGCGGCAGATGGGTTCACGACACGATATGCGACTTCTGCGGATGATGATGAGAAGCGGCGAATCCTCCGCGCCGTCTTCCGGCGGATCTCGTTCACACCTGAGACGATTACCTTTGATGTGAGGGTCGCAGGGCTTCCGGCATTTCTTGGTGCCCGGGGCGATGCTGAGCCATCAAGCGGCGAAGATCACGACCACCACGACAGCGTGATCTCAATCAGCGTCCCTATTCAGATCAGGCGACGAGGAGTGGAAAGCAAAATCATTCTCCCGGAATCGACAACCGATCGTTCGAACAAAGATCCCATGCTGATCGGGTTGATCGCAAAGGCACATCTCTATCTGGGAGCACTGACCTATGGTTCGGGTGCCGCCCATACGGAAATCGCCAAGCGGCTGGGCGTCAACGGTCCTGATATCAGCCGCATCCTGCCAATGGCGTTCCTGTCGCCGAAGATCACGGAAGCAATCTTGACGGGACAGCAACCCGTCGACTTCACGATTCCAAAGCTCACCCGCATTCTGGATCTGCCGGTCGGGTGGAAGGACCAGCACCGACTGCTCGGCCTCTGACGAACTAAATTAAGATCCCCGGACACAAACAGGCCCGCCAAATCACGACAGAGGCGGGCCGCACTGTTTCTGGTCCTGCATTTGCGTCGCTGCCGCAGCAAGCATGCGCGTCTCGGACAGAGCAAGCAGTCCACCGAAAACGGCAGCCAGCCATTCCAAACTTTTGGATGGCGTGAATAGCGAGCTGAGACCGTGCGAGAGAAAGGCATGAATTCGGCGCCTGGCGTCCGGAAGCAACGGAAGACCTGGCGGGAAATATCGGCTAACCTACGGACATGTCGCGATAATTCCGAGACGGCCGTTATGATACTAGTTCACGAAGACTGTATGGTGCCCGGAGGCGGATTTGAACCACCGACACGCGGATTTTCAATCCGCTGCTCTACCAACTGAGCTATCCGGGCATCGAGGCTCTAGAGCCTTCCGGCCGAGGCCGGCGGGGGCGTTTCCCCCGGAGCGAGCGGGGTTATAACATCTTGTTCGGCCATGTCCAGCGCCAGAACCCACTTTTTTGACAGGTTTGCGAAAATCGTAATTTCCTCAACAAAAACAGGTACCGCCTCGCCCGGCTCAGTCCTCCGTGCCGTCCGCCTTGGTCTGGTCTTCCGAAACGGGAATGGCGTAGGAGCCATTCAGCCATCGCGACAGGTCGAGCGTGCGGCAGCGGTCGGAGCAGAACGGGTAGTGTTCGCGCGATGACGGCTTGCCGCATTCCGGGCAGGGCCTCGTTTTCCGCAGAGGCTCGACCTTGCCGCCAGTCTTGATCGGTTCGGATGTCATGTTTGAAATACTCCTTAGTTTGCGCTCGGCGCATCCCATGGCAGAAAAATGCCGATAGGCCGCCAATGCGACCCGTCCAGCCTGCAGCGCGTCCTCAGCCTGCGATCGGGGCGGTCAGCCCTCGGGCCAGGCCGCCGCCACGTCAAAACCCTCGCCGGCCAAGAGCCCGGTCACCTCGAACAGCGGCAGGCCGACGACATTGGTGTAGGAGCCGACGAGTTTCTGGACGAAGGATCCGGCAATGCCCTGGATCGCATAGGCGCCCGCCTTGCCGCGCCACTGCCCCGACGCGATGTAGTTTTCGATCTCGCGGGTGGAAAGCCTTTTGAAGCGCACCTTGGTCTGCACGACCTTCTGGCGGAACTGGCCGCCGGGGGTGATCAGGCAGATGCCGGTATAGACCCAATGGCCGCGCCCGGAGAGCAGGTGCAGCGCCGACGAGGCTTCCTGCGTATATTCGGTCTTTTCGAGAATGCGGCGGCCGACCGCGACGACCGTGTCGGCCGAGAGGATATAGCTGTGCCGCCAGGCCGGATCGTTGCGGATGGCACCGAGCGCCGCTTCGGCCTTTTCCGTGGAAAGCCTGCGGGCGAGCGAGCGCGGGTGTTCGGATTTCTTCGGCGTCTCGTCGATATCCATCGGCATCAGCCGTGCCGGCGCGATGCCGGCCTGGTTGAGGAGGTCGAGACGGCGCGGAGAACCCGAGGCCAGTATCAGCTTTTGTTCCAGCGCCATGAGAGCCCGCCGCGAATGATAGGAATTACTTGAAGCGGTAGGTGATGCGGCCCTTGGTCAGGTCGTAGGGCGTCATTTCGACGAGCACCTTGTCGCCGGCGAGAACGCGGATGCGGTTCTTGCGCATGCGGCCGGCAGTGTGGGCGATGATCTCATGTTCGTTTTCGAGCTTCACGCGGAACGTCGCGTTGGGCAGGAGTTCGGTCACGACGCCCGGGAATTCGAGGACTTCTTCTTTAGCCATCTATAGGTTTTCTTCCTGTGTTGGGTTTGGGCTGGCAACGCTTTTCGCGCCCGCCCGGAAATTTGCGCGGAAACTACACAATCATGTCCGCTTTGTGAACCTCGCTTGCGCGCTATTCTCAATGTCGTTTCAAGCCGTCTGCGGCAAGGGCTTTCAGGCGGTCTCGGCCGGATGCCGGCTGATGCCGGAAAGACGCTCCTCGATCAGCCGCCAGAGATGATCGCGAACCTCGCGATAGGCATCCAGCATCTGGTCGCGGGTCCCGGTCGCGGCGGTCGGATCCATGGTCGGCCAGTAGACCACGTCCACGGCATTGGCACGGGTCAGTTCCAGCGCGGCATGGTGGGCTTCCGGCGTCAGTGTGACGATCAGGTCGAAAAAATCGTCCTCGAGCTCTTCAAGGGTGCGCGGCTGGTGGCGACCGATCGAAAGCCCGACCTCCTCCAGCACCGCATCCACGAAGGGATCACGCTCGCCGGAGCGCACGCCGGCCGACTGGATGTAGATATCGGGTGGCAGCAGGCGCTTTGCAATGGCTTCGGCGAGCGGCGAACGGATGACGTTGAATCCGCACATGAAAAGGATGGCGCCCGGTCTCTTGGCTTTCGTCTCGATCTTCGTCTCGAGGGCGCGCTCTGCCTCCATGCTCAACCGCGCCAGTAGAGCACGCAGACGAGCGTGAAGAGCCGCCGGGCGGTGTCGAAATCGACGCGGATCTTGCCGTCGAGGCGGTCCATCAGCGTCTGCGAACCCTCGTTGTGGACGCCGCGCCGGCCCATGTCGATCGCCTCGATGCGGCTGGGCGTCGAGGAGCGGATCGCCTCGTAATAGCTTTCGCAGATCATGAAGTAGTCCTTGATGATCCGGCGGAAAGGCGTCAGCGACAGGATATGGGTCGCGACTTGCTCGTCCTTGTCGGTGGTGATGCCGAGCACCAGCTTGGCATCGACGAGCGAAAGTTTCAGCTTGTAGGGGCCGCCGGCATGGCCGAGCGGCTCGAAGGAGTTTTCCTCGACGAGGTCGAAGATGGCGACCGCCCGCTCGTGCTCCACATCGGGCGTCGAGCGCCCGATCGAGTCGTCCAGAACGACGTCGTAAAGCCGGTAGACCGCCGCCCCCATTCGTCAGCCCTCGTCGTCGAAGGCTAAGCCGTTCAGGCGGATGGCGACGGAACGGGCATGGGCATCGAGCCCTTCGGAATGGGCAAGCGTGATCGCCGCCGGGGCGAGCTGACGGAGCTGGTCTGGGCCGAGCCTGAGAATCGAGGTGCGCTTGACGAAATCGAGCACCGAAAGGCCGGAGGAGAAACGGGCCGAACGGGCGGTTGGCAGCACGTGGTTGGAACCGCCGACATAATCGCCGATCACCTCCGGCGTATGGCGGCCGATGAAGATCGCGCCGGCATTGCGGATGCCGGGCAAAAGCGCGTCGGGATCGGCAACGGCAAGCTCAAGATGCTCGGCGGCGATGCGGTTGGCGAGCGGCAGCGCGGCCTTGAGATCCGGTACCAGGATGACGGCGCCGAAATCGCGCCAGCTCGCGGCGGCGGTTTCCGAGCGTGACAGGGTCTTCAGCTGGCGCTCGACGGCCGCTTCCACTGCGCGGCCGAAGGCGGCGTCGTCGGTGACGAGAATCGACTGGGCGCCGGCATCGTGTTCGGCCTGGGCGAGCAGGTCAGCGGCGAGCCAGTCCGGATCGTTCTCGCTATCGGCGATGACAAGGACTTCCGAAGGTCCGGCGATCATATCGATGCCGACCGTGCCGAAGACATGCCGCTTGGCGGCGGCCACATAGGCATTGCCGGGGCCGACGATCTTGGCGACCGGGGCGATCGTCTCGGTACCGTAGGCGAGCGCCGCCACAGCCTGGGCGCCGCCGATGCGGTAAATTTCAGTGACCCCGGCAATGCGGGCGGCGGCGAGCACGGCCGGGTTGATCTTGCCGCCGCCTGCCGGCACGACCATGACGACGCGCGGCACGCCGGCGACCCTTGCCGGCACCGCGTTCATCAGCACCGAGCTCGGATAGCTGGCGGTGCCGCCGGGAACATAGAGCCCGACCGCTTCGATCGCCGTCCAGCGGGAGCCGAGGCCGACGCCGATCGCGTCCTCGTAGATATCGTCCTTCGGCATCTGCCGGGCATGGTGGCGTTCGATGCGTTCGGCGGCGAGCTTCAGGGCATCGATGACCTTCCGGTCGGTCTCCGAAAAGGCAGTGTTGATCTCGGCTTCGGTGACCCTTATCCCGACCTTGGCGAGGTCGATGCCGTCGAAACGGCCGGAATAATCGATCAGCGCCTGGTCGCCGCGGGCGCGCACGTCGTCGATGATGGCGCGCACCACGGCATTCACATCTTCCGAGACCTCCCGCTTGGTGGAGAGAAATGCGGAAAACTTCGCCTCAAAATCCTGCGACGCCTGATCCAACCAGATTGCCAAGCGGATATCCCTTCCAGCTCAAAAAACGATGTTATCCCGGTCGGGCCGTTCGGGCAAAGGGCCGGATCAGGGATGACGGGGCTTCGACGCCGTTTCCCATGCGCCGCCGACATCCGCAAGAGCAACTTCGATGCATTCGACATCGAGCGCAATCGTCGATTTGCCGGAAAGGATCAGTTCGATCGTGCCTTCCGGACCGTCCCCCTTCTGCGAGAAGGTGATCGCGAGCAGCGACTGGACTTCGTCCTTGCGGCCGCGGTTGATGCCGGTCGAGCGCACCGCCTGGACGCGCTTGAAGACGATCGCCGCGCGGCGGCGTTCGAAACCCTTGCGCTGCCTGGCCGCGGCGTTCTCCCAGACGAAGCGGTTGGCGGCGAGTGAGAAGTTCTGCTCGGGCTGCGACCAGCGCACATCGCCCACCTTGAAGACGGCATCCTGCATATGGGCGGAAATGACGCCCAGATCGTCGGTGTCGAGGGCAAGCAGCTTCAAGTCGGTCATCGCTTCCAATATCCGTTAAGAGGCGCGCGTTCACGCGAATGTTCCTGGGACTTGAGATAGGATGCGGCGGGCCAAGAAGCAACGGCGGCTTGCAGGACGGAACACGCAACGCAGCTTTATCTGCGTCCACTGACGTGCGGCACGGTTCAGGGAGGGAATGGGGCAGGCAATCGCACATGGGATGCGAGGCTGCCATCGGTTTTTCGCGCCGTCAGCGGACATCCAAGGTCTCGAACGGCTTGCCGTTCGATGGGAAGTTAAGCCTTCCGATCGGTCGTCTAGTCCGAATGCTTCATTGACGGTGTGCGGCCCCGGCGTAGAATCGCGGCGGGTGAGATATCGGGCTGGGGCGGCGTAGCTATGGAGGATGCCATGCAGGAACCTGACATGCAGAAACTCGATGCACTCGTCGGCCGTCTGGTCGGCGATCTCGGCGCCGGCGTCTCCGGCGTTCTCGTCGTGCTCGGCGATCATCTCGGCCTGTTTCGGGCGATGATGGACGGCCGGCCGCGATCCTCGATGGAGCTGGCGGAAACGACGGGGCTTACCGAACGCAACGTGCGCGAATGGCTCGCCGCCATGGCCGCCGCCGATTACATTTCCTATCATGAGGATTCGAACAAGTTCGCCATGACGCCCGAGCAGACGCTGGTGTTTGCCAGTGAAGACAGCCCGGCCTTTTTCGGGGGCGCCTTTGAAATCGTCCAGTCGATGTGGATGGACGAGCCGAAGGTGGAAGAAGCCTTTCGCACGGGCCGCGGCCTCGGATGGCATGAACACAGCACCTGTCTGTTCCGGGGCACGGAACGCTTCTTCCGACCCGGCTACAACAGCCATCTGGTCGACGAATGGATTCCCGCACTCCAGGGCGTCCATGAAAAGCTGGAACGCGGAGCGGAAGTGGCCGACGTAGGCTGTGGCCATGGCGCCTCGACGATCCTCATGGCCAAGGCCTTTCCGAAGTCGCATTTCCACGGGTTCGACTACCACGGTCCTTCCATCGAGCGCGCAAGGCGCGCGGCGCAGGAAGCGGGCGTGGGCGACCGGGTTACCTTCCGCCAGGCCTCGGCGAAGGAATTCCCGGCCGGCAACTACGATCTCGTCGCCATGTTCGACTGCCTGCACGACATGGGCGATCCGGTCGGCGCGGGCCGCCATATCCGCGAGACGATGGCGAAGGACGGAACCTGGATGATCGTCGAACCTTTCGCGCACGACGGGCTGAAGGACAATCTCAACCCGGTCGGCCGTGTTTATTATGGCGCCTCGACCATGATCTGCACTCCCGCCTCGATGGCTCAGGAAGTAGGCCTTGGCCTTGGAGCGCAGGCCGGGGAGATGAAGCTTCGCAAAGTGGCCCTCGACGCTGGCTATTCGTATTTCCGGCGGGCGAGCGAGACGCCATTCAACATGATATTCGAAGTGCGGGCCTGAAGCGCCGCCGGTATTTGTTCCGGCATCGGTATCGGCTTGTGGATTTCGGAGGTTTCGGGCCGCGACATGGACTCGCGGTCGCGGAGCCTGCTATCGCGCTTGGGCGACCAGCGTGAAGGAGCCAGGGATGGTTGGGTCCGTCCAGTCCCGGTGCTCGTCCAGCCTTGCCACGGCAAAACCGGCCTGGATCACGGCCGTCACAATGTCCCCCATGGTCCAGAAGCGATAGAGGCATCTTCCGAGGCGCGCGCCGGCGGCATTGGGATTCGGCACGTCGGCCTCGATCAGGTCGGTGCGGAAATAGTCCCGCGGTCCCTCGCTCCAGAACAGCTTCCGCTGGACCGGATGGAATTCGTTCAGCAGGAGCATTCCCCCGTTCGCCGCGAGCTGGCGCATTACCGTGAAAAAGCGCTCCAGATCCTGGTGGTAGTGGAGAATTCCCAGCTCGAGCACGAGCACATCGAAGTTGTGGGTCCAACCCAGACTGCCAGCCTCCATGATATCGCAGAGCGCATAGTCAATTTCCACGCCGGCGGCTGCGGCGAGGTCCAGCGCGAAGCGGCGGTTCTCCTGCGAAAAATCGATGACCGACACCTTGGCACCCAGCCGGGCGAGCGCTACCGCGACGCGTCCGTGAGAACCCTGCACATTGCAGATCCGCTTGCCGACGATCTCTCCGAGGTATGGGGAAAGGCGGCGCAGAATACGTTCCGGTTCGGCAACGAGTTTCGCAGCCTCGGCTTCCGGGCTCCCGAACGCAGATACCCACGCATCGAATCGGCCCGCGTTCCAGGCGAGCCGGTTCGTCTCCGTGGTTTTGTCCGATGCCTCTGCCGCCATGGACGCATACTATCGGATGCCGCGACGACCGCCAAGGAGGCGGGAGACCAGCCGCCCCGTTCTCTTCAGCTCGGAAAATCGGCGGAGAGGCTGATCTCCTCCCAGAGTTCGATCTGGGCCAGCCGCTCCTTCAGCTTCTGCGTGACAGCGTTATAGGCGATGGCGCCGAGCACGAGATGGCGGGGGGCTTCGGCCGCCTCGGTCGCGGCGATCATCGCCTCGCCGGCCCGCACCGGATCCCCCGGCTGCCTGCCGCTGTAACCGGAAGTCGCGCCCATGCGGGCGGCGGCAGTTTCGGCATAGTCCGCGATCCGGCTCGGCGTCTGCTTCAGCGAGCGGCCGGCCCAGTCGGTGCGGAAGGGACCTGGCTCGACGCAGGTGACCTTGATGCCGAGCGGCGTGCCCTCGAGGCTGAGCGCATCTGAAAAACCTTCCACCGCATGCTTGCTCGCCGCGTAGTAGCCGGAACTCGGAAGCCCCATGAAGCCGGCCATCGAGGTGATGTTGAGGATATGGCCCTTGCGCCGCGCCCGCATGCCCGGCAGCACGGCGCGGGTCATGGCGAACAGCCCGAAGACATTGGCATAGAACATCGCCCGGATCTCGCCCTCCTCGCCTTCCTCGATCGAGGCCTGGTAACCGTAGCCGGCATTGTTGACCAGCACGTCGATGCGGCCGAACGTCTGCTCGGCGGCCGCGACAGCATCGGAGATCTGATTCATGTCCGTCACATCGAGATCGAGCGCCAGAACATGATCCTTGCCGTCGGCGAGATCGGCAACGCGATCCCGGCCGCGGGCGGTCACCACGGTCGGCCAGCCGCGGTCGATCGTCAGTTTGGCGAGCTCGCGGCCGAAGCCTGTGGAGCAGCCGGTGATGAACCAGACGGGGGCTTGAATATCGGTCATGGGAAAATCTCCGTGGATGCCGGATCAAACAATATGAGGCGGGATCAAAGATGGGCGTCTGCCAAGAGATAGAAATGCAAAAAAGGACGGCAAGGGCAATGCCCCTGCCGTCCTTCGATGAACCTCAGCCTGTCCGACCGATCAGTCGCTGACGCGTTCGACCACCGCGCCGCAGCGGGTGAGCTTCTCTTCCAGCCGCTCGAAACCGCGATCGAGGTGATAGACGCGGCTGACCATGGTTTCGCCTTCGGCGGCCAGGCCGGCGATGACCAGCGAAACGGAGGCGCGCAGATCGGTCGCCATGACCGGAGCCCCCTTCAGCCGCGGCACCCCTTCGACACGGGCCTTCTGGCCGGACAGCGAGATCCTGGCGCCGAGGCGCGCGAGCTCCTGCACGTGCATGAAGCGGTTTTCGAAAATCGTCTCGGTGATGTTCGAGACGCCGGAAGACCGGGTCATCAGCGCCATGAACTGCGCCTGCAGGTCGGTCGGGAAGCCGGGGAAAGGCTCGGTGGTGATATCCACCGGCTGGATGCCGTTGCCGTTGCGCACCACGCGCAGGCCGCTTTCCGTCTCGGTGATATGAGCGCCGGCCAGACGCAGCGTATCGAGCGCGTTGTCGAGCAGCGCGGCTTCGGTGCCTTCGAGCACGACATCACCGCCGGCCATGGCGACCGCCATGGCATAGGTGCCGGTCTCGATACGGTCGGGCAGGACGCGGTGGCGGGCGCCGGAGAGCGAGGTGACGCCCTCGACGGTGATGGTCTTGGTGCCGGCGCCTGAAATCTTGGCGCCCATGGCGGTGAGGCATTTTGCGAGGTCGACGACCTCCGGCTCACGCGCGGCGTTTTCGATCACCGTGGTGCCGCGGGCAAGCGTCGCTGCCATCATCATCACGTGGGTGGCGCCGACCGAGACTTTCGGGAAGACGTAGGTAGCGCCGATCAGGCCGCCCTTCGGAGCCGTCGCGTTCACATAACCGCCATCGACCTCGAGCGTGGCACCCAGTGCCTGGAGGCCTTCCAGGAAGAGATCGACCGGACGCGTGCCGATCGCACAGCCGCCCGGCAGCGAAACCCGAGCCTGGCCTTCGCGGGCCAGCAGCGGGCCGATGACCCAGAAGCTGGCGCGCATCTTCGAGACCAGCTCGTAAGGGGCGGTCGTATCGACGATGGTGCGGCAAGTGAAATTGATGGTGCGGGAATAGCTTTCCTCCTGACGCTCGCGGCGGCCGTTGACCGCGACGTCGACCCCATGATTGCCGAGAATGCGCAGGAGCTGTTCCACGTCGGCCAGATGCGGCACGTTTTCGAGGGTCAGCGTATCGCTCGTCAAAAGGGAGGCGATCATCAGCGGCAGGGCGGCATTTTTCGCTCCCGAGATCGGAATGGTGCCCTTGAGTTCATTGCCGCCCAAAATTCTGATGCGATCCATAAGTTGTAACTCTTCCTTCTGAGAGCGCGAAAGGAGGCGTCCTTAGACGAAATCCGCCGCTGCTTCAATGATTGCTAAAATGGCCTGCCGGAATGGCCTGACTGCCAGGCTGTCTTGGCGCATAAGTTACAATGATTCGTCCGTTTTTGCGGCAGGCAGCCCTTGTGTCGAATCCTCTTCGCCCGCCCGGCGGGCGCGGGCCTGCGTCTTGCGGCGCATCAGATTCTCGCGGAGCTTGGCCGCGGCCTTCGCCTTGCGCTGCGCCTCGCGGGCCTGAGCCGCCCTGCGGTGCCGCTCGCCGCGGCCTTCGCCGGTATCCCCACCTTCTAAATCATGCCGTTCTTCGTCATTCGCCATGGCTCTCCATACCCAAAAACCTGGATTCTTGGAAGCGGAAGCGACGTTTTCCCCATTCCTCGACAAAGAACTTGGAATTTGCGGCTTGCACTGCCGGTGAACCTATGGCAATAGGCCGCTGCCGACGACGCGGATCTATCGCGCCGGCTGACGCTGCTATAGCTCAGGGGTAGAGCACTCCCTTGGTAAGGGAGAGGCCGAGAGTTCAAATCTCTCTAGCAGCACCATTTTTCCTGAAAATGAACTTAATTCCGGTATGGTGTGGGTAAAGCGAATCCGCTAATCAGAGGTGCAATACCGTTGCTGGTATTGCAGCACGCGCGTGCCTCTGGGGAGCCGCTTCCTGCCATTTCGCGGCTTCCTTCGCTTAATAGAAATCTACCATTCTCAATTTTCAAGCATTAGTCCCAAAGGCGGCTGGTCCCTGGAATACCGAAGGGAACTTGTTATGCTGCCGTTCATTTTAAGTCTGCTAATTTGGCTTGTTACCATTGCTGGGAGAAAAACAATGAGAGCGAAACTAATCGGGCCGATGGCCGCCGTATCAACCGTGCTTGTCGGGCTCAGCATTCAACCGGCACCTGCCACTGCCCAGGGATTCGAATTCGAATTCGGAGATCGCGGCCCTCGGATGGAGCGCCGTTATTATGATGACCGGCGTTACGATCGCCGGGAGGAACGCCGCAATGACCGTTACGGCTGCAGCCCGCGTGAGGCTTTGGCTGCTGCTTCACGATACCTTAACGACCCGTACATCAATTCGCAGAACCGGAATTACTATTTTATCGACGGATACGGAAAGCGTGGTGGGGCCCGGAACAGGCTCGACTCCGTTGTGATCTCCAGGGCTCCCGGCTGCGAACGCGGATAGTGATACCGGCTCCGGTAACGTAGTCGGGCCAGGCGATCAAATCGATCAAACCTGGCTGACTGCGGGAGCGCTAACCGCGATTAACCGTTGCCAGCGGATGCTAACAGCGCTGCGGATCCACCTTGTGGCGGCAGAGCACGTACTTATCCTTAGACGGTACGCGCATTACAGCGTCGAGCTAACGCATATCACAGAAGAACCTGGCTCTTCGGAAGCCAGCCGACTGCAGGCAAAGCCGCCCCGCTACTAGGTATTCGCGGCACTCAAGGCCGGCAACGCTCGCCGCTAGGACTTGCTGGTTATCGCGTGACCAGACAAACAGCTCGCGAGCCATTTCCCGTCCTCGCCTCCTTCGAACGAATCGGCAGGAGAACATCACGTCAGGCTACTAGGTCAGCGAGCAAGGGACGGTCCAAACCCATGCATGCGCGCAACGGGTACGCAGAATCGTATTTGCATGGTGGCAAAGCAGGCGCCAAGCGTTTAATACGCCCCCATCTGTGAAACTTCGTCGAGTGTGACGAGCGGGGAAGCCCAGTTGAACACCAAAAAGAATAAGAAGCACCATTTAGATGCAGGCACCGTGACCAGCGTCCTCAAGCGGGTGATCGCCGAAAACGGCAAGGAACATCTCCGTGGTTATGCTTTTGCGATCTTCTGTCTGGTTATGACAGCCATGTCCACAGCCTTCACGGCCTGGATCATGGAGTCTGTTATCAATGAGGCTTTTGCCAACAAGCGGGCTGACATGGTCCTCGTCATCTGCGGGGCGATCTTCGCTGCATTCGTGCTTCGCGGCCTTGCGACCTATGGACAAGCCGTGACGCTTTCCAAGATCGGAAACAACATCGTTGCGCGCTACCAGCAGCGACTTTATTCACATCTCATGAAACTTTCCGTAGGCTTTTTCGCAGAGGCTCGATCTGCCCATCTCGCCGCGCAAGTCACTCAGAATATCGGTGGTATAAAAGATGTTCTCAACCTGACTGTCACATCGACTGCCCGCGATGTGCTGACGCTGGGGTCGTTGATTGTTGTGATGATCTCGAAGGACTGGGTTCTCTCACTGATCGTCTTTGCCGTGGCACCTCCGCTCATTTTAGCGCTTCGCTACGTATCGCAACGATTGCGCAGCGTGACACGCGAAGCCGTGGAGGTGAGCAGCAAGGTGCTTGGCGCCATGCAAGAAACGATTCAGGGGATTACTGTCGTAAAAGCATTTACGATGGAACAGCAGCTGGAGGAGAAGGTACGGCGTATCATCGAGACTTCCGAGAGGCAGAGCAACCGAATTGCTCGCCTGTCGGAACGGACGGCGCCCCTCACCGAGACATTTGCAGGCGTGGCGATTTCCAGCGTGATCGGCTACGCCGCCTTCCGCGCCATCTACGATAATGTTGCGCCCGGCGCCTTCTTCGCATTTATCACGGCCCTGCTGATGGCTTACGATCCCGCCCGCCGGCTTGCCCGGATGCAGGTGCAGCTCGAAAGAGCCGTCGTCAACGCCAAGATGATCTACAACTTGCTTGACATGCAGCCGTTGCAGCGGGAGAAACCAAACGCACCCGACCTGGCGATCACCAATGCGCAAATCGAGCTGAAGGACGTGGTGTTCGCATATGGAAGTGGCGTGCCAATCCTTCGGGGAGTGAATCTTGTCGCAGAAGGCGGCAAGACAACGGCGTTGGTCGGCCCGTCAGGTGCAGGCAAGTCTACTATTATCTCACTGATCCCTCGCTTCTACGATCCCGCCGAAGGCCAGATCTTGATAGATGGGCAGGATATAGCCGACGTTACCAAGGCATCGCTGCGTCACAGCCTCGCCTATGTTACACAGCAACCCTACCTCTTTGAAGGAACTATCCGCGACAACATCCGCTATGGACGGCCGGAAGCGACCGATGCCGAAGTGGAGGAAGCTGCCCGCCTCGCTCACGCCCACGATTTCATCCTCATGCAGCCGAAGGGTTATGACACGCCCGTCGGCGAGAATGGCATGACCCTCTCGGGGGGCCAGCGGCAACGTCTGTCGATCGCTCGCGCACTCGTCCGCAACGCACCGATCCTTCTTCTCGACGAAGCCACCTCAGCGCTCGACAATGAATCCGAAGCCGCCGTGCAAAAGGCCCTCGATTCGGCCATGCATGGGCGAACCGTCGTCGTCATCGCGCATCGCCTGTCGACAGTGGTCAATGCGGACAAGATCATAGTTATGCATGAAGGACAGGCAGTGGAAGAAGGCACCCACGAGGAACTCGCGAAGCGTAAGGACGGTCTTTATGCTCGCCTGAACAACTTGCAGTCATCCGAAAAGTTTGAACTGGGATAAGGTAGGATTTCTTGACCTACAGCGCGCTGGCGATGGCTCATGCGCGGCGCCGTTCCACACAGGTTCATTTCTCCACTCCGCTCGATATCATCCTCGGATGCATTGGATGAACTTCAGCGACAGGGAGTACGTCTCCTTAGCCTCCCTCCCGGAATAAATCCGCAACCCTCTCCAGATGCGGCTGGGGAGCCAGTATGGCCAAACACTGATATTCTACCCTCGACGGCACGCGCGATTCCCCTAATTTAGAATGGGCAGCCTTTTCATGAAAACTGAAAGGGATGCCTTACTCTAGGTTGTGCGTCGAACTGCAAGGTCGTGGGATTGTAATGGGGCGATTTGCGAATTTCATATCCAAAGGAATTTTCAGGAAGGCCTTGTCACCCGCTTCCGCCTCACCGGCCTCGTTTCAAACATATGACGATGCTTTGGTCTCTTGTGGCGGCAAAGGCTATGGAGCGGAAAAACTGGTGCATCTGATTGTCGAAAGGAATCTGGCTTTCAGGGACAACTTGAAGTCCGCCAGGACCATACCGATGGATTCTCTGAGGGTTATGATCGGGATAGGCTCAATGTCGCCATTGGCGAAACTCCGGGTTTTGGATTTTGGCGGTGCCGGGGGCAACCATTATTCGGTCGTTCGTACAGCGCTGGGCGCAGATCGTGATATCCGATGGAACGTGGTCGAAACAGAGCCAATGGTACGCGCCGCTAACAAGAGGTTCGCTGGGGAGGGGCTGAAATTTTTTGAAAGTATCGGACAAGCTGCCTCAGATCTTGGGCAGGTCGATCTTGTCTTCACAAGCGGCGCACTTCAGTACACGCCGGATCCGGTAGTTTCACTTTCGATGTTGCTGGAAGTGGAAGCCAAATACCTGTTTGTCACGCGAACCGCATTCAATATTCTCGATAAGAAAGCAATCACCCTGCAAACATCGCGCCTTTCCGACAATGGCCCCGGCCCCTTGCCCGCCGGATTTGTCGATCAGGAGATCCAATATCCGGTCACGTTCGAGAGTAAAGCAGCAGTGGAACGCTTGATCAGGCAACGCTACTCCATTCGCTTTGCAATAGAGGAAGGCCCGGCCTACCGACGGCTAGGCCCTCACTTTCATATGTACGGTTACTTCTGTGAGCTGGCCGAGCCTAAGATCTGAACCAGCCGAAAATCTGATCTCAAGGCGCAATCCCGCCAAAGAGGCTGGCGATGTGCCAAAGCCAAACCCCGTCCTGTATCCTGCAAATACTTCTGTTGCCTTGCTCTCAAAAAGAAGGCACCTCTCCGGACATCTCAATCTACGGACAGGACCTTCAGGTTGTCCGAATGCTGGGCGTAAGGCTGCACGAGGATACGGGCCAATGACCGACGCGGGAGCGCGCAAAAAACTTTTGATTGTGGAGCGCAAGCTCATGCACAACCGTGGACATCACCATACCCAGATTTCGGCGTTGAGTATGCTGTTGCCGGATCATGATATGAAATTCGTGGCTGGGGAAGCCTATGACGGTTTCATGGGGGACGCGGCGGGAAAACTTACTACCAGGTCTATTAAGCTCTCCAAGCTGCGGTCGCGTCTGCAGTTTGGAAATGTGTTCGAGCGATTGGGTGCCGCCTCCGGTGCCGTCAAGGCTCGACATATGTTCAAGCTGCCTTTTTCGGCATTCGGCAGGCTATTGGCTGAGATATGCGGGAGCCTGTCTCTGGGTCCGGATGATCTCGTCGTCGTACCAACGGCAGACCTCGATACTCTTGAGTCGGCGGTTGAGCTAGAAGCCATATTGAAAGACAAAGCGCCCCGGATTTGCCTTCGCTTTCTCAACTCGGAATTGGGTGACCGGAACGAAAAGATACGTGCAAAGCGGCTGAACGCAGTCCTTGCGAAACTGCCCCCGAACGTTTTCCTGTTCACGGAGACTGAGGAACTCGCAAGTTATTTCCGAAATGATTTTAACATGCCTGTAGAGGGTGGTTTCTACCTACCCTGCAGCATGCCCATCGCGCCCCCAAGGGCAGCAGTCGTTAAAGACAACAGATTTCGCCTAGGCGTTTTCGGAGAGCCGAGACTGGAGAAAGGCAGTGCACGGCTCGCAGGTATTGTCGCAGCTCTCGCCGAACTGGCAAAAACCGGGTCGGTTCGTCCGATGGATTTCGTGATCCAGGGTTCGGCGGCGGATTTCCGGGAGGGAGGGGTTTATGGAGCCTTGCAGAAGTTTCAGGAGGGCAACGGGAGCGTCTTTGTTTCTCCGCAGCACAATCGAATTTCGCCTGAGGAATTCGAAAGGCTATTTCGTTCGGTGGATGCCGTCCTTCTGCCTTACGAAAAGGCGATCTATAGTCTTCAAGGCTCCGGTGTGGTTCAGGATGCCGTCGCTGCACATAAGCCTGTCATCCACACCGAGGGGATGTCGATGATGGCATTCCTTTCCCACGGAAATGGAGTGTCCGCGACGACCGATTGGGAATTCGCCGAAGCTATCTTGCGCGTTGCCAATGATCCTCTGGAATTTGAGCAAGGCACTGCTCGCGCAGCCGCTTATTTTCAGGATGTCCTCGCCGCCAATCCGCTTTTGCGTGTGGTGGAGACCAGCGCATGATCGGCAACCGGGTTCATGAGCTATCCATATCCGGCTGAGATCGGGTTAGCCTTCTATCCCCACTGGACCTGGGATGAAATCTCTGGATGTCGGTCACAAGTCCTAGATACACCGTAAATATAGAGATATACGCTTCCGGTAGGCCACAAAACCTGGGGTGAAAAATGATAAAGCGGATAAGTTTCAACGGGACAGAGATTGCCATCATCATATCCAGCAAATTCACGTCGCCGGGTGTGACTTTCGTGACCGACGGAAGCTATTCGCAGCAACTGGCCTATATGAAGCGACCCCAAGGCGAATATATCCGCCCCCACTATCACAACCTGAACGAACGGGCGGTGCGCATAACCCAGGAAGTGCTGGTCATCAAGAGAGGGCGCCTACGTGCCGATTTCTATACATCAGAGCAGGAATATATTGGTTCCGAGGAGTTGGGCGCTGGCGACGTGCTCATGCTCACCTCCGGCGGGCACGCCTTCAAGATGCTGGAACCCGTCGAGATGCTGGAGGTCAAGCAGGGGCCTTATGCCGGCAACGAAGACAAGACCATTTTCCAGGGCGTGTCCGAAGAGAATATCGTTTCTCTCCCCCCCTCCTATTTTTCCGTTGATCCAGACCAGCAGGTGAAGGCTCCATGATCCCCGTAAACACCCCCTCATTCAAGGGACGCGAAGCCGAATACCTCGCCGAGTGTATCGAAAGCGGCTGGGTCTCGTCCGAAGGACCGTTCGTGCGCCGGTTTGAGAAAGCGTTCGCTGCCAGGGTTTCGCGTGCAGACGGCGTCGCAGTCGCAAATGGTACGTGCGCCCTAGACGTCGCGGTCAAGGCATTGCAGCTCGGAGAGGGTGACGAAGTTATCATCCCGACATTCACCATCATTTCCTGCGCCTCCGCCGTCGTCCGTGCGGGCGCGACGCCGGTCGTGGTCGATTGCGATCCGGTCACCTGGAACATGACTGCGGAGGCCGTCGAGCAGCGGATAACGCCCCGGACGAAGGCGATCATGGTGGTTCATATCTACGGGTTGCCCGTCGACATGGATCCGATCCTGGAACTGGCCAAGCGTCACGGCCTGAAGATCATCGAGGACGCCGCTGAAATGCACGGGCAGACCTATAAGGGAAGGCCCTGCGGCAGTTTCGGCGATATCAGCATATTCAGCTTCTATCCCAACAAGCATGTCACGACGGGCGAAGGCGGCATGGTCCTGTCAGACGATCCCGAGCTTCTCGAGCGCTCACGCTCCCTTCGCAACCTCTGCTTCATCGAGGAACAGAGGTTTGTGCATTACGAGCTCGGATGGAACTACCGGATGTCCAACCTGCAGGCGGCGCTCGGTCTGGCGCAGGTCGAGCAGCTGGACGACGTGGTGTCCCGCAAGAGGGCGATCGGGGCCGCCTATGAAGAGCGCTTGGGCGACCTCGAATGTTTCGAAAGGGCGCCCCGCTCGACCAATTATGCGGATAATATCTATTGGGTCTTCGCCCTTGTTGTCCGTCCATCGGCAAAAAAGATCCGGGCCGAGATCGTTTCCGCCCTGTCGAGCAGGAAGATCGGTACTCGTCCTTTCTTCTGGCCGATGCACCGCCAGCCGGTTTTCCAGAAGATGGGGCTTTTTGCCGGAGAGCATCACCCGGTTTCGGAATATATCGGGGCCAACGGCTTTTACCTTCCAAGCGGGCTCGGGCTATCGGATGCTGATATCGACGAGGTTGCCCAGGCCGTCCGCGAGATCGTTCAATGAGCGTATTTGCGTATTACGCGGAGATCTACGATACGCTCAATGCCGGCAAGGACTATGAGAAAGAGGCGGAGTTCGTCGCCGAACTCCTGCGGGAAGTTGCGCCTGGCGCCCGCACGCTGGTGAATTTCGGATGCGGCACGGGCCAGCATGATTTGCTGCTTGCCAAAAGAGGCTTTGAAACCCTTGGCGTGGAACTCAGCCAGCATATGCTGGAACAAGCTAGGGCCAGAGGCTTGGAAAGCAATCTTCCCGAAGGTCAGGTCCGTTTCACGCAGGGCGATTTCCGCAGTTTCGATGCCGGGCGGTCGTTTGACGCGGTCGTCTCGCTGTTCCACGTCATGAGCTACCAGACGGGTGAGGCCGACGTGGCGGCCGCGTTCGCGACCTTGAGCGCTCACATGACGGGGCGATCGGTTGCTCTGTTTGACCTCTGGCACGGGCCTGCCGTAGAGCATGTGCTCCCCGAAACTCGCGTCCGCCGGGCCGAGAACGAAAACCTCAAGATCCTCCGGATTGCGGAGCCGCAGCACGACGGCAGCGCGCACGTCGTGACCGTCAAATTCACCTTCTTCGTCGAAAACAAAAAAACGGGAGCGATTTCGAGCTTCGAAGAACTCCATCCGATGCGGTATTTTTTTCCGGAGGAAATCCGCGAGCACATCAAGGCCGCGGGTTTGAAACTGAGGGAAACCGGCGAGTGGCTGACACGCAATTCGCCATCAAAAGACACCTGGAGTGTCTACTACCTCGTTGAAAAAACCGAGCACTGACTATGGCGACAAGGGATATAGCGGCGAAGCCTCAGCTTAAGCTTGGCGTGATTCTGGAAAAGAAGATTTCCGTCGGAGGCGGCTTCAACCAATCGATCACCGCAGCCTTGCAGATACTACGCATCGCGCCAGAGCAATATGCCGTCGAGATTTACACGACCATAGCGAGCAACATCCAGACCCTTGCCGCCCACGGCTTGAATACCAAGCATTTCGTCAAACCGAAACGCAAGCTGTCCAAGAAAATCGCGCAGGTCTTCCAATCCGCGCGCAGGCGGCGTGAAGAGGTGACGGAATTCGAGAGCGAGATAAAGCGGCTGGGGATAGACGTTGTCTACTTTACCGCGCCGAGCGGATATGCGCTCGATCTCCAGACGACGCCTTACATTTTCACGATCTGGGATCTCTGCCATCTTGAGCACCCGGAGTTTCCGGAAGTCACGGCAGATCGAGAGTTCGAAAAGCGCGAAGAGCTTTATTCACGCGCTGTCGTCAAGGCGACCGCGACATTGACCGACGGGCTCCACACCAGTCGATTGGCATCTCAGCGTTACGGCGTCGCAAGTGACCGTTTCATAGAAATGCCGTTTTCTCCCGCTCCTCATCTAAAGGAGGCCATGCCGGCTCCGGATGTGGCGACAATGCTCGAACGTTACGGTCTTGATCCGGGCTATCTGTTCTATCCGGCACAGTTCTGGGCACATAAGAATCATATCAGGCTACTGGAGGCGTGCTCGCTTCTGGCCAAGCGTAGCGGCAAAGCGCCCACCATCGTCTTCGCGGGCGGCGACCAGGGGCATGCCGGCGCGATCAGGCGCATGTCGGAGCACCTCGGCGTATCGGGTACCACACATTTCCTCGGCTTTGTGCCGACCGAGGATATGAGCTTGCTATATCAGGGCGCAAGAGCGCTGGTCATGCCGAGTTATTTTGGCCCTTCCAATCTCCCGCCCATGGAGGCGTGGGTGCTGGGCAAGCCGGTCCTTTATTCGCAACGGTTTGCCGACTTCGTAGGCGACGCCGCGCTTCTTTTCGACCCGGACGATGCGCAGTCGCTGGCCGGCTGCATTGAGCGGCTTGCATTGGAACCGGACGATGGCCAGTGGCAGGCGCTTGGCCGCCAGCGCTTGGAGCATTTTGCACGCGAGAGGCATCTCGCCGAGGATAAGCTGAGATTGCTGCTGTCCCGCCTGGCATCAAGGGCGCTTCCATCCGCTTGAGTTAGGCGGACAGGATGTCAGGTCGCCAACTGCGCAGGGCCTGGACGGCCCGCCTCATGGCCTTCGCTTGCTCAAAGGAGAAATCTGGTTTACGAGACCGCACAGGATGGATGCCAGGGCGGTGTTGAACTGGCAGCAACGACATCCCTTTTGAAGGCGGTCTCCAGACTTTGGACGGCGATTTCGATCCCCTCCAGTCCGTAATTGAGTGGACAGATGAACGAAGCAAAACCGATCGCCCCCGTAGTCTTCATCATTTTCAACAGGCCAGATCTCACCGAGGCAGTGTTTCGGGAAATTGCCAAGGCACGGCCCAACAAGCTTTTCATCATCGCCGACGGTCCGCGCGCGGACCGTGCGAACGAAGCCGAGAAATGCGCCAAGACAAGACAGGTGGTCGAGAATATCGACTGGGACTGCGAGGTCTTTCGCAACTATTCCGACATCAACCTGGGCTGCCGCAAGCGCATCTCCTCCGGATTGGACTGGGTATTCTCGCAGGCCGATCGCGCGATCATCATCGAAGACGACTGCCTGCCGGATCCCAGCTTCTTCCCCTATTGCACCGAACTTCTCGAGAAATACGAGGATGACGAGCGTGTCGGCTCCATCAACGGCTCGAATTTCACACATGATCGAGTAAAGATCGAGGACAGCTATTTCTTCAGCCGATACCCGCTTATCTGGGGCTGGGCCACTTGGCGCCGAGTCTGGCAGAATTACGACGTGTCAATATCACACTGGGGGACCTTGCGTGAGAACGGCTGGCTCAACACCGTCGCCTATCCGGACGAATTCGAACACTGGATCAAGGCATTCAATCGGGTATTCGAGGGCGGACTTGACGCTTGGGGTTATCAGTTCATCTTTTCGCAGTGGCTCCAAAGGCAGATCAGCATCCAGCCCCAGCACAACCTGATCAGCAACCTTGGCTTCCGGGCGGACGCGACCCATACGCTGGATGCGAGCAACGTGGCGGAGCTGCCCCGTCATGGCCTGGAGTTTCCGCTGCGCCACCCGCAGGTGCCCGCGACGAACTTCCTTGCCGACGATATCTATATGCGCGAGCATTGCTATCGGAAGAAGAAAGAAAAGGGGCTGAAGCGCATCCTGCGAAAGATATTCCCCAAGCGGTGACGGCAAAATGTGTCAGCGAGATCGCCGTCACCCGACTGACCTCTGCCACTCAGCCTAACGGGATAGGCATTGATATGATACAGCTTTCGCACTGTAAGATGTTGCCGGCGCGTCATATTCCCAATGTGCGGGGCTCCAGGGACGGCAATCCCGTCTTAACCTTTGAATTTACGGAAGAATTGATGACGTATCTTCGGCCATTCATCCTAAGGAAAGCAACCAAGATTCTGCGCCGTATTGAACGAAAGGTTCAGCACCTGCAAGGAAGGGGGCCGGGAGCCGTATCTGTCGAGACAGAGTTCAAGAACGTCGCCCAGTTTTTCCAACAGAAGGAACCGACGCTCTGCATAGATGTCGGCGGCAACAAGGGAAGCTATACACAGGAAATAATCCGAAAATTTCCTAAAGCATCCATTGTCATATTCGAGCCATCCCAGCATAACATTGAAATTCTTCAAAATAAGTTCGGCAAAAAAGAGAATATACAAATAGAGCCGTATGCTCTCTCCAACCAAGCCGGCAATTCCCAACTCTGGTATGACGAGGTCGGTTCTGGAATCGCCAGCCTGAAGAAGCGGCGGCTTGACCACTATTCGATCAACTTCGACCAATCCGAACCCGTCCAGGTTATTGCTTTTGAAAATTATTGGGCGAATGAACTGGCAAGATCTACCATCGATTTCGTCAAGCTTGATATTGAAGGCGCCGAACTTGAAGCGCTCAAGGGTTTTGGAGAGGCAATAAAGTCTGTAAGGGTGTTTCAGTTCGAATTTGGCGGGACCAATATTGACTCTCGCACTTACTTTCAGGATTTCTTTTATTTATTCGCCGAACACGACTTCAAATTGTTCAGAATATCGCCTTTAGGACCTGTTCCAATCTCAGAATATTCGGAACGCGAGGAGGTTTTTCTTACAACGAACTATATTGCCGTTAGTAAGACGAACGGCTCCCTATCGACATGATCCGTAACGTCGACTCGGCTTCCTTGAAGCCACCTCGATACGTCATCTTGGCATATCGAACGAACAAAACAGCGGCGCGAAAAGCGTTGAAAACATAGACTACGTAAACTGCAAACAGTCTACATGGGATTGGCTTGAGAAACGCAATGAAAAAACTCTTCAAGAAGAGACGAAGAATTACGCTCGGCAATATGAAAATTGGGCCTGGAAGCGATCTCGTACTCCTTGGCAAAGAGAATGTCGCATGGCTGCGCGATATGCAAACTGCTGCCGGAGCCGCCCTTCATCGTCTCGAGACAAGTAACGACGGAGCGCTTAAGTCCGTTGCACGGGATATCCGAGTTGACAACCTCAACCCGTCCGTCAACGACGGCGCGAGGCAAACAAACTCTATCTTCGCGACGCTGGATGAGTTCTGGGAGGGACGAGCCAAACAGATATGCCTCCTCGTTACGACAGCCGAAGTTGATGTCTTAAGCATTCTGCGCCGTTCGCCGCACCTCATCAGCCACGGTATGATCGATTACCTGTATTTCACGCAACAAAAGGAGGAGGCGCGACTGGAAATTATCGCGTTTCTAGCGCGAAAAGGATATTCGGTTTTCGGCATCAAGGGAGCCAAGGTTTACCAGCTTAAGAAGAAGGGGATATCGAAATTCGATAGCTTCCTTGCCGTAAGTGATAGACTTACCGATTTGTTTCTTGGCAGGAAAGCCGGTATAAACCTCTTTGTTGATGATATAAGACGACATGGCATCGCTCTTAAGGGCGTCCTCCATATCGGAGCTCACTCGGGATCCGAGCGCGAGAAATACAGACAACTTGATATTTCCCCGGTGGTCTTTGTGGAAGCCAATCCAGCTTTGGCAAATTCGTTGCGCGATAAGTTTCGGGAAGACACAGACGTAAGAATTGTTGAGGCCGCCGCTTCCAATTCTTCAGGAACGGCGACCTTTAATGTGACGTCCATGGACCAGTCGAGCTCTCTACTTGACTTAAAACGTCACGCGGAACTCTATCCGAGTATTGCGGTAGAGAAAAGCATTTCCGTAGAGACGAAAACCGTTGACCAGATCGTCCGAGAGCTAGATATCGAAAGCGAGAGAATCAATCTCCTAGTAATGGATATCCAAGGGGCGGAGTTGCTCGCGCTTCAGGGCGCAACTAACCAATTGAATCATATAGACGCCATTCAGCTGGAGGTAAACTACTCGGAACTGTACGAAGGCTGTCCGTTAATTTATGATCTCGATCAATTCCTTTACCCCAAAAGCTTCGTCCGGGTCCGGACATCGACACCATTTAGCCCCGAATGGGGTGATGCATTGTATGTGAAACGTCCCAAGGTAACTTTTTCGAGACTAGGAAATCTGGGCAGGTTTGCAAACCAAGCCTTTCAGTACATGTTCCTTCATACATATGCAGAAGAGATGGGTTACCAAGGAATTAACCCATCTTGGGCGGGTGATGACATTTTCCAAGTGAAGCCAGGCAGCATTCTACCCGATCTGCCTTTCAGCAAAGCCCAAACCGATAGCGATGTAAGAAGCTGCAGCATCGCCAATTCAACCTCCACATTTCCGAATACGGACTTTTCCGGATTTTTCCAGTATGAGATGCATTATTATAAATGGAGAAAGGAGACGATATTAAAGGAGTTCGCGTTTAAGGGTGAGTTCGAAGAAATAAGCAAAAATATCAGAGCATTTTTTGAATCTCGGAGTGGAGTGGTCGCCGCAATACATTTGCGAAGGGGTGACTATGGCTATGAATATTTCTTCTTGGCGCCTAACGAATGGTATATTCAATGGCTTAGGGAACTTAGGCAAGTTCATAAGGATTTGACTGTTTTCATAGCCACAGACGACTTGGATTCAATTTCTCCAGATTTTGACGAATTCAACGTTATCACCGCCAAGGATATACCCGGGATCGAAAAGTCGCAGTATGACTTCTTCGTCGATTTCGCCGCTATGGTAGAAGCGGACTTCCTTGCCATAGCCAACAGTTCCTTTTCATTTCTCGCCGCCTTGCTCAATAGAAAAGCAAAAAGGTTTTCGCGACCCAGTCTAGCAGAGCGAGGCCTGCTGGACTTTGAGCCTTGGAGTTCCGAAGTGCTGTTGCGGGATCGGCTCGCGGAGCAGGAAGGTAGTGAATTCCTGAACAAGGAGGTAAGAGCACGACGGGAAAGGAAACGGTTTTCCAACAGAGCAAAAAGGGCGGGATCTAAATTGCTGCGTCTCTTTGGCAAAGCCAGGCGATAGGAGGTATATCATCTTCCACAGATGAGATTGTAAGCAAATAGAGACTGATCGGACTGCCTGCGTAGTCGTGGCGTTGCCGTGATCTATCTGCCCCATAGTGCTTCCTTCCATTCCGTGGATAAAACTGCACCATCAAACCCCGTGTGCTAAAGCACTGGGGGCCAAGGGTACCGCTTCTCGATCAGCTTATTGGGCGCCTCCATCTTCTCGCCGTCCAGCCTTCATAGCGAAAAGGTGTGCCAGCCTCGCCCACCGGAAGTACTATCCTGAAGGGGGCCCGGGCCGGGCTCATCCGCAAAATCAGCTCAGGTCGATATTTCCGCAGTCGAGCGAACACGTCCACACCCACCTCAGAAGGTTGCGGATCAGATAACCCAATCCGGATTGCAACTATCGGCCCCGTTGCGCGTTGCGGGCCATCGGCTCGCATGGTGCGGGTCATCGAAACGGCAGGCTGATGCGGCTCGGCGCAATTCTTGATCGGTGGAACGACCAGTCTCTGGCCAGGCAATTTCTGCTGGCGGGCGGGCTGGTGGCGGTTGCGGCCATGCTTCTGGTCGGCGCCTATGTGACAAGCCTGATCGAAGCCACCGTCACCCGCAATTCGGCCGCCTCCACGGCGCTTTACGTGGACAGCATCATCGCCCCGCTGCTTCCCGACATGAAGACCAACCAGACGCTTGACGACGTCACCACCCGTGCGCTCGACGAGACCTTCGGCCAGGGCGCGCTCGGCGGCCAGGTCATCTCCTTCAAGCTCTGGCGCCGAGACGGCACGGTCCTCTATGCCACCGACAAGAGCATGGTGGGGCAGAGATACGGGCCGAGCGAGGGGTTAAAGACCGCGTTTTCCGGGCAGATGGTGGCACGGTTCGGGCTTGCCGAAGACCCCGAAAGCAAGCTTGAGCGCTCGAAAGGCGTCCCGCTTCTCGAAATCTACAATCCCATCCTGCAGCCCTGGTCGGGCGAGGTCGTCGCAGTCTCGGAATTCTACGAGGTCGCCGGCGATTTCGAGCGCAGCCTTTATCAGGCGCAGCTTCGGAGCTGGGCGGCGGTCGCCGGCGTCACGTTCTTCTTCTTCCTGATCCTTTCGGCAATCGTTCTGCGCGGCAGCCGGACGATCGACAACCAGCGGCAGGCGCTGACGCAGCGGGTCGCGGAACTGTCCGATCTGCTTTCGCAGAACAAGGCGCTTCACGCGCGGGCACAGCGGGCTTCGCGCCGCGCCACCGCACTCAACGAGAGCTATCTGCGCCGGCTCGGCGCTGATCTGCATGACGGACCGGCCCAGCTGGTCGCCTATGCCGCGCTCAGAGTCGACAGCCGGCTCCTGACCGATCCCGCCACGCCGCCAAAAGCGCGCGAAGAAGAGGTCACCACCATCAAGGCCCGGCTGGACGAGGCGATGGACGAGATCCGCAGCATCTGCAGCGGTCTCGTCCTGCCGCAGATCGAGACCGCGGAACTGCCGGACGTTCTGCGGCGCGCCGTCAACGCACACCGGCAACGAACAGGGCTCGATGTCGCGTTGTCGATGTCGAGCGGGTCCCAGCCGCTTTCGCCTTCGGCCAAGATCTGCATCTACCGGTTCGTGCAGGAAGCGCTCAACAACGGCTACCGGCACGGCGGCGGCAAAGGCCAGAGCGTCCGCCAGAGTTTCGATGACGGTAACGTGGTCATCGAGGTCGCCGACCGGGGGCCGGGCTTCGACCCCCATCGCATCCGCCCGGAAGGTCTCGGTCTTGCGGGTCTGAGAGAGCGGATAGAAAGCCTTGGCGGCACATTCGCGATCTCCACATCGAAAGACGGGACCACGGTCCGGATGTCACTGAACGTGCATGAAATGGAGCAGGCATGATGGCAGGAATAAAGATAGCGGTCGTCGACGATCATCCGTTGTTTCGGGAGGGAGTGACGCGCAGTTTCGGCGAGATCGAGGATTTCGAAATGGTCGGCGAAGGCGGTTCGCGGGACGATGCGTTGCGCATCGTGCGGGAACTGTGCCCAGATGTGATGCTGATGGACATTTCCATGCCCGGCAACGGTCTCGAAGCCATCGCGGAGGCGATCGACCATTGTCCGGATCTCAAGATCGTCATGCTGACGGTTTCGGAGGCAAGCGAAGACATCGCCACGGCGTTGAAATTGGGAGCCAAAGGCTATGTTCTGAAAGGCGTCGGTTCGAGAGGTCTGGCAGACGTGGTCAGAACCGTCGCATCCGGAGAGAGCTACGTTTCTCCCGCCCTTTCAGCACGCCTGATCGCCGGCCTTTCCGCCCCCGCCGACGTGCCGACCAAACCAGACCCCATGTCGGAACTGACCGGCCGCGAACAGGAAGTCCTGAGGCTGGTCGCATCGGGGCTCAGCAACAAGCGGGTGGCGCGACAGCTGGATCTTCACGAGAAGACCGTCAAGCATCACATGACCCGCATCCTTGCCAAGCTGAAAGTGACCAACCGGACGGAGGCGGCGCTCGCTCTTCGCGACGCGACCGATCAGCAATCAGCGGCCGAACGACTGTAGTCGTGAAGCATCCGAGGGGGTCGCGGTCCGGTTGACTATGGTGCGGGAACGCGAATCCCGCATCTCGTAGCGACCCTGGGAAATCCGCTCCGTGGCGCCATTTTGGTGGCGGACCGTTATCGAGGTGCCACGGACATCGACTTCCGCGCCGGCCTTGGCAGGCGGGGCCGGCGTTGCGGGCCGGGCGGGAGCCGCGGCGGGGCCGGGCGCACTGCCGGGATTTGCAGTCCCACCTCCGGGAGCCTGCCCGGCCCCCGGATCCTTGCCAGGTCCGCCTGCAGCGCCCGTTTCCGTATCGGATCCGGCTGCGCTGCCGTTGCCGCCGCTATTGCCGCTGCCGGCACCATTTCCGTTGTTGCCGGAACCCCCGCCGTTGTCGCTGCCGTTCCCGTTACCACTCCCGCCGGAGCTCTCGCTGCCGTTGCCGCCACCACCGCCATTTCCGTTGCCTCCGCCATTGTCGCCATTGCCCCCATTGCCATTGCCTTCCTGAGCAGCGGCCGTCGACAGGGCAACGTCAAGCAGACCGTCCGAACCGGCCACGACCTTCAAAGGCAGCATGGCTGCGATAATTGTGGTGAGCACCCCGCTCAAGACAAGTGTTCTACGCGTCGGCATCTCTCGCTCCCTCGGGCGTGGTCATCTCCTAGGTGAGACATGTATCTGGTGTGCGCGGCGGCAAAGTTTAAACCGGGCACCCGCCCTTATGGTTCCGTCGCCCGTCCTGCCGGTCAAAGTGCCCGCCGACCGCCGAATGTCGGGCCGGCGGGCAAGGTTCTGCGCTGAAAAGGACCGATGATCGCGCAGGAACCGCATCTGCAATCCGTCAGGCGGCGAAAGCTCCCAACGTGGTGATTAAGACGAAAAGCCCCGCGATGGGGATCAATAGCCACCTGGCCTGAAAAACGCTGTCGTCCATGACGGAACCTCCTGAAAAACCTTCAGGACCAACGACACTTTAACAGCGTGGTTCCTGAATTTCAGCCCCCGCCGGACCTTTGCTCCGCTTCATCGGACCAAAGGCCCAGGACCTGTTCGGCCTGAAGTCCCGTCCCACCCGACTGAAGCCCAAACATCGGAACGACCCGTGGAAGACGGAGTTGGATGGGCGATTGCGGACTCATGCAGAGGCCAGCAAGCGAGACAAACGCACAGAGAACAGAGGTAGAGGAAACATCATGAAACTCTCATTGAAACAGACGTTCGCAATGGCGCTTCTCGCCGGATCGACGCTTTCGGTGGTTCCGGCCGTCGCCCAGACTCAGGCTCCCGCAAGTGGTCAGGACGGAGGTTCCACCGTTCTGCCGCGCAAGCTTCCCCCGGGCGCGGACGGCGCTGCCGGCGGCAAGCAGGCGCAGCCCAAGCAGGATATGGGCGCCACGGCGCAACAGCCGCAGGGCGCTGCCGGCGGCAATGGTTCGACGACCGCCCAAGGCAAGGCCGACGATCAGCCGCGCCTGAAGAAGGGCGACACCGCAGCCCAGGAAAAGCCCGCCGATCCGAAGAAGGCGCAGGCCAACGATAGCCAGCCGGCCGCCAAGGATAGTACCGCACAGCAGAAGCCTGCCGGCCAGAACGACGGTTCCACGACCGCCAATTCCGGCTCGGGAACAGATGCCCGCAAGCCGGCAACCGACGACACCGCCCGGCAGAACAATGGCGCACAGCAGCCGGGCTCGAACCAGGCTGCCACCAATAAACCTTCCAGCGAGACCACCGGCAGCATCAACATCTCGACGGAACAGAAAACGGAAGTCCGCAAGATCCTTGTCCAGAACAAGGTCGAGCCGGCCAAAGTCGACGTCGAGGTCAATGTCGGCGTCGCCATTCCAAGGACGGTGAGACTGCATCCGCTGCCGCCGCGCATCGTCGAGATCGTGCCCGCGTATCGCGGTTACGAATATTTCGTCCTGGCGGACGGCCGGATCATCATCGTCGAGCCTTCGAGCCACAAGATCGTCTACATCCTGGTCGGCTGAATGCCGAACAGGGGAGGAAACCATGCGTGAGCGAGAACCGACAGTGATCCATACGGGCAGCAGCGGCGGCTGGGCCGTCGCCGTCGTCCTCCTGATCGTCGCCATCGCAGGCGGGATCTTCCTCTTTGAAGGCGGTTACCTCGGAAACCACGGCGTCGGCATCAATGTGACCCTGCCCAAGATCGAGGCGCCGGCGCCGGTCACGAAATGAACGGCCTCGATTGCATTCCAAGGGCGCGGCGCCAACCAACTGCCCGCCCTATGAGACCTGAAAGGAGAACTATCATGAAGACCAAGCTCATCGTTCTTTCCGCCGCAGTTCTCGGCATTCTTGCGCCGGCGGCGTCGGCCCAGCAAGGCACCGTCAATGGTGCCGCCGGCGGTGCGGTCACCGGTGCGATCATCGGCGGCCCGGTCGGCGCAGCCGTCGGCGGTGTCGCCGGCGCGATTGCCGGCACCGCCATCGATCCGCCGCCGCAGCGTGTCGTCACCTACGTCGAACAGGCCCCTGCCCCGGCATCGCCCGTCGTCATCAAGGAGAAGATCGTCGTCGGCAAGCCCATTCCGCAGACCGTCGTGCTCACTCCGGTTCCCGACAGCCCGAAATATGCCTATGCGGTGGTGAACGAACAGCGCGTCATCGTCGATCCGCAGACCCGCACGGTCGTCCAGGTCGTCCGCTAAACCCGACTATTGCCGAGACCAGATCGGGGAGAGACGGAATTCCGTCTCTCCCCGATCTGCATTCAAAGGCTACCGGCACGACAGCCGGCCACGCTCACTGCGTCGTGTTGTCGTCGCCCATGCCATCGACGTCCGAAAGACGCACGAATTCGACACCCCGCCGTTTCAGGGCAAGCAGCGCACGGGCAACGCCCTCGCCAGCCGCATGGGTCGGCTGGTTGATATGCGCAAGGACGACATCGCCATCCTTGGCTGCTGCAATGCGTTTTTCGGTGACGGTAGCGCCAAGGAGGGAGCCGCCGTCGCCGTTCAGCGAATAACCGGCGATCCGGTATCCCATCTCGCGGATCTGGCGGATCGCGGAAGGATCGTATTTGGCGGTCGAGCCGCGGAACCAGCGCGGCGGTGCAAGCCCCGCCGCCAGCATGGCATCGGCGCCGCCCGCCACTTCCTGGCGAACGGCCTCCGGCGATCCGGCAGCGGCGATGCCGTAGATCAACACCGGAACATCGACGGCCGGCACATGGTTCTGGCCATGGTTTTCCAGTTCGAACAGATCGAGGTTGTTCAGGAAGATTGCGACCGACTGCGGGTTCTTTTTCAGCCAGCGGGCGGTGACGAAAATGGTCGCGGGAATGCGTTCCCGGACAAGCGTCGACAATATGCGCTCGTCGGCCTGGCCCATGCAGGCATCGAAGGTCAGCGCCACCCGGGGGCGAACGGCATTGCCCGAACGCGAGACATGCAGCTGCGGCTCGACCAGCTTGGGAGCGTGTGCTGCGTTCTGGGCCGCGGGCTGGTTTGTAACCTGCTTCGACGGCAGATTTTGTGCGCTCGCCGTCAAAGGCAGGAGCAGGAGGAAAGTTGTAAGCAGGGCGCGTCGCATGGCGGATACCAATATCGGGAAACGCGCCTGTTTATCGCAGAAGCCTTAAAGACGCCATGCGGCGGAATATCTCGGCAACAAAAAAGGCCGGGCGATGCCGGCCTTTTTCGCGAAAACGTATTCGGCATTAGCAGTCCGAAGCCTGGCCGTTGGTGTTGGTGCCGGCCTGACCCGAGGGAACGGATGCGGTGCCGGTCGTATCAGGCGTGGTCGCCGAGCCCTGGGTCTTCAGGTTCGGGGCGCAGTTGCTGCGGGTGTCCTTGGTGCCGGCTGCATTGCCCATGGCGCCGCCGCTCGTGCTGTTGGTGGCGTTCGGGTCGATCTTCTTCATGCCGTCGCTGCTGTCGCTGGCCGAGGTTCCGGTGGAACTTGCGTTACCCTTGCCGCTTGTCTGGGCAAGAGCGCCACCGGCTGCGAGGCCGAGAGAAAGGATGGATACGGTAATCAGCTTCAAAGTCATGGATTTCCTCCGTTGACACACCGGCAGAACCGGCGGATTGGATTTCCCTACGCAGGTCAAACCTCAGAAACCGGAGGATGTTCCATTTAATATTTGCCGACTGGCCGGGAGCTTAGAAGCGTGCCGATGCCAGCCTGCTCTGCAGCGACTTAAGATCTTCGGCCTTGCGGGAAGCGAGACCCTTCTCCCAGGAAATCGCTGTCTTGACGATGAGATCGAGATCGTCATGGCGCGGTTTCCAGTCGAGCAGACGGCGCGCCAGCGTCGAATTGGCGACCACGCTTGCCGCGTCACCCGGCCGGCGCGGCCCGTAGCGGATCTCGAACTTGCGGCCGCCGACGCGCATCACGGCGTCCAGAACCTCGAGCACCGAATAGCCGCGGCCGTAGCCGCAATTGGCGATCAGCGGTTCGCCCCCGCGGCGCAGGTAGCTCAAGGCCTTAAGATGGGCATCGACCAGATCGGTGACGTGGATATAGTCGCGGATGCCCGTTCCGTCCGGTGTCGCATAGTCGGTTCCGTAGACATCGACGCCGCGGCGCTTGGCAAGTTCGGCCTCGCAGGCGATCTTGATGAGATGGGTGGCACCATCCGTGGACAGGCCGGTGCGGCCAAGCGGATCGGCGCCGGCAACGTTGAAATAACGCAGGGCGACAAAACGGAAGTCGTAAGCGGCCGCAGCGTCGCGCAGCATCATTTCCGACATCAGCTTCGATTGGCCATAGGGGTTCTTCGGCTGCAGCGGCGCGCTTTCCAGCACCGGCGCATCGTCTTTCTGGTCGCCATAGACGGCCGCTGTCGACGAGAAGACGAAATGGCGGATACCCGCTTCGACCGCGGCGGCGGCGAGCAGGCGGGTGTTGCCCGTATTGTTCTCGTAATAATCCAGCGGGTTGGCGACCGATTGCGGCACGACGATCGAGCCTGCGAAATGCAGGATCGCGTCGATATCGTTTTCGGCGAAGATCTGCGCGAGAATGGCCCGGTCGCCGACGTCGCCCAGATAGAACCGCGCCTCGGCCGGTACGGCCCAGCGGAAACCGGTCGAGAGCCGGTCGAGAACGACGACTTCCTCGCCCGCGTCGAGCAAAGCCCACGCCATGTGGCTGCCGATGTAACCCGCGCCGCCTGTCACCAGAACTGCCATATCTATACTTCCCTGCTTTCTTATCGTTGGCAGGACAAAAACATGGGCAGTCTTCAGCAATGCTTACCCGGCGCAGGCCGCGCCGGGTTTATCTCGGCCTAGGGCAAACAGGCTCTTGAGCGGATCGCTCAAATTTTATCGTCTTCGTGCCGGGACGGATCAAAGACGCTTGATATAGTCGGAAAGGCGGCCAGCCGCCTCCTCGATCTGCTTCGGGTCACGCAGGAAACAGGCGCGCAGGAAAAGCTCGCCGCCCTTTCCGAAAGCCGAACCCGGCGCCAGCGCCACGCCAATCTTGTCGACGATATCGAGCGCCGCGTTGCGGCTGTTGGTGATGCCGTCCACCTTGACGAAGGCGTAGAGCGCGCCGTCCGGCTTCAGGGTCTCTACCCGGTTGGTGGCGATCAGCGCGTCGCACAGGATGTCGCGCGCCTCGGTCGCCCGGGCGATATTGGCATTGACGAAATCGTCGCCCTGGTTGAGCGCCACGACGGCACCGCGCTGCAGGAACTGCGCCACGCCGGAATTCGAATACTGCACCAGGTTTTCGATCACCTGTCCCATTTCCGGCGGGGCGACGATCCAGCCGACGCGCCAGCCGGTCATCGACCAGTTCTTGGAGAAGGAATTGGCAAAGATGATCCGGTCGCCCTCTTCCATGATGTCGAGGAAGGACGCAGCACGGGCAGCACCACCGTAATAATAGCGCGCGTAGATTTCGTCGGCGATGATCCAGATGCCGTGCTTGCGGGCGAGCGCCAGGATGCTCTTCAGATCCTCGAGCGTCGCGGTCCAGCCGGTCGGATTGGCCGGGGTATTGATGAACAGGCCCTTCGTCTTCGGGGTGATCTTGCCTTCCAGCTTGGCGAGATCGAGCGACCAGCGGCCGCCGACGAAATCGAGCGGCAGGCCGACGGAATGGGCGCCGGATATCTCGATCGCCGATATGATGTTCGGCCAGGTGGGCGACAGATAGATCATCTCGTCGCCCGGCGAGGTCACGGCCTGCACCGCCAGCATGATCGCGTGCATGCCCGAGCCGGTGACATAAAAATGCTCGACCGGCAACGAAACGGAAAAATGCCGCGCGTAATAGTCCGACAGCGCCTGGCGCAGTTCCGGGATGCCGCGCTGCCAGGTGTAGAAGGTCTCACCGCCCAGAAGCGCCTCGGTTGCGGCGCGATTGATGAAATCCGGGCTCGGCAGGTCGCCTTCACCGGCCCAGAGCGGGATCAATCCTTCCCGTCCGCGCGCATAGGTGATGACCTCGACGATACCGCTTTCGGGCGCCGCGACGGCACGGGGGCTGAGACTGGAAATGATCGACATGGAATTCCCTCGGCTGGTTTTCCCACTTCTTTAGCGCAGGAAGCCCAAGGAATCCCATGATAATCCGTGAGGCGGGGATCGATTCCGATGATGATTTGCCGCCGCGTGATCAAAAGATCACTTTGTCTTCAGCAGATCCCGTATTTCGGTCAGGAGCTGGATATCGGCCGGCGGCGGAGCGGGCTTTTCATCGACCGGCTTCTTTTCGTCTGCGAGCCGCATCCGGTTCACCGCCTTGACCATCAGGAAAATGATGAAGGCAAGGATCACGAAATTGATGAGAACAGTGATGAAGTTGCCGTAGGCAAAAACTGCGCCCTGTTCGCGGGCGGCGGCAAGCGACGGCGCCGTGACCGCCTTGGACAATGGCAGGAAGTAATTCGAGAAATCGAAGCCGCCTCCCGTGATTGCGCCGACGATCGGCATCACGATGTCGTCGACCAGCGATTTGACGATGCCGGTGAAGGCGGCGCCGATGATGATGCCGACCGCGAGATCGATGACATTGCCCTTGGCGATAAAGGAACGGAATTCGCTGATCATTGACATGGCCACTTTCCCCCATGGCGTTCGAGATGGAATGACCTCCAACATAGCGCTTTCGAAGCGCCTGAACAGATGGCTTCGCCAAACGCCTAAATGCGACTGTCTATTGGACTTTTTGCCGAGAAGCCCCCTGATTTCCAAGTGATTGCTTTTCCCCTAATGTTCGAGCTGCCGCAATTCCCTGCGGGGAGGACCGATGCTTCCAGGCTGGATCATTTTTGTTTCGGCTTTCGCCTATGTGCTGCTGCTTTTTGCGGTGGCGAGTTACGGCGACCGGCGGAGCCGTGTCTTTGGCGTGCCGAAGAACGGAAGGCCGGCCGTTTATGCACTCAGCCTCGCGATCTACTGCACGTCCTGGACCTATTTCGGCGGCGTCGGGCTTGCGTCGCAAAAGGGCCTGGAATTCACCGGCATCTATATCGGCCCGATCCTCGCCTTCACGCTCGGCATGCCGATCATCCGGCGCATCGTCGAACTCGCCAAGGCCGAGAAGCTGACGTCGGTCGCGGATTTCATCGCCGCCCGCTACGGCAAGAATTCCACCGTCGCGATGATCGTCGCGATCATCGCGCTGGTCGGCGCCATCCCCTATATCGCGCTGCAGCTGAAGGCGGTGTCGAGTTCGGTCGCCGCCATGGTCAATCCGTCGGATTACGGGATCGGCAGCGGCAATCTCTATTTCATCGACCTGGCGCTGATCGTCACGCTGATGATGGCCTCGTTCGCGGTCATCTTCGGCACCCGCCACACGGATGCGACCGAGCATCAGGACGGGCTGATCCTCGCGGTGGCGATGGAATCGGTGGTCAAGCTGCTCGCATTTGCGACGGTCGGCTTTTCGGTCTTCTTCATCCTGTTCGACGGGCCGTCCGACCTGCTCGCCAAGGCATCGGAAAACATGCTGGTCGGCTCCGCGCTCGCCTACGAGACGCCGATCAGCCGCTGGCTGATCCTGATCGCGCTGTCGGCGTTCGCGATCATCATGCTGCCGCGGCAATTCCACGTGACCGTGGTCGAGAACCGCACCACGAAGGAGCGCAAGGTGGCGGGCGCGCTTCTGCCGCTCTACCTCGTCGCCATCAATATCTTCGTGCTTCCGGTCGGCATGGCTGGCCTGATCACCTTCGGCGGCACCGGCGATGCCGATCTCTACGTGCTGACGCTGCCGCTTGCCGGCGAGCTGAAGGTGGTGTCGCTGATCGCCTTCATCGGCGGCTTTTCCGCCGCCACCGCCATGGTGATCGTCGAATCCGTCGCGCTTTCGATCATGGTGTCGAACGACATCATCATCCCGATCTTCCTCAGGCAGCGGCTGATGGCGGCGCGCTCCGGCCAGCGGACCGACTTCACCCGCACGCTTCTGCACATCCGCCGCGTGGCGATCTTCGGGGTCCTGATCCTCGGCTATGCCTATTACCGCATGGCCGACAGCCAGTCCGGCCTCGCCTCGATCGGGCTGCTGGCATTCGCGGCGATCGCGCAGGTGGCGCCCGCCCTCCTCGGCGGCCTCATCTGGCGCCGCGCCAACGCCCGCGGGGCGATCCTCGGCATGTCCTTCGGCTTCCTTGCCTGGGCCTATCTGCTGTTCGTGCCGAGCTTCGGCGGGCCGGACAATTCCCACGTGGCGGCGGCGGTCCTCAATTTCCTGTTTCCGGGCACCGGCATCTTCTCAGGCCCGCAGACCGATCCGCTGGTCAACGCGACCATCTTTGCCCTGACGCTCAACACGCTCGCGTTCGTGCTCGGGTCGCTGTCACGCAATCCGCGGCCGGTCGAGCGCATCCAGGCCGGCATTTTCGTGAAACGCCACCTGCGCTCGCAATTCGCCACCCGTGGCTGGAAGACCCGCGTGAGCGTCGGCGACCTCAAGGCGGCGATCGCCCGTTATCTCGGCGAGGAACGCATGCGGCGCTCCTTCTCCAATTACGAGAAGACCGCCGGCCGCACGTTCAGCGACGACCAGCCCGCCGACATGGCGATGATCCATTTCTCCGAACAGCTGCTCGGCAGCGCTATCGGCTCGTCTTCCGCCAGGCTCGTCCTGTCGCTGATCCTGCAGAAGGCCGAGGATACCAATTCCGACACCGCCTGGCTGCTCGACCAGGCAAGCGAGGCGCTGCAATATAACCAGGACATGCTGCAGACCGCCCTTTCGCAGATGGACCAGGGCATCGCCGTCTTCGACAGTTCCGAGCGCCTGACGATCTGGAACCGCCGTTTCCGCAATCTGCTCGACCTGCCGGAACAGGTCGGCCAGGTCGGCTTTCCGCTGGCCGACATGGTCGCCATCCTCTCCGAGCGCGGCGACCTTGCGGCATCGGACCAGGCCGAGGTAATCCGCCAGTTCCAGACCCTCGACGCCCCCTTCTCGCTCGTGCTGAACGGCGGCGAGCGGATCATCGAAGTGCGCTCCAACGCCATGCCCGACAAGGGCATCGTCGCGACCTTCACCGACATTTCCGAGCGCGTCGCCGCAGACCAGGCATTGAAACAGGCAAACGAGACGCTGGAACAGCGGGTCGGCGAACGCACCGCCGAGCTTACCCGCGTCAACAAGGAGCTTGCCGACGCCCAGGCATCAGCCGACGAGGCCAATATCGGCAAGACCCGGTTCTTTGCCGCCGCCGGCCACGACATCCTGCAGCCGCTCAACGCCGCCCGGCTTTATTCCTCGGCGCTGGTCGAGCGGCTCGGGGCGTCGGACAATAACGGCTCGCTGGTGCGCAATATCGATTCGGCGCTGGAATCGGTCGAGGCGATCCTCGGCGCGGTGCTCGACATCTCGAGGCTCGATACCGGCGCCATGAAGCCGCGTTTCACCACCGTGCCGCTCGAGGACCTCCTGAAGCGTATCGAAACCGACTATGCTCCGATGGCCCGCGAGAAAGACCTGGAATTCGTGGTCATGCCGACCTCGCTGAAGGTGCGCTCGGATGCCAACCTGCTGCGCCGGCTGGTGCAGAACCTCGTGTCCAACGCCATCAAATACACGATCGACGGCAAGGTGCTGATCGGGGCCCGCCGCCGGGGCGGCCAGGTGATCATCGAGGTGCTCGATTCCGGCATCGGCATTCCGCCCTCGAAATTCCGCACCGTGTTCAAGGAATTCGCCCGGCTCGACGAAGGCGCAAAGACCGCGGCAGGCCTCGGGCTCGGCCTGTCGATCGTCGACCGTATTTCAAGGGTGCTCAACCATCCGGTCCAGCTCGCCTCGACGCCCGGCCGCGGCACGACCTTCCGGGTGCAGGTTCCCATGGACCTCACCGCGTCGCAGACGATCCGCGCCGACCAGGCGGAGCGCCGCAAGCGCTCGCAGCCGCTGAACGGCCTCAGGGTTCTCTGCATCGACAACGAACCGCGCATCCTCGAAGGCATGGCGCTGCTGATCACCGGCTGGGGCTGCACGGTCGGCCAGGCGGATTCGCTTGCCGCCCTCGACGAGATCGTCGCCCGCCACGAACCGCCGCCGGAAATCATCATCGCCGACTATCATCTCGACGACGGCAACGGCATCGAGGCCGTTCTCAAGCTGCGCCAGAAATACCAGGCGGACATCCCGGCACTGATCATAACCGCCGACCGCACGCCGGAAGTCCGCGCCGAAGCGGAGCGTCACGACATTGGCGTCCAGCACAAGCCGGTGAAACCGGCCGCCATGCGCGCCTACCTCACGCAGGTTGCAGGTCTCAAGCGCGTCGCGGCGGAATAGTGTGAACCTTACCCAACCCAGCGTTCATCGCGGAGTCATCACGCACAGTTTACGGTAGTTCAGGTCTAAACGCTCAAATAGGGCTGGAACTGTCCGGCTTTTTGCCGCGTTTAGCCGCGTACATCCTGGCCCGCAGAGGCCTTACGGACCGAAAGGCGACAGCCGTCGGAACCGGCAGAGACGGAGACCGCGACCGATGAAACGCTTTGATATTATTGATGGTATGCGAGGATATTTCCTCGTTTTCATGGTACTCAATCATCTGATCTTTGCTGGCGGCTATCTTCTGGTGAAGATCAACCACAACCAGCTCGCCTTTGTCGAAGACGCCCAGGGCTTCGTCTTCCTGTCCGGCCTGCTGATCGGCATGGTTTACGCCAAGAAGATGCTGAAGAACGGCTATGCCGCCGGCCGCACCGCCATCTACAACCGCGCCTTCGAACTTTATCGCTATGCGATGGGCATCGTGCTGGTTGTGCTGGTCGCCCAGATGCTGCTGCCGGGGGCTTATTCGATCTGGTTCAACTGGCTGGGTTACACGACCTTCGACGACCCGCTGCGCCTGGCCGCGATCGCCACCTTCCTGTACCAGCCGACCTTCATGGACATCCTGCCGCAGTATATCGTCTACATGCTGTTTGCCCCGATGCTGGTGAAGCTGGTGCTGGAGGACAAGTGGCACTATGTGGTGGCCGGCTCCGTCATCCTGTGGATGGCGGCCCAGCTCGGCCTGCAGCAGATCGCCACGACGCCGCTCAACGACCTCGTCATGGGCGCCGACGACCAGGGTATCCGCGTGTCCTTCAACCTGCTTGGCTGGCAGGTGGTGTTCTATTCGGGCCTCGTGCTTGGCGCGCTGACTTCGGCCGGCAAGATCAAGTGGAGCAATATCCTCTCGCCGGACAATACCTTCATCCCGAAGGTGGCGCTGCTGATGGTTCTGTTCTTCCTGCCGCTGCGCCTGATCACCGCGCATGAACTGATGCCGCCGCACATGATCGGCAAGTTCGCCTCGATGGAAATCCGCGCCGATTTCGGCCCGGTCTATCTCCTGAACTTCGCGGCCGTCGCCATGCTGGTCACCTGGCTGATCGTCGCCGGCCCGAAACACAAGGACGAATGGGTGCGCCGCATCGCCGGTGCTATCACCTGGGTGTTCTCGATCAAGTATCTGCAGCTGCTTGGCCGCCATTCGCTCTATGTCTATGTGTGGCACGTCGCGATCGTCTACTTCGTCTATTATTTCGACGGACGGACGCCCGAGCTCAACGAGTTCACCAAGACCGCGATTGCGCTGGTCTCGATCGCGCTGCTGTCGCTCCCGGCCCTGTGGCGCGAACGCGACAAGCTGTTCGGCACAGCGGAACCGGCCCCGGTCAAGGTGCAGCAGCCGGCAAAACCCGGCGCGCCGCAGCAGATGGTCATTCGTTAAGGCGATATAAGGTCGAAACGAAATAAGGGCAGTGGCTTAGGCCGGATCGACATTCAGGATTCCCAAATCAGGTTATCGGTGATTCATAAGCTACCGTGTTGACACGGAGAGCTTGGATGGCTGCAAAGCGTTATGAATTGAGCGACGAGCAGTGGGCGAAGAT
>Ga0102590_1000457_pt1 | contig 91237 bp, 70 predicted proteins | sample AraplaMF_Col_mMF_FD_76859 | JGI IMG/M metagenome (GOLD analysis project Ga0102590, IMG submission 76859) | Arabidopsis root microbial communities from the University of North Carolina, USA - plate scrape MF_Col_mMF | ecosystem: Host-associated > Plants > Roots > Endosphere | place: USA... | reverse complement strand
GCTTGTGGCGGGACATCCGATCGCGATCCGGAGCGTGGAACGTCACCAGCCACGTCTTCTGGCTGAGTTCGAGCGCAACGAAAATTGTGCCATTATGGCCGGTGGTGAGCGTGCCTACAGTCGATGCTTGCATCTGACCCTCCGTGGGTTCGAGTGTGGAAACCCAAACCTATCGGAAAGGCCACGCTCACCGCCCATGGAATCTACGGCACCGCAACCTACACCGGCCGCTCCCCCTTCACCGTGACGCGCGTGCCCGAGCGCGTATGCGGCCAGTAGTCCCACATCGCGCGGTGCTGGGTGCAGCGGTTGTCCCAGAACGCGATCGCGTTCTCGGTCCAACGGAAGCGGCATTGGAACAGCGGATTTTCGGCGTGCTGGTACAGATAGGCCAGCATCGCGTCGCTCTCGTCGCGGGGGATGCCGTTGATGTGCCGGGTGAAGCCGCGGTTGACGTAAAGCGCCTTCTTGCCGGTGACCGGATGCGTGCGCACCACGGGATGCTCGGCGTGCGGATAACTCGGCCGGTCGGCGACACCGTAGTTCGCGTAGAGCCCGCGATAGATCGGCTCGCCGTCGTGCAGCGCGGTGAGGCCATCGAGATAGGTCTTCATGCGGTCCGACAGAGCTTCGTAAGCCGCATACATGCTGGCGAACAGCGTGTCGCCGCCGCGCGGCGGACATTGCTTGATGTAGAGAATCGAGCCCATCGGCGGCTCGAGATCGCAGGACACATCGGAGTGCCAGCCCTCGCCGTTGGCCCGCGGCGAGTTCTTGTCGGCGTAGATCTTCATCAAGGCCGGGTCTTCGTCCTCATGCGGTGCGGCGGGATGGAAATGCAGCTCGCCGAACTTGCGGCCGAAGGCGAGATGCTGCTGCGGCGTGATATGCTGGTCGCGGAAGAAGATGACGAGGTTCTCGGCCAGCGCGCGGTGGATCTCGTCCATCTGCCGGTTGGAACGAGCATCGCCCGAGACGAGCGAGCCGAGGTCGACCCCGGAGATTTCCGCGCCGATGATCGGCGTGAGCTTTTCGACCGTGATGGTCTCGTATGGCGCACCGTCCTCGGCCGTGTGGCGATAGCGCGGACCCTGCCTGCCGGCGAGTGAGCTCATGGCGTGTCTCCCGATCTGTTCTTCGTTGGTGCTGATCCTAGGCTTCGGATGAGCGGACGCAAAGGCGAAACCCGTCTTGACACACTTATAAAGCTTTAATAGTGTTCTTGCAGATGGAGGTCGTCCGATGGGTAAATATGAGCGCCTGGGTGAATTCCTGAAGTCCCAAAGGACCAGGGAGGTACCTTTGACCTTTGCCGAAATCGAGCGGATCATCGGAAGCAAGCTGCCCCCTAACTCCCCTCAATATCCGGCCTGGTGGAGCAATAACCCGACCAACAACGTGATGACGAAGGTGTGGCTAGCCGCGGGCTTTCGTACCGAGCAGGTTGACACGAAGGCTCGCAAGGTCGTGTTTCGGCGGGTTGAATTGAGTTCCGCAGAACCGCCGCCTTCGCGTGCCAAGAAGCTCGGCCGCCATCCGCTGTTCGGCGCCCTCAAAGGATTGGCCCACATCCCATCGGGCGTGGATTTGACCCAGCCGGCCGATCCCGATTGGGGCAAGGTCTATGAGTGAACCTGCGCCTCTTCTGCTCGATACGCATGCCGCGGTTTGGATTGCTGAAGACAAGCCCATCGCCTCGGAGGCGAGCGAGGCGATCGAAGCCGCCTATCGCGCGGGAACTGCAATCTTCGTGTCCGCAATTACCGCATGGGAAATCGGCTTGCTCGTTGCACGCAACAGGCTGGGCCTCTCCACGAGACCAGAACTCTGGTTTCAGCGGCTGCTTGCCGTCGAAGGAGTCCGGCTCGCCGAACTCACGCCCGATATCCTGATCGCGTCGTCATTCTTGCCGGGCGAGCCGCCACGCGACCCTGCGGATCGCATTATCATTGCAACCGCTCGCGACCTTGGCGCGAGCGTGATTACGCGGGACGGATTGCTGCTGAGATACGGCGAAACAGGCCAGGTCAGCACGATTACTTGCTGACCCGAACGCCTACTCCGCCGCGGTCACCGGCACCTTGGCGCCCTGGCCGTAACGCTGCTCGATATAGTCGATCACCAGCGCCTTGAAGTCGGCGGAGATGGTGGGGCCGCGCAACGTGCGGAACTTCTTGCCGTCGACGAAGACGGGCGCCGCCGGCGCTTCGCCGGTGCCCGGCAGCGAGATGCCGATATTGGCGTGCTTGGATTCGCCGGGGCCGTTGACGATGCAGCCCATCACCGCGACGTTGAGCTCCTCGACCCCCGGATATTTCGTCTTCCAGACCGGCATCTCGTCGCGGATGAAATCCTGAATCGAGCGCGCCAGCTCCTGGAACGTGGTCGAGGTGGTGCGGCCGCAGCCGGGGCACGCCGCGACCAGCGGCACGAAGGTGCGGAAACCCATGGTCTGCAGCAGCTCCTGGCCGACCTGCACTTCACGGGTGCGATCGCCGCCGGGCTCAGGCGTCAGCGAGATGCGGATGGTGTCGCCGATGCCCTGCTGCAAGAGGATGCCGAGCGCGGCCGAGGACGCCACGATGCCCTTCGTGCCCATGCCGGCTTCGGTCAGGCCGAGATGGATGGCGTAATCGGAACGGCTGGCGAGGTCCTGATAGACCGCGATCAGATCCTGCACCGCCGAGACTTTTGCGGAGAGGATGATGCGGTTCTTGGGCATGCCGAGCTCTTCGGCGCGCGCCGCCGAGAGCAGCGCGGACTGCACCATGGCCTCGCGCGTCACGGCGCGCACATCGCGCGGATTGGCGGAGGCTGCGTTCTCGTCCATCAGCTTGGTCAAGAGCTCCTGGTCGAGCGAGCCCCAATTGGCGCCGATGCGGACCGGCTTGTTGTTCTTGTTCGCGATCTCGATGATGTCGGCGAACTGTGTGTCGCGCTTGTCCTTGAAGCCGACATTGCCGGGATTGATGCGGTACTTGGCGAGCGCCTCGGCGCAGGCCGGATAGGCCGCGAGCAGCTTGTGGCCGATATAGTGGAAATCGCCGATCAGCGGCGTGGTGATACCGCGCTTGGCGAGGCCGTCGCGAATGTGCGGAACGGCGGCCGCGGCTTCCTCGCGATCCACGGTGATGCGGACCATTTCGGAGCCGGCGCGCGCCAGCGCTGCGACCTGGGCAATGGTACCGTCGATGTCGGCGGTATCGGTGTTGGTCATCGACTGCACGACGATCGGCGCACCGCCGCCGACGGCGACGTCGCCGACCTTGACCTGGGTGGTACGATGGCGCGGCGCAGGCCCCGCGATGTCGGAATCGATGCTGGTTTCGGGCTTGTTCATGGGGTCCAAATATCAGGTTTTGGTGACGTTCAGCAATGCATCACGCGGCGCCGCAGCCGCTTGGCTCGGACGGTTAACCAGAAAAAGCCCAGCAATTACAAGGAGGGCAGCCGCCCCGAACGCCAGGCTTAGGGTGTCGTGCATGATGAAATAGCTACCCACCACGCCAAACAAAGGGGTGATGAAGGTAAAAGCCGACAATTTGCTGGCCGAATAGGCCTTCACCAGCGCGAACCAAAGCGTGAACGTGGTTCCAACCACCCAGATCGCCTGGAACGCCATCAGGCCGAGCGACAGCGGCGCCGGCGTGTGGGTAATGCTCTCGCCGAACAGCCAGGCCGCGAGCCCCAGGATCGGGATCGAGGTGGCGACCTGATAGCCGAGCGCCTTCTCGGGCGCGGCAAACCGCAGCCGCGTGCCCTTGGCCACCAGCGTGGTGGCCGCCCACAGCGCGGCGCCGCCGACGATCATGAGGTCGCCGAGCAGGACATGCGAATCGACATTGGGCTGCGGCACGCCGATCGCGAGGGCGACGCCGGCAAAGCTGATGGCAAGGCCCAGCCATTGCGAGGCGCCGAGCCGCTCGCCAAGCACCTGGTAGGAGCCGAGCGCAACGAAGAACGGCGCGGTGTAGAGGAACACCACCGCGCGCGATGCGGAGGTGAGGCGCAGGCCCTGGAAAATCAGCACGAATTCGATGCCGAACATCAGCCCGGCGATCAGGCCCGGCTTCCAGGTGTCGTCGTTCTCGAAGAATTTGACGCCACGAAACGTGCCGATGATGAACAGCACCGGCAGCGCGCCCGCCGAGCGGATCGTGGCCTGGAGCATCGGCGGGATGTCCGGCAGCACCAGCTTCACCGCGATCTGGTTGAACCCCCAGGTCAGGCACAGCATGAGCATCAGGGCGATGGCGCCAGCACTGAGGGGACGTGCGGCGGCGTGGTTGGCTTGTGATGAGGACATGTCTTCCCGAAAAACCGGCTTTGCGCCGTTGTTGCTCTATGCAGCTTTCTGGCAATGGGTGCAGACGCCCGTGATCTCCACCACGGACAATTTAGGAGCAAAACCCGAGCTGCGTGCCGCGGCATTGAGATCCCCGGCGAATGACGCCGACGGGATCTCCCCGACCAGGCCGCAGCGCTCGCAGATCAGGAACGCCACCGCCGAGGTCGCGTCGTGATCGTGGGCGGCACAGGCGAGGTACGCGTTGCGGCTTTCGATGCGGTGCACCAGACCGTTGGCCATGAGGAAATCGAGCGCGCGATAGACAGTGATCGGCGCCGGCCGCGACATGGACTTGGCGAGCTCGTCGATCACCTCGTAGGCGCCGAGTGGGCGGTGGCTGGAGAGTAGCGCTCTCAGCACCTGGCGGCGGATCGGCGTGAATTTCTGCGCGCGCTGCTCGCAAACTTCCTCGGCATGCGCCAGCGCATCCGCGGTGCAGCGGCCGTGATCGTGATCGGGCGCGGGAAATGCCGGCTTGGCGAGGGTCATGCACCAATAATCTTAGCATCCGGGCCGGGGAACCCAAAGCGCGACCATGCAAACGGCTGCCAGCCATGCTCGCGCTGCGGGGCAGCCTCCTGTGAACTCGCCATGGGAATAATCGTAAGCTTGCTTATTATATTCCGAGCTTATTGGAGACCAAGCTCATGAGCCGTGGGTCCGTCGACCAGAACTTCCTGTTCACGCTGGGCGAGCTCTACCGCCTCTTGCGAGTCTATGCCGATAAGGAGGCAAGGCGGTTCGGCATTACCCGCGCGCAATGGGCGGTGCTGGCCAAGGTCGAGCGCAGCGAGGGCATGAAGCAGTCGGAACTCGCCGAGCTGCTCGAGATGCAGCCGATCACGCTGACCCGCCTGATCGACAAGCTCTGCGACAATGACTGGATCGAGCGCCGCAGCGACGCTTCGGACCGCCGCGTCAAGCGCCTCTATCTCAAGAAGGCCGGCCGGCAATTGCTGGGCCGGATGAGCGGGTTGAGGTCCGAGCTGACGGCCAACGCGCTCGACGGCATCGCACCGGCGGACGCCCACCGCCTCCTGACCCAGCTCGAGACCATCAAGGAAAACGTGCGCACCGCGATCCAGACATCCGGCTCTGGGCAGGCACGCAAGGAGCAGCGCTATGGCTGACCAAGTCCTCAAGTTCCAGCCCGAGCAGAAGACCGAGAGCGGCAAGCCCACCAAGAAAGCCGGCACCGACCCGCGCCGCCGCCTGGTCGCGGGGCTGCGCCGCTATCGCCGCTTCCTGCTTCTGGTCGTGCTGCCTGTTGCCGCCGCCATCGGCGGCCTCACCTTCTACCTGCATGGCGGCCGCTATGTCGGCACCGACGACGCCTATGTCGGCGCCCAGAAGGTGCTGGTGACGCCCGACATCTCCGGCAAGATCCTGAAGGTGGTCGTGAAGGAGGGCCAGTCGGTCAAGCGCGGCGACGAGCTGTTCGAGATCGACCCCGTTCCGTTCCGCCTTGCGGTGGACGAGGCCAAGGCGCAGCTCGCGCAGGCCCGCACGACCTATGACAACCTTGTCGCCAACATCAAGATCTACGGCGACATGCTCGATCTGGCCCAGCAGGGCATCGATCTGAAGAAGCGCGATGTCGAGCGCAAGCAGGCGCTGGTGAAGAACAATTTCGGCTCGCAGCTCGACCTCGACAACGCCTCGAATGCACTGGTCACCGCCGGCGCGCAGGCACAATTCATCAAGCAGCAACTCTCCAACGCCAGGACGCAGCTGCTCGGCGACCCCGAATTGCCGCTGGAGCAATTCCCGCTCTACGCGCAGGCGAAGGCCAAGCTGGACGACGCCCAGCGCAACCTCGACCACACCGTGCTGCGCGCGCCGATGGAAGGCGTCGCGACGCAGGTCGAGCAGATCCAGCTCGGCCGCTACGTCGCCGCCGGCACGCCGGTGTTCTCCATCATCGACGTCGCCCACCCCTGGGTCGACGCCAATCCGAAGGAGAGCGACCTCACCTACGTCTCCGCAGGGCAGCCCGTCACGCTCGAGATCGACGCGTTCCCGAACCATGTCTTCAAGGGCAAGATCGGCTCGCTGTCGCCCGGCACCGGCGCGCAATTCGCGATCCTGCCGCCGCAGAACGCCACCGGCAATTTCGTCAAGGTGGTGCAGCGCGTGCCGATCCGCATCTATTTCGACGAGACCGACAAATACGTGCGGAAGCTGAAGGCCGGCATGAGCGTCTATGCCACCATCGACACCGGCCATCAGCGCTCGCTCGCCGGCCTCTTCGGCCTGTCGGCGACCGCGAGTCAGGACAAAGACTAAACCGATAAAACAAAGACTGACCCGATGTCCGACGCCAATGCCAGCCTGATGGTCCCCGGCCTGCGCCGGAACATGGTGACGATCTGCGCCATGACCGCGACCATCATGCAGGCGCTGGACACCACCATCGCCAACGTCGCCTTGCCCTACATGCAGGGCACGCTGTCGGCCTCGCAGGACCAGATCAACTGGGTGCTGACCTCCTACATCGTCGCCGCTGCGATCATGACGGCGCCGGTGGGCTGGATCGCCAACCGCTTCGGCCGCAAGCGCATCTTCATCATCTGCTCGGCCGGCTTCACCATGGCCTCGGTGCTGTGCGGCCTCGCGCAGGACATCAACCAGATGGTGCTGTTCCGCCTGCTGCAAGGCGTGTTCGGCGCCGCCCTGGTGCCGCTATCGCAATCGGTCATGCTCGACTATTACACGCTCCAGGAGCGCGCCAAGGCGATGTCGATCTGGGGCATGGGCGTGATGATGGGCCCGATCATGGGCCCCTCCCTCGGCGCCTGGCTGACCGAGACCTATTCCTGGCACTGGGTGTTCTTCGTCAATCTGCCGTTCGGCGTCATCACCGTGCTGGGGCTCATCGTCTTCATGGACGAGACCAGGAAGGATCTCAGCCTCAGATTCGACTGGTTCGGCTTCGCGGCGCTGGCGATCGCGATCGGCGCGCTCCAGCTCGCGCTCGATCGCGGCGAGCAACTGGGCTGGTTCGAGTCAGACGAGATCGTCGCCGAGTTCATCGTCTCGGCCGTCGGCTTCTACTTCTTCCTCGCGCACTCCTTCACGACCTCGACCCCGTTCATACGCTTCGCGCTGTTCCGGGATCGCAACTTCGTCACCGGCTGCGTGTTCATGGTCGTGATGGGGCTCGTGCTGTTCTCGACCATGGCGCTGGCCTCGCCCTACATGCAGAACGTGATCGGCTATCCCATCATCACCGCCGGCCTGCTGCTGGCGAGCCGCGGCCTCGGCACCTTCTTCGCCATGATGCTGGTCGGCCGCATGATGCGCTATTTTGAGGCGCGCACGCTCATCATCTCGGGCCTGGCGCTGACCGCGGGCTCGCTGTTCCAGATGACCGGCTGGACCGACCTGACCCAGGTGCCCGAGATCGTGACCGTCAGCGTCATCCAGGGCTTCGGCTTCGGCCTCGTCTTCGTGCCCCTCTCGACCGTGGCGTTCCTGACACTGTCGAACGATCTGCGCACCGACGGCACCGCGATGCTGACCCTGATGCGCAACGTCGCGAGCTCGGTCGGCATTTCTGTGGTCATCGCCGAGCTGACGCAGGGAACGCGGCGGACCTACGCGATTCTCTCCGAGCACATCAACCCGTTCAACCACGCGCTGCAGATGCCGGACGTCAGGGGCCTGATCAATCTGTCGACCGACGCCGGCCGCGCCATGGCGGACAGGATGGTCAGCGTGCAGGCGCAGATCATCGCCTTCGCCCACGACTACCAGCTGGTGATGATCTTCATCCTCTGCACCATCCCGCTCGCCTTTCTGATCGGCTCGACCAAGGCCACGCTGCGCAGGCAGGCGGCCGGGCCGGAACATGCAGTGATGGAGTAGTAGATCTCTCGTGCCCCGGACGCAGCGCAGCACGCAAGTGATGCGCTGCAGAGCCGGGGCCCATGCCTGCGGCGCGATGGGTCCCGGTTCGGCGGCGCATCGCTACGCGCTGCACCGCGCCCGGGACAAGAGCCGGGCTACAACAACTCCTCGCAGCCCAAATCGTCCACCGCCGCCATCACCCGCTCCAGATTATTCCACCAGATCACCGGCGGGATGTTGATGCTCCACTGCCAGACCGGCCTCGTGATCTGCCAGAGCACGGCCCAGCGGTAGTCGCGATCGAGCGCGCCGCGCGTATAGCCGGTGATGCCGCTGTCGATCAGCGTGTCATGGTAGAGATTGAGCAGCGCGCGTTCGAGCGCCTGACGGCGCTCCGGATACCAATGCATCGCCATCATGTAGGCGAGATCATGGGTCGGAACGTTGATGCTCCACAGGTCGAAATCGAAGATCCGCACGGTGTCGGCGACGCCCGCCCGGGGCAGCAGGAAATTCCAGACATGGGCATCGCCATGGGTGATGCTGAGATGACGGCGTGAGTGGTAGCGCTGGGACAGCCGGTCCGATCGATCGATGAGACGCCGATAGAGCGTGCGCCGCTCCTCGCTGAGGCGATCACCGAGATAATCGGCAAAGCGGTCGTAATGTCCGGCGAAGGTCTCCATGCGCTCCGCGCTGTCCTCGGGGCTCGCGAAGGTACCGATGGTTTCACCGAGGCCCGGATGGTCCCACCAGGCCGCATGCCAGCGTGCGAGCGTCGTCACGATCGCGGTCGCCTGATCGCGCGATGGCGGCAGCGGCCAGGCCGCCGCGACGTCGTGGCTGTCGGTGAGGTCCTCGAGCAGAAGATGCCAGGTGAGGCTGTCCTCGTCGAAATGTCCGTCGAAGCAGCGGGGCACGAGTCCGGGCGGCATGCTCGGCGTCAGCTGCGTGTAGTATTCCACCTCGCGCCGGCCGCCGTTGGCAAGTTTCTCGGCGAAGGCGGAATTCGCGGTCTTCAGGATCAGCGATTGCGGGGCGCCAGCGGATTCGCCGACATAGCGCAGGCCAAGCCGGACGATATGGGACACGAGGGTGTCGCGCTGGTGCAGCACCTTCACCTCGCGCACCGCGCCTGCGTCCAGCACGCCGCCCCGGCGCAGCGCGGCCGTCAGTCGGGCGGGCTCAACGACCGCCGGCAATTGTGCAGAAGTCATGAACCACGATGCCCCTGTCCCGCGCCATACTGCACGATCGCCCCTTCGGACACCAGCAGCCGAGATGCCGCCGGGCTCAGGCTGCCGCGGTCGAGTCGCGCACGGTCTGCACCACGACCGACCGTAGCTGTTCGAGATTGGCCGCCATGCCGGCGATCGCCTGCCTGACCTCCGCGGCGCGCTCGTTCACGGAGGCGGCGTCGCGGCTGACATTGCCGATCTTGGCCGAGACCTCCTTCGCCGCAGTCGCCGATTCGGAAATCGACCGCGCGATCTCCCGCGTCGCGGCGTCCTGCTGTTCCATCCCAGCGGCAACCGAGGTCGCCACGCCGTCGATCTCGACGATGTGCGCTCCCATCGTCTCGACGGCATCGACCGCGGCCTGCGTCGAGGCCTGGATCTCGGCGATCAGCCGCGCGATCTCCTCGGTGGATTTGGCGGTCTGGTCCGACAGGGATTTCACCTCGGCGGCGACCACGGCGAAGCCGCGGCCGGCCTCGCCGGCGCGCGCCGCCTCGATCGTGGCGTTGAGCGCCAGCAGGTTGGTCTGGCCGGCGATGCCGCCGATGAGGTCGGAGACCTCGGCGATCTTCTTCACCGATCCGGCCAGCGCCTGGATGGTCGAACGCGCCTGCTCGCGGCCGGCGACCGCCGATTTCGTGACCGTGCTGGTCCGCGCGACCTGGCTCGCGATCTCGCGGATCGAGGCGCTCAGTTCCTCGGCCGCGGCCGAGACGGTCTGCGAACTTCCGAGCGCCTGGGTGGAGGCTGCGGCGACGGCCTGCGACTCTGCCGAGAGCGAACTTGCAATCTCGGACAGGCTGGTGGCAACCCGCTCCACGCCCTGGCTCGCCGCGCTGGCGGTGTCGACCGAGCGGCCGGTCTCACGCTCGACGGTCTCCGCCATCTGTTGCAGCGCGCCACGCTTGGCCAGCGCCGCCTCCTGCTCCTGCCGCAACTGTTCCTCGCGCAGGCGGGAATTCTCGACCGCCGCCTGCTTGAACACCACAAGCGCACCCGCCATCGAGCCGACCTCGTCCTGGCGGTGGGTGAACGGAATGTCGGCGGTGAGATCGCCGGTCGAAAGCTTCTGCATCGTGCCCGTCATGCGCACGATCGGGCGCACCACCCCGACGGCAACGCCGAGCAGGCCCGCGGCAACAAAGGCCAGGACGGCGGCGGAGACGCCGAGGAGGATCCAAAGCATCGAGCTGTCGCGGTCCGCGGCCAGCTTCTCCATGGCGGCGTTCTGCTTGTTGGCGCTCTCGACGATGCTGTCGATCACGGCGCGATGCGCGGTATAGGCCTCCTTGAGCTGGGCATAAGCGCGCTCGGACGCAGCCGCATCCTTGGCCTTGAGGACCGGCAGGAGCTGGTCGGACGCCTTCCAGAATTTCTGCACTTCGGCGTCGGATTTCGACACCAGCGCCGTCTTCAGGTCGGCCGAGAGGCTGGAGGAGACCCAGAAGGCCTTGCGCTCGTCGTAGTCCTTGCGGAGCTGAACCAGGCGCTCGCCGTGGGCCGCCAGCTGATCCGGCTCGCGCATGGCCAGGGTCGCCTCGAGATAGGCCTCGATGACATATTCCGGCGGCGGCAGAATGTCCGCGATGAGGTCGTTGCCGAGCTTGATGTCGGAATAGAGCGGACCGCCGACCTTGAGCTCTTTCAAGGCGTACAGGCTGGTCGAAACCACGGCGGCAAAGCCGATGGCGAGAACGATGCCAAACGCAACGATCGCAGAGGACAACGACAGACGAAATTTCATGAAACAATCCGGGGCGACGTCGAAACTGCGACCACCCTAGACCAATACGGTAAATACGGAATTGCTTCGCGCGGGAATTGTGTCGCGGGAATTCCGCACAAGTACGGGAATTGGCGCCTAGCCAATCGGAATTTGAGTCAGCGAGGCTGACGCACCAGAGTGGGAAGACAGCGTTCGAGCCTGATGCAACGCAGCGTCGGCCTTTGATGCACCCACTTGATGCACATAATCCGACATGCGCGCCGAGGACCGGGCCCCCGGCGCGCATTGCTCAGACGTCGAAGAACACCGTCTCGTTGTCGCCCTGGAGCCGCAGGTCGAGCCGGTAGATGGACTTGCCAGCCTCCCGCACGGCAATCAGCGTGGCGCGGCGATCGGCGGGCACCAGCGCCAGCACGGGATCGGCGGCGTTGCCGGACTCGTCGCTGAAATAGATGCGGGTGTAGAGATGCCGCAGCATGCCGCGGCCGAAGACCGCAACGAGGATGTGCGGAGCCTGCGGCTTGCCGTCGGGATCCGGCACCGCGCCCGGCTTGATAGTCTCGAAAGCGTAATGGCCGTCCTTGTCGGTGCCGCAACGGGCAAAGCCGCGGAAGCTCGCATTCGGCAGCGCACGCGTGTCCTGCGGGTCGGCAAAGCGCCCCTGAGCGTCCGCCTGCCAGATCTCCAGCATGCAATCCGGCACGGCGACACCATCGCCGTCGAACACGCGGCCTTCGATACGGATGCGGTCACCCGTGACGTCGGGGGTCAGCGTCGAGTGCGTGAATGCGTCGTTCCAGGCGTACTCGCCGGTCGGCGTCAGGCCGTATTTGAAGAACGGGCCGACGGTCTGCGACGGCGTGATCCCATTATCCTGCACTTAGCTGTTCTCCATGGGGGTGGCGTTCTTGCCGCGCAGCACGATGTCGAACCGGTAGCACAGCGCCCATTCGGGCTGGGTGTTCTCGAGATCGAACGAGGAGACCATGCGCGCCCGCGCCTTCGCGTCCGGCACCGAGTTGAAGATCGGGTCGAACGGGAAGAGCGGATCGCTCGGGAAGTACATCTGCGTCACGAGGCGCGTGACGAAGGAATGGCCGAACACCGACAGATGGATGTGCGCCGGCCGCCAGGCATTGTGGTGATTACCCCAGGGATAGGCGCCGGGCTTGATGGTGACGAAGCGATAGTAACCGGACGCATCGCTCACGGTGCGGCCCGCGCCGGTGAAATTCGGATCGAGTGGCGCCGGATGCTGGTCGCGGACATGGACGTAACGGCCGCAGGAATTGGCCTGCCAGATCTCGACCAATGAGCTCGGTACGCCCCGGCCGTCCTCGTCGCGCACGTGGCCGTGGACGATGATGCGCTCGCCGAGCGGTTCGCCGCTGTGCTGGCGGGTGAGATCGTTGTCGCCCTCGCGCACGGTCTCGTGGCCGTAGACCGGGCCGGTGAGCTCCGACAACGTATGCCGCATCGGGATCAAGGGCTTGTTCGGCGCGCGCTTGATCGAGCTCTTGTAGTCGGGCGACAGCGGCAGCGGATGCGCCTTGTTGCTGTCAGTGGGATAGATGAACGTCATTGGCGAACTCCTCCCCGGCCATTTTCGGTCCGGCCGGTCAACGCTTCCGGCAATCATTATAGGACATAACTAATTTGGGGAAGCAGGTTTAGGGGCCCGGTCCGCGCCGGATTTGGCCTGAAGCGCCCTATTTAATCGGTGGCCGCGGCAGCGTGGCCTCGCCGGCTTCGAGCCGATAGGTGTGATCGAGCGAATACCAGGGCGCAACGACGTCCGGCACTGCCGGATGCGGCGAGTCATGGCGCTGGAACTTGCCGATGAGAGCCCGTGTCACACCGAACTGCACATCGCTGTCGATATGCGGGTCGGCGGGATCGTAGACCTGCGAGATCAGCGTCTTGAATCCGGGCTTGAAGATCAGGGCGTGCAGATGCGCGGGTCGATAGGGATGCCGGCCCTGCGCTGCCAGCAAGCGGCCGACCACGCCATTGGTCGGGATGGGATAGCCGACCATCATCACCGAACGGAAGGAGAAGCGCCCATCCTGGTCGGTCGTGAACTTGCCACGCAGGTTCATGTCAGCCTGTTCAGGATCCTGGTTCTCGTAGAGGCCGACCGGGGACGCGTGCCAGACATCGACCTCGGCGCCGGCAACGGGACGGCCATCCTTATCCACAACGCGGCCGCTGACGAACAGCGGCGCGCCCGGGGTCTCCGAGCGCACGATCGAGCCGCCGTTCTCGACCCGCGGCGAGTTCAGCCGCCAGAACGGCCCGAGCAGTGATTGATCGGTTTCCGTATTGCCCTGATCGCCATTGTTGAGCAGGCACACCAATGAGGAAACGCCGAGCGAGCCTGCCATCAGCACGACTTCGTTGTGCGTGTCGGTCGAGAGCTTGCCGAGCTCGGCGATAACAGCCGTGGCGTCGCGAAACTCCTTCTCGGTCAGGCGGACATCGCGGACGAAGGCATGCAGATGCTTGACCAGGGAGCGCATGATCTGGCGCATGCGCGGATCGGAGGTCTGCTCCATCACCGCCAGTGCCGCGGCCGTGACGTCCTGCTCGCGCTCGATGATCATGCCACTATTTCTCCCTGTCATTCCGGGGCAGCCCGGCAGGGCTGAACCCGGAATCTCGAGATCCCGGATTCCGCCCTATCGGGGCGGCTCCGGGATGACCGGACGCTAAGCGTCCGGTCAGTTCAGCTTCTCGATCGCAACGGCCACACCCTGGCCGACGCCAACGCACATGGTAGCGAGCGCGAGCTTGCCGCCACGCTTTTCCATGCCGTGGACGGCGGTGAGCGCGAGGCGCGCGCCGCTCATGCCGAGCGGATGGCCGAGCGCGATGGCGCCGCCATGCGGATTGACGAAATCGGCATCATCGGCGACGCCGAGCTGGCGCATGCAGGCGATGCCCTGGGAGGCGAAGGCCTCGTTGAGCTCGATCAGGTCGAAATCGCTGATCTTCTTGCCGAGGCGCTCCATCAGCTTGCGGGTCGCGGGCACCGGGCCAATGCCCATGATGCGCGGCGGCACGCCGGCCGAGGCGAGGCCGAGGATGCGGGCGCGGGGCGTCAGGCCATGCTTCTTCACAGCTAGCTCCGAAGCCAGGATCATCGCGGCAGCGCCGTCATTGACGCCGGAGGCGTTGCCGGCGGTGACGGTGCCCGGGTTGCGCACGATCGGCTTCAGCTTGGCGAGGCCTTCCAGCGTGGTCTCGGGACGCGGATGCTCGTCCTTGTCGACAGTGATGGGGCCGGCCTTGCCGCCGGGAATGGTGATCGGCGTGATTTCTTCCGCAAAATAGCCGGAGGCGATCGCCTTGCCGGCGCGCTGCTGCGAGCGGATCGCGAAGGCGTCCTGGTCGGCGCGCGAGACCTGGAATTCCTCGGCGACGTTCTCGCCGGTCTCGGGCATGGCGTCGACGCCGTACTGCGCCTTCAGCAGCGGATTGATGAAGCGCCAGCCGATCGTGGTGTCGAAGATCTCGGCGGAGCGCGAGAAGGCCTCCTGCGCCTTGCCCATCACGAACGGCGCGCGGGTCATCGACTCGACGCCGCCGGCAATGGCGAGCTCGATCTCGCCGGAGCGGATGGCGCGGCCCGCGGCGCCGACCGCATCGAGGCCGGAGGCGCAGAGCCGGTTCAGGGTCTGGCCGGGAACCGAATCCGGCAGACCTGCGAGCAGGAGCGCCATGCGCGCGACGTTGCGGTTGTCCTCGCCGGCCTGGTTGGCGCAGCCGAAGAAGACTTCGTCCACTTGCGCCCAGTCGAGATTGGGGTGCTTGGCCATCAGCGCCTTGATCGGGGCGGCGGCGAGATCGTCGGCGCGCACCTTGGCGAGCGAGCCGCCGAAGCGGCCGATCGGGGTCCGCACGGCATCGCAAATAAAGACGTCACGCATCGTTGTTCTCCCTGAATGCCGCGGTTCGGCCCAATTTCTTCAATGACGGCGGAGTTTTAGGAGGGCGCCCGCGGCAGGTCAATTGACGGTTTCGCGGGTGGCGTATTCGGAGCGGCGCCATGAAATTCCCTCGTCATTCCGGGGCGCCCGAAGGGCGAGCCCGGAATGACGACGGGAATGTGGCAGTTCCTCGCCCCACGCGGACAACGTGGAAAACCTCGTCTCTCCGGCCAAAGCGATAGGAGCAGGTGCCGAAATTTTGTAGGTTGCGCCGCCCATGACGATGCAACAGCCGATCCCAGCACCGCCCGCCGACGAAGCGCCTGCACCACCGGCGGAAGCCGCCGCGCGCGTTACGCCGATGATGGAACAATATCTGGAGATCAAGGCGGCGCATCCGGGCCTCCTGCTGTTCTACCGGATGGGCGATTTCTACGAATTGTTCTTCGAGGACGCCGAGATCGCCTCCAAGACGCTCGGCATCGTCCTGACCAAGCGCGGCAAGCATCAGGGCGCCGACATCCCGATGTGCGGCGTGCCGGTCGAGCGCTCCGAGGACTATCTGCACCGTCTGATCTCGGCCGGTCACCGCGTCGCAGTCTGCGAGCAAACCGAAGATCCTGCCGCTGCGAAAGCGCGCGGCAACAAGAGCGTGGTCCGCCGCGGCGTGGTGCGGCTGGTCACGCCGGGCACGCTGACCGAGGACACGCTGCTCGACGCGCGCGCCAACAATTACCTGCTGGCGATCGCGCGCGCCCGCGCCTCCGGCGGCGGCGATCGCTTCGGTCTTGCCTGGATCGACATCTCGACCGCCGAGTTCATGGTCACCGAAGCTTCCGGCGGCGAGCTCGCCGCGACGCTGGCGCGCATCAACCCGAACGAGGCCATCGTCACCGACGCGCTCTATAACGACAGCGAGCTCGGACAGACCCTGCGCGAGCTGCCGGCGGTGACGCCGCTGACCCGCGACGTCTTCGACGGCGCCACCGCCGAGAAACGGCTGTGCGACTATTTCGCGGTCGCGACCATGGACGGGCTGGCGCAGCTGACGCGGCTCGAAGCCACGGCGGCAGCAGCAGCCGTCACCTATGTCGACCGCACCCAGGTCGGCAAGCATCCGCCGCTGTCGCCGCCCGCGCGTGAAGCCTCGGGCGCGACCATGGCGATCGATCCCGCCACCCGCGCCAATCTCGAGCTGACGCGGACGCTCGCCGGCGAACGCCGGGGATCGCTGCTCGATGCGATCGACTGCACCGTGACGTCGGCGGGCTCGCGCCTGCTGGCGCAGCGGCTGGCGGCGCCGCTGACGGATGCGCCCGCCATCGCGCGCCGGCTCGATGCGGTCAGCACCTTCGTTGCCGATTCAGCCGCGCGCGAGGACATCCGCAGCATATTGCGCGGCGCGCCCGACATGTCGCGGGCGCTGGCCCGCCTCTCGGTCGGTCGCGGCGGGCCGCGCGATCTCGCCGGCATCCGCGACGGCATCATTGCCGCGGACCAGGTGCTGACGCGGCTCTCCGAACTGGATGAGCCGCCGCAGGAGATCGCGGCGGTGATGGCAGCGCTGCAAAGGCCGTCGCGCCAGCTTGCGGCGGAATTCGCCAGCGCGCTGGACGAGCAGCTGCCGCTGATCAAGCGTGACGGCGGCTTCGTTCGCCAGGGCTATGAGCCTGCCCTCGACGAAGCGCGAAACCTGCGCGACGCCTCGCGCCTGGTGGTGGCCTCGATGCAGGCCCGCTATGCCGACGCGACCTCCGTCAAGGGCCTCAAGATCCGCCACAACAACGTGCTCGGCTATTTCGTCGAGGTCACCGCGCAGCACGGCGACAAGCTGATGTCGCCGCCGCTGAACGCGACCTTCATCCATCGCCAGACGCTGGCGGGGCAGGTGCGCTTCACCACCTCCGAGCTCGGCGAGATCGAGGCCAAGATCGCCAATGCAGGCGACCGTGCGCTTGGACTGGAGCTCGAGATTTTCGAGCGGCTGTCGGCGAAGGCCATGGCGATCAGCGACGATCTGCGCGCCGCCGCCCACGCTTTTGCCTTGCTCGACGTCGCGACATCGCTCGCAAAACTCGCGGTCGACGACAATTACGTGCGACCGGACGTGGACGATTCGCTCGGCTTCGCGATCGAGGCCGGCCGCCACCCCGTGGTCGAGCAGGCCCTGAAACGCAACGGCGAGCCGTTCATCGCCAATGCCTGCGATCTGTCGCCGGCGCCCGGCCAAAGATCCGGCCAGCTCTGGCTGCTCACCGGTCCCAACATGGCCGGTAAGTCGACCTTCCTGCGCCAGAACGCGCTGATCGCGCTGCTCGCCCAGATCGGCAGCTTCGTGCCGGCCGCGCGCGCGCGGATCGGCATCGTCGACCGGCTGTTCTCGCGCGTCGGCGCCGCCGACGATCTCGCCCGCGGCCGTTCCACCTTCATGGTGGAGATGGTCGAGACCGCAGCGATCCTCAATCAAGCCGGCGAGCGCTCGCTGGTGATCCTGGACGAGATCGGCCGCGGCACCGCGACGTTCGACGGCCTCTCGATCGCCTGGGCCGCGATCGAGCATCTGCACGAAAGCAACCGCTGCCGCACCCTGTTCGCCACGCATTATCACGAGCTGACCGCGCTCTCGGCCAAGCTGCCGCGGATGTTCAATGCCACCGTGCGGGTGAAGGAATGGCAGGGCAATGTCGTGTTCCTGCACGAGGTGCTGCCGGGCTCGGCCGACCGCTCCTACGGCATCCAGGTGGCCAAACTCGCCGGCCTGCCGCCGGCGGTGATCACGCGCGCGAAGTCGGTTCTCTCCAAGCTGGAGGCACAGGACCGCGGCCAGACCGCGCGCGCGCTGGTGGACGACCTGCCGCTGTTCGCCGTGCCCTCGCGCGCCGCCGCGGAAGCCGCCCCGCCGAGCGAGGCCGAGCTGCTGATGGCAGCGGTGAAGGCGCTGCACCCCGACGAGATGTCGCCACGCGAGGCGCTTGATGCGCTCTATGCACTGAAGGCCAGGCTGCCGAAGCAGTGATGGTGCCGTAGGGTGGGCAAAGCGTAGCGTGCCCACCAATAGCAAATGAGATAGCACAGAGATGGTGCACGGCGCGCAAGGGCGCGCCTTTGCCCACCCTACGATTCCTGCGTGCTACGCCCGCGCCGCGATCGCCGCCGCTTCCGCCGCGGCGCGCTGCATGCTGGTCGACATCTCGTTCGTCACCGTGCTCTGCTCCTCGATCGCCGCGGCGGTCGAGGTCACGTATTCGCTGACATTGTTGATGGCCTGCTTGATCGAACCGAGCGCGCTGACGACGTCGCCGGAGATGCCGTTGAGGCTGCCGATCTCCGCACCGATCTTGTCGGTGGCCTGCTTGGCCTGGTTGGCGAGGCTCTTGACCTCCGAGGCGACCACCGCGAAGCCGCGCCCGGCTTCGCCCGCGCGTGCCGATTCGATCGTGGCGTTGAGCGCGAGCAGGTTGATCTGTCCGGTGATGTTGTTGATCAGCTCGACGATGCCGCTCATCGCCTGCGCGGCTTCAGTGAGGCGCTGCGCCTGGGCGTCCGCGGTGGCGACCTGATCCACCGCGCTCATCGCGGTCTCGCGCGATTTGGTCATCGCCTCGGAGATCTCCCGCACCGAGGCGTTCAACTCCTCCGAACCCGCGGCGACCGATTCCATCATGCCGCGCACGCGCTCGTTGCCCATGCGGACCAGCACCTGCTTGGTGACGTCGGTGGCGTATTTCACGACCTTGAACGGCTTGCCGTTGAGATCCATGATCGGATTGTAGGAGGCCTGGATGTAGACCTCCTTGCCGCCCTTGCCGATGCGCTTGTATTCGGCCGCCTGGTATTCGCCGCGATTGAGCGCCGCCCAGAACTCGCGATAGGCGCCGCTGTCGCGCTCGCTCGGCTCGACGAACATGCTGTGATGATGGCCCTTGATCTCGGCCAGCGAATAGCCGAGCGCGCCGAGGAAGTTGGCATTCGCGGTGATGATCGTGCCGTCCATGTTGAACTCGATCACGGCCTGGGCCTTGTCGATCGCCGCGATCTGGCCGGCGAGATCGGCGTTCTTCAGCTTCTGCGCCGTGACGTCGGTCGCAAACTTCACGACCTTGAAGGGCTTACCCTTCTCGTCGAAGACCGGATTGTATGAGGCCTGGATCCACACTTCCTTGCCGCCTTTGCCGATGCGCTTGTATTCGGCGGCCTGGTATTCGCCTCGATTGAGTGCCGCCCAGAACTCGCGGTAGGCGGCGCCATCGCGCTCTGAAGACTCGACGAACATGCTGTGGTGCTTGCCCTTGATATCGGCCAGCGAATAACCGAGCGCGCCAAGAAAGTTGGCGTTGGCAGTGACGATCGTACCGTCCATGTTGAACTCGATGACCGCCTGCGAACGGTTGGCGGCGGCAACTTGCGCTCCGTAGTCGAGATTCTGCAGACGGACCGAGGCGTCGGACCATTCGACCACAACTCCCGCTCGGCTGCCGTCGTCGTTCTTCACGGGAGTTGCAACGAGGTCGAATTTCCGATCGCCGACCTGGATCATCGCGCGATGCACGCTGTTGAGGCTCGCAAGCATCTGGCGCTGATGCTGCGGGTTCTTGTGAAACACGTCGATGTTGGTCCCGACGAGCGTGTCTACATTGAAGTGCGGCAGCTCCTTCTTGAGATCGGCTTCGGCTGCTCTAAGCAAATCCGTCACAGCGTTGTTCATGTAGATGATCTTTAGGTCGTTATCCGCAACCATCAGATTGGCGCTCACGACCTTGGCCGCCATCAACGTAACTGCGTCGGTATTCGATTTGCGCTTGAACATGATCTCTCCAATATCGACCCGGTTGTACTGCACTCCGTAAACTTACGGAGCGAGAAGGATATGCTTTACGCGGGACGGGAATTAACGAGACAATTGTAGAGAACAAGTTCAAACAAACTTCTAGTATGTGTATCGGAAACACGCCGCGACGTCGCAGCCCACCTCGATCACGGCTGTTGATATTTGGAAATCATCAGCGACGTCTCACGCGAGAAGATCGAGATCCCGCTTATGTTCGCGGCATTTAGCGCAGGCGCGACCTTGACCGCCGCCGCGACGCGATCCCGATGCACCACAGCGTGAAATTCCAAGCAACGCAGGTGCCGAGCGCGAGACACAGACCGACACTCGATCCGAACGACACCACCGCCACGTGCAGGACTGCGATTGCCGTACCGAATCCGAGCAGGCCCCAGGCGGAGTTGGCGAGCACGGCGGCTGTCGGCGGGCCGCCGATGCGCGGATGCAGGATCACCATGATGCTGGAGAACACGACGGGATACAGCGCGATGATGCCGCTGATGCGGGGACCGACCCAGCTCGAGGTCGAGACCACGATGGCGACGAGCGTCGCCACCAGCGCAGCCCGCATCGGAACGTCATACCAGCGGCGCGTCACTAGCGGCATCTTCACGTGGCGGTAGCCGGCCAGGAGCGGAATGCAGATGCCGAAGGCGATCAGGTTCGCGGCCAGCCCCGCGGTGAGCGGCCAGTCGAACTGACGGACGATCGACGCAAGCGCGATCCAGACCGCGACTGCGCTGCCACAACTCACCAGAAGATTGTACCGCTGCGCCAGCACGACATAAGTGAGGCACATGAAGATGGTCGCCGCATTGATCGGAAGGCTCGCCAGCGCGCCCTGCGCGATGAAGACGGCGTCGTGATCGAGTGCGAGGAAGACGTAGGACGGACCGGCTGAGATCGGCAGGGTCGCGACCAGCGCTCCGATCACCGGTCCCGCGCGTTCGGTGATGATCGACGCCGTCACGACGAACGTCGCCGCGATCGCCATGCGCAGGAGCAGGAAGAGGATGAAGTGAAGGTCGGGTGACATTCTGTCTGTCATTCCCGGGCACGCGAAGCGCGAGCCCGGAATCCATAACCACAGGCCGTAGTGGTTCAAGAGCTGGAGCAACGACCGTCCGAGATCTCGACGGTCTGGGGTTGGGTCTCGGCTCGCGCCAGGCGGCGCGCCCCGGGACGACACCGATTGTGGAGTAGCGACCTTCGCCTCACATCCGCTGCATCGACACCGAGACCTTCGGGCCGTTCTTGATGGTCTGGTAGACGACACAATAGCGCTCGGTCAGCTTGAGCAGGAGATCGAGCTTGTCCTGTGGCGCGTCGGTGTCGACCTCGAAGCGCAGACGAATCTCGGCGAAGCCGACCGGCGTTTCCTTGTCGATGCCGAGCGTGCCGCGGAAATCAAGATCGCCCTCGGCAAAGACATTGCCGGTCTTCAAGGGCACCTCGATCGCGGTCGCAACCGATTTCAGCGTGACACCGGCACAGGCGACCAAGGCTTCGAGCAGCATGTCGCCGGAGCAGAGCTCGAGACCGGAGCCCCCGGTGCCCGGGTGCAGGCCCGCCATTGCGATCGCGCGGCCGGTCTCGACCTTGCAGGCGATGCCTTCGCTGTCGGTGGAGCCCTTGGCTTTCAGTGTGATCAACGCGGTCTTGGGATCGGTCTTGTAGCGCTCCTTGATCGGAGCCTGCAGCTGGCGCAGTTGGGCGGCATCCATCTTGTTCTCTCCCGGCACATCGCGTCTAATGAGCGGTATAGAAGGCGATCCGTTTCGTGTCAGCCCATGATTGATGGAAGCTGCCATGAGCAACCGGAACCAAGACCAGAAACTCCAATCTATTCATGATGTTACAGACCCTTATCAAGGGCGGCGCAGCGACCCGCCCATCCGGGTAACCAGGTTCATCTGTCGACCTCTCACGAAGTCTCGTGACAGCGCCCGTCACCTCTTATATCCGGTGAGATATGGACAGCGTCGCGACTGAGCATAGGGCCGAGGTGGACGATCGTTTCGACACTGCGCGGATCACCGCCGCGGTCGATGCGCTTGTCGAAAAGCATCAGGGGCGCGAAGACGCGTTCCGCACCGCCATGGCGCAATTGCTCAAGGCCGAGCTGATCGCAGCGCGCGCCGCGGCACAGGAGATCCTTTTGAAGGACCGCCACGGCCGCCGCTGCGCCGAGCGGCTGTGTCACGTCCAGGACGAGATCATCCGCATTCTGTATTCGGCGGCGACCCGTCATCTCTACCGCTCGCCGATCCCGAGCGGTGCCGAGCGCATGGCGGTGGTCGCGACCGGCGGCTACGGCCGCGGCCTGATGGCGCCCGAATCCGACATCGATCTGCTGTTCATCCTGCCCTACAAGCAGACCGCCTGGGGCGAGCAGGTGGCGGAGGCCATCCTCTATTGCCTCTGGGACATGGGCTTGAAGGTCGGTCATGCCACGCGCTCGGTCGACGAATCGATCCGGCAGGCGCGCGGCGACATGACGATCCGCACCGCGATCCTGGAGACGCGCTTCCTCACCGGCGACAGGCCGCTCTATGACGAGCTGGTCGCGCGCTTCGACAAGGAGGTCGTGCAGGGTACCGCCTCGGAATTCGTCACCGCAAAGCTCGCCGAGCGCGAGGAGCGGCATCGCCGCGGCGGCCAGTCGCGCTACCTGGTCGAGCCCAACGTCAAGGACGGCAAGGGCGCCCTGCGCGACCTGCACACGCTGTTCTGGATCGCCAAATACGTCTACCGCGTGCGCGACACCAGCGAGCTGGTCGAACGCGGCGTGTTCGACGCGCAGGAATATCGCAGCTTCCGTCGCTGCGCCGATTTCCTCTGGTCGGTGCGCTGCAATCTGCATTTCTACTGCAACCGCGCCGAAGAGCGCCTTTCCTTCGATCTCCAGCGCGAGATCGCGGTGCGGCTCGGCTATACCTCGCATCCCGGGATGCAGGACGTCGAGCGCTTCATGAAGCACTACTTCCTGGTCGCCAAGGAGGTCGGCAACCTCACCGCCATCCTCTGCGCCAAGCTCGAGGACCAGCAGGCCAAGCCTGCGCCGGTCCTGAGCCGGATGATGGCGCGGCTGCGGCCGACCGCGGTGAAGCGGCCCGTCCCGGACAGCGACGACTTCATCGTCGACAACAACCGCATCAACGTCGCCGCGCCCGACGTCTTCAAGCACGATCCGGTCAATCTGATCCGCATCTTCCGCCTCGCGCAGAAGAACAATCTCGCCTTCCACCCGGATGCGATGCGCGGCGTGACGCGTTCGCTGGGCCTGATCAACGCACAGCTTCGCGAGAATCCGGAGGCCAACCGGCTGTTCATGGAGATCCTGACCTCCGACAACGCCGAGATCGTGCTGCGGCGGATGAACGAGACCGGCGTGCTCGGCCATTTCATCCGTGCCTTCGGCAAGATCGTCTCGATGATGCAGTTCAACATGTATCATCACTACACCGTCGACGAGCACCTGATCCGCTGCATCGGCTTCCTCCAGGACATCGAGCGCGGCGGTGTCGAGGAGTTCGCGCTCGCCAGCGATCTCATGCGCAAGACGAGGCCCGAGCACCGCGCGGTGATCTATATCGCCACGCTGTTGCACGACGTCGCCAAGGGCCGGCCGGAGGATCACTCGATCGCCGGCGCCAAGGTGGCGCGCCGGCTCTGTCCGCGGCTCGGCTTCAGTCCGGCCGACACCGAGCTCATCGCCTGGCTGATCGAGGAGCACCTGACCATGTCCACGGTCGCGCAGTCGCGCGACCTGTCGGACCGCAAGACCATCGAGAATTTCGCCGCCGTGGTGCAGTCGGTCGAGCAGATGAAGCTCTTGACCATCCTGACCACCGCCGACATCCGCGGCGTCGGTCCCGGCGTGTGGAACGGCTGGAAGGCGCAGCTTTTGCGCTCGCTGTACTACGAGACCGAGCCGGTGCTCACGGGCGGCTTCTCGGAGGTCGATCGCGGCAAGCGCCTCGCGGCTGCCTATGCCGAATTCCGCATGGCCTTTGCCGAATGGCCGGCGGACGAGCTCGATGCCTATATCGGCCGGCACTATCCGGCCTATTGGCTCAAGGTCGAGCTGCCGCGCAAGATCCGTCACGCCCGCTTCGTCCGCTCCAGCGAGCAGGCCGGCCACAAGCTCGCGATCAATGTCGGCTTCGACGAGGTGCGCGGCGTTACCGAGCTGACGATCTTTGCGGCCGACCATCCCTGGCTGCTCTCGATCATCGCCGGCGCCTGCGCCTCGGCCGGCGCCAACATCGTCGACGCCCAGATCTACACCACGACGGACGGCCGCGCGCTCGACACCATCTCGATCTCCCGGGAGTACGACCGCGACGAGGACGAGGGACGGCGCGCCACCCGCATCGGCGAGATGATCGAGGACGTGCTGGAAGGCAAGCTGCGGCTGCCGGAGGTGGTGGCGCGGCGCACCGTGCGCAGCAAGGCGCGACCCTTCGTGATCGAGCCGGAAGTGACCATCAACAACCAATGGTCCGACCGCTACACGGTGATCGAGGTCTCCGGCCTCGATCGCCCCGGCCTGCTCTACGAGCTGACCACGGCGATCTCGAAACTCAACCTCAACATTGCGTCAGCCCATGTCGCGACGTTCGGCGAGCGCGCGCGCGACGTGTTCTATGTCACCGATCTCCTAGGCGCTCAGATCAACGCACCGACACGCCAGGCCGCGATCAAGAGCGCGCTGACCCACGTGATGGCCGGCGAAAAGGCGGTTCAGCCGGCGGCGTGAGGTTTTTCGTCATTCCGGGGCGCGCAGTCCTCTCCATTCGTCATTCCGGGGCGCCGCGCAGCGGCGAGCCCGGAATCCATTCATCGGCACCGTCGGTGTTGCCCGATGGATTCCGGGTTCGCGCTACGCGCGCCCCGGAATGACAAGCGGAGAGCCCGGCGCGCTACGCATTCAAATCTCCACGCCCTCGTGCCGCAGCAGCCACCTCTTCCGCTCCAGCCCGCCGCCATACTTCACCAGCGAGCCATCCGCGCCGATCAGCCGGTGGCACGGCAGCACCACGCTGATCGGGTTGGAGCCATTGGCATGGCCGACGGCGCGAATCGCTTTGGGCACCTCGATCTTTGCGGCGAGCGCGCCGTAGCTCATCGTGGTGCCGGCGGGGATTTGCGCGAGCGCAGTCCAGACCTTCTGCTGGAACGGCGTGCCGGCGATGCGCCATGCGATGCCCGGGAGCTGGCCGAGATCGCCTTCGAAATAGCTCGACAGCGCGGTCCGCATGGCCGCGGGCGCGGCCTGGTCGCTCAGCTCGACCATCCCGTAATGCAGGCGCAAAAGCTCGCGCATGCGGTGCTCGTAGTCCTCCCAGTCGAGTGCCCGCAGGGCGCCTTCGGCATCGGTAACGAGCAGCGCTGTGCCGATCGGCGTCGTCAGGCGATCGAGGCCGAAGCTTACAGGAGGTTTGGTTGATCGGCTGGCCATTGCGGCACCATTGCATCGAAACACGCCCATCGCACTTGCCATGCCGGCCATGCTAACGTCCACCCGAAAGCTGATGCTTTGGGGGAGCTCACCTTGATCCTGATCGCCAATGTCCTGGTGGCCCTGGTTGCCGCGCTGCACGTCTTCTTCCTGATCCTGGAGATGTTTCTCTGGGACAAGCCGCAGGGCCTGAAGGTGTTTCGCAACACGCCGGAGAAGGCCGAGATCACGAAGGTGCTGGCCGCCAATCAGGGCCTCTATAACGGCTTCCTCGCCGCCGGCCTGGTCTGGGGTCTCGTCCACGGCAATCCGGCCTTCGCATTCCAGATCAAGGCGTTCTTTCTGCTTTGCGTGATCGTGGCCGGCGCCTATGGCGCCGCGACTGTCAGTTCACGCATCCTGATGGTGCAGGCGCTGCCGGCGGTGATCGCGCTGGCTGCGTTGTTCCTGGCTTAGTTTCTGGCCTGAGACGCTACGGCGCAGTGTCGCGATCCTTGCGCGGCGCTGCGCCTTCCTCCACAATCTTCGGCAGCGATGGCGACCGTTGCAATCAACGGAGAAAGACCATCGGCCGATAATTCCGTCAGGAGGAACAACCAAATATGAACAATCGCAGGGTCTTCCTAGCTGCCACGGCAGCGCTCGCGCTCGCCGCCAGCCAAGCCTTCGTAAGCCAAGCCTTCGCCCAGAAGAAATACGACACCGGGGCGAGCGACACCGAGATCAAGATCGGCCAGACCGTGCCGTTCTCCGGCCCGTATTCCGTCTATGCCAATATCGGCAAGACCCAGGCCGCCTATTTCAAGATGATCAACGATCAGGGCGGCATCAACGGCCGCAAGATCAATCTGATCCAGTATGACGACGCCTACTCGCCGCCGAAGACGGTGGAGCAGGTGCGCAAGCTCGTCGAGGGCGACGAGGTGCTGTTCACCTTCCAGCTGATCGGCACCGCGGCCAACGCAGCCGTGCAGAAGTACCTCAACGGCAAGAAGGTGCCGCAGCTGCTGGCTTCGACCGGCGCGGCTCGCTTCAACGATCCCAAGAACTATCCCTGGACCATCGCCTACAATCCCAACTACGTGTCCGAAGGACGGATCTACGCCAAGTACATTCTCAAGGAGCATCCGAACGCCAAGATCGGCGTGCTCTACCAGAACGACGACATGGGTCGCGACTATCTCGCGGGCCTCAAGAGCGGCCTCGGCGACAAGGCCGCCAGCATGGTCGTCGGCGAGGTCTCCTACGAGGTGACAGACCCGACCGTCGATTCCCAGGTGGTCAAGCTGAAGTCGATGGGTGTCGACGTGTTGTTCGATGCCTCGACGCCGAAATTCGCGGCACAGGCGATCAAGAAGCTTGCCGACCTCGGCTGGACGCCGGTGCACATCGTCGACATCAATGCGAGCCCGATCTCGGCGACGCTGAAGCCGGCCGGCCTCGACATCTCCAAGGGCATCATCTCGACCCAATACGGCAAGGAGCCGAGCGATCCGCAGTGGAAGGACGATCCCGGTGTGAAGGCCTTCTTCGCTTTCATGGACAAGTATTTCCCGGAAGGCGACAAGCTCAACACCGTCAACACCTACGCCTATTCGGTGGCGGAGTTGCTGGTGCAGGTCCTGAAGCAATGCGGCGACGATCTGACGCGTGAGAACATCATGAAGCAGGTCGCCAACATCAAGGACTTCACGCCGAGCTTCGCGCTGCCCGGCATCAAGATCAACACCGGGCCGAACGACTTCCGCGTCAACAAGCAGATGCAGATGATGAAGTTCAACGGCGAACGCTGGGAGCTGTTCGGACCGATCATCGAGGACACGGGACCGTCGGGTTAGGACGCATCTGCCTCTGCGACGTCATGCCCGGGCTTGTCCCGGGCATCCACGTTCTTGGGCCAAAGGGAAGCCGTGGATGGCCGGGTCAAGCCCGGCCATGACGATCGAGAGAGCTTCCTACTTGGCGTTCAGGCCGGTATCTCCCCGAAATTCTTGCCCACCGGCAGCACGGCATGCCGGATCAGCCGCGAGTCCTCCACGGCTGCCTGCCGATGCTTCACCGCCTCGCGATAGACGGGGTCGCGGATCATCTCGACGAAGGCGGCGACGCTTGGATATTCGGCGATGAAGCAATGGTCCCAGCGTTCCTGCTGCGGACCGATCAGCATCAGCTCGAACTTGCCCTGCCAGACGATGCGGCCGCCCAGGCGCTCGAACACCGGGCCGCTCTCGCGGCCATAGGCGGCGTAGGCTTCCGCCCCGCTCGCCTTGCGTCCGTCCGGATAGGCCGCCTCCTTGCGCAATCGCACCAGGTTGAGCATGTGGATCGGGCCGGGACGGTCGTTCTCCCGGAACTGCGCGAAGATCTCCTTGGTCGGGTCGATATGGCCCATGAGCGCTCCCTCTTCTTTGTGCCGGCGATCCTAGCTTTGCCGCCGAGGATACGGAACTGCGGGGTGCGAATGCCCCACCTCCTAATCGCGCGTTAACCTCGGGGTAACCGGGCCTTAAACAGCGACCGCTAGCGTGCGGCGGGGCGGGCTGACCGGGCGTTTGCGTATGGCGTGGGGAAAGAAAAAAGGTGGGCGGAAGGAGCCGCTGTTCGGCTTGCCCGCAGCGCTCGCCGACCTGCGCCTGACCGCGGCGGATCGCATTCCCGGCGGCGGCGACGACAAGCCGAAGAAATCAGCCAAATCATCCGCCCGGCGCAAGGGCGAGGATGCCGGCGACGAGCCGCCGCGCGAGCGCAAGGCGCCGGCCGGCCGCAGTGGGGCCAAGCGCCGCGCGAAGTCGCGCGGCGGGTTCGGCCTCGGCCGTCTCGTCTATTGGGGCGCGGTGCTGAGCCTGTGGGGCGCGATCGCGGTGGTCGGCGTCGTGATCTACGTCGGCGCCCATCTGCCGCCGATCCAGTCGCTGGAAATCCCCAAGCGCCCGCCGACGATCCAGATCGTCGGCATCGACGGCAGCATGCTGGCGCAACGCGGCGAGATGGCCGGCGCCAATGTCGCGCTGAAGGACCTGCCGCCTTATCTGCCGAAGGCGTTCATCGCCATCGAGGATCGCCGTTTCTATTCGCATTTCGGCATCGATCCCGTCGGCATCCTGCGCGCCCTCGTCACCAACGTGCTCCATCGCGGCGTCTCGCAGGGCGGCTCGACGCTGACGCAGCAGCTCGCCAAGAACCTGTTCCTGACCCAGGAACGCACCATGGCGCGCAAGCTGCAGGAGGCGGAGCTCGCGATCTGGCTGGAGCGCAAGCATTCCAAGGACGAGATCCTGGAGCTCTATCTCAACCGCGTTTATTTCGGCTCGGGCGCCTACGGCGTCGAAGCCGCCGCGCAGAAATATTTCGGCAAGTCGGCCAAGAACGTCACGGTCGCCGAAGCCGCGATGCTGGCTGGCCTCGTCAAGTCGCCGTCGCGCCTCGCACCGAACCGCAATCCCGAAGGCGCCGAAGCGCGCGCGCAGATCGTGCTCGCGGCGATGGCCGATGCAAACTTCATCACCGATGCGCAGGCGAAGGCCTCGATCGGCCATCCCTCCTACAACGTGAAGCCTGCCGGGGCCGGCACCGTCAATTACGTCGCCGACTGGATCGGCGAAGTGCTGGACGACCTGGTCGGCCAGATCGACGAGAGCATCAAGGTCGAGACCACGATCGATCCGAAGCTGCAAAGCGTGGCGGAGGCCGCCATCATCGACGAGCTCGCGGCCAAGAGCGTCAAGTTCAACGTCAGCCAGGGCGCGCTGGTGGCGATGACGCCCGACGGCGCCGTGCGCGCCATGGTGGGCGGGCGGAACTATTCCGAGAGCCAGTACAACCGCGCGGTGACCGCCAGGCGCCAGCCGGGCTCCTCGTTCAAGCCGTTCGTGTACCTGACGGCGCTGGAGCAGGGCCTGACGCCTGACACGATGCGCCAGGACGCGCCGATCGAGGTCAAGGGCTGGAGACCCGAGAACTACACCCATGAATATTTCGGCGCGGTGACGCTGACCCAGGCGCTGGCGATGTCGCTCAACACCGTCGCCATCCGTCTCGGCCTCGAGGTCGGGCCGAAGAACGTGGTGCGCACCGCGCACCGGCTCGGCATCTCCTCCAAGCTCGAGCCCAATGCCTCGATCGCGCTCGGCACGTCGGAAGTCTCGGTGGTCGAGCTGGTCGGTGCTTACGCGCCGTTCGCCAATGGCGGCTTCGCGGTGGCGCCGCATGTCGTCACGCGGATCAGGACGCTGAGCGGCAAGCTGCTCTACATGCGCCAGCCGGAAGAGCGCAATCCGGTGATCGATCCCCGCTATGTCGGCATGATGAACGCGATGATGCGGGAGACGCTGATCTCGGGCACCGCCAAGAAGGCGGAGATCCCGGGCTGGCCGGCGGCCGGCAAGACCGGCACCAGCCAGGATTATCGCGACGCCTGGTTCATCGGCTACACCGCGAGCCTCGTCACCGGCGTCTGGCTTGGCAACGACGACAACTCGCCGACCAAGAAGGCGACCGGCGGCGGCCTGCCGGTGGAAGTCTGGTCGCGCTTCATGAAGACCGCGCACGAAGGCGTGCCGGTGGCCAACTTGCCGATCGCGCCGGGCGGCTGGGGCCTGTCGAACCTCGCGCAGGCGGCCTCGCAGGTGTCGCCGCCGACAGCGGCAGCACCGGGACCGGCATCGGCGAACGCCGGCGGCTATCGCCCGCCGCCTCCCACGCGCGCCAATGTGCGGCCGGAAGCGGCGGCAGGACTCGATGGCTGGCTGATGGACCGGCTGTTTGGCGGGAATCGATAGGTTCGCGCTGAGGGTCCCGATCGCGCCAAAACAAAAACTGCGAAAACAACCCCATGCACAGTAGCCGGCGATAGCAAAATCAACAACTTGCGGAGACAGCATTGCTGGGGCGAACTTCCGCTGTCATTCCCCGCGAAGGCGGGGAATCCAGTACGCCGTGGCATCTCGGCGCAACAACAACTGCCTCTGGAATACTGGATCGCCCGCCTTCGCGGGCGACGACAATGTTCGACTGGGCTAGCAGCAGGGCCTAGGCGGAGCCATCACTGCACGACGATCAGATCCGAGGCGATCGCACACGCCGTATCGGTCGACGCGATCTTCTCTGCAATGAAAGCGGCCTCTCGCTGACTCTCGCCAAGATCAAAGACAAGAATAGGATTGTTGTAGCCGAAGCCGCCATGTTCGGTGGCAACGACCCATCTGCGGCCGGCCGTCCAGAAGAAGTTGAAGCGGCGAAACGGCACATTCCAGAGGCTTGCAACGTCGGTGGCGTTAAAGCTTGTCCCTGGTTCCGCAACCGTGCCGAGTCTATCGCTCAGTGACGTCAATAATATCGACGGCACCTGCGCAAACGGAACAGGAACGGCCTTCGGGGGCGGAATGCAGGCAGGCGTCATGGGGTCTGCGATCACATTGCAAGCCGCAGGCAGAACGAGCAGCAGCAATACTGCTGTCACCCGCCTGACTGTGATCATCGCTGATCCTTGGCTGCCGCCCTAATCCTCGACCCCGTACCGGTGCAGATCGTTGCCGTAGGTGTCGAGCCACTTCTTGGCGCGCTCCATCGACGGGCAGACTTTTCCGCAGACGCGCCAGAACCGCGCCGAGTGGTTCATCTCGACGAGATGGGCGACTTCGTGGGCGGCGAGATAGTCGAGCACGAAGGGCGGTGCGAGGATCAGGCGCCAGGAGAACGACAGCGATCCGGCCGAGGTGCAGGAGCCCCAGCGGCTGGACTGATCGCGGATCGAGAGGCGCTTGACCTTGACACCGAGCTCGGCGGCGTAGGCCTCCGCCGAACGCTGCAGATCGCGGCGCGCCTCGCGCTTGAGGAAGTCGCTGACGCGGCGATCGACATGTTCGAGCCCACCGGCGACGCAGAGGATGCGTTCACCGCTATCGCGCATCTCGGTCCACACCGTGCCGCGCGTGCCGGCGCGATGAACGATGCGATGCGGCGTGCCGCGGAGCGGTATCACCGTGCCAGGCTGGAACGGCGCGGCCTTCGGCAAGCGACCGAGACGCGCGGCGATCCAGGCGCCGTGACGCTGTGCGAAGTCCTTGGCTTCGGCGAGCGTGCCGCGCGGCGGGATGGTGAGGATGGCTTCGCGATCGCTCGGATGAATCCTGAGCGTGTAGCGGCGCGCGCGTCTGTGCCGGCGCAATCGGATGGCAAAAAATTGCGATCCGTGGGTGATGACGAGGGTCTTTGGTTCGTGGGGCCGCCGATAAAGGAGTGCGCGAGTGGCCATGTCTGTCAGTCCGGGGGGCAGGAGGGCGCCCGGATTCTGCCATAACCGCCGCCATGGGAAGCGCTCGGCGCAAAAACAAATCATTTGCCCAATATACAGCGGTCAGGCGACCGGGAGACCCTACAGACTGGGGTTGGAACCGGCTTTTTTCGCCCTCGCTGGATGCATGCGACACCCCCAAGAGGTGAGTACTGACTCACTCCTATGAAGCTACCTAAATACCGCGAATCTGGCGGGAACTCGCCCCCGCCGGGGCCTTCGGCCAAGCCTGGATTCTCGACCGGAAAGTCGAAAACGAAGCTTATTCGGCTGCGCGCGCCTGCAATGAACTCGGATTGGCCGTCGAGACCATGAAATCATGAATCCGCGGCACGATTTCCGACTTGAAGCGCGAGCCGTTGAACACACCGTAATGTCCGACGCCCTTCTGGACGTAATGAACGCGGCGATGCTCGGGGATCGAGCTGCACAAAGCGTGCGTTGCTTCGGTCTGACCGAGACCGGAGATGTCGTCGTTCTCGCCTTCGACCGTCATCAACGCAACGCGCGTCACCTTGGAGGGATCGACGCGTGTTCCGCGATGGGTCATCTCGCCCTTGGGCAGCGAGTGCTTCACGAACACGGTGTCGACCGTCTGCAGGTAGTATTCGGCGGAGAGGTCCATCACCGCGAGGTATTCGTCGTAGAACTCGCGGTGCTTGTCGACGAGGTCGCCGTCGCCCTTCACCAGATGGGCGAACAGCTGCTTGTGGGCGTCCATGTGCCGGTCGAGATTCATGCTGATGAAGCCGTTGAGCTGCAAGAATCCCGGATAGACGTCGCGCATCATGCCCGGATGCGGGAACGGCACCTTGGTGATGACGTGGTTGCGGAACCAGTCGATGCCGCGCTCCTGGGCGAGGTTGTTCACCGAGGTCGGATTGCGACGGGTATCGATCGGGCCGCCCATCAGCGTCATCGAGATCGGCACGAACGGATCGCGCCGCGCTTCCATGATCGAAACCGCGGCGACCACGGGCACCGAGGGCTGGCACACCGCCATGACGTGGGTGTTGCCGCCGAGCACGTGCAGCATCTCGATGACGTAATCGATGTAATCGTCGAGATCGAAGCGGCCGTCGCTGAGCGGCACCATGCGGGCGTCGGCCCAGTCGGTGATGTAGACCTCATGCGCCGGCAGGAAGGCCTCGACTGTTCCGCGCAGCAGCGTCGCGTAATGACCGGACATCGGCGCCACGATCAGCACGCGCGGCTGCGGGCTGCGCAAGGGCCGCGCGAACTTGCGATCGAAGTACAGCAGCCGGCAGAACGGTTTTTCCCAGACCGAGCGGATCTCGACGGGAACGCGGATGCCGTTGACCTCGGTGTCGTTGAGGCCCCATTCCGGCTTGCCGTAGCGGCGCGTGGTGCGCTCGAACAATTCGCAGGCCGCGGCGACCGACTTGCCGACCTCGGTGCGCGCCCAGGGATTGAGCGGATTCTGAAACAGCAGCTTGGTCGCGTCAGTGACGGCGCGCGCCGGATTGAGAGAGGCGTGCGCCATCTCGTACATCCAGTACATCGGCGTCGTCAGGACCGGACTGCCTTCAGCCGCCAGGGGCGGCGCGCCGCCAAACTCACCAATAGGCATTGTTATATTCCTCTTCGCATCGCAGCATACTGCCGAATGCGTAATATTGCGTCAATGCATGGTTCCGTACATCTACGTAAGAGAAACGGTAAAACCAGCCTGAATCCACGGGAAAGTGACGCTATTCGCCGCTCGAGAGCAGCGAGCCGTGTTTTCTGGCGCTGCGCAAAAGGGCAAGGAATGCCCCAAAAGATGCAACGAGAAGCGCGGCATTGATGGCCAATGCATCCAGCATCAGGTCGGCGCGAAAGGTGTTATCGATCAGCAGCGCGCGCATTCCTTCGAACACGTAAGTCGGCGGCAGCGTCCAGGCGACGTATTGCAGCCAAGCCGGCAGCACGCTGACCGGATAGTAGATGCAGGCGAGCGGCATGATCGCGAACATCAGGGTCCAGACGATGCTCTCGGCGCCAAGGCCGTTTCGCAGCACGAGACCCGAGACGAAGATGCCGACCGACCAGCTCGTGAAGATCAGGTTGCAGAAGAACGCGATCAGCGGCAGGCCGAGCGCATAGACGTTGAAGTGAAACAGGAACAGCGCCAGCAGCGTCATCGGGATCACCCCGATCGCGAGCCGGATCAGGCTCATGACCATCAGCGACAACAGAAACTCGATCGGCTTGAGCGGGCTCATCATGAGGTTGCCGAGATTACGCGCCCACATCTCTTCCAGAAACGAGATGGAGAAGCCGAGCTGGCCGCGGAACAGGATGTCCCAGAGGATGACGGCGCCGATCAGCGTGCCGCCGGCGCGCGCGAAGAAGTTGGCGTTCTCGGCGATGTAGAGCTGGAGAAAGCCCCAGGTGATGACCTGCAGCGCCGGCCAATACAACAGCTCGAGCAGGCGCGGCCAGGACGACAGCAGCAGGTACCAATAGCGCAGGATCATCGCGCCGATACGGTGCACGGAGATGCCGTGATGGAGGGAGAAGTCGGTCATGGGGGAAACCCGTAGCCCGGATGGAGCTTCGTCATTCCGGGGCGCGCGGAGCGCGAGCCCGGAATCCATAACCACAGGCGGCGATTGTGGGGCGAGACGGGCAACCACGCGCCCTCGCCAAATTCAGTCCTGTGGCTATGGATCCCGGGTTCGCGACTACGTCGCGCCCCGGGATGACAGGATCCATCCGGGCTGCAATTACGGCTTCCCCTCACCGCGTCGCCTCCTTCGCGCCGTTCACCCGGCCGCGCGCGACGTCGAGAAACACCTCCTCCAGCGTGGTGCGGTTGTAGCGGGCCATGATCGCCTCGGGCGTGTCGTCGTCCTCGATGCGGCCGCGCTTCATGATGATGACGCGGTCGCAGAGCCGCTCGACCTCGAGCATGTTGTGCGACGCCAAAAGGATGGTGGCGTTGTTGTCCCTGCGATAACGCTCCAGATGCGCCCGCACCCAGTCGGCGGTATCGGGGTCGAGCGAGGCGGTCGGCTCGTCCAGCAGCAAGAGCTCGGGCTGGTTGATCAGCGCCTTTGCAAGCGCGACGCGGGTCTTCTGCCCGGCGGACAGCTTGCCGTTGGCACGATCGATGAAGTCGGTGAGATCGAGATCGTCGGCGAGCTCGGCGATGCGCCCGGCGAGGTTCTTCACCGCATAGAGCCTGCCGAACACGGTGAGGTTCTGCCGCACCGTGAGCCGCATCGGCATGTCGACATAGGGGCTTTCGAAGTTCATCCGCCCCAGCACCGCGGCGCTCTCCTCGGGCATTCGATGGCCGAGCACCTGCACGCGGCCGGAGGTCGGCAGCACCAGGCCCATGATCATCGCGATCGTCGTGGTCTTGCCGGCGCCGTTGCCGCCCAAAAGCCCTGTGATGCTGCCGCGCGGCAGCGAAAAGGAGATGTCGTCGACGGCACGGGTCTGCTTGTAGACCTTGACGAGATGATCGACCGCGATCGCCGCGGACAGGCTGCGATCCGCGACAGTCGGCCGGCTTGAAGCGTCGTCATTCTCGGTCATGCTGACCGTTCTTCTGCTATTGCGGCAGGGAGCGCAAGGCTTGTAATCCGGTGGTTCCGCGAGCCCAGCGTTTGTGACTTTGGAAGGCGCCGCCACATTGGCCGATATGACCGAAATTGCCGCTTCGAACTTCCGCCACGCGCAGCGGCATATCCGCCTGGACACGATCCTGCGGCTGCGCTGGCTCGCGGTGCTGGGCCAGCTCGCCGCGATCTTCATCGTGGCGCAGGGGCTGGAATTCAACGTCGAGATCGTCCCCTGCGTCAGCATCATCGCCTTGTCGGCGGCGGTGAATCTGGGACTCCAGACCGCGGCCAACCCGATGCAGCGGCTGGAGCCGGTGCAGGCGGCCGGCCTGCTCGCGCTGAACATCGTGGAACTGGCCGGCCTGTTGTATTTCACCGGCGGCTTGCAGAACCCGTTCTCGTTCCTGTTCCTCGCGCCGGTGCTGATCTCGGCCACGGCCCTGCCGGCGCGCTTCACCTTCGGCCTCGGCGTGCTTGCGGTCGCCTGCGCCTCGGTGCTGTTCTTCTTCCACCTGCCGCTGCCATGGGATTCAGACGATCCGCTGGTGCTGCCGCCGATCTATCTCGTCGGCGTCTGGCTTTCCATCGTGCTCGCGATCGGCGTCACCAGCCTCTACTCCTTCCAGGTGACCGAAGAAGCGCGCAAGCTCGCGGACGCGCTGGCCGCGACCGAGCTGGTGCTGACGCGCGAGCAGCATCTGACCCAGCTCGACGGCCTTGCCGCTGCCGCCGCGCACGAGCTCGGCACGCCGCTCGCCACGATCTTCTTGATCTCGCGCGAGCTGGAAAAGACGGTGAAGGACGCCAGCATCGCCGCCGATCTGAAGACGCTGCGCGAGCAAACCCAGCGCTGTCGCGACATCCTGAGCAAGATCACCCAGCTCTCCCCCACCGGTGCGCCGTTCGACCGCATGAAGCTGTCGGAGTTGATCGAGGAGGTGGTGGCCCCGCACCGCGATTTCGGCGTCGAGATCAAGGTGCGGATCGCGGTCGCCGTCGTGACCGAACCGGTCGGTTCCCGCAATCCGGCGATCCTCTACGGCGTCGGCAACATCGTCGAGAACGCGGTCGATTTCGCTCGCACCACCGTCGAGGTGAATGCGTGGTGGAATAAGGACATCATCGAGCTCGTGATCTCCGACGACGGTCCCGGCATTCCCCCTGATATCCTGAACCGGATCGGCGAGCCCTATCTGTCGCGACGGCGAACCGTGGACGACGGCGGAGGTGAACGACGCGGCCTCGGATTGGGCGTGTTCATCGCGCGCACATTGCTCGAACGCACCGGCGCCAAGGTCTCGTTTACCAACCGGATCTTTCCGGAACACGGTGCCGTGGTCCAGATCAGTTGGCCGCGACAACGATTTGAGACTATCGAGACCCTGGAAGAAACAATAGGATAGGGCATGATCCGGAAAGGCACTCAGCGGTTTTCCGACACGATCATGCTGAAAGCGAGAATCGCAAGCGCGATGAGGATTCATCGCGCTTGAGGCCGCGACCTTGCGTCGCACAACGGGGCCGATCGACTATCGGCGGCCTTGGCACCGCCCGATAGCAAGGCCATATGTCAACGCGCTGGAGAGAGGACCAAACCTTGAACGCCATCGCCGAACTGAACGAACAGGCCGACCGCTCGCTGCTCATCGTGGAGGACGACAAGCCGTTCCTGGAGCGCCTGTCGCGCGCCATGGAAACGCGCGGCTTTACGGTGACCTCCTGCGATACCGTCTCGGACGGACTTGCGCAGATTGGCAAGGCCGCGCCCGCATTCGCCGTCGTGGACCTGCGGCTGGGCGACGGCAACGGCCTCGACGTGGTCTCGGCGCTGAAGAAGAAGCGTCCGGATGCGCGCGCGATCGTGTTGACCGGCTACGGCAACATCGCCACCGCCGTTACCGCGGTGAAGATGGGCGCGGTCGATTATCTCTCCAAGCCCGCGGATGCCGACGACGTGGTCGCGGCGCTGCTGTCGACCAACGCGGAGAAATCCGAGCTGCCGGCCAACCCGATGTCGGCGGACCGCGTGCGCTGGGAGCACATCCAGCGCATCTATGAGATGTGCAACCGTAACGTCTCTGAGACGGCGCGCCGGCTCAACATGCACCGCCGCACCCTGCAGCGCATCTTGGCCAAGCGCGCGCCAAGGTAACGGTGTCGTAGGTAACGGTGTCGTAGGGTGGGCAAAGGCGCAAAGCGCCGTGCCCACGATCTGTCAGGGTCGCATGGAGATCGTGGGCACGCTTCGCTTTGCCCACCCTACGCCAGCTCGACTGCTGCTACTCCCAAAACTCGGCGTGCCCCTGCGGATCGACCAGCCGGTTGATCCGCAGCGCTGCCGCCATTGCAAACCGCACCGTCATCTGCTTGCGCGTGGCGGCAGCGAGCTTGTGCTCGGGCGCTTCGCAATGCAGGTACGCGCCATAGGCGTCGGCGACGATCAGGCCGGTGTCTTGCGGAAAGATCTCGCACGGCAGGTCCTGCGTGAAGGCGAAGAACAACCGGTCGCAATGGGCGCGGTATTCGTGCCATTTCTGGTCGGCACGCAGATCCTCCACCGACGATTTGATCTCGACGATCCAGATCTCGCCGCGTTCGTTCAGCGCCACCAGATCGGCGCGCCGGCCCGAGGGCAGCGGCAATTCGCTGATGCAGGAGAAGCCGAGCGAGCGCAAAAGTCGCGAGGTGCCGCGCGCGATCGCGAGCGCCGTCTCGGATTGGCGGCGGTCCGGCGGTGGAACGAGGGAGAGGTTGCGGGCGGTGCTGTCCATGGCGGGAAGGATAGCCGATTCCGTTCTACCCGTCATTCCGGGGCGCGCAGCGCGAGCCCGGAATCCATAGCCACAGGGAGTGGTGTGAGGCGCCGCGGGCAGCTCCGAAGCGTCGCCAAACTCCTTCCTGTGGTTATGGATCCCGGGCTGGCGCCAAAGTGGCGCGCCCCGGGACGACAGCGAGCATAGAACGCGGAACCTCCCCTTCCCCACGCACTTATCACGCAGCCGCCGGACCTCGGCGGAACCCCGAGGCGGCGCGTGCATGATCGACGATCTCTGGTACAAGAACGGCGTGATCTACTGCCTGTCGGTCGGCTCCTATATGGATGCCAACGGCGACGGCATCGGCGATTTCAAGGGCCTGCTCCGCCGGCTCGACTATCTGCATGGGCTCGGCATCACCACGATCTGGCTGATGCCGTTCCAGAGCTCGCCGGGCCGCGACGACGGTTACGACATCGCCGATTATTACAGCGTCGATCCCCGCTACGGCACGCTCGGCGATTTCGTCGAGTTCACCCATGGCTGCAAGCAGCGCGGCATCCGCATCATCATCGACCTCGTCGTCAACCACACCTCGGACCAGCATCACTGGTTCAAGGAGGCGCGGCGCGACAAGGCCTCGCCCTACCGCGACTGGTATGTGTGGTCCGATACGAAGCCGGCCGGCGCCAACAAGGGCATGGTGTTTCCCGGCGTGCAGAAATCGACCTGGACGCGCGATAAGGAAGCCAGCGCCTATTACTTCCACCGCTTCTACGATTTCCAGCCCGATCTCAACACCTCGAACCCGCATGTGCAGGCCGAGATTCTCAAGATCATGGGCTTCTGGATCCAGCTCGGCGTCTCCGGCTTCCGCATGGACGCGGTGCCCTTCGTGATCGCGACCAAGGGCGCCAAGGTGAAGAAGCCGGTCGAGCAATACGACATGCTGCGCGCGTTCCGCGAATTCCTGCAATGGCGGCAGGGCGACGCCATCATCCTCGCCGAGGCCAACGTGCTGCCGAAGACGGACATGGAATATTTCGGCCATGACGCCGACCGCATGCACATGATGTTCAACTTCCACGTCAACCAGCACCTGTTCTATGCGCTGGCCTCAGCCGATTCGCGGCCCCTGGCGAAGGCGCTGAAGGCGACCAAGCCGCGGCCGGCCACCGCGCAATGGGGCCTGTTCCTGCGCAATCACGACGAGCTCGATCTGGGACGCCTGACCAAGGCGCAACGCGACACAGTGTTCAAGGCATTCGGTCCCGACAAGGACATGCAGCTCTACGACCGCGGCATCCGCCGCCGTCTCGCGCCGATGCTGGGCGGCGACCGCCGGCGGCTCGAGCTCGCCTACAGCCTGATGTGCACGCTGCCGGGAACGCCCGTGATCCGCTATGGCGACGAGATCGCGATGGGCGATGATCTCTCGCTGCCCGAGCGCAATTGCGCGCGCACGCCGATGCAATGGTCGACCGAGCCGCATGGCGGCTTCACCAAGAGCGACAGGCCGGCCTGCCCTGTGATCGACAAGGGGCCGTACGGCTATCCCCATGTCAACGTCGCCAAACAGCGGCGCGACCCCAATTCCATGCTGAACTGGACCGAGCGCATCGTCCGCATGCGGAAAGAGGTGCCGGAGGTCGGCTGGGGCGATTTCGCCATCATCCCGACGCGGGATCCCGCCGTGTTCATCATGCGCTACGACTGGCGCAACAACTCGGTGCTGTTCGTGCACAATCTCGACGAGAAGCCGCGCGAGATCGCGTTCTCGGCCGGGCTGCCCGGCGAGACCGGCGCGCACCTGATCAATCTGCTTGCGGAGGACCACAGCCACGCCGACAAGCGCGGCCAGCACCGCGTCGTGCTGGAGCCCTATGGTTATCGCTGGTACCGCGTCGGCGGGCTGGATTATCTGTTGAAGCGGAGCGATATCGACGGCGATAAGGCGCGGGGGAAGAAGCATCCGGGGTGATGTATCGACACCCTCAGCCGTCGTCCCGGACAAGCGCGCCTCGAGCGCGCAGATCCGGGACGACGACTAGGGTAGAGCGACGATGACGCCCTCATTGCCGCGCAAATCCAGCACGCCTTCGATCTGCTCGCCCTCACGATCCAGGAAGGTCGACAGCAATATCCTGCTACCGAAGCGGACTGCGCTCGTCGTCACGGTGACCGGGTCCGCACCGAGATTGAGCGCCACGATCACCGCCTTGCCCTCGGCCTGCCGCCGATAGATCAGGAGATCGCCTTGCGCGGCGATCGGATCATAATCGCCCGCGACCAGCGGCGGGCAACTCTGCCGCAAGCCGATCAGGCGCTTGTAGAGATTGAGGATCGAATGCGCATCGGCCTCGAGATTGGCGACATTGTCATGCACATAATGCTCGGGCAGCGGCAGCCAGGGCCGCACGCCGGAGAAGCCGGCAAACTCGGACGCGTCCCATTGCATCGGCGTGCGGCAGCCGTCGCGGCCGACGCCGATGCCGGGCACGTTCTTCTCGAAGGGATCGCGGACATCCTCCGGCGCGATGGCCACCTGGTGCATGCCGATCTCGTCGCCGTAATAGAGCGTCGGTGTGCCGCGCAGCGTCAGCAGCAACATCGCGGCGACGCGCGCCTGCTCAGTCCCGACGCGGCTCGCAACGCGCGGACGATCGTGATTGCCGAGCACCCAGTTCGGCCAGGCGCCGCGCGGCAGGGCCTTCTCGTAATCCTCGATGATCTTCTCGATCGAGCGCGCGCTCCAGAAGGTCGAGAGCAGCGCGAAGTTGAACGGCATCTGCGCGCCGGTGAGGTCGTTGCCGTAATAGGCCATGAGCCGGTGCAGCGGCAGATAGATCTCGCCGATCAAGACGCGCGCGCGATACGCATCGATGACCCGGCGCATTTCGGCGATGACGTCGTGCACCTCCGGCTGGTCGGTGGAATATTGCGTCAGGATCTTCTCGTTCGGCGGCCGGCCCTCGACGTAATGCGGGTTCGGCGGATTGTCGCGGAATTCGGCGTCCTTGACGAGGTGCCAGATCACGTCGACGCGGAAGCCGTCGACGCCCTTCTCCAGCCAGAACCGCATCACGTCGTAGATGGCGTTGCGGACGTCCGGATTGCGCCAGTTCAGATCCGGCTGCTGGGCGAGGAAGGCGTGGTAGTAATATTGGCCCGTGGTCTCGTCGAACTGCCACGCGCTGCCGCCGAACTCGGACAGCCAATTGTTCGGCACGCCGCCGTCAGGCGCGGGATCGCGCCAGATGTACCAATCGCGCTTGGGATTGTCGCGCGAGGCGCGGCTCTCGACGAACCAGGGATGCCGATCCGAGGTGTGGTTCGGCACGAGATCGAGGATCAGCTTCAGGCCGTTGTCGTGGACCGCCGCGATCAGCGCATCGAAATCGGCCATCGTGCCGAACAGCGGCTCGATGCCGGTATAGTCCGAGATGTCGTAGCCGAAATCGGCCATAGGCGATGGGAAGATCGGCGACAGCCAGATCGCGTCGGCACCGAGCGATTTCACATAAGGCAGCCGCCGCAAGATGCCGGCGAGATCGCCGACGCCGTCACCGTTCGAATCCTGAAACGAGCGCGGGTAGATCTGATAGAAGATGCCGTCGCGCCACCAATTCTCGTTGTCGTGAGCCATGCCGGAAGACCACCCAAAATCCGCCTCTCGCGCGGGAGAACGCGACACCGCCGCCCGGGTTCAAATTGGCAGGCCAATTGGGACGGCGGTGTGACTATTGTTCCGGGGTCCGATACGAATCTTTTGCTTGGCGGCCTGGCAAAAATCGGCATTGTGGCGCCATGACCGAGCAAAATGACACCAAAGCCAAGGCCGGCGCGATCATCGTCCCCGTGACGCTGTTCGAGCAGAACTGCACCATCATCTGGGACGAGCCATCCAAGAAGGCCGTGGTGATCGATCCCGGCGGGGACGTGCCGAAGATTCTGGACGCGATCAAGCAGACCGGCGTCACCGTGGAGAAGATCTGGCTGACCCACGGCCATATCGACCATGTCGGCGGCGCAGCCGATTTGCGCGACGCGCTGAAGGTGCCGATCGAGGGGCCGCATGAAGCAGACAAATTCCTGCTCGATAACGTGGTCGAAAGCGGCGCGCGCTTCGGCATGACCGGCGTGCGCAACTTCGCGCCCGACCGCTGGCTCGACGAAGGCGACACCGTGTCGATCGGCGACCTCGAGTTCGACATCTTCCACTGCCCCGGCCATTCGCCGGGCAGCGTGGTGTTCTTCAACAAGGAGCTGCGCTTTGCCCATGTCGGCGACGTTCTGTTCGCGGGCTCGGTCGGACGCACCGATTTGCCCGGCGGCAGTCACGCGACCCTGATCAATTCGATCAAGACAAAGCTGCTGCCGCTCGGCGACGACGTCGGCTTCATCTGCGGCCATGGCGCCGGCTCGAGCATCGGCCAGGAGCGCATGACCAATCCGTTCATCACCGGAGAGATGTGAGATTCTATTCGGCGGCGTCCGCCAGCACCGGCGGCTCACCAAGGTTGCGCTCGCCCCACTCACGGATTGCCGCGACGACGGGCACGAAGCTCTTGCCTTTGCGGGTGAGGCGATACTCGACCTTCGGCGGCACCTCGCCGAAGTCCTTGCGGGCGATCAGGCCGCTCGCCGTGAGCGCCTTCAGTTCGCGGCTGAGCACGCGCGGCGTGATCTCCGCACTGCCGTTGGCCCCGCGCAGAAGGCCGCTGCGGATCTCGCCATAGCGGCGCGGGCCGTCCTTGAGGTCCCAGACGATGCGCAGCTTGTACTTGCCACTGATCATCTTCTGAAAGGTCGCAACCGGACAGCTGCGCGCCGGGTTCGCCTTTGCCATGTCGTCAGCTCCACGCGCAATCAGCTTGCGGCAGGATAGGAGCAACGACGAAAAAGTCCATACTATCAATTTTGTCCATACTTGCGGCAGCGCCTACAAGGCGCAGATGATGACGCACATGTCGAACAAGGAGCGTCACATGAAGCACTTCATGATCAAATACGAATTCAAGGACGGCGCCACGGAGGCCTGGCACCAGGAGATCGGCCGCTTCATCAAGGCGATCGACAGCGATCCGGAGCTGAAAGGGCGGATCGGCTATCGCGTCCTGAAGAATCGCGACGACGGCAACTACTTCCATCTCGCCAGCGTCGCCGACGAGGATGCGCAGAAAACGCTGCAATCGCGCGACTTCTTCAAGGCCTATTCGGCGATGACACGACAGGTCTCCGGCGGCGAGGTGACGGCAACGCCGATCGAGATGATCGACGCAACGGCGTAGCCACAAACACGGCTGTCTCGTCCCTGCGAACGCAGGACGACGGCGGTGGCTACTTCATCAATCCCGCTGCGGTCAGCGCGCGCGTGATGATCTGGCTGAGATCGAAGCCGCGCCCCTGCTCGCGCTTCGGCTCGGCCGGCTGTTCGGCGATCGCAGCGCGGATCGAGCGGGCGAGATGCGGCGCAGGCGAGAGCGCGGGCTTGGCCAAAGGCCTGGCGTCGGCCTTGGCAGCGTCCGCGATCCAGGCGGTGAGGCCGAAGAACTTGGCGATGTGGTAGGACGAGGAAATGCCGGCCTCGATCAGGAACGCGCCTTCGACGCCATAGCGCTGGTCGTTGTCTGCGAGGCCCAGCGGGGTGCCGTGCGCCATGTCGGCGATGACGTAGGATTCGACCAGCGTCTCGCCGTCCTTGCCCCACCAGGTCTGGCGCGGATGACCGTCGACGATGGTCTCCGCCATCGGCGCGTCCGGCAAATCGTGCAGATCGAGCCATTGCTTGACGATCTCGTTGGCATTGCCGGGATTGACGGTGCGGTCGGCACTGCCGTGCCACACCGAGATTTTCGGCCAGGGACCGCGATGATCGGAAGCGTTGCGCACGAGATCGCCGAGCTCGCGCGCCGGACGCGCCGGGGAATGAAACATGCCGTCGAGCGCCTCGCGCAGGTTCGAGGCGATGCCATAGGGCAGTCCCGCAATGACCGCACCGGCCGCGAAGACTTCCGGATAGGCTGCGAGCATCACCGACGTCATGCCGCCACCGGCGGACAGGCCGGTGATGAAGACGCGCGTGGGATCGATGCGATGTGCCCCGACCATGTGCGCGATCATCTCGCGGATCGAATGCGCCTCGCCGCTGCCTCGCGTCGTGTCTTCCGGATTGAACCAGTTGAAGCAGGTATTGCCGTTGTTGATGCGCTGCTGCTCGGGCATCAGAAGCGCGAAGCCATAGTGCTGCGCCAGCGTCGACCAGCCGGCGCCAAGATCGTAAGCCGCCGCGGTCTGCCCACAGCCATGCAGCACGACGACCAGCGCGCGCGGCTTCTGCAATCGCGCCGGCACGAATGCGAACATGCGCAAGCCACCGGGATTGCCGCCGAAGCCGGTGACCTCCTGCAACGGACTTGACTCATCCGCCCCGCGCCCAGGCTCGGTGAAGCGCAGACCGTCCAGCCTCGGCAGACGTCTCAACAGATCAATATTTTTGGCGAGCGACACGGCAACTTCCTGGTGGGCGACGTTCAACGTCCAGCCAAACCAGATAGTTGCTGCGTTGCAAAATAAAAAGACCGTGCGCTGTCAATTCAGCGAAATCACCGGAAATCCTGCGGAAATCGGCACGCATTAACCGCATTGGCGCAACTTCATGTCGATGCGCGGCGCAGCCACGCCAGAAATGCGGCGCAAATCATGATTAATGTCACAAACAGTCCGAGCGAGACCAGAAATCCTGCGCGCGCTGATTGCAGCGCCTCGATCGCGAAGAACACCGCGCCGATTGCGGCCACCCCGGCCGCATTTCCGATCTGCGCAATAGTGCCGTAGATACCGGAGGCCGAGCCCGCGGCGACGGGCTTCACGGTCGAGAGCACCACGCCGGAGAGCGGCGCCATCACCAATCCCTGACCGTAGCCAAAGATGATCATGGTGAGGGCTAGCAGGAGCGGCGACGCCACATCGACATAGCCTGCGACAAGCGCGAGGGCGGCGAGGCCCGCGACCTGGATCGCGCAGCCCTCGATCAGCACCCTGCTGCCGCGATGCTGCGCCCGCGCGCCGCTGTGGCGCGACGCCACGACGAAGGCCAAAGCGAGCGGGAGGAAGGCCATGCCGGCCGTGAGCGGCGGGATCTTGAGGCCGCGCTGCATGAACAGCGTCATGACCAGATAGAAGGAGAGGTTGGCAAGGAAGAAGAAGAAGGCAGCGCCAAGTCCGCGCAGGAAGACGGCGTCGGACAGCAGCGTGAGATCGATCAACGGCATGCCGCCGGCGCGCGCCACCGCATGCTCCAGCTTCAGGAACGCGGCAAGGATAACGCCGCCGACCACCATCACGGCCCACAGCCAGAGCGCCCAGCCGACATCGTGACCGAATAGCAGCGGGCCGATCAGGCACAGCAGCCCTGCGAACAGGACCACGCTGCCCTTGATATCGAGCCTTGTCCCCGAGCGCCGCGGCGCCGACGGCATGATGCGCCAGGCGGCTGCTGCAATGGCGAGGCCGCCGGGCACGTTGACGAAGAACACCGACCGCCAACCGGCGCCGGCAAGATCAACCGTGAGCAAGAGCCCGCCGAGCAAGAAGCCGGCCGCGCCGGCCAGCCCGAGCACGATGCCGTAGACGGCGAAGGCGCGGCTGCGCGATTCGTCCGTGAACAACAGATGCAATGTCGCCAACACCTGAGGCACCATCAGCGCCGCGGTCGCGCCTTGCGCCAGCCGAGCAATGATCAGTTCCAAGCCGGATTCCGCGAGGCCGCACCACAGCGACGTCAGGGTGAAGCCGAGCACGCCGGCGAGAAATACGTTCTTGGTGCCGTGGATGTCGCCGAGCCGGCCGCCGGTGACGACCAGCGTGGCATAGGCGATCAGATAGATCGCGATCACGGATTCGATCTGGGCCGGGGTCGCCTGCAGCTCGACCGCGATGGTGGGAATGGCGACGTTCACGATGAAGGCATCGACGCCGAACATGAATTGGGCGGCCACAACGACCGCCAAGACCCACCAGCGGCGCGCCGAATCGATTGGCTTTATGACGATTTGATGCATCGGTGCGGATCCCTGGCTCGCGGCCGATGATCTCAAACCACATGCAAGGCCGCGATTACCTCGCAGGTAAGGTTCGTGCGCTCCTCGCCTCTTCTCGTGTGCGGGGAGAGGCCGGAATTCAAACGGAGTTTGTATTCCGGGTGAGGGGAATCTCCGCGAGTTGGACGTCACTGGAACAACGCACTCTCAACACGTCATTGCGCGCGCAGCGACGGTGTGGGGACATTTCGGAAGTCCAACTGACACGCGGAGACTCCCCCTCACCCTGACCCTCTACCCGCAAGCGGGGAGAGGGAGAAAAACACGCATGCCTGCATTCCGCCGTGCGGGACACCGCGCGATTGCGTTTGCTTCCTCCGGCACGTAGCCTTGCCGCCTCAACAAACAGAAAATCAAAGCCGGAGAAACGTCATGGCGCGCCTGAAGTTCGGAGCCTTTCTTGCCCCGCATCACCCGATCGGGGAGCATCCGATGCTCCAGTTCCGGCGCGACCTCGACCTGGTCGAGCAGCTCGACGCGCTCGGTTATGACGAGTTCTGGTGCGGCGAGCACCATTCATCCGGCTGGGAGATGATCGCCTCGCCCGAGATGTTCCTGGCCGCGGCCGGCGAGCGCACCAAGCGGATCAAGCTCGGCACCGGCGTGGTGTCGCTGCCCTATCATCATCCCTACAACGTCGCCCAGCGCATGGTGCAGCTCGACCATATGACCGGCGGCCGCGCCATCTTCGGCTCCGGCCCCGGCGCCCTCGCCTCCGACGCCCATACGCTCGGCATCGACCCGATGACGCAGCGCGACCGCCAGGACGAAGCCATCGGCATCATCCGCCGGCTCTTCAACGGCGAGCGTGTCACCGCCAAGAGCGACTGGTTCACCATGAACGACGCCGCGCTGCAGATCCTGCCGTTGCAAGAGGAAATGCCGTTCGTGGTGGCCTCGCAGATCTCGCCCTCGGGCATGACACTGGCCGGCAAATACGGCATCGGCATCATCTCGCTGGGATCGATGACGACGCAGGGGCTGATGTCGCTGCAGCAGCAATGGCAGTTCGCGGAGGACGCGGCGAAAAAGCACGGCACCAAGGTCGACCGTGCCGACTGGCGCGTGCTCCTGACCTTCCACATCGCCGAGACCCGGGAGCAGGCGCGCAAGGAGGCCGGCGCCGGGCTGATGCGTTGGCACAACGAGTATAATGTCGGCACGCTGCAGCGGCCGGGTCTCACCGCGTTCTCCTCGCCCGACGAGGCCGTGGACAAGACCGCTTTCGTCGAGGGCGCGGCCTCCACCATCGGCACGCCCGACGATCTCGTCAAAACCATCAAGAACGTGATGCAGGTCTCCGGCGGAGTCGGCGCCATCATCGGTTTCGTGCACGACTGGGCCAACCCGGAAAATACGCGCCGGAGCTGGGACATGGTTGCGCGCTACGTCGTGCCGGAGATCAACGGCTATATCGACAGCCTGCGCAGGTCGCAAAAATTCGTGATCGAGAACCGCGCGATCTTCGAGCGCGCGGGCCAGGCGGTGATGGCCAAGATCATGGAGAACGAGAAGGCCGCCGAGGCGCTCAAGGTGACCGGCCCGGGCCGTGTCGCCATCCCCGCCGTCAACGCCCCGGATCTGCAAAAGGAGGCGGCGAAGCGGTAGGTCGCACGGCACTCGTCGTCCCGGGGCGCGCGCAGCGCGAACCCGGGATCCATAACCACAGGATGCAGTTTTACGAAGACTCGGAGTTGCCGGCTTCGCGCCACAACCTCTTCCTGTGGTTATGGGTCCCCGCCTACGCGGGGACGACGATGTCATGTGGTCATTTGCGCCAGCAACCGTCGCATCACCGCGGCCGGATCGTGCTATATTCGCGGAGTTTGGCTCAACCGGAGCAATCGTCATGTCGATGCAGAATGTGGCCGCAACGGCGCCCGACTACACCGCGCCCAAACGCAACGCCCTGACCCACATTCCCGGCGATGAAGGCTGGCCGATCATCGGCAAGACCCTCCAGGTGCTGGCCGATCCCAAAGGCCATGTCGAGGCGAACGGCGCCAAATACGGCCCGGTCTACCGCACGCATGTTTTCGGCGAGACTAATGTCGTGCTGCTCGGGCCTGAGGCCAACGAGCTCGTGATGTTCGACCAGCAGAAGCTGTTCTCCTCGACCCACGGCTGGAACAAGGTGCTCGGCCTGTTGTTTCCGCGCGGATTGATGCTGCTCGATTTCGACGAGCACCGGCTGCACCGCAAGACGCTGTCGGTCGCCTTCAAGTCCGGCCCGATGAAATCCTACCTCGCCGATCTCGACCGCGGCATCGCCGCCCGGGTCGCGCGGTGGAAGGCCAAACCCGGCGAGATGCAGCTCTATCCGGCGATGAAGCAGCTCACGCTCGATCTCGCCGCGGCCTCGTTCCTCGGCGCCGACCTCGGACCGGAGGTCGACGAGATCAACCGCGCCTTCGTCGACATGGTCGCGGCCGCCGTCGCCCCGATCCGCCGCCCCCTGCCCGGCACGCAGATGGCGCGTGGCGTAAGGGGGCGTAAGCGCATCGTCGCCTATTTCCGCGAGCAGATTCCGCTGCGACGCGGCAATCACGGCGGCGACGATCTGTTCTCGCAGCTCTGCCGCGCCACCCACGAGGACGGCGCGCTGCTGTCCGAGCAGGACATCATCGACCATATGAGCTTCTTGATGATGGCGGCGCACGACACGCTGACCTCGTCGCTGACCTCCTTCGTCGGCGAGCTCGCCGCCAACCCGGACTGGCAGGACAGGCTGCGCGCGGAAGTTCTCGCGCTCGGGCTCGCGCCGGGCTCGCCCAGCAGTTTCGACGACCTCGAGAACATGCCGCTGGCGGAGATGGCGTTCAAGGAAGCACTGCGGATCAAGCCGCCGGTGCCCTCGATGCCGCGCCGCGCGATGCGCGATTTCACCTTCAAGGGTTTTACGATTCCAGCCGGCACCGCGGTCGGCGTCAACCCGCTCTATACCCACCACATGAAGGAGATCTGGCCGGAGCCGGACCGCTTCGATCCCCTGCGTTTCACCGAGGAGGCCCAGCGCGGCCGCCACCGCTTCGCATGGGTCCCGTTCGGCGGCGGCGCGCATATGTGCCTCGGCCTGCACTTCGCCTACATGCAGGCGAAATGCTTCGCGCGGCACTTTCTGCAGAACATCGAAGTGTCGCTGGAAGAGGGCTACAAGCCGGACTGGCAGATGTGGCCGATCCCGAAGCCGCGGGACGGCTTGCGGGTGCGGGTGAAGCCGATTTAGCGTCCACTCTCGTGTCCCGGACGCGCGAAGCGCGAGCACGAGGTCTCGGAGGGTGGGCAAAGGCGCGGAGCGCCGTGCCCACGTTTCGTCGCGATGAGACGAATCGTGGGCACGCTTCGCTTTGCCCACCCGACGGCACCGCCGGTGGGGCCTCTACGCCCCCTGATCGAACGCCTTGCGCAAGGCCACATAGCCCTGCTGCTGCTGGCTCCAGTTGCGGCCGCCGGTCATGGCGCCGTCGACGACGAGATCGTGGCCGTTGATGAAGCTGGATTCGTCGCTCGCCAGAAACACCGCGGCCTGGGCGATGTCGTCGGGCAGGCCGGCACGCGGGATCGGCTGCGCGGTCTTGTAGACCTCGCGCATCACCGCCGGCGTTTTCTCCGCGGCATCGGTCGAAAGCCCGAGCGCCTTGCCGAAGATGCCGGTCGCGATCGCACCAGGCGAGATCGAGTTGACGCGCACGTTGGACTCCCCGAGCTCCATCGCCACGCATTTGGTGAGATGGATCACCGCCGCCTTGGCCGCGCTATAGACCATCGAGGACGAGAAGCCGGCGAGGCGCCCGGCGATGCTGCCATTGTTGATGATGCTGCCGCATCCCTGCTGCTTCATGGCGGGCGCGGCGTGCTTCATACCGAGCATGACACTGCGCACCAGCGTCGCCATTGCCGCATCGAAGCGCTCGACCTCAAGGCCCTCGATGCCGCCGGTTTGCGCCGGGCCGCCCGCATTGTTGAACAGGCAGTCGATCCGGCCGAACTTGTCCACGGCAAGCGCGATCAGGGCCTGCATCTGCGCTTCGACCGTCACGTCGGTCTGGCGGAAGATGCAATTGGCCCCGAGCTGCTTCGCCAGCGCCTCGCCTTCCGGTACGCGCCGGCCCGCGATCACAATTTTGGCACCTTCGGCAACGAAGACTTCCGCAGTGCGCAATCCGATCCCGCTCGTCGCTCCCGTAATCACCGCAACCTTGCCGTCCAGCCTGCCCATGGAATGTTCCTGTTTTCAAACGATTTGACGCCAAATGGCGAAACCTGGCCGCTGCCGTGGCCGGAGCCGCTACTATTCCTGCCCGCTTCCGCCGAGGCAAGCTATGCTTGTGCGCACGGCATGCGTAACATCCTGATGGGTCGCGCGCTTTTCGAATGCCTGTCGCAACTGGGCCGCGCATGGGGAAGCTGATCGACGAGTTCCGCAATGGCTGGCAGGGCACGGCGCCACCCTCGCTCGGTCTCAGCATCTCCTTTGCGGTTCTCTGCCTGTTGGCCGCGACCCTGGTCCGTTGGGGACTCGCCCATGTGCGCCCCGACGTCTACTTCACGCCGTACTTCCCGGCCGTGTTCTTTGCCGCCGCATTCGGAGGCTTCCGGATCGGGATCGTCACCGCGCTGGTCGGCGGCGTGCTGGGCGTCGTCGTGAATTTCGGCGATGCCTTTGCCGATCGCGCGCGGTTTGCCCTGCTCGCGCTCTATTGGGCGGTCTGCGCGCTCACCATCTGGGGCGTCGAGCACTATCGCACCATGCTGGCGGAGCAGCGCCGGATCGCCAAGCGCCTGATCGAGGAAGAAGAGTATCGCAAGCTGCTGGTCGACGAGCTCCAGCACCGGTTGAAGAACAAGCTGTCGACGGTTCACGCCGTGCTGCATCAGGTGCTGTATGACCAACCGCAGGTCTGGGCCCGGGTCGATCCGCGGCTGCGCTCGCTGGCCGCGACCGACGATCTGATCTCGCGGATCGACAAGGCCGGCTGCGACATCCGCGATCTCCTGATCTCGGAGCTCGGGCCTTACGGCCATGTCCGCTTCACCCTCAATGGCGAGCGGCTGTTCCTGCCGCCGAGGCTCGCGGTCACGCTGTCGTTGATGTTTCACGAGCTCGCCACCAACGCTGGCAAGTATGGTGCGTTCTCCGCACCGCGCGGTCTGTTGCAGGTGTCGTGGACCGTCAGCGACGACCGCCTGACCATCACCTGGGACGAGACCGAGGGGCCGAGCGTGGACAAGGTCTCCGAGCCCGGCTTCGGCACCAAGCTGCTGAAATCGGCCCTGTCGGCCTTCGATGGCAGGACCGAGATCTCCTACCTGAAGACGGGACTGCATTGCATCATGCAGTGCCGAATTCCGCGAAGCGAATAGCCGCGCGCACCAAGCGACAGCGCATCCGCGCCCTTCGCCTGTGCTTTCGCATGCGCTGTTGACGCTCTGTTAATGACGATCGTCAGCGCACATCGCAACCTCGCAAGTTTCCGCCAAAACAGCCCCGTATTTATCCGGACCCCTTAACCAAACTTAAGAGGGAACCGCGCAAGATCGCGTCCATTGCAAAAGCGCGCTGAAACAACAAGATTCATGACGTCTATGAACGACAACGAATATTCCGGCGCGACTGAAGCCGAGCTCCGTTTTCTCAAGGAAATCGTTAGAATGCTGCCGGCCGGCCTGACCGTGCAGGATGCGCATGGCGAGCTGCTGCTGGTCAACGACGCCGCGGCCGCGCAGCTCGGCATCGACGGCAGCCGCCCTTCACCGGATCTCGCACCGCGCCGCGAGGCCTGTCGCCGCGCCCTGCACGCCGGCCAGGCCGTGATCATGGAGGAAGCGCTGCACGGCGGCGCGGCACGCCAGGTGCTGCTCACGACCCATCGTCCCGTTCGCCTCGCCGGACGCGAGCTCCTGATCTCGGCGTCCTCCGACATCACCGAGCAGAAGAATTTCGAGGACCAGCTGTTCCGCTCGGCCTATTTCGACGAGCTGACCGGATTGCCCTCGCGGCGCGTGATCGAACATCGCGCCACCAGCCTGCTTGCGGAGAACAGCGGCGGCGGGCGTTTCGCGCTGGCTTTCCTCGACGTCGACAATTTCAAGCACATCAACGACTATTACGGCCACGCCGTCGGCGATGCGCTGCTGGTCGAGTTGTCGAAGCGGCTCGGACGCGACTTACGCGATTCCGACATGCTGTCGCGCATCTCCGGCGACGAATTCCTGCTGCTGCTGTCGCCGATCCAGAGCGTGGAGGAGGTGGCCGAATTCATACAATCGACGCTGGAGCGGCTGACGGCGCCGTTCTTCATCGACAATTCGGAAATCTTCGCCTCCACCTCCGTCGGCGTCAGCTTCTACCCCGATCACGGAAGCAGCTTCGAGGCGCTGCGCCAGAACGCCGACATCGCGATGTACCGCGTCAAGAACGACGGCAAGGGATCGGCGGCCTTCTTCGACTCCGGCATGGAGCGGGAGGCAATGGCGCGGATGAAGATCGAGCAATCGCTGCGACTGGCCATCCTCGAGAAGCGGTTCTGCTGCGCTTTCCAGTCCAAGGTCGACATCCGCACCCAGGCCGTGAAGGGCATCGAAGCCCTGGTGCGCCTGCGCGACGACGAAGGGGTGATCCAGGCGCCCGGCTCGTTCATCGATCTCGCCGGCGAGCTCGGCCTGATCGACGAGCTGACCCACCTCGTGCTCGCCGAGATCGTCAGGTCGATCGACGCGATCAACGCGACGTTCGGGGCCGAAGCGACCATCAGCATCAACGTCGCCGCCAAGCAGGCCGGCAATCCCGAATTCATGCGCAGCTTTGCGCGGGCGCTGGAGGAGACCGGCTTCCCGCAGCGCTTCATGATCGAGGTGACGGAAGACGCCTTCGTCGCCAAGAATCATTTCCAGGCCGAGATCCTGCCGATGTTCCGCAAGCTCGGCGTCGGCATCTCGATCGACGATTTCGGCACCGGCTATTCCTCGCTCTCGGCGCTGGCCGACATCACCGCGGACGAGATCAAGATCGATCGTTCCTTCATCACCGACATTCACAAGCGGCCGCGCAGCCAGGGCATCCTGCGCGCGATCGAATCCTTGAGCGAAGCGCTCGGCATGACCGTGATCGCCGAAGGTCTCGAATCCTTCGAGGAGCTCGCCTATCTCCAGGCCGCGACCAAGATCCGTTACGCGCAGGGCTATTATTTCTCGCGGCCGATCTTCCTCGAGGAGCTGAAGCTCGCAACCCCGCTCTCCAGCGAAGCGCGGACCAACGTCGCGAGCCGCCCGCACCAGCAGCACCGCCAGGGCTATTCGCGGGCGAGCGGATATCGACGGTAGGGCGGCATTCCTCGCGCCCGACGAACTCCCGATTCCGTCATCCTGAGGTGCGAGCGGCGATGCAACGCATCGCGCCGGGAGCCTCGAAGGATGCACGGCCGAGATGCAGCCGGGCCGTCGCCCTTCGAGGGCCGCTGAAGAAGCGGCCACCTCAGGACGACGGACATAGATTCGCCCCGCCATTTCCCCCTTTGAAATCGCTGGCCTTTTGCTAATACACAGGCGCACTTCCGCTGGGATATGTCATGTCCGCTTCCGCCTCGATCCGCGACCCTGCCTATCTCCGTGTGCGCGCGATGGAGACGCTGTTCGAACGGCTGGAAAAGCTCTGCGAGGGCGCCATCGCGATCGACCGCGGCGGGCGGGTCGTCTACGTCAACGAAAAATATCTGGCAGCTCTCGGCCTCGCGCGCACCAGTGAGGCGATCGGCCGTCCCGTCGAGGAGATCATTCCGAACAGTTTGATGCGCAAGGTGGCCGAGACCGGGGAGCCGATCCTGCTCGACATCATGGAGCTCGGCGGCGAGCAGCTGGTCGTCACGCGCATGCCGATCGAGGACGAGAACGGGACGGTGATCGGCGCGATCGGCTTCGTGCTCTATGACCACCTCGAAAGCTTGAAGCCGCTGCTCGCCCGCGTCGCCCAGCTCGAGAGCGATCTGCGCCTGGCGCGCCGGCAATTGTCGAACGCGCGCGCGGCGCGCTTCACCTTCGCCGACTTCGTCGGCACCACGCCGGGAATCGCGCAAGCCAAGGAGCTGGCAGGCCGCGCCGCGCGGCAGAGCGTCACGGTGCTCCTCACCGGCGAGACCGGGACGGGCAAGGAGATGCTGGCCCAGGCGATCCACAATGCCTCCTCACGCGGAGACAAGCCGTTCGTCAGCGTCAACGTCGCCGCGATCCCGGAGACGCTGATCGAATCGGAATTCTTCGGCACCGCACCGGGCGCCTATACCGGTGCCGATCGCAGGGGGCGCGAGGGTAAATTCCGTATTGCCGACGGCGGCACGCTGTTCCTTGACGAGATCGGCGAGATGCCGCTGCAATTGCAGGCCAAGCTGTTGCGCGTGCTGCAGGAGCGCGAGATCGAGCCGCTCGGCTCGGACAAGATCTCGAAGGTAGACGTGCGCGTGGTCGCCGCGACCAATGTGGACCTGCGCAAGCGCGTCAGCGACGGCGCGTTCCGGCCCGATCTGTATTATCGGCTGAACGTGCTCTCGATCGACCTGCCGCCGCTGCGCCAATGCCTCGACGATCTCCCGGACATCTGCGCCCGGCTGCTCGACGACATCAGCGGATCGGGCGACTACGTCAAGGCGAAGATCACGCCGAGCGCGCTCGCCGCGCTCGCGCGCTATGACTGGCCGGGCAACGTCCGCGAGCTACGCAACATCCTCGAGCGCGCGCTGATCCTCAGCGATTCCGGCCGGCTGACCGGCGAGGACGTCGCGCGCATCCTTCCCGTCGGCACCGAGGTCAGGCCGGCGCCATCCGAGCGCCCGGCCGGCCTCGTCGTGCCCTATGCCGAAGCCGAGGCGGAGTTCGAGAAGCACACGCTCGAACAGGCGCTCGCCGCCAGCAACGGCCAGATCTCCGAGGCAGCCAGGATGCTGCGGATCTCGCGCGCGACCTTCTACAAGAAGCTCGCCAAATTCGGCCTGGCCTCAGGGCAGCCCTCCGTCTGAGTTTCGAGACACGGACCTGTCCGCAGTCTCGGATTCCTGACACGGTGCCTGGCTACTCTCCGGCTCCAGCCATGCCGGAATTGCCTGGATTCAACAGTCTTTCACAAGCCAAAGGGATCTGGCGCAAACCTTGCTCGTTGCTGCCCGCTCTCGCGGGAGCAAGCTGTTCCACGGCCGTTCCCTGCGATAGAATCAACGCAAAACAATATCGGCATACGGTCGAAGGATCGGGAGGACCACCGTGAGCCATCATCCAGCTCTGCCCTATTTGCGCAATTCCGAGAAAGGCAAGGTGGTCACGGCGGCCGAGGCGGTCATGCTGATCCGCGACGGCGACACGGTGGCGACCGGTGGCTTCGTCGGCATCGGCTTTGCCGAGGAGATCGCGATCGCGCTGGAGGAGCTCTACCTCTCCAACGAGGGCGATGCGCCCTATACCCAGGGCAAGCCGCGCAATCTGACGCTGGTCTATGCGGCGGGCCAGGGCGACGGCAAGCTGCGCGGCCTCAACCATTTCGCGCATGAGGGCCTGGTCCGGCGCGTGATCGGGGGACATTGGGGGCTTGTGCCGAAATTGCAGCAGCTCGCGGTCGCGGGCCAGATCGAGGCCTACAACCTGCCGCAGGGCGTCATCACGCATCTGTTCCGCGACATCGCCGCGCACCGTCCCGGCCACATCACCCGTGTCGGCATGGGCACGTTCGTCGACCCCCGGCAGGGCGGCGGCAAGCTGAACGCGCGCACCACCGAGGATCTGGTGGAGCTGATCACGCTGCGCGGCGAGGAGTGTCTGCTCTACAAGACCTTTCCGATCAACGTCGGCATCATCCGCGCCACCACCGGCGATCCCGACGGCAACCTCACCATGGAGAAGGAGGCGCTGACGCTGGAGGCGCTCGCCATTGCCATGGCGGCGCATAATTCCGGCGGCATCGTCATTGCCCAGGTCGAACGGGTGGCGGAGGCCGGCAGCCTCAATCCGCGCCAGGTCAAGATCCCCGGAATCCTGGTCGACTGCGTCGTGGTGGCAAGGCCGGAGAATCACTGGCAGACCTTCGGCACCCAGTACAATCCGGCGTTCTCGAGCGAGATCCGCGTCCGCGCCACCTCGCTGCCGGTGATGCCGGTCAGCGAGCGCAAGATCATCGCCCGGCGCGCCGCGCTGGAGCTGAAAGCCAACAGCGTCGTCAATCTCGGCATCGGCATGCCCGAGGGCATCGCCTCGGTCGCCAACGAGGAGCGGATCATCGACCTCATCACGCTGACGGCGGAGCCCGGCGTGATCGGCGGCATCCCGGCGAGCGGCATCGATTTCGGCGCGGCGATCAACACCCAGGCCGTGATCGACCAGCCCTATCAGTTCGACTTCTACGACGGCGGCGGCCTGGACGCCGCCTTTCTCGGGCTCGCCCAGGTCGATCGCGCCGGCAACCTCAATGTCAGCAAGTTCGGGCCGAAGCTTGCGGGTGCCGGCGGCTTCATCAACATCAGCCAGAACGCCAAGGAGGTCATCTTCGTCGGCACCTTCGGCGCGGGCAAGCAACGTATTGCGGTGAACGACGGGAAGCTCGTCATTGTCGACGAAGCCAAGTCGCGCAAATTCGTAGGCAACGTCGAGCATGTCACCTTCAGCGGCCCGTTCGCCGCCGCCCGCAAGCAGCGCACGCTGTATGTCACCGAGCGCTGCGTGTTCGAGCTCAGAGCCGACGGGCTCGAGCTCACCGAGGTCGCGCCGGGCATCGACGTCGAGCGCGACATTTTGCGCCTGATGGATTTCAAGCCGCTGATCCCGCGCGACCCCGCGCTGATGGACGAGCGCATCTTCCGCGAGGGCCTGATGGACCTGCGCGAGCGCCTGCTCACCATTCCGCTCGATCAGCGCTTCACGCTGGACGAGCAGCAGAACCTGTTCTTCGTCAATCTGGAGCGCTATCGGCTGCGCAGCAGGGCCGAGATCGACACTATCGCTGCGACCGTCGAGGCGAGGCTCGCGCCGCTCGGCCGCCGGGTCTACGCCATCGTCAATTATGACAATTTTTCCATCCTGCCGGAGTTGATGGACGATTATTCGGCCATGGTCCGCAGCCTCGTCGACCGCTTCTATTCCGGCGTGTCGCGCTACACCACGTCCGGCTTCCTGCGCATCAAGCTCGGCGAGGCCCTGGAGAAGCGCGGCGTCGCGCCGCACATTTTCGAAAGCGCGGAAGAAGCGCAGTCCGACTGGCGTCACATCCAAGGCGCCGGCACCGCGCGCGCCATGCAGCAGGCCCAGAAATGATGCAGGCTCGCGAGGCTGATCCGCGTCGCCGGAAGGTTCAATTGCAATGTTCGTAGTGTTGTGCAAATCGCTGTTGCCAGAAACTTTACATCAGGAGGGACCATCGTGCGTCGATCATTCATCATAACAACAACCATCCTCGCGCTCGCCGCGGGCACCTCCGCGCGAGCCGACGACCTCAAGATCGCGTTGATCCACGGCAAGACCGGTCCGCTCGAGGCCTATGCCAAGCAGACCGAGACCGGCCTGAAGATGGGCTTCGAATACGCTACCAAGGGCACGATGACGCTCGACGGCCGCAAGATCGTCATCATCACCAAGGACGACCAGGGCAAGCCGGACCTTGCGAAGGCCGCGCTCGCCGAAGCCTATCAGGACGACAAGGCCGACATCGCCATCGGCACGACCTCGTCGGCCGCGGCGCTCGCGATTCTGCCCGTCGCCGAGGAGAACAAGAAGATCCTGATCGTCGAGCCCGCCGTCGCGGACCAGATTACCGGCGAGAAGTGGAACCGCTACATCTTCCGCACCGCGCGCAACTCCTCGCAGGACGCGATCTCGAATGCCGTCGCGGTCGGCAAGCAGGGCGTCACCGTCGCAACGCTGGCGCAGGACTACGCGTTTGGCCGCGATGGCGTCGCCGCCTTCAAGGAAGCGCTCGCCAAGACCGGCGCCACCCTCGCCGCCGAAGAATATGCCCCGACCTCGACCACCGACTTCACCGCGGTCGGCCAGCGTCTGTTCGACGCGCTGAAGGACAAGCCGGGCCGCAAGGTGATCTGGGTGATCTGGGCCGGCGCCGGCAATCCATTGGCCAAGCTCCAGGACATGGACCCGAAGCGCTACGGCATCGAGCTCTCCACCGGCGGCAACATCCTGCCGGCGCTCGCCGCCTATAAGGGCCTGCCCGGCATGGAAGGCGCGACCTACTACTTTTATGACATTCCGAAGAACCCGGTGAACGACTGGCTGGTCGCCGAGCACCAGAAGCGCTTCAACGCACCGCCGGACTTCTTCACCGCGGGCGGCTTCGCCGCCGCGATGTCCGTCGTCGCCGCCGTCACCAAGGCGAAGTCGACCGATACCGAGAAGCTGATCACGGCGATGGAGGGCCTGGAGTTCGACACGCCGAAGGGCAAGATGGTGTTCCGGAAGGACGACCATCAGGCGCTGCAGAGCATGTATCACTTCAAGGTCAAGGTCGATCCGAACGTCGCCTGGGCCGTGCTCGAGCCGGTGCGCGAGCTGAAGATCGAGGACATGGACGTTCCGGTCAAGAACAAGCGCTGATCCTTCTTGCTTCACCTCTCCCATAGGGAGAGGTCGGCGCGAAGCGCCGGGTGAGGGGCTCTGCTCCCCGTGAGACCTGAGCCCCCTCACCCGATTTGCTGCGCAAATCGACCTCTCCCCTCCGGGGAGAGGTGTCACAACCAGCCGACACCCTAGAAACCATGCCCCTCACCCTCGAAACCCGCGATCTCACCATTCGCTTCGGCGGCCACGTTGCGGTCAACAACGTCTCCTGCACGTTCCGTCCGGGCGAGCTCACCGCGATCGTCGGACCGAACGGCGCCGGCAAGACCACTTATTTCAACCTGATCTCGGGCCAGCTCCGCGCTTCACACGGCAGCATCCTGTTCGACGGCACCGACATCACCCAGCTTTCCGCGCCGCTGCGCACCCGCGCGGGCCTCGGACGTGCTTTCCAGCTCACCAATCTCTTTCCGAACCTCTCCGTGGAAGAGAACGTGCGCCTGGCGGTGCAGGCGGCAAACGGCACCCATTACGACATGCTGCGGCCCTGGATGGTGCGCCGCGATTTGATCGCGCGTGCCGACGCCATCCTCGACCAGGTCGCGCTCGGCAGCCGCCGCGGCGTCGCCGCGACCGCGCTGTCGCATGGCGACCAGCGCAAGCTCGAGGTCGCGCTGATGATCGCGCTCGAGCCGAAGGTTTTCATGTTCGACGAGCCGACCGCCGGCATGAGCATCGATGAAGTGCCCGTCGTCCTCAACCTGATCGCGCAGCTCAAGCAGGACAAGAGCAAGATCATCCTCCTGGTCGAGCACAAGATGGACGTGGTGCGCTCGCTCGCCGACCGCATCATCGTGCTGCATAACGGCCAGCTCGTCGCCGACGGGCCGCCGGCCGAGGTGATTGCCTCGCCGATCGTGCAGGAAGCCTATCTCGGCGTCGCGCCCAAGAGCGCTGCAGAGAGTGTCGCATGACCGATTTGCTCGAACTCTCCGGCGTCCACACCCATATCGGCCGCTACCACATTCTTCAGGGCATCGATCTCACCGTCCCGCAAGGACAGGTCACGATGCTGCTCGGCCGCAACGGTGCCGGCAAGACCACGACGCTGCGCACCATCATGGGGCTGTGGCAGGCTTCCAGCGGCGAGATCAGCCTCGGTAGCGAGCGCATCGAGAGCCGCGCCACGCCCGACATCGCACGGCTCGGCGTCGGCTACGTGCCGGAGAGCATGGCGGTGTTCTCCGATCTCACGGTGAAGGAGAACCTGGTCCTCGCCGCGCGCGACGGCCCGCTCGACGACAGCCAGCTCGACTGGATCTTCGGCTTCTTCCCGGCGCTGCGCCGGTTCTGGCTGTCGCGCGCGGGGAGTCTCTCGGGCGGACAAAAGCAAATGTTGTCCATCGCCCGCGCCATCATCGAGCCGCGCAAGCTGCTGTTGATCGACGAGCCGACCAAGGGCCTGGCGCCCGCGATCGTGACGGCGCTGATCGAGTGCCTGAAGGAGATCAAACGCAAGGGCGCGACCATCCTGCTGGTCGAACAGAACTTCTTCGCCGCCCGCGAGCTCGGCGACAGCGTGCTGGTGATGGACAACGGCACCATCGTCCATCGCGGCGAGATGGCGGCGCTCGCCGCCGACGTGCCGCTGCAGGAGCGGCTGCTCGGCCTGAGCCTGGAGACACATCAGTGACCGAACTTGCCGCAAATGATCCCCTGCCGAAGCCGAAGCGCGACATCGCGCCGGTCCTGCTGCCGGTCGCGCTCGCGCTGCTCGTGATCCCGCTGATCGGCTCGACCTCCTCCTGGCTGACGCTGACGGCGGCGAGCCTCGCGATGGGCATGATGATCTTCATCATGGCCTCCGGGCTGACCCTGGTGTTTGGCCTGATGGACGTGCTCAATTTCGGCCACGGCGCCTTCATCGCCGTCGGCGCCTATGTCGCGACCCTGGTGCTGGCGCCGTTCGCGGCCTCCATTCAGGCCGATTCGCTGTGGATGAATCTCGCGGTGCTGGCACCGGCCGCGCTGCTCTCGATGGCGGTATCGGGCGCCCTCGGCCTCGTCGTCGAGCGCGTGCTGATCCTCCCCGTTTACGGCCAGCACCTGAAACAGATCCTGATGACGACCGGCGGCCTCATCGTCGCCGAGCAGACGCTCTATGCGCTGTGGGGACCGCAGATCATTCCGATGCCGCTGCCGGCCTCGCTGCGCGGCTCCTTCATCCTCGGCGACGTCGCGATCGCCAAATACCGCGTGCTGGCGATGCTGATCGGGCTTGCCATCTTCATCGCGATCCAGCTCGTGCTCAATCGCAGCAAGCTCGGCCTTCTGATCCGGGCCGGCGTCGAGAACCGCGAGATGGTCGAGGCGCTCGGCTATCGCATCCGCCGTCTGTTCCTCGGCGTCTTCATGACGGGATCGGCGCTCGCCGGCCTCGGCGGCGTGATGTGGGCGCTCTATCGCGAGCAGGTCCACGCCTCCATGAGCGACGACCTCACCGTGCTGATCTTCATCGTCGTCATCATCGGCGGCCTGGGCTCGATCGGCGGCTGCTTCATCGGTGCGATCCTGGTGGCCATGGTCGCCAATTACGGCGGCTTCCTGGTGCCGAAACTCGCCCTCGTCTCCAACATCCTGCTGATGGTCGCCATTCTGATGTGGCGGCCGCGCGGCCTCTATGCGGTGACCAGCCGATGATGATCCTCTCCGGCGACCCGCCGCGCAGCCGCGTCCTCACGCTCGTCCTCGTCGTCATCATCCTGGCACTGGCGGCGACGCCGTTCCTGTTTCCGGGCGCCAAGGCGCTGAACGTCGCAGCCAAGATCTGCGTCTTCGCCGCGCTGGTCGCCTCCTACGACCTCCTGCTCGGCTATACCGGCTCGGTGTCGTTCGCCCACACCATGTTCTATGGCATCGGCAGCTACGCCATCGCCATCGCGCTTTATGGGATGGGTCCGAATTGGGCCGCGGTCGCAACCGGCATCGTCGTCGGCCTGCCGCTCGCGGCCCTGCTCGCGCTTGCCATCGGCCTGTTCTCGCTGCGGGTTGCGGCGATCTTCTTTGCCATGATCACGCTCGCGGTCGCCTCCGCATTCCAGGTGCTGGCCTCGCAATTGTCCTGGCTGACCGGCGGTGAGGACGGGCGCAGCTTCCAGCTGCCGGAGCTGCTGCGTCCCGGCACGGTGCTGATCTCCAAGAGCCTGTTCGGCTTCGAGATCAACGGCCGCATCCTGACCTTCTACCTGGTGTTCGCCGTCTCGGCCCTGATGATCCTCGCTTTGCTCCGTGTCGTGAACTCGCCGTTCGGGCGCGTGCTGCAGGCGATCCGCGAGAACCGCTTTCGTGCCGAGGCGCTCGGCTTCCGCACGGTGTTTCACCTGACCTACGCCAATTGCCTCGCCGCGCTGGTCGCCGCCGGCGCCGGCATCTTGAACGCGCTGTGGCTGCGCTATGCCGGTCCCGATACCTCGCTCAGCTTCTCGATCATGCTGGACATCCTGCTGATGGTCGTGATCGGCGGCATGGGCACGATCTACGGCGCGATCATCGGCGCCAGCATCTTCATCCTCGCCCAGAACTATCTGCAGTCGCTGATGGGCGTCGCCTCCAAGGCGGCCTCGGAAGCCGGCCTGCCGCTGCTGCCCGGGCTGCTGCATCCCGACCGCTGGCTGCTGTGGCTCGGGCTATTGTTCATCGCCAGCGTCTACTTCTTTCCGACCGGCGTGGTCGGACGGCTGCGCAATCCCGCCGGCGGCAAGAGCGCCGGCAGTTCGCATTAACGCACGATTCATGATGCGGCGCAGTGGTTGCTGCGCGCGCAGCACAACTCTGCCGCGATTCCCGCTCCGCTGCGCACGAACGCGATCGCGCAACTCGATTAATGCTTAGGTAACTGGCTTTCCTAAGGTTTGGGCCATTTGTGCGGTGTATTCGTGTTCCTCCAGGGAGGGGGAATGCGCCAGGTCTTTTCCACGGTGGCAACCGGAATGTCTCTAGCCGCAAGGAACGGCTGGGAGGCCTCGATGCGGCGTGGTCCCGTCCTGTGGTTGACCCTGTGCGGCGTGTTGCTGGTCGCGGGCATCTTCGGCGTGACGGCCATGGCCGTCGGCGAGTTTCGCGAGCGCACGCTGGCCAATCGCGAGCGCGAGCTGGAAAACACGGTGCAGCTGATCGCGCGGCACTTCGATCAGCAATTCGAAGATTCCGACGTCGTCGCCGCCGATCTGATCGCGCAGATGAATCTGACGGAGATCGCCTCCCCGGCGACGTTCCGCGAACGCATGTCGGGCCCTGCGGCGCGCCAGATGCTGCACGGCAAGATCAGCCCGGTGTCCTATCTCGGCGATATCGCGATCTACGATGCCGACGGCGAGCTGATCAACTGGTCGCGGGCCCAGCCGCTGCCCAAGATCAACGTTTCGTCCCGGGCCTACTTTCAGACGTTCAAGACGAACCCGCGGTCCGAACCGGTGCTGCTGGAATCCGTCCGCAGCTTCATCATCAACAAATGGACCACGGTCGTCGCACGCCGCTTGAACGGCGCGGACGGCACCTTCCTCGGCGCGATGGTCCGCCGGATTGATCCGGACAGTTACCAGCACTATTTCGCATCCGTCGCACTTGCCGAGGGCACGGCCATCTCGCTGTTCGATCGCGAGGGCAAGATGCTGGCGCGCTATCCGCATCGCGAGGAGCTGATCGGGCGGAACTTCAAGGACGCGCCGCTGTTGCAGAAAGTGCTGGCCGAGGGCGGCCAGCTGACGCTCCGCGGCAAGAGTCCCATCGACGGCGAGGACCGACTCGGCTCGGCGGCATCGCTGACGCATTTCCCGCTCGTCATCATCGCCACCAACACGACAGCCGCGGCGCTGGCGGACTGGCGGCAGCAGACCGATTTCATGGTCATGACGGCGACGCTCTCGGCCTCCGTCATTGCCCTGATCCTCTATCTGATCATTCGCCAGATCAACCGGCAGAACCGCGAGGCGCAGAAGCGGCTGGAGGCGGAGCGGCTGCGGCTCGACACCGCCCTGAACAATATGACCCAGGGGCTGATCCTGTATGACGCGGGCGGCTACATCGTCACCTGCAACCGCCGTTACGCCGAGATGTTCGGTCTCTCTCACGACGTCATCAAGCCCGGCTGTCACATCCGCGAGGCGATGTATCATCGCAAGGAGTGCGGCGCGTTCGGCGGCGACGTCGAGGAATTCTGCGCCGACGTGATGCGTGTCGTCGCCGAAGGCACGGTCTCCGCCCGGCTCCATGAGCTGCCCAACGGCCGCACCTTCCAGGTCATCAACACCCCGCTCGCGCAGGGCGGCTGGGTGGCCACGATCGAGGAGATCACCGAGCGGCGTAACCTCGAGCAGGAACGCGACCGCAATTACATGTTCCTGCGCGAGATCATCGATCACATCCCCTCGCAGATCACGGTGAAGAACGCCCGGACGCGGCAATATCTGCTGGTCAATCGGACCGCCGAGGAGCAATTCGGCCTGTCGCGGGAGGAGATCGTCGGCAAGACTCCCTTCGAGATCTACCCGGACGAGGCGGCCAGGATCATCACCGAGGACGACAGCAGGGCGCTGCAAGCCGCGAACGGGTTGTTCAAGGACGAGCATGCCTGGCAAAGCCAGACCAAGGGACTGCGCTTTATCACCTCGACCCGGATCGGAATTCGCGACAAGTCCGGCGAGCCGCGCTACCTCATCAATGTCGTCGATGACGTCACCGAGCGGCGCCGGGCCGACGAGAAGATCGAGCATATGGCGCATTACGATGCGCTGACCGACCTGCCGAACCGCACCTTGTTCCGCGAGCAGATCGAACGCGAGCTGGCGAAGGTCGCGGGCGGGGATCAGTTCGCTCTGCTCTATATCGACGTCGACGAGTTCAAGGGCATCAACGATTCGCTCGGACATCATGTCGGCGACGAGCTGTTGAAGGCGATCGCAAGCCGTCTGCGCGGCTGTCTCAAGGAGGGCGATCTGATCGCACGACTGGGCGGCGACGAGTTCGCGGTGATCCAGACCGGGATCCAATCCTCCGCCGAGGTGCTGTCCTTCGTGACCCGGATCTACCAGGCGATCCGGCAGCCCTATCATTGCCTCGGCCATCAGCTCTCGACGGACGCGAGCATCGGGATCGCGCTGGCGCCGCAGGACGGCACCAATCTCGACCAGCTCGTCAAGAACGCCGACCTCGCGATGTACGGTGCCAAGGCCGAAGGGCGACGCACCCATCGCTTCTTCGAGCCGGCAATGGATGCTTGCGCCAGGGCGCGCCTGAGCATGGAGCAGGATTTGCGGCAGGCGCTGGTGGACGGCGGCTTCGAGATTCACTATCAGCCGCTGGTCGACCTTCGCTCAGGCGAGGTTTCGGGCTGCGAGGCGCTGCTGCGCTGGCGCCATCCCGAGCGCGGCATGGTGTCGCCGGCGGAGTTCATTCCGGTCGCCGAGGACACCGGCCTGATCACCGAGCTCGGCGACTGGGTGCTGCGCATGGCCTGCAACGAGGCCGCGACCTGGCCGACGCATATCCGCGTCGCGGTCAACGTGTCGCCGGTGCAGCTCAAATGCGACACGCTGGCGCTTCGCATCGCAGGCGCACTCGCCGCCTCCGGGCTCGACCCGCGCCGGCTCGAGCTCGAGATCACCGAGGCCGTGCTGATCCGCGACGACGAGGCAGCGCTCTCGATCCTGCACCAGCTCCGCTCGATCGGCGTGCGCATCGCGCTCGACGATTTCGGCACCGGCTATTCCTCGCTCAGCTATCTCAAGCGTTTCCCGTTCGACAAGATCAAGATCGACCGCTGCTTCGTTGCCGACATCGCCGAGACCAGCGGAGCGCCCGTGATCGTGCAGGCGGTGGTGAACATCGCCGCCGCCAGCAGCATGACCACGGTCGCCGAGGGCGTCGAGACCGAGGCGCAGCGCGAGATGCTGCGCGCACTCGGCTGCACGCAGATGCAGGGCTATCTGTTCAGCCCGCCGAAGCCGGCCGCCGAGGTGCGTAAGCTGTTCGGCTCGAATGATGGCTTGCCGGTGGCGGCGGTGGCCTGATGGCGAAGCCATTGAAGTCGCCGCGCAAGACGCCAAGAAGAAATTCGGCCAAGTGTTCGGCGCAGCTCTCGGCCAAGTCGGTCGACGTCGCGGATTCCTATGCCGTGCGGCTGATGCAGCATTTGGTGGTGCCGACCTTCGTGATCGACCCGAAGCGCCGCGTCGTGATCTGGAACAGGGCCTGCGAGCGATTGACCGGCCTCGCCGCCTCGGAGGTGATCGGCACCGACAAGCACTGGCAGGGTTTCTACGAGACCAGGCGCCCCTGCCTTGCCGACCTCGTCGCGCTCGACCGGCCGGAGCTGCTTCCGGAGTTCTATTCGGAATATGCCGCGCGCGGCCACAACGGCCTCGGCTTTTCCGCGGAGAACTGGTGCACGATGCCGAAGCTCGGCGACCAGCTCTATCTCGCCATCGACGCCGGCCCGATCCACGACGAGGCCGGCCATCTGATCGCGGTGGTGGAGACGCTGCGCGACCTCACCGATCAGAAGCGCGCCGAGATGGCGCTGAAGGAGCTCGCCACCAAGGACGGGCTGACCGGCCTGTCGAACCGCCGTGCGTTCGACCAGACGCTGGTGACGGAGTGGGCCCGCGCCCACCGCACGCAGAAGCCGCTGGCGCTGCTGTTCGCCGACGTCGATCATTTCAAGCTGTTCAACGACCATCACGGCCACCAGACCGGCGATGAATGCCTGCGCGCGGTCGCCTCCGTCGTCAGCCGGCATGCCGTGCGCCCGCTCGATCTCGCCGGCCGCTACGGCGGCGAGGAGTTTGCGCTGATCCTGCCCGAGATGGATTGCCACAGCGCCTGCGTCATCGCCGAGGAGATCCGCGGCGCCGTCACGGCCCTGCGGATCGCGCATGGCGCCGCGGGCGCCGGCGACCAGGTCACCCTCAGCGTCGGCGTCGCCAGCCAGATTCCCGGCGCGGGAGACAGCGGTCCCGACCGGCTGCTGGGTGCGGCCGACGAGGCGCTCTATGTCGCCAAGCGGCTCGGCCGCAATCGCGTCATCAGCGCCGAACGGGTGCTGGCCGAGTTCGCCAGCCTCGGCCGGCAGGCCGCAGCGGTTCCGGGCCCTTTCCGGCGCAAATCGGCATAAGACCCGTTGCGGCGAGAAGCGGTTGCTCCCCCCTCGCCAATCGGCTAAATGAACCCCGACTGCACCCGTAGCTCAGCTGGATAGAGCGTTGCCCTCCGAAGCTGGAATCAAGGCCGAGATACTCCCTTACGAATAAAGGGGTTTATCGGATCTGGGGCGGCCTTCTCTTCTGCCAGGCGCACACGGGCCACAGCTCGCCCGAAGACTTTCTCTTCCGAGGCCGGCACGAGCTGAGTCAGAGTTAGTTGGTATGTCCTAGCTGCTCTTCGGCAGTCGACCCCATGGAGGAAGCAGCCCTAGACAAGTCGAAGGGCATGCCGCCTTTAGCCACCTTATTTGGCCAGAACCGCCGCCGACAATTGGCCCTGAAACTGATCCGTCAGATGCAACAGGTCTCGAATGACCTTGCAGACTTTCTTCGCCTGGGTGGGCGAGGACGCGTATTCGTTCGCATGTGCCAAGCCGTTTCTTAGACTTTCGATGCACTCAAGCGCGGCACCCAACGCACTCCGCTCCGGTTCATGTAGATTCTGAATTAGAATATCGCGCTTGTCGCAGAATTGCGTGAAGAGGAGCGTGTCGACATAGCCGTCGTCGGACTTTGCTTTCTTACGTTCTTCCTCAATCTTCGCCTGTCGGCCGCTCGTGAGAAACTGCATCCAATCCTCGCTTTTTGGATGCCTAGTTCGGATGAGATTAGCCATCGTCATCTCCAATCCAGTAACCAGAGCGAACAATGCGGCCCTCACTGGAAGTCTTTGCAAGTCGGACAGACTCACCAATCCGACGACCTTGGTTCCTGAGATCACCAAGCGGCACTGCCTTTCGTCCGCATCTAGCAGAAAGTCCAGAATGCTTGCATCGGCTCCGAGTAAAAAGTCCTCGGATAAAGGAACATAGCATTGCCAAACCGTGCCCAACGTGCGTCGGCCCCTGTGAGCTCCGGCATGGAACATCCCGACGAAGCGATGCGCCTCATCAACGACTGGAAGAAAATCAAAATCCTCGGGGTTGCGCTGAAGCACGTCTGAGATGAGCTCGTGAGGTGTGCAAGTCTTCAACTCATCAGCGGGCGTGGCAATGAGACCCACAGTGAGTCCCCTGTGCAGCGCCTTGAATGCGTCGCGGCCTCCAGACAACCCGCCACTCGCCCAACGATTATCCATCCCGCCGCCAAAGCTGATCTGAGTCACTATCCAAATTCATTCTATCGCTGCCGGAGGATCTCGAACAACTCGATTAATCGCTCTCTCATCCCGCCGCCCTCAGGATCGGGTAACCTGGAGTTCATCAGTTCCTTGAGGCTTGGCAGGGCTGCGCAATAGGCAGGCCACCGCGCTTTGAAACCAGTCCGGCGAGTGACGCAGCCTTTAGGAACGCGCATCCGACTCCCGAAGCTGTTCGCGCTTTGCGCCTCAGCATTGCTAAGCCAGACTTCCGCAGTCCAATAGAGTCTCCGAAGCGGACGATGGTCAAATTGAAGATTCGGCCATACCGAAACCACGGCTATTTGGGCATCCGCGTGCCCGATAGGTCAAACATCCATTCACATTGGCGGCCAGCCTCTTCACGCCTGGTTTTAATTGTTTCGCCCTACAATCTGCTTGACTTATTCACAAACCGCGAGAATCTTAAGCTTTAGGTTGTTTAGACTTTTTTCACGACTTTTGCAGTCGAGGGGGTCGCTATGTGTCCGAGCGACGCGGGCGTTCATGGAGGCGAGCTTCATCGTCTCCGTATCAGGTTTGATGGCCTAACCGTAATGGAGGCCAACAAGGCCGCAAAGGAATTGGAGCGCGTCCTGCATCCTCTCCTAGGATCCGATGGCTCGGTAGGACTCGCCAAGACCGACAATGTAACACAGGACTTCGGAACCACATTAATTGTGGTTCTCGGAACACCAGCAGCGATCGCCCTCGCAAAAGGTATCCACGACTTCGTAGCTAAGCGGGGTAGTCGCGTCGTCATTGAAACGGACGAAGGCAAAGTTCTCGCGACTGGCGATGCGGCCGCCAATATTGATATCGCAAAAGCCGTGGAGGCGATTCGGAAGGCTGACCGATAACTGCGAAGATGCAGACCAGCAGTCCAAGCAGACAAAATGATTGCGATCATTCTAGGCGCGACACAGTTTCCCGGATATGGGACACAATTAGACAATCTCGCATTTGGTCGCTCAAGCGCAGCGTTCTTGGGATATCTACAGGATGTTCTGAGATTGAGGGCTGAACAGATACTGAACTTGTTTGACGACGCTGCAAGCGTGATTGATTTGGACGAACGAATATCGACTTTTCTGACTCGAAACAAAGACTCAAGAAACGTCATCATCTTCTACGTAGGGCATGGCGGATTTCTTTCCGATAGAGAGTATTACCTCGCGGTTCGTTCTACTCGAAGGGGTAGAGAGCACCTTACCGGAATGAGAATAAAGGCTATTGCTGAGACGCTGAATCAATCCGCTGGCGACAAGAACTTGATGCTCATTTTGGATTGCTGCTTTGCGGGAGAAGCCGTGAAGGAATTCCAATCGAATGATTTGGCAACGGTCGTAGAAACCAAGACGTTTGATGCTCTTCCAGAAGCTGGGACGGCCCTCTTGGTTGCCGCTTCAAAGGACGAGCCTGCGATATCTCCAGCAGAGAAACCTTACACGATGTTTTCTGAGTCTTTTTTAAAGGTGCTTACCGAAGGCGTCCGTAGCAAGCAACAGAGGCTTTCACTACGTGACGTCGCAATTCGAACCCAAGCATTGATAAAATCTCAATATGGTCTGTTAGCTGTGCGGCCCGAAGTGCACGCACCGCGTCAGAAGGGAATAAACGTCGCGGATCTCGAGATATTCCCCAACAGACAAGCCTTAGCGAAGCGTTCTGTTCCGAAGCCTCCTCCGACCACAATACCGCAAGATGCGACCCGCGGGTTGGTGCTTGTGCGAAACGAATTTACGGTCCCACCCCATATCTTCACTCGCGAGTTCGTCGCCGTCGTAAGCGACATACTTTTCGATCAACAAGAAGCGTTAGCCGTCCTCGATCAAGCAAATCATCAGCTGTCGGCAATGGACCCTTCCGCTGTTTTGATACGACGAGGCAATCTTGTTCTTGGATCGACCTCCTATGAATTTTGGCAGTCATTGTTTGATGAGGCAGGACTTCAGGGCCACAGAACGATCGCAACTCTACTGTGCGCCTTGATTGATCGAGAGATGCCATCCGACGTAATTCAGCAGTGTAAGGATATGCTGCAGAAAGTGATTGATGATTATCATTCTCAAAGTAATCGGAGGGTGAAATGACATTCTGGAGCAAGCTGACATTCACACGAAAATCGACAGTAGTGCGCCTATTAGCCCGCGTCTTCCTATTCCTCGTTCTGCTTGACGCTCAAAGTCTCAGGGCAGAGATCGCTGTCGATGCGTCCGTGAAGACCGCCTTGTTGGACAAAATAGCTTCGTATGAGACTCTGTCCGAAGATGTGCTTACGCCCGCATTCAAGGACCTAGGATATAACCCGAAGTCGCCAAATCTTTGGAAGTCCTTTCCTGCCGTCCGCAAACTGGCGGAGTTCTACGCCGCTGCAGAAGCTGGAGCACAAGGAGATGGGGATCGCGCGTTGGCGGCCGTCGCCGACAAACTATCGCAGCGTTTCGATTCGCTGAGAAACAACTCAACTGTTAAGGAATTCATAGAAGGACGCGACATTAATCGTTCTTTCAAATTCGTTCTTGATGCCAAGCTGACGGTGACAAGCGTTCCTCTGAAAACACGCACCATGATCCAGTCGTTATCTCCCTACGCCGAACGAGGAAGGCTTGGTGGGACTTACAGTATCATGGTCAAGAACTTCCGATTGGAACCAAGCCGTGCCTTTTCGATCCTAGCTACGAGTGATTCCGCGACTGAAGCACTATTGCGCGGCATTGGTGAGGTTCCGGCCTCCCAACAAACGAGTGCTTTGAAGTCTCTAGTGGCTGATGTGAAAGTGAGATACCCCCTTCTCGCGGCGTCGTCTGAAATCGTCGCCTTCGAAACTGCAGTAGCCACGTCATCGCCACTCGTCCCCTCAACCCGAGCCGGCAGCCTCGATGAAATGATGAAGCGCATGGGCGTCGAGGACCCCGATGAGATGGTAGAATGTCTCTGCGGTGGAAGGCCGATAGGAACAATGCCGAGATCGCAGTGCCATGTAGGCATGCCGTGCCGCTAGTTCGACACTGATAACGATGCGCTCAGAGGCCGATGCGTCATGTGGACAGCGGCGAAGCGTGCGGAGCCCATCAGGCCGGTCAGCTTGCGCTCGCCCGACAGATCGCGGTCTAGATTTTCGTTCGATACCTCATCCAAGATAAGTTGATAGACCGCGGCCCTGGCAGAGCAACGCTCTCAACGCCAGACTCCCTGTGGAAACAGTATCTTCGAACTAGGTTGGGCCCTCATAATGACTGAGCGGCACGGCCATGGCACGATGAGGTTGACGCCGAGGGGCGTCATCTGCGTGGTTTTCGGTGTTCTCTTCAGCGCCGTCGATCCCCTTACCATCCTGAGATCAGGTTGGCCTCGGCAGGCCCACGCTACGCGCGCTCTTTGGCCCACTATCTTCCCGTCGGATAGGTCAGCAGGGCCATCTGCCGGCCTAGTGAAGCGCAGCGATGCCGGTGGAATATAGCACATCAGCAGCTCCCGCCTTGTCCGAGCCGTGCTCATAACTCAGCCGATCGAATAGTTGCGAATCAGGTTGTAAGTTGAGATCGCTTTTAAGTAGTGTGGGCTAGCGGGGGGCAAGAATGGCAAGCGCCAGCGATCAAACCATGTGGGGCATTCACGCCGGCCGGACGGGTGATGCAGAGACACTGTTTCTCAGTAAGAAATGTATAGCGTTAGGGTGGCAGCAAGTAGGGGATTTATCCGCCATCAAGGCCGACCGCGACTCTTTTAAGGCGCGTGTTGCTCAAGTTTACGCTGGAAAGAAGAAAGGAGCCATCGCCAACAGTGCGGGGCAACTCTTTCGCTTTGTCCACGAAATGGAGATCGGTGATCTTGTAATCTATCCTTCGAAAAAGGACCGTCAGATAAACTTAGGCCGCGTGATTGGAAATTATCACTACGACCCTAAAACTGAGCCAGGATATCCTAACGTCCGCGCTGTCGAGTGGCTCCGAACTCTTCCACGAACACACTTTACTCAAGGAGCGCTATACGAAATCGGCTCCGCGATCAGTCTTTTCCAGGTGAAGAATTACGCTGACGAGTTTCGTTCCGCTCTTGAAGTCAAATCACTACCTGTAGCGGCGACTCAGCAAGACGAAACCGTTGCAGCGGTAGTCGAAGATATCGAGGAAACTACCAGAGATTTCGTTCTCAAGCGCTTGTCTCAGGAAGTTAAGGGGGCGCCTTTCGAAGGAGTGGTTGTTCAATTGCTCGAATGCATGGGCTATCACGCCAGGTTAACTCGCCCGAACGAACCAAGCGTGGACATCATCGCTCACAAAGACCACCTAGGAATCGAGCCCCCTATAATTAAAGTTCAAGTTAAAAGTGGCGATTCCACTGTTAGCGACAAGGATGTATCTGCGCTTTACGGAAAGCTATCAAACGGTGAGTATGGACTGTTTGTGACCCTGAGCACCTTCAGCCCTCAGTCAAGAAATTTCGAGCAGAGCAAAAGCAATCTAAGGCTGATCGATGGCGACGAGTTTGTCCAACTCATTTTCGCCCATTACGATCGCTTCGACGCCAGATACAAGGGCCTCTTGCCACTCCGACGTGTCTATGTGCCAGAGCCAATCGCGAACGACGATGAATAGGGCAGCTGCTTGAGGGGCGCCCTATGGCACAGGGATTTGTATATATTCTGGTTTCGCCAAACAGCGACTACATCAAGATTGGTGGCACTGAGAAACCCATTCGTGAACGACTGCGAGCAATAAACGGCACGCAAGCCTATGCTGGTCACGGACCGTGGGAGTTATCTGATTTTCTACATGTAACCGACTGGCGGCTAGTCGAAGGAGAGATGCACCGCCATTTCCGGGGACGAAACATTCTCGATGCAACAGGAACGCGAGAGCTATTTGGTGTCCCTCCGCACGAGGCGCGCCAAAAACTGCGGCTGACGGACGTTCACATACGCGTTGATCACGAGAAGACCGATCAGCTCTTTGCCAACCGAGAGGCGAGCCTGTTTCTCTTCAAGCTATTTCATCTTTCGGGATTGTTTGGAAACCTAGACATTCAAGGCGCGTGGACCCTAACACTCTTGCCAAAGACAGCGGGCGGACGATGGTTTACCGTCAATATTGGTCCTCACGAGGTTGCCTTTTCCAGTAGCAAGCCTATCGAAGGAAAATTCTCACATTATCTCGTTATGGATCGCCTCATACTTGATTATCCTGAAACGATTATTTGGATTGGAAGGCGTGATGGCGAGATTCAGGAAGCCGAATACGTCGGCGCTGATAGAGCTATCGTCATAAACTTCTATGAAGACTTTGCGGGTGCGGAGAAACTCCTCAGGTTACCCGGCGTTCGCCGAGCTCTAGTTGCATATTGGGGGGAGGCATTAGCGGACTTGCGCGAGAGGAATGCCAAGAGTGTCTTTGCGCGATACCATTCTTACGATGCGGTCTCCCAGCTTGTAGAATACAGACGCGCCACCCGAGGCGGGTTTGGAAGCTAAGAATCCAACCGACCATAGTCAGTCTGATTGGCGCGACGCCGAACCACCGGGCTGCCAGCTTGTCGTCCAACTTGACCAGAGGAAATTGCAGAATGTCAGGCCCGCGACGCAGAGATGGACGGCCTCAATGGATAGACAACAATACCAACACTGTAACAACGCTTGTCCGCGCCGACCTGAGCGGCAAGTCCAATTCAAAATTCGACGAGGCTTGGTTGCAGCAGCTTCTATACTTGCAGCCCGATATTTTTCCCATCGAGCAAATCGAGCCTGGCTTCGGTGATCTCGTCCCCGCCTGTCAAGAGCTGCCCGTGACGTTTGGCGGCGGACGATCCGGCTCCCTTGACAACCTTTATTTGACCCGTAGCGGCGGCCTCGTGATTGTAGAGGCCAAGCTGTGGCGCAATCCAGATGCCCGTCGCTCGGCCGTTGCACAGGCTATGGAATACGCAGCCGCCATATTCAGAATGACCTATCAAGAATTCGAGGCTGCGGTCGTTAAAGCCAGAGGTAAAGAGGCCCCCATAGAATCGTTGGTGGAACTAGTCTCTGACGGAGACGATTTTGACGAAGCTGACTTTATTGATGCCCTGACTAGGAACTTGAGACGCGGCCGAGCGGTGATTGCCGTTGTTGGCGATGGAATTCGAGAAGACATTCTGCCGCTGACCGAGCTGCTCCAGTCCCACGCGGGGCATCGCTTCACCTTTGCGCTCGTTGAGCTCGCAGTCTATGAGGCTCCTATTCAAGGAGTTCGGCTCGTTGTTCCGTCGGTCCTTGCACAGACCGTCCTTGTCGAACGTGGGGTTGTCCAAATAGCCGAAGGGAGCGGCCGCCTCGTGATTGAATCGGCAACTACCAGCGCGGGGCATACAACCCCGGAGACTCGGCGTGCGGTCAGCATTGGCGAGGATGAGTTTTATGAACTGCTAGGCAAGCGCGACCCGAGCTGGCCAAAGCTACTGAAGGACTTCTTGATAAAGGCGGAGGGGCTGGGACTGTATGTTGAGCGCAAAGGCGGACTAAATCTTAAGCACCCTTCCCCGGAGGGGCCGCCTCTCAACCTGGGCACATTATCAAAGGACGGCTTCGTCGAAACTGGCCCCTCGACGTGGTGGGGTCGAACAGATGTTGGTCGAAGATATAATCAGGCCTTAGCAACTGCTATTGGCGGTCGCGTTGGAGACATAAAGCAGGCGACTGAGTCAGCCTTAAGAACTGCAACTGGGAATATGCCACGGCTATCAGACCTGCTGCCTGCACATGAGCAGGCATGGCTAGATGCCATTCAGCAGTATGTGGCGGACATATTTGACGCAGCCAAGGTCGCCTAGGGCACAGAAGCGATCGCGCTAGAGCCAACCACACAGCTCTTGTCCAGCCGGTGACATCGATGGATTTCTGCGAGCCTCCCCTCCAAGTTTTCAAGCTAAGCACTACGGGAAGTTGGCCGGGGGCAAGGGTTCCTTCTCGCTGGTTCAATTCAATTGGATACGTCCCTAGGTCTCATCTTCCTGAGTCTATCGTCGGCCGCCCGTCGAACCGAAAAGATCTACGCCAACTTTCGCGAGATGAGACTATCGATACGCTAGATGTTTGCATGCTTATCTTTGCCTGGGGTGGCATGACGGCAAAGAATGGAAAAGGTGTCCTGCAGAAACTAGGTTGGGTCAGCACGGCTCATAATTTGCGCGTTGGCATGATCGACCACATTAAGGCCTACGAGCAATTCTTCGATCACTGCGCGGCAGATGAGATCAGAAATTGCGGCCCAGCCTACTATACAAAACTTCTGTTTTTCCTGCCCGACACGGATGAGAAACGAGGGATAATTATGGATCAATGGACCGCACGCTCAATAAACCTGTTGATGGGTAGACCAGTCGTATCGCTGCTCAAGAACTCTAGCCCAGCCGGAAGCTATCGTGTCTCTTCGTCAAACAGCTGTAGCACCTATCAGAAATTCTGCGAACTCGTTGGAGCTCTAGCCGCGCGTCTCATGATTACGAAAGAGGAAGCGGAGATGCGCCTCTTTTCGGAGGGCCGCGGTAAGGGACGATGGCGCGAATACGTCAAGCAGCACGATCCGCTTGACGTTCGATCTCCCTCAAGGTCGCCTGGTCCTAAAACGGAGCAGTGGTGATGATGGGCTGGCGGCTACGTGCCTCAGAAATCTGTTTATCGAGCCTGTCTATCACGTTTGGTTGTCTACGGCTGAGCGTTGAGTATGTGGATCCGTGCCAATTTTCACTCCGCCCTTACAAGCTCAGCGGGACCTGCGGCGAACAGGCGTCAGCTCGTCCGGCTAATTGAGGATCCTCGGTGCTCAGCGGCACCATGCTTAGCGTCTGGGCGAGTAGTCCTAGAGTGTGATAGACAGGCTCAAATATTGGAAGAAATCCGGACATTAGATGCCGACGATAGCACCTGCGACAATCAGTTGGTCGATTGATCATCTGCTAGCACACGGCGATACCGACATTTTCCCCTACCCTCTCGAATTTCAGTTTCTGACTGATCGAAAGGCCGAAGTTGCCGATGAGCTGGCCAAACAGGAAATTGGTAGCTATCGACCCATGAGCGCGCTGGAATCGCTGGTTCCAAAAAGTCGGTATAATTTCCGTGTCGCGCACCAGTTGTTTCCTATTGATTGCGTCTTACTCACCAGCGCCATTCGGGAGATTGGTGACGATCTCGAGAAGAGCCGCCTTCCTTCAAATCAGGGGCCATTTTCCTATCGCTATCAACCAACCGAGACATTTGCGCTATTTTCTGATGATTGCCGCTACGGTGATTGGCTTCACGCTCAGTATGGCCGTCTACTTTTCGCAGGCGACGAATTCGCGCACATAGTCGAAGCTGATATTTCGGAATTTTATCAAAGAATCTATCATCATCGTTTAGAAAACACGCTGCTTGTTGCCACCACCAACAAGCCCGCAGCGCGGTTTTTAAAGCAATTCATTTCGGATGTCAGAGCCCGGCAATCTTTCGGCATACCCGTCGGCGGAAATGCTAGCCGGCTGCTGGCCGAGGTTCTCCTGAATGATACCGACCGCGCGCTGGCAGCCGAAGGATACGCCTTCACAAGGTATGTAGATGATTTTCGGCTCTATCTCAGAAACGAACAAGACCCCTATGCGGCTTTAGCCTTTTTGTCAGAGCATTTGATGACAAACGAGGGGCTCTTTCTCGCTAGTGCTAAGACTAGGGTGCACACCCTGGAACAATATGTCGGCAAGCTGAACATTTCGAGCGGCGAGGATACCGCGCAAGCTGATGAATCTGCAGCCCATCGCCTCTTGCAAGAAATTTATGATTCGGAAGACTCTGCAGATGCGGTCGAGGCTCTGAAATCAGAGGACCTTATCGGAGATCTAAGGACAGAATTAGACAATGAATTTTGGGATGTCGGACGGATTCGCGTCTTGCTACGCTGTATGAAGCTTACAAAGGCGACTGATGCAGCTGATTTTATCAGAGGCCATCTAAGAGAGCTGCTTCCGTTTGTAAAAGATGTCGTCCTGCTCATCGAAGAGCTGGTGAAGGACGGGAGCGATCAATTTAGCGGTCTTGCCGACGAAATCGTCAAGCTCATCCTCGATCCAGCAGCTCAACGACTTAGTGTGACTAGAGCATGGTTGCTCGAACTTTTTATCAGGGATGTTGTTCCGATAAGCTACGAACAAGCAAAGCCTCTTTTTGAGCTTAAGGAGACGCTAGATGTTCGGCAGGTTCTAGTCTTAAGGGGCAAGCTCAATGAGGTGAATTTCTTTCGGCAACGGAAGACCAAAATAGATGAACTCAATCCGTGGGTTCAGCCGGCTTTAATTTACGGCGCTCGTTGCCTGCCTGCCGATGAATACAAGGCTTGGCTGGGAACGCTTAAAGGGCGGCTCTCGTTTCCATTATCTGACTTATACTGCAAGTGGGCTGAGAAATTAGCATAAGCGCCGAACCGGACCCTTTCATTTTGATTGAACCAGCGTATGGCGAATGCGCACTCGCTAGAGCGTTGCCTCATCACGGCAACGCGGCAGAGGCTCAATCGCAGCTAGGCTTGCTCGGTCCCCATTGATCCCATAGGCATTTCCGCGTCCTGGCTCGGACCGTGGCTTGGAATAGGCACAGAAGCGGCACACCCAGCTTTTTCTAAACCGCGCCGGGATAATCCTTGGCACCGAGTCGCCGGCGTCCTTGTATCGAGAAAACAAGGTGATCCGAGCGACGACCGTGGCGACTATCAGAAAGCTCAGAGGACGTTGGCAGGCGCAGGTGCGTCGTCGAGGGGTCCCTCCCCGCGCCAAGTCGTTCGATACCAAGACTGCAGCGGAGCGTTGGGCCCGCGACCTTGAGGCAGAAGCTGATCGGTCTGGCTGGGTCGCTGATACGCGCGCTGCCGAGAAGACGACGCTAGGGGAGCTTCTGTCCCGTTACGCGAATGAGGTGACACCTACCAAGCGTGGTGCCGTCTCCGAGAAAGCGCGAATCAATACTATTGTGCGCTGCCCCATCTCTCACCGCACGCTCGCCAAGCTTACCAGTTCAGACGTCGCGACCTATCGAGACGAGCGGCTCAAGACTGTTGCCCCCGCGACAGTCGTTCGAGAGCTCAACACCATATCGCACGCAATTGAAGTCGCGACCCGCGAGTGGAGTCTTTGGGTCCCTCGCAATCCCGTCAAGCTGGTCAGACGTCCACCAGTCCCGCGTGGTCGAACACGCAGGCTTAAGGACGGCGAAGAGCAACGACTGCTTGATGCCTGCGACCGCGGACGCACCCCGCTGCTCAAGCCGCTGATTATCCTTGCGATCGAAACAGGTATGCGGCGCGGAGAGCTGCTGGATCTCAAGTGGCAACACGTCGACCTGAAGCAGGCCGTTGCGCATCTACCATTGACGAAGAATGGTGATAGCCGCGACGTGCCCTTGTCACGGCGGGCAGTCCAGACACTGCAGGTCCTTCGAACCAACGGCGCAAAGGAAGAGCGAGTGTTTCCGGTGACAGGCAACTCGGTGCGGCTGGCGTTCGAGCACCTCCGGGTCCGCGCCGGAATGTCGGATTTTCACTTCCACGACTTGCGACATGAGGCGATCTCTCGGCTTTTCGAGAAGGGTCTCAACATCGCCGAAGTCAGCGCCATCTCGGGACATCGCGAGCTCAAAATGCTTCAGAGATACACGCATTTGCGCGCGGTCGATCTGGTCGCGCGCCTTGGGTAGCGCTCCATCCACTCACTTCACCGAGTAAACAGGAAAAGAGAGAATGCTCAGAACTACACTTGCGCTCGTCGTCCTAACTACCTTTCCGGTGGGCACTAGCTCCGCCCAACAACGCCAGCTGACGGATGCTGAGAAGAAGATCATCACGAGCACGTATGGGAGCAGGCTAAAGGATCCACTATCGGCTCAATATCGATGGCCCAATCTGACCAAGCCTCAGGCCGACGCGCCCGACTACTGCTTCCAAGTCAACGCCAAGAACTCTTACGGCGGCTATGTAGGTTTTCAAACTGTGTTGGGCTCAGTAACACAGCGGAACGGCGCTATCGTCGGCTATCACTACAAAATGGGTGCGGAGGGCAGTTCGATGATGAATGATACGGCAACCGAATTCTGCGCGATCGCGGGCTACAAATTCCAATAACCTGCTTTTGCGGTCGTCCCTCTAGGGCTTCGCGACGAGCGAAGTCCTAGAACCTTTTTAGGAAGCCCAATCCATTGCGTAACGGGTCCACCGCATTTTTCCGTTCTGTCCTTGGCCATTGGTCTTCCTATCTGCAGAGCATTAGCGCGCGATCGACGCCCCGATCTCGGCGACATCCCGCGTGACACAGACGACCCAATCTCGACGGGCACGAACGGGTTATATTCCCTGCAGCGTGCTTGCTCGCGCCACCTGAACAGCTAGCTCACATGAAGGCTAGCGGCACATCTTCGCCGCGCTGTTGTGCCGAACCCATTAGAAGCCCGCTGGCGCGTTGAGGGCGCCGGCCGATGTCTGGTAGCCCGACCTCAAAAAACGAATCCTGGGCCTGCTTCTGAGTCACGGCGCGAGGCCGGAACGTCCATCCGTTACTGACGGACCACGGTGAGCCGCCGGAAGCGACGAGCATGGCCGGAACGTTCTCTCGACCAGGACGTGAGCCGGCGTAGCCGGCGATCGGCCTGAAGCACCCCTCTCCAGGACGATTTCCCATCTCCGGAGACGGAATCAAAAGCGAGCCGCCGGAGGCGGCCGGCGCCGGAAGGCGCCCCTGGAGCGAAGCGACCGAGCGCAGCGAGGGAGACCGCGAGTTTCGCTGTCACGCCCGTTCCCTCTCTTTAGTAACCTCTATATTAACAACTAAACTAGTATTGAAAAAATCGTGACACGCAGCCCGCCGGCCAATGAAGCGGCAAACATATAAATAATCACGCATTGTTCGCATCCTGGCAAATATCAGAGTCCAACAAGACGGGTTGGATTTTGTTGGACCCTGTCGGTTTAGACAGACCGTTTTGTTGGACCCTGCCGCACAAACCAAGGGCCTCCCTTGGCCTCCAAGGCCTCGCAAATTGCCCGCCAGCGTATGGCTGTATCTCGGTTGATGCTCTCGCCCCAGGCTTCATTGTATAGGTCCGCCAGCTTCTGGCCTGAGACCTTCGCACCGCTCTCTCTGGCCACGCGGAACTCGCCGTAGAAGCGGGTATAGGCGACTTCCTTCCCCCGGAGTTGCTCCAGCTGCTTAATGTGATTGGGGTGCGCCGTCGGGTTCGCGGTTGCGCGGATGAGCCGTTCGAGCGCCTTCTGGTTCTGAGCATCTTTGGAAGCGCGATGTCGGCGCTGGCGCTCGGTATCTGTGGCGCGCTGCCGGGCGGCCTTGATCTTGAGTAACGCAGCGGCCTCTGCCTCCTTGAATTCTAGATCCCTCGCGCGGGTGCGCTCCTTCCGGACAGCCCGCGACTGCCCGGCAAGCTTCGCCACGCGTCGCCAATCGGGCCTCCCGTTGTGATCGGATGGGGGGTCGTCGAGCTCTTCAATAGCCGTGACATCGTCGGGGTCCATTGCCTGGCTCACCGGTCCATGACTTGACGAGATCGCAACAGGCTTCGATGTCGCTGGATCCTCGTTTGCTTTATTCTCGGGCGTCGAGGTCTGCACCTCATCTGCGGTCTGCTTCGGATCAGTATCCTCGTGCGCCACGATTACCGCCTCTTCGACTGCTTCGGCACCGATAAGGCCAACGTCGAGCTCGTGGCCCGGTAGCTAGCTCTGGCGCCGACCTTGGGGGACTGCTCGCAACTCTCATTGCACTTGTTTTCGAGAGAACCGATGCGGTCGTTCCTCGAGGGCGATGGAACACGACTGTGCGCGGCATGTTGTGTTGTCTCAGAAATAGGACGTCACGTCCTAGCGCAGCGAGATTTGGCCGCCAAGTTCGAATCCAAAGTTCCCATGGGGGGCAGTTGGTCGAAATAGGCTGTGGTTGTTGACGCTAACCAGATTTGAGGAACCCCGCGATGACCGACGATGAAACTGCGCACGCTGGTCCAGAAGACCTCTCAGGGCCAGAGCTCCACCACCCGTGAGGACAGGCTGATCGATCAGCCGGTGTTGTGATGTGCTCAACGCGAGCGCCGGCCCTAAGGCCGGAGCGGCTAGACAGAACGCGTTGAAAGTTCTGTAGGGGCGCACAGAATTTCTGTGCACTTCGCACAGAAATTGGCACCTAAATCTGTATGAAGTCACAAGAAAAACGGTGTTACAAAGCTACCTCATAGAAGCGTAGCACGCGATTTTCCGCTGAAATTCGCGAACTGGGCAACAATCACACGGAGAAAAATTTGCGTTCTGTTCCGAAGGGCGGGTTGGAAGACCGCCCCAACGCAAACAGATAGGGAGTCTTTTGCCGAAAATGGCTGCGGAAAATAGGTTCAGTTTCTAGTAGCCGATCGGCCCCCGGCGTCAGCCTGACAATCTCCAGAAACGCTTCCGCACAAGCTTGAATGCATATTCGCTGCTCGGGCAGCTGAGGCAAATTATTGCCGGCCCGAGCTACCATTTCAGCGGTCACACGCTCCAGTTCAACGTCCTAGCTTATAGAGAGCGACAAAACTGCAAACGCGTCCGAGTAATGACTAAACTCCGCTAAATCAGCTGCTAAGACTTAATGCGGCTGCCTCCCTTCGATTGCCCTTGGGGTTTGTTCAGGTTATCCGGCACGATCTCAGAATCAATGTTTCTACGCACTGCCCCGGGACGCAATTTTGTTACTGGGATCGACCTAGAAGAACGCCTCGCCAGTCGCGGACATCGTTGCGGTTAGAAGCGCTCGGTCCAAATATAAATTGCGGCTTTCGCAGCTCGTCTCCGCGATGAGCAGACAGCTGTGGCAAGCTGCTCCGTGGGTTGCGCGATCACCACTCTGGGTGTCGGGCTCGTGATCAGAGCAGACCGGGTCGTTCGAGCATATCGCAACTCGATCCAAGGCCGCCTTGAGGATGGTGGCGAATCGAGGGGCGGTCGCGACCAGGCCTCCTAGGGTGCCCTGTGCTCCGGCCGTCGCGGTATAGATCAATATACCGAAGCGGCCTCCCCCGCCCTCGGGCAACGCGTAAATCCTTTCCTTGAGAGCACTGGCTGGATATCCGCAATCAAGGGCAATTTCAGACATGAGCGCGTGCGACAGGCTATGCATTAGCGCGTATGGCAGACCGGGATACTTCGGGCCTTTGCCGCCAAATCGGAGCGACCAATGCTGAAACCCAGCGATCAGCTTTGAATCTCGCTCCTTTGCAGGCTCCCCGTTCATCCAAGCGCGGATTTTAGCCTCGTCAAAGTGCACAAACAGGCCTTCGCCGAACTGTTCGATCGCAGGTAACCAGTCGGCGTCTCTCGATATTGGCGCACCGTCGACCGCTAGGCTCACATCCTCAATATCGCCATCGCTAGACGTGGGTGCGGCTTCGAACCTTGTGAAACCATAAAGGCAGGAAACCTCCCGAAGCCTGTGGACTGCAACAAGGCTTTTCACGCTCGATAGATCAATGTCCGAGGTGCCGGCCCAGGCCTCACGCTTCAAGGTTTGAGCGTAAAGTTTGGCCGCCGGATGATTCTGACCTATCTCCTCGCGTCCGCTGGCGAACACGTCGAACTCAGCCACCTTGGGGGATTTTGAGGCGTCAGCTTTTGCACCTTCGCGAATCCTGATCAGACGATCAAATATATCGCCATCGGAGAATTCCCCGAGTGATGCGGCAATCTTTGGATTAAATTGCTTTGCGGCAGCGACGTGCTCCACCGATTTGACGTTGACCAACTCGCCCGAGAGCTCGGCGACCAATTTCGTTAGCTCATCCTCCTCCGATGGCAACGAAATGATAGTTAGAACCTGCGGAAAATAGGTATTCGTCGCCGTCCGAGTGAGCAGCTTCAGATTCAGATCACATCCATCCGGGTCCTTGTCGAGCAACCATGGACGCTCGCCACGGCATTTTCCAAGCCTGCCGGGGATAAATGCCTCTTGGAGGGATAGCCGCCTGCCGCAGCCGCACACGACGGAAGTATCCGCGGGGTCGGCACTCGTCCCCTTTTCTTCTACCCACATCGGCTCCTGGCAAACCGTGGTGCCGTGCACGACCCAGCGCCAATCGATGTCCTGCAAGTGCCCCTTTGTGCAGGCGCAAACGAAGCGGATTGGCGTTACTTCGCTCTTTCGGCCATCGTCGAAGTTGAAACGCTTGCGGCCCGTGGCATCCAAATCTCTCCATCGCACGAGCCTGCGACGACGAAACCCGGCAGGCCCCGTCCCCACGACGTCGACCTCCTCACAGACGAACCAAGCCGGAAATATCGCCGATGATATGCCGCGCGGCTCACCGTTCGGCGCCGCTTCAGTGATCGGGGGCGTTCGAAGGGAAAGACTCTTGCTTTGATCCAGCCGGCTCCGGTCCTTCAGGAGCTTTTCGAGGCGCTCCTGCAGGCGCGGCTCCGACAGAATCGTGAACCCGCCGCCCTTCATGTCCCATTGCTCGAGTCCACCGATGACGACCGATCGCGTTGGCAAATCTACCATGGCCCCCGGGCCGAACGTGGAAATGACCTGGCTGAGGCGCTGCGTATTCTTGCTCATCAGACGTCATCCGCGTTGGCTATGACTTTTCCATCGGGGTCTTTCACCTTCAGCGTCACACTCGGCTCAACATCCCGCATCGACCGACCAGCAATGAAAAGCTGATGGCCTTGCGAGAGGTTCGGTATTTCCGGTGCGAGCGGCATATGAAGCAGTCGATTTGGGCTCTTTTTGTGGGCGTAGGCGAAGACGTTTCCGCCGGCCGCCTGATCTTGCGCAGTCGCTATCCATGCGTCGAGAATGGCGTCAATCTGCAGGGCGAGGGCCGCCTTGCCCCCGGCAATTGCTCTGTCGGGAGCCCGACTGAGAATTGCATCACGGACGCGTTGTCGCGTCAGAGGATGGTCCTTTAGCACCCCGACGGCGGTATCCGGAGTTAGGCCCTCATCCACGTGACGGGCGGCGGCGACCACAATTGCGGCCAAGGCTCTGTCAAGCGCTCTCGCCGCCCACGGTGTTACGCTGGTAGCTTCAACCGCTCGATAGAAGGTCCGGTGAAATTGGCAGAATTGCTCAAAATGCATTCGGTCGCGTGGCTTGTGCACGTTGAGCACAACAACCACCAAGCCAGGGCGGTCGTGATCGCGACCGACGCGGCTCGTAGCCTGAATATACTCTGCCGCGGTTTTTGGCTGACCCTGGACCAGCATCAAGCCCAGGCGGGTGATATCCAGACCGACCGAAATCATGTTGGTGGCAAGCGCTACGTCCACGACCTCATTCGGCGAGCCGAAGACGGCCTCGAGGCGCTGCTTGGCTTCGGCCACTTTGTCGGTCGACTCGCGCGATGTCAGCTCCATCGGCGCTTTGATTTGTCGATCTGCGAAAATAACGTCTGGCGGCTCGACCCGGCATCGTTGAGTGCCGTAACGGCTGACGCGATCGCGGACTTCGTCTTCGACGATCCGTCTGGCTCCGCCCAGTTCGCGGAGAGCGTTGAAGTAACATAGCGCCGTCATGTATGGATCGGCCGGATTGTTCTTGCCCGGTGGAACAGACGCCGCGGCTTGCTCGTAGGCAGCTTGCGCAGCGGACAACAGGGTTGTCAGGGCCCGCAGATAGACAAGCTTGGGGCCTTTTCCTTGCGCGGCGATGCCTAGATACCAGCGTGCAGGGTTCTTCGTCGATGGGACTGTCTGGGCAAAGAAGCTATCCGTTCGGTCGATGCCGGGGGGTGGAAATATTTGTGTCGAAGGTCGGTCGAAAAGTGCCTCGATCTGCGCCGCAGCGCGTCTGACGGTTGCGGTTGAGGCGACAATCTTCGGTCGGATACGCTTTCCGCCTTTCGTGCGTGTTGCAAGCTGATCAATCGCGCATTCGTAGAGACCCGCGACGGTGCCAAGTGGCCCAGCGATCAGATGAAGCTCGTCCTGAATGATCAAGTCCGGCGGATCGAGTGACCAACCGTTCCCCAGCGGCTGTCCTTGTCGAGGTTCCGCTGCTCCAAAAAAGCCGAGCCCCTCCTGATATCGATCGACGTGTCCAAAGAACGCGCCTGTCTGCCCTTCCCAAGGCAAACTCGCGAATTTATCGACGGTCGCGATCAGGAACGCAGGCAATCGACGATATATTGGCTCGTCGACGGTGAGCACCGGCAGAGCGCGATTCCCGGTGAAATCGCAGGACAAGTTGTCACAGCGGATCTCAAGATTGGTCGGAGCTGTCTCGTTCGGGCGGCATGCAAAGGAGTTCTTCGTAAATGGCGTTCCACACCACGGGCAGGCCTTGAGAGGAGCTGGCGCCCTCTTGTCCTTGCCATTGCGGTAGCGGCGAACACGTCCGACAGCCGTATGTTCGTCCGTGTTGCCTTTCCCGCCCAGCTTGTTCGGCGAGGCATCGGAGCCGACCCAAAGCCCGATTTCGATCGGCCAATCACCCAGGAGACGTCTCCCCTTCTCATCGAGATTAGCCGGATTTGTTCGCATTAGCTCGAGGGCGCAGACCACGCCCGCGGCGCGGGCAAGCTGGTCGAGCGTCAGGAGGCGCAACGTGTAGCGCATGATGACAGCCACGCCGGCGCCCAGAATGCCTGGGCCGGTCAGCCGCCGGAACGCAATGACGAAAGCAGCAAGCCCCAGATAGGCTTCGGTCTTGCCGCCGCCCGTCGGGAAAAACAGCAGGTCCGCCTTTTCTCGATCGGGATGCGTCTTATCCACGAGACCGGAGAGATTCAACAGAATGAAGGCAAGCTGAAACGGTCGCCACTCGGGCTTGCGCTGGGCCGCCGGGTCTCCATTCGGACCAGCATTGCGCCGGCGGGCAGCCATAGCGATGGATGCATTCATGAATCGAAATGCCGTCCGCGCAATGCTGTTTGAGCTTACGAGATTGATACCGGCCGCGATGCGGTCGCGAGCGGCTTCCATTTCCTTGATCAGGCGATCAGCGGTTGCTCGGCGCTGCCCTGATAGTTCCTTGGCTTTCGCGCGTTCGAGCCCGATCCACACCTCGTATAGGTTCGGAAGAGCCGCGAGAGCATCGGCAAGAGGCTTCTCGCCCTCATTGGCCCTCTCGACAAGATCCTCCATGCCGAAAACGACGCGAGATGTCAGCGTAGCATCCTCGTTGGGCGCCACACGTTCGACCTCCGCAATCGGGAGCGGGTCGGTCCAGACGCGCTGAACGGCTACTGTTGCATTCTCTGGAGCGCTCCAGCCGGCGGCTGCATTGCGGCCGACGGCCCATTCGCGGATATCGCGATAGTGCAGGTCGGCAAGTTGCAGATCGCCATCCTTGGTTTTCATGCCTGACAAATCACGGCGCGGCTGAAAGCCGGACGGACAGACAAGTTCAAGCCGCGCCTGAAATGCAAAGGAGACGTCGGCGTAACTGCTTTGAGGCACGATGGCCCGCCGATTGACAAGGAAAACAGTTAGTGCCCGCACCCGCTCGGGCGTGCCATCCGGCGTCACGTAGTCGAAAATGCGCGAATGGAATTCGAGCTGAAGTCCGCCGCCCCGTCGTTGCTCGGCGGCGCTTTCCCGAACAACCATCGGATTAGCTCTACCCTCCTTCGTCAGTTTGATTGTCTCGGTGCGCGCCTTGGGAATTCGAACCCATTCGACCGCAATGCGGGCCTTCCGCTTTCGTTTTCCGTCGGTGCCGATCTCCTCGGGCTCGGATTCTCCGATCAAAACGCTTTCAGGAAGCGGAGGCTCTGTCCGATAATCGCCCCAACTGACGTTTGCTTCGATTTCGGTGACGCCTGGGTCGAGCAAGACTGTGAGCCCTATCGAGGAGGGCAAGAACCGTCGCGACGTATTCGGAGCATCTGGGGTTTCGTTATCTCCCGCCGCTCCGCCCGCCCCTGCTGGATCGGGAGCATCCGTCTCCGGATCAAGTTCCTCCTGGGCGCTCGGATCAACGACCTCATCCTCCGTGGCGTCCAGCGCCATGGGGTCGTCGGTCGGCGCGATAAATCCGGCAAGATACCAGCGCGAGGGCCTGTCTCGGTCGCTCAGCCGTTCTCGCTCCAAATCCACATCAGCCGGCTCGACACCAAAGGGTAATGGGCCGATCAAGTCACGGCGAAAGGCGTTAACGATGCTACGTCGGATTTCGTTACTGGTGGTCACTGTGCACCTGTCTGCGTGATCTACACTGAGATACGCATGTCACTTTCGAATGTGCTCGCGATAACAATCAGCTGCACCAACAGTTCGCAGCCTATTGGCATTCATCTTCTGTCCACGGTCGGTGGATCCTAAAGTCAGCTGCAATAGCCCGGCAGTGAAGCTGAATTTCGGCCTGACTTTAATGCCATCAAACATCAAATCTCTCTCGATGTGATCAACCAATTTCTGCGCAGATCGCTGCTTCCAAGCGACTTGATTGCGCACCAATATCTGATCGAAAGGCATAATCGCAAAAACGTCCGAAAAATCTATCTGACCGGGACGCTCGCAAAAGATGCTAACTGCATCTCCTTGAAAAAATGGCGAAACGCCCGCCCCAAATTTTGCAAAATCTGATTGCCAGAACCAAAATCCAAGAACAGAGGGCGCACGCAAGCGCGATTGCAGATTGAGTAAGGAGCGCACTTGTCGCTCAAACTCGCGGGATTCTAGCGCCATAATGGAAAGATACGCTTGCATGAAAGCAATCTTTTGGTCGCGCGCATCTCCCCGGTCGTGTTCAAGCTCTCTCCCGTCAAAGAACTCTATCTGCCTGACCCGATCGTGATTGCACAAATAGAGAATATCGCGAGATTCTCTCGGTTCGAGACCGCGCCCCCGCCGCGTTGACAGCCAGAAGCGTTGCTTCCAAGATCGAAAGCATCTCCATCCTGCGCGAATATCCTGAGCCGTAGTTTGCATGCTGGTCAGACCTCGCTGAGACGAGCCGCGAGTTGTCTCCAGGAAATGCGCTTAAAGCGATGCCCGCGCGTGCCCTTCCAGCCGAAGGTGCCCTGCCCGATTTCGATGGTGCCGAGTAAGCCGGTCCGATCGCGAACCTTGAGCTTGACGGCGGCGCCGGCCTTCGCGATGTCCCATGCCTTCATGGAAATATTGACCGCATAGCGTGGCTCAACCTTTTTTACCTTTTTCGCTTTCCTTGCCATGCTTCCCTCCCCCAATCAGACCACTTCTTGATCTTAATGCCGTTCATCGATCAACGTCTAGTTGCTGTAATCATTCCTCTTCGTATTCCACGTCGTCGCCATGTCTATTCCCCTTCATCCCGGGTGCTATGCCGAGATGGACTTCTTCGGCGTGGCGTTCGGCGTTGAGGGCGAGGAGGCGGGCGAGAACTTCGTCGCGGATATCGGATGGCCAAAAAAGTCGACCCTGATAGGTATGATCGTCCTCGATGCTCTCGTCGAGGAAGACCGGATCGGCGCGTCCGGCAAGATCAGTCCACCCGTAAGCCTCCAATGCAGCGCGGTCGGCGGCAGCATGGAGCTCACGCAGGCGCTGGATGTCTTGGGCGCTCTCGCGACAATCATGAAAACGATTGTAGACCTTCGTCATACCCTCGTTGCGAGCGATCATTACAGCGGCGCGGTGCTCAAGGTAGTCACGCCCGACAGTTTCGAGCTCCGGCGCACTTTCGAAGCCGGCCGAAAATGGAAACGTTCGGAAGCAGTCAGACGGCGCGTATCGAAGGTCATCCTTCATAGATGATGAAAAGAAGCGCGCCCAAACCTCGTGAACTCTCGAATGTAAAGCTGAAAACGGAGCAAACGAATTGAAGGCAAAAATGATGAGCTGCTCGGAATAGACCATTCCTGTCGGAAGTGCCGCGATCATGAAGTGTGGCGAAACGCGGGGACATACAAAAACGATCGGCAGATTGCTAATTGCTTTAAGCATTGTGGTCTGACGTTCTCCAAACCTCCACCAATAACGTTTGTAGGCGGCCCTATTGTCAGTCGCGCGCTTAGGACGAACCTTCTCTTCAACGATCGACATCAGTTCGGGCCAGCCGGCGCGGGCTTCTTGCTCGTCGAGATTGCCAAAATCCATCACATACCGATGGTGCCTGTGCCTCGGATCGCTGCTTACTTCCTCGCCGCCAATGTAAGGGAAAATACGGCTAGCATTGTTTGGGGCCTTGCTAATCAATCGGTTCATTTCTGAGAGAGGCGACGCCACGCCTTTCGATGCCGCCTCGTCGTCAAACGTGAAGCCCATGCCCAGGACGATGGATCCGATGAATGCCTTGCCGCGATTTGCAGACAGATGTTCGGGCGAACCGTCAAAATCGCCCTCAACAAGATAAGCCGAAATTCTTCTGACTTGGCGCCCATCTAGGTAGGGCGTTCGAATCAGGTCGGCTTTCTGGACGACAACGACAGATACGATGACCGCCGCCTCACCGGGCCATTTCAATCGCCGTATGGCACGCAAAATATTCCCGCCCTTAGCGAGTATGAAAGAAAGCCCGGTGCTTCGAGTGTCTCCTTGCCCGATCGTGTTGGTAGCAATTAGTCCGAACGCTCCGCTTCGCCGAAGTAGCGCGAAGGCTCGACGAAAGAAATGTGCGACTAAATCGGAATTTCCGTGAGCCCCCCTATGTAGCTCTTGTATCCAGGGTAAATAGTTTATTCGATTGTTTGCACCTATCGAGTTCTTGCCCGCGAACGGAGGATTGCCGACCATGGCATCGAACCCACCACTTTCTCGCATGAAGACCTCCGGGAACTCCACTTCCCAGTGAAACGGCGTGAGCGGATGCGCTCCTTGCTTCAGAGCTGCTGCAACTGCAGCTAACTTTACCCAAGCCCCTTCCGATGCGCCTGACAGTAAGCTCTCGACCTCAGTGCGCTCTGCTTCCCGCGCCTTCGGCCTATCTGCGGAGAAGAACGCAGAGACGATTGCATCGCCCATCACACGGACATCTTTCAACCGTGCGTCCAGCGCACGATGTCGGGCTTCCTGAACTGCGCGCACGGTGTCGTCCGGTGCTGCCTGTATTTCAGCACGCCCTTTCATCGCCTCAGCGACGCGTTGCCTCACCAACTGTCGGAATAACGGTAGACCAGGCTTTGAGATGTCCCAATGCACCGCAGATATCTGTGCTTCAGTCAGGCCTACAAGGCTATCTCCGGATTTGAGGGCGTGATCTAAGAACGTGAATTCGTGGTCGCGCGCTAGCGTCGCGAGCCACAATGAGAGTTTCGCAAGATCGGTAGCGATTGGATTCTTATCGACACCATATAGGCAGCGCTGCGCGACGAGGCGCCGCGCATGCAGTTCCTCGTCCGCATCGGCTGGGATGACTGGCCAGCGCGCCCATGCAGCAACGAGCTGGGCCGCGAGTGCGCGGCAGGCCTCGACCAAGAACGCGCCCGAGCCCATGGCGGGATCGCACACCTTGAGATCGAGTATTTGCTCTGGTGTCGCATTCGGTCCGAGCCGCTGGAGAGCAGGCTCCAGGGCGTAACGCACGATCGGCTCAGTAAGGCTGCGCGGCGTGTAGTGGCTACCCGTGCGCCGCCGCTCGTCGGTCGGCTGCAGGATCGGCGTGCCGGAAGGCAGCTCACGCTTGCGAGGCGAGGCGCGCTCATCGACCATCGAATCCAACGCCGCAACCAACTCGGCGATGGACGTGGCCGCTTCGACGGCCTTGCCCTGCGTTGCGGTCAACGCGCGATCACCATCTTCTTTCAGATACTTTACGCGGTCCTTGCCGCTCTTGGCGAGCAGCGCATCGAGATTGATAAAAATCGGCGTTCGGTTGTTCTTACCCGCCTTGATCGCGAGCACGCGGCCCGCCGCCTGCTCAACCGTAAAGCCCATCACGGTCTCGTAGACCGAGCCGATCTGTTCGACATCGAGGGTGCGATAGGAAAGCCGCTCGCGTGCGCGGTCGACCCCACGTCCCCTGGCTTCCAAGGTCATCAGGCCTTCGAGGACGCGCAGGACGCAGCCGTCCGAGATGGTTATGACAGCCGGCTTATTCGTACTGCGTCATAACTGCCGTCGTGGTGCTGGGGCTTTGCTGCCGCAGCAGGGACATCGCGGCATGTTTTGGGCGAGCGCTTTGATCAACCGCGCACGCAGGGTTGCGATCGAGTTTGGAATGTGGCGTTCAGGCCGCAAGGGGGGATCCTCTGGGTCTGTAACCCTCGGGTAGTCCAAATGCCTGGAACGGCGCGGGGCGAGGAGTTGCTGAGGGGGGAATCGTC